>Ga0154020_10000272_pt1 | contig 62352 bp, 47 predicted proteins | sample Klosneuvirus_201_FD_109709 | JGI IMG/M metagenome (GOLD analysis project Ga0154020, IMG submission 109709) | Active sludge microbial communities from wastewater, Klosterneuburg, Austria - Klosneuvirus_20160825_MG | ecosystem: Engineered > WWTP > Aerobic digester > Activated sludge | place...
AGAACGCACCGCGCTGCTGCGGCGGTTGATCTCGGCGGCCGGCCAGATTGCCGAGCTGGCCTACGACGACAACCAGGAGGTCGACGACGTCATCGACAAGGCGGAGACGCTGATCTTTGGCGTTAGCGAGGCGCTGATCCACCGCGACCTGATGCCGATTCGCGCCATCATGGCGCAGGTCGTCGACCATATCGACTTTCTGGCGCGCAATCAAGATACGCTGATGGGCGTGCCCACCGGCTTTACTTTTCTCGACCGGCTGCTGGGCGGTCTGCAAAAGAGCGACCTGATCATTCTGGCCGCGCGCCCGGCGATGGGCAAGACCAGCCTGGCGCTCAACGTGGCGCAAAATGCCGCCAAGCGCTACGGTGCGCGCGTCGGCATCTTCAGCCTGGAGATGAGCAACGAGCAGCTCGTCCAACGCCTGCTCTCGATGGAAACCGGCGTCGACAGCCACCGCCTGCGCCTGGGCCAGGTGCACGACGACGAGTGGCCGATCCTGCTGGAAGCGGCCAACTTGCTGGCCAACACCGCGATCTTTATCGACGACACGCCCGCGGCCACCGTCAATGAAATCCGCACCAAGTGCCGCCGTCTCTACGCCGAACATGGCCTCGACCTGGTGCTGATCGATTACATGCAGCTTATGTCTGGTCAGTCGAGCGGCCGCGAAGCCAATCGCCAGCAGGAGATTTCCTTCATCAGCCGCTCGCTCAAGGGGCTGGCGCGCGAACTGAACGTGCCCGTGATCGCGTTGAGCCAGCTTTCGCGCGCGGTCGAAAGCCGCAGCGACAAGCGACCCATGCTCTCGGATTTACGCGAAAGTGGATCAATTGAGCAAGACGCGGACGTCGTCCTCTTTATCTATCGCGAGGACTACTACATCGAAGACACCGACCGCCAGAACATCGCCGACATCATCGTCGCCAAGCACCGGCACGGCTCGACGGGCACGGTCAGCCTCTATTTCCGCAAGGAGTTGACGCAGTTTCGCGATCTCGAAGTGCAACGCACTGAACTAGACTATTAAATCGGACGATTGAGCGATGCCATTCCAACCTAAGGGTTTTATCGGCTTTCCCGACGCCAAAATGAAAGCGGTGAAGGTGCCCGATTTCTTCTTCACCGACCTGCTGCCCATGATCGACGACCTCGCCGAGCTGAAGCTGACGCTGCACTGCTTCTGGCTGCTCAACGAGCAGGACGGCCAGCTCAAATATCTGCGCGGTGAAGATCTGCGCGGCGACGAGATTCTGCTGCGCAGCCTCACCCCCGACAACGATCTGCGCACACCCCAACAAGCGCTGGAAGATGCGCTGGAACGCGCCGCGGCGCGCGGGACGTTGCTAAAGCTGGAGATCGAGATCGCGGCGGCTTCCTCGGTGGAAGATTGGTACTTCATCAACACGGTGAAGGGACGGCAGACGCTGGCGCTGGTGCGGCAGGGCAAGCTGGACGATCTGCGTCACGTGCTGCCCGAAGAAGCGCGGCTGAAGGTGGAGCGGCCCAATATTTTTGCGCTTTACGAGCAGAATATCGGCCTGTTGACGCCGCTGATCGCCGACCAGTTGCGCGATATGGAGAAAAGCTATCCACCGGAGTGGATCGACGAGGCGTTTACGATTGCCGTCGCCAGCAACAAACGCGCGCTGCGCTACATCCTGGCGATCCTGAAGCGGTGGGAAACGGAAGGCAAAGATGAGCGAACCAATGAAGCGCGTGGACGCGATAGCGAGGCGGATCTTCGACGTAAATACATCCCCGATGAATACTCCGACATCATCCTCGGTTGAGGATGTCGACGGCGCGGCGAGCGTACGCAGCGCGCGCGCGCTTCCCGACCTGCACCGCGCCGCGGCGCCGCCCTGCCCGATTTGTGGCGGGATGGGCTTTATCGTGCCCGACCTGCCGATCAGCCACCCTGACTATGGCCGCGCCGTGCCCTGTGCGTGCCGGGCGCAGGAAATCCAGGCGCGGCGGCTGCGTTCGCTCCAGTCGATCAGCATGGTGGATAGTCTGCGCCGGCTGACCTTCGACAACTTTCGCGCCGAGCCGTCCCATTTGCCGCCCGACAAGCAGCTCAACTTGCGCCGCGCGTTCGAAACGTGCGCCAATTTCGCCGCACGGCCCGAAGGCTGGCTGTTGATCACCGGCGCCTACGGCTGTGGCAAGACGCACCTGGCGGCCGCCATCGCCAACGCACGGCTGGCGGCAGGCGAGCCGGTGGTTTTGATGGTGGCGCCCGATCTGCTCGACCATCTGCGCGCCGCGTTTAGCCCGCAAAGCGAGCTGCCCTACGACGAGCTCTTCGAGCAACTGCGCAACGCGTCGCTGCTGATTCTCGACGATCTGGGCGCACAATCCAGCACAGCCTGGGCGCAGGAGAAGCTTTTCCAACTGCTCAACCACCGCTACAACGCCCAACTGCCCACCGTGATCACCACCAACCAGCGGCTGGAGGAGCTTGACGCGCGCCTGCGCAGCCGCCTGCAAGATTTGGGATTGGTCAATCACGTCATGGTGCTGGCGCCGGACTTCCGCACCGGCAAAGCCAGCGGGCAGAGCGATCTGAGCACCCTGCATCTGCACCGCGAGCACACTTTTGATGTTTTCGACGCGCAGCGCAGCGACCTCACCGCGGAACAACGCACCAATCTGCGCGAAGTCGTAAAACGCTGTCTGGAATATGCCGAAGATCCACACGGCTGGCTGGTGCTGATGGGAACCTACGGCTGCGGCAAGACGCATTTGGCGGCTGCCATCGCCAACCGCTATGTCGAACGCACGCGCACGGACGTGATGTTCGTCGTCGTGCCCGACCTGCTCGATCATCTGCGCGCGGCGTTCAACCCGCAGTCGAACACGCCGCTCGACCGCCGTTTCGACGAGGTAAAACGTGCGCCCTTGCTCGTCCTGGATAACCTCGGCACCGAAAGCGCCACACCCTGGGCGCGCGAGAAGCTCTTCCAACTGCTCAACTTCCGGTACACGGCGCTGCTGCCCACCATCATCACCACCAGCGCCGAACCGAAACAGATCGAACCCTGGCTGCGCACGCGTATGATGGACGTCGACCGCTGCCAATATTTCGGCATCATCGCCCCCGGCTATCGCGGCAGCCAGGGGCAACAAGAGCAGCGCGCGCGGAAAAGCGCACGCCGGTAATCTCCAATCTCCATTCTCTGCAATGAACTGAAAAATGGAGATTGGAACCTCTCCCTGCTGTTTCGTCGTCTATTTTCTAACTATGCTATACTGGCGATTTGGAGATGCGTCAGCCTGTGAGTGATCTTCATGGACGCCACCGACGTGCTATCGCCGAAAGATGGAGAGAATGACGAACATGAAAAAACATAACTCGAACCAACTATGGCCGGCCCTGGTGTTGGCAGGTGCGATGTCTGTCTTGCTGGCCGGTTGTGGCGGGATGGGCGCGCAAGCCACCCCGTTGCCAACGCGCACCCCGCTGCCGACGTTTACACCGACTTCCGAGGTGGCGGCCGCGCCGCCGACGGTTGCCATAGAACAGCAACCAGCGCAAGCGACGCAGGATCAGGCTCAGCCTGCCGCGCCGGCAGAGGGTGATCAGCAGGCTGCGACGCCCGCTCAGGATCAGCAAGCGGCCGCCCCCGCGGGCACGCCGGCGCCGGAAGCGACGCCCACGCCCCAGAGCGCGCAGCTTGTGCTCAACGATATCGTCAACATCCGCAGCGGCCCTGGCACGACCTACGGCTTGCTCGGCTCTGAGCAGCAAGGCGCCACCTATCCTATCACCGGCAAAAGCCCGGATGGCGCGTGGTGGCAGATCAACTACAAAGGCAGCGCTGGGTGGGTCTTCGGCCAACTGGTCGCGGTGACCGGCGGCGAGGGCGTAGTCGTCGCGCAGAATATCCCGCCCGCGCCGACCGCAGCGCCGGCGCCGCCCCCCACGAATACACCGCAGCCTGCGCCAGAGCAGCCGACGCAACCGCCCGCACCGGTCGAGCCGCCGAAGCCGCAGTATAAATTCAATGTGGCGGTGGTAGGCGCGTGCCTGCCGCAGGAGTCGGGAAACTGGTTTTATGGACAGACCTACATCAATGGTCAACCCCAGAACGGCTATAAAGTCGTCTTTAGCTATGCCCCGGATGGCGGATGGGTGACCGAACCGATGCTCACCGGCCCTCATCCTGGCTATCCTGGCTGGGATACCGGCTATTACAGTCACATCATCCGCGCGGCCGGTCAGGGCGCTGAGGCGGGCAGTTGGTACGCGTGGATCGTCGATGATGGCGGACAGCGCATCTCGGAGATAGCTTCGTGGCAGTTCGATGGGAAAGGTTCTAATACCTGCAATGAGGTGATTGTGAGTTTCGACAGTCGCTGATGGGATTGATAGGTCGCAAAGATAGTGGCTGTGGCACGGCGAAAGGTTCATCCCATGCTTGATGTCAAAGTTGTTGCAGAACGATTGGCAAAATCTGAGGCAGAAGTGATGGAGCAATCTCTCCGCGCCTATCTACTGCGCGAAATCGGCCTTATCGAGATTGAACTTCTACGCTATCGTGAACGTTACAACGTACTTAGCTTGAACGAGTTGCATCATTTGATTGAAATTGGCTTAGTTCCTGTTCATCCTGCCTGGGAAGATTATTTGGAGTGGCAAAACGGCGCTGATTCTATCGAGGAGCTACGTAGCTTATTTCTGAATTGATCTCTTCCAATGCGCGGCATCTTTAAGCAACTCTTGACGCTGTGGCTCAGCCTGCTCATTTTGGGCGGGCTGAGCTTTTTGATCCTGCAACTTCCACCCGCGCGCGCCTGGCTCTGGCAGCACACCGGCGAGGAAGTATTTCTGGCGCAGGTCAAGGGGGTGTCCGACCTGCTTGGCGACCGGCTGCGCCCGCGGCTGGCGCTGGCGTCTGACGCCGCCATCGACCATACGGATGTGAGCCCATTTGGCGTCAACACCTTCCTGGAGCAGGAAGCCGAGCCGGCCAAGCGCACGCGTGCGATTCAGATGGCCGCCGATGCCGGGTACCATTGGTTGCGGCAAGAATTTCCCTGGGAAGACATCGAGATTCACGGCAAGGGCGACTTCGAAGATCGCCGCCATGAACCCGCGCGATCGGCGTGGGAAAAGTACGATCAGATCGTCGCGGCGGCCGAAGCCAGCGGCATGGAGCTGATCGTTCGCCTTTCCAACCCGCCGGGCTGGACGCGCAGCCAGGGCGAGGGCGAAAACAATGTCGACACCTTTGCCCCGCCCGATAATGTGCAGGATTTTGCCGATTTTGTCAGCGCCGTAGTCAGCCGCTACAAGGGACGCATCCAGTATTACCAACTGTGGAACGAACCCAACATCTACCCGGAGTGGGGCAGCTACGCCATTGATCCAGAAGGTTATGTGGCGTTATTGAAGGCTGGCGCCGAAGCCGCGCGCGCCGCCGACCCGGAGGTCGTGATCATTGCCGGTGCGCTGGCTTCCACGATCAACCTGCAACCTGCCGATGCGCCGCCGGGCAATAGCCTCAACGACCTGCTCTACCTGCAGCGCATGTACGACGCGGGCGCGGCGCCCTACTTCGACATCATGGCGATGCAGGGCTACGGCCTCTACAGCGGCCCGACCGACGACCGCCTGCACCCGCGTGTCATCAACATCAGCCGCCACCAATTCGTACGCGATTTGATGGTCATGAATGGCGACGCGCACAAGCCGATCTGGATCGCCGAGATGAACTGGAACGCCGCGCCGGAGGATGTCGAGCCACGCTATGGTCGCGTCACGCTGGAGCAGCAAGCGCGCTACCTGCCGCTGGCGTACCGCCGGGTGCTCGAGGACTGGCCGTGGATCGGCGTGGCGAACACCTGGTATCTCAAGCGCGCCACGGATCTGTGGGAACAGAACCGCCAACCCGAAGCCTACTTTCGCCTGCTGGCGCCCGACTTCACGCCGCAGCCGGTCTATGAGCGTATGCGCGCCTTCACGCATGGGCTGGGGGAGTGATGGGGCAGGAAAAATTGGGAGATTCAGAGATTCAGAGATTAGAGATTGGAGATTCTGCCAACAGTGGCTCTCAATCTCCAATCTCTGATTCTCCTAATCTCCAATCTTCCAATCTCCAATCTTCCAATCTCCTAATCGCTTTTTCTCTCCTTCTCCTCGCTGCCTTCCTCCGCTTCTACCATCTCGCCGCCTCCTCACTCTGGAACGACGAGGGTAACTCTTGGGCGATGCTTTCCCGCAGCTTTGGCGAGATTGCCGCGGCGGCCGCGGCCGACATCCATCCGCCTGGCTATTACTGGCTGCTCAAGGTGTGGTCGCTGCTCTTTGGCGACAGCGCAGCCGCCATGCGTGGCTTGTCGGCGACGCTGGGCGTGCTGCTGGTGGCGCTCATCGTCACGATTGCCTTCCGCATCGCACACGAACGCAAGGAGTGGCGCAGCTTTCCCGTCCTGGCCGCCTTGCTCGCCGCTCTAAACGCCTTCCAGATCTACTACAGCCAGGAAGCGCGCATGTACCTGCTGCTGGCCGTCGAAGCGGCCGGGCTGTTCTGGGCGTTGTTGTGGATGATGGAGATTGGAGATTGGAGATTGGAGATCAGGAATTGGAGAATGAGGAGATGGGAGCATCCAAAAGCCAGCGCTGCTGCCAATCTCCAATCTCCAATCTCCAATCCCTCAATCTCTCAATCCCCCAATTTTCTACTCCCCTCATTCCTCTACCTGCTCTTCGGCGTCGCCGGCCTCTGGACGCATTACAGCTTCCCAATCGTGCTGGCCGCCGCAGGGATGGCGTTCGTGCTCTGGTGGGCGGTGGGTCTACGGCGCGCATCCCCCAAGCCCCCAAAACCCTACCACCCCATCGCCCCACTGCTTTGGTACATCGGCCTCAACCTGCTGCTTCTGCTGGCATTTCTTCCCTGGCTGCCGACCGCAGTCGAGCGCGTCCTCAACTGGCCCAAAGGCGGCGGCGCGATTGGGCCGGTCGCGGGGCTGGCGCTGACGCTGCGCACGCTGCTTTTCGGCCCGCTGCGCACCGTTCCCGACCCGCTGTGGCCGTGGCTCGTGGTCGCCGGTCTGCTCCCGCTGATCGGGCTGTTTGCCCTGCGACGACGCCCGTTCGCTGGGTTGGCGGTCGGCTTGTGGCTGCTGTTGCCGATCGCCATGATGTTCGGGCTGGGACTATTTACGGACGCCTTTTTGAAATTTCTACTGGTGGCGTCGCCCGCCTGGTGTCTCCTGGCAGCGGCTACACCGTGGACAGCGGCGTCAATCAGCCGCTCTTCAGCGCGAGTCTGGCAGGCAATGCTCTGGCTGGGCGTGGCGAGCTTTGGCGTTGCCGCGGCCCTGGCCACGCTGCCCACGTATTATGCCGACGCGCAGGCGCGCGACAACTATCAGGGGATCGCGCGCTATCTCAGCGCGGTCGGCGCCGCGTCCACCGATCTGGTCGTGCTCGATGCGCCGGGGCAGCAGGAGGTGTGGCGCTACTATGATTCAGGGCTGCCGGTGCTGGCGCTGCCCGCGCAACGTCCGGCTGATGCGGCCGATGTGGAGGCGCAGCTTGCCGAGGCCACGGCTGGAAAGCGTCGCGTGCACGCGCTCTTCTGGGCAACGGATGAGGCTGACCCGCAGCAACTCGTGGAGCGTTGGCTGGATGCGCACGCGTTCAAGAGTGTGGAAAGCTGGCAGGGCAATCTGCGCTTTGTGACGTATGCGCTGGCAAACAATTTGGCGCCGGCCGTCATTTCATCGGTGCGCTGGGAGAACGGCATGATCCTGGCCGGCGTCGAACAACCCGCGCCGGGGCCGCAGCGCGTCGCGCCGGGGGATGCGGCGCTTGTGCGCCTGACATGGTTGACGGACACCCCGCTGACGCAGCGCTACAAGGTCAGCGTGCAACTGCTCGACGCGCGCAACCAGGTCATTGCCCAGCACGACAGCGAACCGGCCGGCGGCGCGCGTCCCACCGATGCGTGGCAGCCCGGCGAGCGCGTCGGCGACAACCACGGCATCGCCATCCCTTTGGGGACGCCGCCCGGCCTCTACCGCATGATGCTGGTGCTGTACGATGCGGCGACAGGCGCACGCGTCAAGCAGTACGGGCAGGAGATGTTGCCGATTGGCGCCGTCGCTGTAGAAAAGGCGAGCCAGCCGCCGCCTGTCGAGATCATCCCGCTGCAGCATCGCTTGCACGCCGGGCTCGGCCCGGTGCAGCTTGTCGGCTACGACGCGCACCGTCTCGGCGCTGCGCACGCGCCGCAGACGCCGCTGCAAGCAGGGGACGCCGCCCATTTCACGCTTTACTGGCAGGCGCCCGACCCGCTGCCGGCGGACTGGCCGGCAGACCTCATGCTGACGCTGCGGCTTGGCGACCAACAGCTCAGCGCGCCGCTGGCCGGCGGCGCCTATCCAACGGCGGAGTGGTCGGCAGGAGAGTTAGTGCGCGGGACGTTTGATCTGCTCTACGACGGGAAAAGTCCCCGTCCGGTCATCGAGGTCGGGAACGCTTCGCTCACGGTTGAGGCGCTGCCTGTGGAGTAGCGTGACCTACTATGCTTTGACATAGCACTACGTTTGATATAGCATGGCGTGGCGAGAGTGCGTTCAGGAGAAAGCTATGTCTTTGCAGATTCAGGCGCCGCCTCAGGTCGAGGCGCCGTTGTGTCCCGTGGAACCGGCCGCGCTGATTGTCGGTCAGAAATGGACGCTCCAGATTGTCTACTTCCTGCTCGATGGGCGGTCGATGCGATTTTGTGAGCTACAGGACAGATTGGGAGGCGTCAACCCTAGTACATTGAGCAGCAGGTTGAAGATGCTCGAAGAGGAGGGCATTGTACGGCGCAACCAGATCAGCGCCATCCCGCCGCATGTCGAGTACAACCTGACCGAGATGGGGCGCGACCTGGAGGGAGTCATCCGTGCGGTGACGCAGTGGAGCAATATGTGGCTGTGTGGTCGCTGTGGCTAGCGGATGGCGCTCAACAAGTCCAAGTTGAACAGGAACGAGCGATTACATGATTGTTAAAGGGTTGACTGTTGGCTTGTTACAGGAAAATTGCTACATCTTCGGCTGTAGTCGCACGCGCAAAGCCGTGGTGATCGATCCCGGCGACAATGCGCGGGCGATCCTGCGGCTGGTGGATCAACAGGCGCTGACCGTGGAGAAGATCATCAACACGCACGCGCATTTCGACCACGTGATGGCGGTCAGCGCGATCCGTGCGGCCACGGATGCCCCGTTTTATCTCCACCGCGAGGACCTACCCGTGCTGCACGAGATGCCAAGCCGGGTGCGGTTGTGGCTCGACATGGAGGTGGATCCAGTCGACGATCCCGATGATTTCCTGGAACATGGGCAGATCATTCAGGTGGGCGATGAGGAACTGGAAGTGCGTTTCACCCCAGGCCATGCGCCCGGCCATGTGGTGTTTGTGCATCACGCGGGGCGCCAGGTCTTTGCCGGCGACACGCTCTTTCAAGGGAGCATCGGTCGTTTTGACCTGCCAGGTGCGGATGGGCCGACCTTGCTGCGCAGCATCCGCGAACAGTTGTTGACGCTGCCGGACGACTATGTCATCTACCCGGGTCACGGGCCTGCGACCACGATCGGGGAAGAGCGCGTCCACAACCCGTATGTCGGCGCGCACGCCCTGCAGGAGTAAAGGCCATGTTTGATGGTGATCGCAAAGCGCCGTTGATCTATCACATCGTTGCGCAGGCGGCGTGGGACGCACAGCATGAACAACCAGCATTTGAGGCGGCGTCCCTGGCGGATGAAGGGTTCATCCACTGCACCGCCGAGCCCGACATGGTGCGGCAAGTCGCCAATCGCTTTTATCGAGATGCGTCGGGACAGTTTATAATTTTGTGCATTGCACCGGCGCGATTGCAGGCTGAACTGCGTTGGGAAATAGCTGACGACCATCTGTTTCCCCATATTTACGGGCCGCTGAACCGAGACGCGGTCGCGGCGATCCTGCCTTTCCCCCGTTCATCGGATAATTGTTTCGTGTTGCCGCCGGAATTGAGGGTCTGAAGCGTATGAGTGCATGGGCCGATCATATCCCAGGCTGGTTTCGCAAGTCTTCTGCGCAAGGTGAGGAGACGCCCTCAGACGACAACGCCATCACCGGCTCGATGAGCACCACCGGCGGCGGGCTGGAAAACGAGCCGGTCGTCGTGTGGGAAGCGGCCAATCTGATGGAAGCTCAGGTTGTGAAGGGGCGTCTGGAGAGCGAAGGCATCCCTGCATTGATTCGAGGGGAAGCGCTCGCCACGATTTATGGGCTGACGGCCGGCAATCTGGCCGCAGCCAAAGTTCTGGTGCCGGCGCCGCTTGCAGACAAGGCCATAGCGATTTTGTCTGACGAGGAAGAAGTTGAACGGAAGGATGAGCTGGAGCCGTAGCTATCTTCGAGCGAACCAGCCAGTTTTACGAGGTTACCAAAAGTATGACGCAAGAAGTCCATCCTATTTCGATACCGAGCAATCTGGGCGAACACACACGCACCGGATTCAACACCAAATATCTTGCTGGCGGGCTGTTGTTGATCCTTTTTGTCGGCTTTCTCGTGTTCCAGGTCTATGAAGCCACGACGACGACAGGCGCCTATTACCTGACTGTGAGCGAACTTAACGCACGTACGCCGCAGATTTATGGGGAACGCGTGCGCGTCAACGGGAATGTTGTGATCGGCAGCGAGGATTGGAATGTTCGCGAAGTCACCTTGCGCTTCGCCATTGTCGACGAGAGCCAGCAAACCTTGCCCATCGTCTTTTACGGCCCACGTCCCGATAATTTCCAGCGCGCGGCTTCGGCCATTGTCGAAGGCGAATTGCTGCCCGATGGAACCTTTCAGGCAGAGACGTTACTGCTTAAATGCCCGAGCCGGTACGAAGAGGATCCTGAGGAAGTCTACGTCGAGTCGATTCGCTAGCAAGCCGCTAGCAAGCTCAGTCGCTCATCAACAGGCCGGCGCGGTTGAAGACAACGCCAGCTTTCTGCTATCAAATCACAAGTTGGATGCAACGCATGTCGCCATTGCGATGGCTGGCATCTCCCCTTACGCACGCCGCTTGCTGGCGCAGCGTAGCCGGATGGATCGCCGCCGCTTTACTTAGCATAATGTTCGCCGGAACCACTTCCGCACAAACGCCGCCTTATAACCCAGATGAGATAGCAGCGCCGCCGGTGCGCCCCGCGGCTATGCTGGGCGCGTCGATCTATCAACAGAACTGCGCTCCTTGTCACGGGATGAGCGGCGCAGGCGATGGCCCCCAAGTTGCGACCTTGAGCGTCGCGCCGCAGTCGCTGGATGACCAGGCTGCGCTGCAGGAATTGGCGCCGGCCGCGGCCTTTCATGCCGTCAAGTATGGCAGCGCGTCAGGCGCCATGCCCGCGCTGCAAAGTACGCTGAACGATACGCAACTGTGGCACGCGGTCTTTTACGCGTGGTCGCTGCACACAGACGCGGATCGCGTGGCCGCCGGCGCCGCACACTATGCCGAACAGTGCGCAGCCTGTCACGGCGTCGACGGGCGCGGCGACGGGGCGGACGCGGGCGACGACCTGCAGGTCGATTTCAGCGGCCAGCAAGCCATGAACGTGCGCACGCCGGCCGCGTTGGATGCCGGGTGGCAGGCCGCGCACGCGGACATCGGCGCGGAATTGACCGCGGCGGAGCGCGAGGATGTATTGGAAGCCATCCGCGCGTTCACTTATCTCCCTCCGTGGGAGTCGCCCTATCCGCGCGGGGAGGGTGCGATCGAAGGGCGCATCGTGCAGGGAAGCACCGACGGCGCAGCGCCGACCGCGCAAGAGGTTACGCTCATGGCGTATATGAGCTTCACCCCTGTTGCAACGTTCACCACGACGACTGATGCTGACGGTGCGTTTGCCTTTGAACAGCTTGCGACTGAGCCGGACGTTGTCTATTTTGTGGGGACGAATTACGCCGAGATCGCGTATGGCTCCGACCTGATTTCGCTTTCACCGCTGACGCCGACGCTGCAACTGGAGATTCCGGTGTACGAAACGACGACCGATCCCAGCGCTCTGCGCGTGAACCGCATGCAATGGGTCGTCGATCAACAGCCCGGCGCGCTGCGCGTCCGTCAGATTTTGATCGTATCCAACGACCAGGATCGCACTGTGGTGGGGCGAGCACTCGACGGCGCGGAACGACCGGTCACCCTGGCTCTGCCCGCGCCTGCCAATGCCGTCGATCTGGAGTTTCAGGATGGCGCGTTGGGTGCGCGCTACCAGCAGGTCGGGGATGTGCTCTATGATACGACGCCGCTGCGACCAGGTGCACAGAGCCGCCAGGTGCTGATGGGGTACACCATTCCTTTCGAGGGGACAACCGCGGCTTTCACAACCGATTTCGCCTACCCGGTGGATGCGCTCACGCTGTTGGTCGCCGACTTGCCTGACCTCGACGTTGAGACCGACGCGCCGCTGGAAGCAGTCGGCAACCAGATGGTGCAGGGCGTTGCTTACCGAGTTTGGAATGGACAACTGGACGCGTCGCAATCGGTTACGCTCTCCCTGCAGAACCTCATCCCGGCGGCCGGCGCGGATCCACGCCAGGCGCCGGCCGCCGTGGCGACACCCATTGCCGCCGCGCCTGATGTCGCGGTCACGCCGTCGATTCCACCGCTGTTTGCCGGGCTGGGCGTTGGCGCGCTGGTGCTGGTGATCGGCGGCGGCATTCTCTACTGGAAATACGCGCACGACAAACGCCAGGCGCAACAGACGCTGCTCGACGCCAAAGAGCGCTTGCTGACCGAAATTGCCGCGCTTGACGACCGTCATGCACAGGGAGAGATGGACGACGAAACCTGGTCGGCCGAACGGGTGGCGCTGATGCGTACGGTGCGCACGGTGACGGCTGATATCGAGCGTCAGACCGCCGGCAGAAAAAGCGCAGGCGTCCGTGGCTGAGACTGAAGCTCTGATTGGCGGTGTGACTGGCGCTGGGGCTGAGACTGGGCTGATCGTGGCGCGCAACGTCCACAAGCGCTACGGGCGCAAGCGGATTTTGAATGGCGTCGAGCTGACCGTGCCGCAAGGAAAGGTGATGGCGCTGCTTGGCGCCAACGGCGCGGGCAAGTCGACCCTGATGCGCATCATCTCTGGCCTGGCCACGCCCGACCGCGGCGAAGTGAGGCTGGGGGGAGTGTCAACGCGCAAGGCCGGCCATGAAATCCGGCGCTATATCGGGCTGGTGGCCCATGCGCCGCTGCTCTACGACAACCTCAGCGCCTGGGACAACCTGATGTTCTACGCTCAACTCTACGACATTCAGCAGCCAGCGGTGCGCGTCGAAGCGGTGCTCCACGCCGTGGAATTGTGGACGCGCCGGCATGACGTTGTGCGCACCTACAGCCGCGGCATGACGCAACGGCTCGCCATCGGCCGCGCCATCCTCCACGACCCGCCGGTGCTGCTGCTGGACGAGCCGGACACCGGCCTGGATCCTGCCAGCGCGGAGACCCTGGCGCGTTTGATCCGCACGCTCGGCGCCAGCAGCCGCGCCATTTTGCTGACGACGCACAACCTGGAGCGGGCAGTGGCGTGGGCCGATTCGGTCAGTCTGTTGGCCGATGGTAAAATCGTGCAGACCGCGGACGCCGCGTCCTTGACGACGGAGACGATCCGGCAGTGGATGGTGAAGACGGGGAGCCTGCCATGAGCAGTGACGTCAACCTGGCGGCGCAGCCAGTCGTCATGCAACTGGGCGGCGGCCCCCTTGCCTACTTGCGTAAGATCGGCGCTGTCTGCGCCAAAGACCTGCGCGCTGAGTTGCGCGGTCGCGAAGTGTTCAGCACGATGACCGCGTTTAGCGTGCTGGCTGTGCTGATCTTTGGTATGGGTTTCGATCTGCGCGTGCCGCGGTCGGAGATGATCGCGCCGGGCGTTTTGTGGGTGGTGATCCTGTTTACAGGCGTGTTGGGGTTGAATCGCAGCTTTGGCGCGGAGGTGGATCGCGGCACGCTGCCCGCGCTGCTGTTGGCGCCGGTGGATCGCAGCGCGATCTACTTTGGCAAGCTCTTGGCCAACCTCTTCTTCACGTTGGCGACGACGCTTGTAATCCTGGCGGTGATGTTTTTCATCTTCGACCTGAACATGTTTCACCCCTATAACCTGTTGGCCGTCCTGTTGGGCGTTTTGGGGTATGTGGGCGTCGGCACCATCTTTGCGGCGTTGACGGCAAGCAGCCGCGCACGCGAGACGATGCTGCCCATCCTGTTGCTGCCGGTCATGGCGCCGGTTTTCGTCGCCGGCATCGGGCTGACCGCGGGGGTGGTCGATGGCAAACCGTTCGACGATCTGCGCCAGTGGTTTGGCATTCTGGCGGCGTTCGATTTGATTTTTATTGTGGTGGCATATTTACTCTTCGACTTGATCTGGGAGGATGCATAAAGGAGGCGATGTGGGTGCAACGACATTGAAGACAAAAGAGGCCGGTTGGCGCGGCCTCGATGTAGTGCAATTGATCTTAGGATTATTGGCCGTGGCGTCGATGACAGCGGTCATGTGGGCCGCGCTCTATCTGGCGCCGGAGGCGGCGAACCTGGCCGGCGACGAACAGCTTGCGCAGCGCATCTTTTACATTCACATGGGCTGCAACATCGGCGCGTTGGCCGGCTTTCTGGTGTCGGTGGTCGGCAGCATCGTCTACCTGGTCAAGCGAGACTTGAACTGGGATCGCGTTGCCCAGGCTGCCATCGAGGTCGGCGTGATCTGTGGACTCGGGACGATCATCACCGGCATGTTTTGGGCCAAGCCAACGTGGAACACCTACTGGACGTGGGATCCACGCTTGACGACCTCGACGATCACCGTGTTGGTCTACCTGGCCTATCTGCTCTTTCGCAACGGGATCGACGATCGGCGCACGCGCGCACGGTTTGGCAGCATTTACGCCGTTCTCGCCTTTCTGAGCGTGCCGCTGACGTTCTACAGTGCGCGCCTCTTCCGTTCGATTCATCCCGTCGTCTATGGCAACGAAAACGCTGATGCCCAGGGCGCATTCAGCGTGGGCGCCACCATGAGCCAGGTTGTCACGATCAGTATGGTGGGCTTCTGCGTGCTGTTTAGCGCCCTTCTCATTCTACGCTGGCGCCAGTTGCGCAACGAAGACGCCATCGCAGAATTACGCGAGGAGTTGCAATAATATGTTTTATTTGATGATGGGGTTTGGCTCGGTCTGGTTGTTGGTGACTTTATATCTCGTTTATCTGGGATTGCGTCAGCGCAAACTGGAAACAGAAATGCAGACGCTGCGTGAGGAAATTGAAGCCGTCCAGCACAAGCAGCATTGATGCAAACCGGTGATTACTTGGACACGTTATTCCACTGTACAGTGGGGTTGACAGCAGCAGCAAAAAGGAAAGATCGTTATGACAAAGACATTGAGTAGTTCAGCAGCGGCGCCGGCCAAGACCGGGGCGCCAAACCTGCCCAATCCGACAAGTCGCTGGGTAGTCTTTCTGCACGCGCTCTTCTTTGTCTTAGGATTCACCCTCGTCTTTACCGTGTTGGGGTCGGCGGCGGGGCTGTTGGGGCGCAGTCTCAACCAGTACATGCCGGTGATTCAGAAACTTGGCGCGGTGCTGCTGCTGGTGTTTGGCTTGACGACGCTGGGCTTTTTCCGCTGGCTGGTGAACTTCATCGAGCAGCGCGTCGATCTGCAGCAAAATCCGGCCGCGGAGGCATTGACGTCGGTGCTGAATTTCCCCAATCAACTGCTCTACACCGAAAAACGTGTGACCGACATGCATCAGGTCAACCGCGGCTGGGGCTATCTGAGCAGCAGTTTGATGGGCATCAGCTTTGCCGCGGGGTGGGTGCCCTGCATCGGCCCGATTCTGGCGAGCATTCTGTTCCTGGCCGGCGACAGTCAGACCGCCTGGCAGGGCGCGGGCTTGTTGCTAATCTACAGCCTGGGTTTGGGCATCCCGTTTTTGCTGACCGGGCTGATGTTCAGCAGCATGAGCCGCTGGCTGCGCGCCATGAACCGTCATCTCGGCGTCATCAGCATCATCAGCGGCTTGTTTATGATCTATGTCGCCTATCTGTTGTGGAGCGGCAGCCTGAACACGCTGACGACGCAGTTTGCCGTGCTCAACGAGTGGGTGTTCCAGGCTGAAGAGCAGATCTCCGCGATCTTTGCAGGGGGCGACAACCTCGTCGGCGCCGGCGCCACGACGGAGATGGTGCTGGCGTTCAGCGCCGGCCTGATCAGCTTTCTCAGCCCCTGTGTGCTGCCTCTGGTGCCGGCCTACATCGGCTACCTGAGTGGCGCGGCTGTCGGCGTGCGGCCGCAGGCTTGAAATTACCGTGCGCGTCACGTTGTACACCAAGCCGGGCTGCTCGTTGTGTGACAAGCTCAAGGCCGAACTGCTGGCATTTCAGACCGAACTGAACTTTGACCTGCTCGAACGTAATATCGAAGCAGACGAGGACGATTTCCAGCGCTACCGGTATCTGATTCCCGTGCTGGACATTGAGAGGGGCGAGTTGCTCTACCCGCCTCATCACCGGGAGACGGTGCGCAGCGCGCTCCGCAAAGCGCACAGGCAGACGACATGACGACACAAGACAAGACAGCACCCAACGAATCGACGCTGACGCGCGCCGCCAATGGCATCGTGATCGGGATGGCGCGGCATTGGCTTGCCATCTTCAACATCGTCTGGGCCATCTATCTGTTTACGCCGTTCCTGGCGCCGCTCTTTATGCAGATGGGCTGGACCGCGCCGGCCAGGGTTATCTATGCGATCTACTCGGTGCTTTGCCATCAATTGCCCGATCACAGCTATTTTCTCTTTGGGCCGACGCCCATTCCTCAGGAGCCGGCTTTGATCGCCGGTGGGATGCCGCAGGTCGCTTCGCTCCTGGTGGAGCGATCCTTCATCGGCAGCCCGGCGGTGGGGTGGAAGGTGGCGCTCTGCCAGCGCGACGTCGCCATCTATGCGGGTGTGCTGCTGGCCGGGCTTAGCTATGCGCTCGTCCGCCGACGCGTTCGACCTCTGCCGTTCAAGGTGTTTCTCTTGCTCGTCATCCCGATGGCGATCGATGGCCTGACCCAACTGGTTGGCTGGCGTGAGAGCAACTGGCTGTTGCGCACGGCGACCGGCGCCCTTTTTGGCGTGGCCGCGGTCTACCTGGCCTATCCGTATGTGGAGGACGCCATGCAGGAAGTGTTGGAGAGCGAACTGCTGCGCCGCGCGGCCTTGCAGCAGCAGTCACACGATGGCGCGCGCGCCGCGCCATAGCAACACGTTGGGCTGCCAGCCCAACCTACTGGGTGCATCACGCCAAATCATGTGCATTCTACGGCGTCATAATTCGACAAAGTGACGCTGACGTTTTATAATACAAGCTTGTTGGTTCGTAGCCTGTCCTCTAGCAACTTGCTGCGAATGCGGCGCAAATTTGGGCGTTCGCGCCAGAGCGCGCCCTACGCATAGACCCTTGTCAAGCAAGGGCAATAGGAATTTTGGGAGTAAAAACAGGATGGCAAATACGAAGTCGGCCGAAAAGCGTAGTCGGCAGAATACAAAAAAAGCGGCAAGCAATCGCATCTATCGCAGCAGTGCGCGCACGGCTATCAAGAAGGCGCGGCTTGCGATTGAAAACGGCGATCCGAATGCGTTGGAGTTGGTGCGCAACGCCGAACGTGTGTTGGCGCGCGCCGCCACCAAAGGGTCAATTCATCGCAATAACGCCTCGCGCCGCACTGGCCGGCTTATGCTGATGCTCAACAAGAGCGAAGTCGCGGCCTGAGCTGAGGTGAAGTCGAGCAGCCTGACCGGCGCTTGACGCCCACGCTGGGGCGTGACAAAAAAGTAGACAAATTGTTGGGTAGGTGAATTTCACCTACCCTTTTTTGCGTAAAGCATTTTCACCGGCAGCCATCAGGTCGCCCACTCACCGGCTTGTTGGCGGTAATCGCAGATCGATTGCAGCGGGCACAGGTCACAACGGGGCGTCTGCGCGTGACAGATGCGCCGGCCGTGGCGGATCAAGTTGATGTGCAGCGCATAGAAGGTCGCAGGCGGCAGCAGCCCTTCCCAGATGCGCATGATCTTGTCCGGGTTGGCGCGGCGCGGGCTGACGCCGGTGCGCTGCGAGATGCGCTGGATGTGTGTATCGACCGGGAAGGCTGCGCCGTTGAAGCAGAAAAGCATCACAATGCTGGCGGTCTTGAACCCGACGCCCGGCAGCGCGGTCAGATAGGTGCGCGCCTCCTGCACGGGCAAGAGGGCCAGATGGTCCAAATTGTAGACGCCGCGGTCATGTTTGATGCGCTCCAGCGTCGCCACGATCGCCGGCGCCTTTTGGTTGTACATGCCAGCCGGCCGGACCGCCGCTTTGATGGCGTCCAGCGGTGCGGTGCGCACGGCTTCCCAGTCATCGCCAAACGCCTGTCGCAACTGCTCGAAGGCGCGGTCGCTGTTGACATCGTTTGTGTTGGCGCTGAGGATCGTCGAAATCAACTGATGGACCGGGTCATCGCCGCCCTGGAAGATCGGCTTGCCAAAGTGTTCGATAAGGGTGGCGTAAATGAACTGCGCCTTCTTCTGAAGCGCAGAAGATGCGGCGGAAGCTTCGTCTGTCGTCATCATAGAGTCCATTTGAAAATTGCCCTCTCAGCGCTAAGAAGCAAAGAAATAGAAAGTTCTCTGCGCGTTTGCGCTGGCGGTAGTGCAACTGGAAAGCTGTCCACAGATTGCGCAGATTTCACAGATAACAAGCCTGCGCTCACTGCCTTGAAATCACTCACCGATGAGACGCTTTTCAGAATCTGTGCAATCTGTGTCATCTGTGGATAGCTTTTCACATCAAAGCCAATACCCCGATGAAAGCTGTATCTGTGCTGGCTGTAATCAATATAGATTTCACTTTGGATTTGGTTTGTCAAGCTACGTATATTCTCGGCACGCGCGCCAGGATCCGGCTCACGATGTCATAATTGTTGGTGCCGACGCGCACACTGGCCGCTTCCGCCGAAATCGACGCCGCCCCTTGCACGCCGATCAGGATCACTTCGTCACCCTGCGCCACAGGCCCAGTTTGCGCTTCAATGTCTGTCACATCGACGACGGTCTGATCCATGCAGACCCGCCCCAAGATCGGCGCCGCCTGCCCGTGAATGAGCACACTGCTCCACGTTTGGGGCCGCCGCGGGAATCCATCGGCATAGCCAACCGGGATGATCGCAGCGCGCAGCGCGCGGGACGCAATAAACTCGCGACCATACGAGACCGCCTCACCGGGCTTAAGATCGCTTACGTGGGTGACAATCGCCTTCCATGCCAACGCCGGGCGAAAGCCCACCGGCAACACGCACTGTTCTCGATCCGGATCCAATCCATAGAGCGCGATGCCGGTGCGCACCAGGTTGAGGTGGGTGTGCGGCATCGTCAACAGCGCAGCGGTATTGGCGGCGTGGGCGAGCGGAGGGCGCAGGCCAACAGACGCCAAGGTATCCAGCAATTCCCCAAAACAGGCGAATTGCGCCTCCGCATAAGAGCGATCTATTTCGTCGGAGGTGGCAAAGTGTGTGAAAATGCCCTCCACGGACAGGCCATCGAGGGCTGTAAGCGCCGTAAGCAAGGCTGGCGCTTCGGCGGGACGCACGCCCAGCCGATTCATGCCTGTATTCACCTTGACATGCACGGGCACGCGGCGCCCACTGTCACGCGCAACTGCGTGCATGGCGGCCGCCGTTTCGAGCTCAAACACCGTCAGCGTGATCGCATAGGCGAGGGCAAGCTCGCTGTGCCAGGCCGGCGTGTAGCCGAGCACCAGGATCGGCCGCTCGATGCCAGCCTGACGCAACTCCACAGCTTCCGACAGCGTGGCGACGGCAAAACGATCGGCGCCGGCTGTTTGTAAAATGCGCGCCGTCTCCGCGGCGCCGTGTCCATACGCGTTGGCCTTGACGACTGCCATCAACTGCGTGGAGGGTGCAAGCCGGCCGCGCAGCAGATGGAGATTGTGCGTCAACGCGCCGCGGCTGACTTCGATCCAGGTCGTGCGCGGTGGATAGTTCAGCGAAGCCACAGGAGACGGGCGAGGCGACAATTCATGATTCACAATTCACCATTCACAATTTATGCTTTGCCGTTTACTCAGCATTGACCATCCCCCCTTGCCAACCACAGCGTGCAGCCAGGATGTCCCACTCCTGCGCGGTCAGCCCGGCCATGCCCGGCAGGATGCCCGGCTTTACCGTGCCATGATAATCACTGCCGCCGGTGATCAGCAACCCATGCGCCGCAGCTACTTGGCGGAAATGGGCGACCAGGGCCGCGACCGCGTCGGCGCTTGCCCCGTAATGGCCTCGGTTCAGCGCATAAGGATAGCGCACCTCGATGCCGTCCAGCCCGGCCGCGGCCAGCCGCTGCACGACGCCGTCGATGTTGTAGACGCGCGAGTAGGCGCCAGGATGCGCCAGCACGGCAATGCCGCCAGCGGCGTGCGTCACTTCGATGGCTTCCTCGACGCGCAGGCTGAAGGTGCGCTCCACATAAGTCGAGTTAGGCGCATCAGATGCAAGAAATTGTGCAAACACATCGGAAATCGAAGAAAAACATTGCGGATTGCGCTCGTAAGCAACCTGAGCAATATGCACGCGTCCGGGCACACCTTGGGCGCGCGCCAACACTTCGTCAACGGAGATGTCGATGCCATAACTCTGCAACCGCTCGATTTGGCGGATTTTTTGCTCGATCCGGCTGGCAATCACGCGTTCCAGCGTCGCTTGCAACGTTGCGTCGTGATGGCGGATGCCTAGCGCCAGGATATTGATATCCAACAAGTCGCGTGCTGGCTCGCTGCGCGTGCTGAATTCGAGCGCGGGAACAACCTGCACCCCGCAACGCGCACCTGCCTCGGTTGCCGCGTCAAGGCCCAGAACGCTGTCGTGATCGGTCAAGGCGATGACGCGCAGCCCGCGCTGGGCGCACAATTCGACCAAAGCGGCCGGCGCATCAGAGCCATCGGAGGCCGTGCTGTGCAACTGGAGATCGGCAGGGTAGATCACGCAGCCTCCACCAGCCAGCGCCCTTCGCCGTGACTGCCCCACGCCATAATCTTGCGGGGCTTGACTTGGATCACATCGTCATAGGCCGCGTCGTCAGCAAGATCCCAGGCATATTTGGCGAGAAAAAGTGGACGCAGCGTCATGCGCATCGCTTCCGCTGGTGTGGCCCATCCTTCGATGATCAGAGCATTGCTGGTATCGGCCAACGCGAGGCTGACCGCGGGGTTGGCGCGGACGTTGGCAGCGCGCACCGAGCCGCGTTGCGTCACGACGTAGATGCATCCTTCGTGCAGGACATGCCAGATCGGCGCCAGGTGCGGACGGCCTTCAGGTCGCACGCTGCTAAACCAACACGCGTCAGCCTGACCGAAACGGTCCAACAATGTATTAATTTGCGTCAATTGTTCGTTGTCTGAATCCTCAGAAGTTGGCATCGACATCCGTGGCTGGTACACTATAGGCGCTTTCCGTTGTTTGATAGCCGATAATCATACTATATCCCGACGGCGTGACACAATTACCAGACATTCTACACCTGTATTGTCGAGACAGCGCTGACCTTACGTCAAGAACTTGTCATATTTGCTGCGAAGGATTCCCGTGCAGACAGCGATTGTATTTCTTGGAGAACAGTTTTGGACGCGGTAGCACCTGATATGCGCGCTGAAGCTGATCTTCTCCAGCGGTTGCAAGCTGGCGAACAGTATGCCTGGGTGGAGTTTACCCGGGGTATACGGCCGCGTCTGCTTGGCTATCTGCGGAATAATTTGCCGACGCAGGAAGATGCAGAAGATGTATTGGGTGACACGATGGTCGCGGCTGTGCGCTCTCTGAAAGATTTCGATGGCAAGGCAAGCCTTTCCACTTATATTTTTTCACTCGCTTATCGCAAAATCGCTGACTTCTGGCGCAAACGCCAAGATACAGTTGCTTTAGTCGAGCAACACCGGTCGCCACTTAGAGTCAACAGCAAGGCGCTTGAATTCATCGAGGTGCTGGATCAATTGCCAGAATTGTCCAAGCAAGTGCTGATGCTGAAATATCAAGTGGGATTGAGCGTTGGTGAAATTGCGCAAGTCCTTGATCGTTCCTACAAAGGAACAGAATCGCTGTTGAGCAGAGCGCGGCAGCAACTTCGAGATATATTAGATGACACAGGCTTTGAGTATGAGTGATCTGCGAGGCTTTCTGGACGACCGCGACGACGCGGACATCCAGAAGTTGTTCGACGCTTTTTACGAGACAGATACGTCGTTGGCCGATTTCGACGAGCGGCTGACGCAACTTGTCTTGAGTGAAGTGCGAACCGTGTTTGCCGGCGAAACAGTGGCTGCTGAGGCAGTGGCCGTCAAGCGTGCGCCATCCAGACTTCGCTCTGCCCAGCGCCCTGGCATTGTCGAGCGTATTCGCCACTGGCTGAGGAATTTACAACCTAGACAATCCCTGGCGCTTGCCGGCGCCACTGCGCTGGCGGTGATCCTCATCTTCTTCGGCTTCTCACGCATTGTTCCCCGTCCTTTGCTGGCGACGGCCACCGCGACGGGCGGGGAAGTCACCATCCTGCAACAACGCACCAATACATATCGCACCTACTATGACGGTGATCTGTTCAAACTGGCTGAGGGCGACCAGGTCCTCACGGCAGGCGGCACAGCGGCCGTAGAGCTATTCCCCTCGCAGCTAGTCGTGATCGATCCGGACAGCCATGTCGTGATCGCTGAACTACAGGCCATGCTTGATACGACGCAAGTCGAATTGCTTGTCGTGCGTGGGCGGGTCAATAATTTGATCGACGAGCCATTGCAAGAGAACGACCGCTATGTCGTCACGTCATCAGTGGTCGAGGCATCGGTGACTGGTACGGAATTTTCCTTTGAGACCCTCTCTGCGGCTGAAGTGGTGATCCAGACCGCGCGGGGTGAGGTTGAAGTGACTAGGGAAGATCAAACCGTCATTGTCGCCAAAGGGGAGCAGGTGGCGACGCTCACAGATGCGCCCCTCATCGTCGAGCCCAGTCGTGAACGCATGAATCTCCCTACTTTGCTGGTCATTGCGCCAGGGACGCCGGGAATCCCCGTTTTCGCCGAGCCGAATGAGCAAGCGCGCCTGATCGGGTTCGCCGCCGATAGTGTGCTGTTAAACGTATTAGGCGAAGATGACAGCGGGTTATGGTATCAGATTTGTTGCGTGGAACAGCAGGCTGGCTGGCTCAAGGTGGATGCCATCCCAGATACAGTGGTTGAACCGGCGGATACAACCGGCCACACCACGCTGGATGAAAAGCGCACGCAGGACAACGCCGTCGCGGTGGCGGACGCTGAAGCATCCCCAGCGCCGACGAGCACATCCACAGAGACGCCCATACCCACGGCAACACCAAGCGAGACGCCCGTCGTAACGCCCACCGCGTCGCCGACTGCTTCGGCAACCGCCAGCGCGACGCGAACTGCAACGCCGACTAGCCCGCCAACCGCCAGCCCTCCCGCGACGCCGGTGGTAAGTCCGCTGGCGACCTTTACGCCGACGCCGTCGTCGACCGCGACCGCCACGCCGACGCCGGTGATTACTTTACCGGCGCCAGCGCCACGCCCGACGGACGATGAAAAGAAGAAACCAACCTCCGCGCCGCTGCCACCGACGCCGACGCCGCTGCCGCCGACCCTGGCGCCAACCAATACGCCGAGCCCCACACCGACGCCGGTCGCTACTGTAACGCCCTTGCCCACTTCCACACTGCCGCCACAGATCGTGACGCCTACGCCCACGCAGGATGTTTCCGGACAAGCGACGCCTACCGAGCCGCCGCCGGACAAGCCACCGCTGATTATCATCCCAACGCTGACTGCCATCGCGCCAACGCCAACGGACGCGCCGGAGCCAACGCTGCCACCACTGCCGACGGACCCGCCGGAGCCAACGCTGCCGCCGCCGCCACCACCGCCGACGGACCCGCCGGAGCCAACGCTGCCGCCGCCACCGACTGATACACCGGTCCCGCCACCGCCACCGACCGACACACCAGTCCCGCCACCGCCGCCGCCATCACCGCAGCCGGCCGGTGATCCAGTGCAACCTGGGCCGGTGCTACCGCTGCCCTTGCCAGAAGAAACGCAATAATTGAATCAATCACAGCAGCGGGCGACCATGGGGTCGCCCGCCTCGTTTGGCAAACTGTGCGGCCAGTGAGGGGCGTTTTACGGGAACTTTGCAAATCTCTGGCACAATAGGGATTGGCGATTGGATATGCAATATCGGAACAATATCGTCGCATCGAAGATACAAAAGGGGACACATGACCAAATACATTTTTGTGACTGGCGGCGTGGTTTCCGGTTTGGGCAAAGGCGTGACCGTCGCCTCACTGGGCACGATTCTGAAAGCGCGCGGGGTGCGCGTGGCAACCATGAAGCTGGATCCTTACTTGAACGTCGATCCGGGCACGATGTCGCCTTATCAACACGGTGAAGTGTTTGTCACCGAAGACGGTGCGGAGACCGACCTGGATCTCGGTCACTACGAGCGCTTTGTGGATGTCAATCTTTCTAAGCTAAGCAACATCACCAGCGGTCAGATCTACACATCGGTGTTAAGTCAGGAGCGCCGCGGCGATTATCTGGGCGGCACGATCCAGGTGATCCCGCATGTCACCAACGAAATCAAACGGCGCGTTGGGCTGGCGGCGCGCGTGGCGCAGGCGGAGGTGTTGATCGTCGAGATCGGCGGCACAGTGGGCGACATCGAAGGGCTGCCTTTCCTTGAAGCGATTCGACAGATGCGCAAAGATGTAGGTCGCGCCAACACGATGTACGTCCATGTCACCTGGCTGCCCTATCTGGCCGCTAGCAAGGAGCTGAAGACCAAGCCCACCCAACATAGCGTGCGTGAGTTGCGCGGCATTGGCATTTCGCCCGACGTGGTCGTGCTGCGCAGCGATTATCCTGTCGAAGACGATGTGATCGCCAAAACCGCTCTCTTCTGTGATGTCGACCGGGAAGCTGTCGTGCCGTTGCTGACTTCTGAAACGATTTACGCGGTGCCGTTAAGCCTGGAGGAGTCCGGGTTGGGATCATGGACGATGCAGCGGCTCAATCTCGTCGAACAGCAGTCTGCAGAGACGGGGCTGGTGGCGTGGCGGCATTTCGTCGATGACCTGCTACGCAAGAAGCCGCGGCTGCGCATTGCCCTGGCCGGAAAGTATGTCGAATTGGAAGACTCCTACCTCAGCGTCAAAGAGGCGTTGATTCACGCGGGTCTGGCGGTAGGGTGGGATATCGAGATGGACTGGGTCAACTCGGAGGATCTGGAGAAAGGGCGCGGGGTGGAACGCCTGCTTAGCGCTGACGGCGTCATCGTGCCGGGTGGCTTTGGCTATCGCGGCATTGAGGGCAAGATCAGCGCGGCGCGCATTGCCCGCGAAAACAAGCTGCCCTACCTGGGGCTTTGCCTGGGCATGCAAGTTATGTGCATTGAGTTTGCCCGCGATATTTTCCACAACGACGAGCCCAACAGCACTGAGTTCGACCTCAGCACCGAATACCCGATCATTGACCTGATGCCAGACCAGCGCGACATTGCCGACATGGGCGGGACGATGCGGCTTGGCGTCTATGATTGCCAACTCGTAGCCGGCACGCACGCTTTTGACGCTTATGCGAATGTCGGGGATGGCCCCATCGTGCAGGAACGCCACCGCCATCGCTTCGAGTTCAACAACGCCTACCGCACGGATCTGGAGTCAAATGGTATGGTCTTTAGTGGGGTGTCTCCGGACGGCCGCCTCGTGGAGATCGCGGAACTGCGCGATCATCCCTTCATGGTGGGCAGCCAGTTTCATCCAGAGTTCAAGAGCCGGCCCAACAAGCCGCATCCGCTCTTTCTGGCCTTTGTCCAGGCGGCAGCCGCGCGGCGCGCGGCGCGCCAGGAGTGAGGCGGCGATTTCGGCGGAAAAGTTTCATTGTCGCGAGCGTGAAATGAAGCTGACGATTCTGAGAGTTTCACATCGGCTTGACAATCTGCCGTTCAGCGTTCATGCTATTGACATCCACAGAGGATGGCTGCTCCTCGCCGTCTTTCACCGTTTGTTGCCGTTTATGGATTTCCTTACGATCTTTTCTGCAACCGAATCGGAGGTATTGCTATGCTAAATGAATATGACGTTCGCCAGGCGGTAGAATTCGAAAGTCATGATAGCCCTGTGCTCAGCGTCTATCTGAACGTCGATCCCCATCGCCGGAGTGTCGATAAATATAAACTGGCGCTGCGTAGCCTGTTGGACAAAGCAGAAAACGTTGATGCTGAAGATGTGCGGCGGGTGCAGAACTATATCGAAATGGGTTATAACCGCACCGGGCGCGGCGTTGCCCTGTTTAGTTGTGCGGCAAAGGACTTTTGGTGGGCGCAGAGCTTTGCCGTGCCGGTGGAAGATTTTGTCTTTGTGAGCTTTCGGCCCTACGTGCGCCAACTGGCGCGGCTGCTTGACACGTACGAACGTTGCGGCGTGGTGCACGTCGACCAGGAGGGCGCCCGTCTCTTTTTGTTCAACATGGGTGTGCTCGAAGTGGCTGATGGCTATCTGGGTGAGGAAGTCAAACTCCACCGGTCGGGCGGTTGGGCCAACCCGCGCTATCAACGCCATGAAGCAAAGCAGGCGCGCCAGAACTTGCAGGAAGCCGCAGAAATCGCCGAAGAATTCTACCGTGAGACATCGACGCGGCGGCTGATCCTCGCCGGCACCGAGAAAAATGTCGCTCACTTCAATGACCTGCTCAGCCACCGCTTGCGCACGATGGTGATCGGCCACTTCAACGCCGATGCGAACGCCAGCCAGTCTGACATCCGTGACAAAGCATTGGAGATGGCAGCCAAGGCGGAAGAAAAAGAATCCCAGGCATTGGCCGACCGTGTACTCTCCATTGCTCAGCAAGGCGGCAATGCTGTGTTGGGGGTGGTGGATACCTTGACCGCGGTGCAGCATGGCCGCGCCCAACACGTGGTGGCGCTGGCCGATTACAGTCAACACGCGTTTCGCTTCGTCGACAGTGGTCTCGTTGTGCTCGAATTGACCGAAGAAGGCGACCTGGCAAGCGGGCGCATCCAGGATCTGCCCGACGCGGCCGAAAGCGCTTTGCGACGCGCCCTGGCGCAATCGATCGGCGTCACTCTGGTCGAGCAGCACGCCGGCCTCGCGCAGGCCGGCAAGATCGGCGCCCTGACGCGCTGGTAGGATGCGCCGGACAAGCCGGGTTTCTCCAGGAAACCCGGCTTGTCCGGCATGAATTTATTGCATCAAGCCGACAAACTCCGCACCCGATGGTCAATTTCCATCAGTTGGTGCGGAGTTTTTGGTTAGCGCGGGTAATATACATTTCGGCTCAACCGGAATTCATGTGGTCGGGTCTTACGCGCCGGGGACGGGCTTGCGGCGCCTCGGTCGAGCAGACAGCGATCAGCCCGTCCCCGGCACGTAACCACACGAGATCCGCTTGACCCTACATTTCTTGGCTGAAATGCGAGTTTTTAGGAGTAAAGCAAATATCATTAGTTTGACGTATCAGATCTTATCCGTTAACACCATGACTCTATCAGGCAGCGCGTGGTGTAATCATTAACGGGGGAATCCAACAATATCATTTGCAAAATATGGGCGCTGCATGAACCGGACAGGACATCTTTTTCATCAAGCAACTGACAGTCTCCAGGGTCGATGTAGATGCCTCATGATTTTCTTTGTGCTGCTGATTCTACAAGGTTGTACGCCCGCTTCTATTGATGCGCCTGCCGATGCGTCTGCCACACTCGAGCCGCTCGTTCTATACAACTGGGAAGACGATATGCCACAGAGCGTCCTGGAGGCATTCACCCAGGAAACCGGTATCGAAGTGCTCTATGTGACCTACGAATCAGTTGAGGAGGCAGTCGCCAACCTGCGCGCCGGCGCGGTCTATGATGTGGTCGTCATGGAAAATCGTCGCATCCCGGCGCTGGCTGCTGCCAATCTCCTGGCCAGGCTTGACCATCGCAACCTTCCCAATTTCAAAAATATCTCGCTGAATTTCCGAGGACTCATCTACGATCCGGACAATGCTTACAGCGTGCCCTATAGTTGGGGCACCACCGGAATCGTGGTGCGCTCGGATCGGTTGACGGAACCGGTCATTCGCTGGGCGGATCTGTGGGATGCGCGCTATGCGGGGCATGTCGCGCTGTACCGCGGCCAGCTGCGTGAAACGATCGGCCTGACGTTGAAATCCCTTGGCTTTTCCGCCAATACCGAAGATCCCGCGCATCTGCAGGCCGTGCTGACCAGGCTGCTCGAACTGCCCCTGCCGGTCCATCTTGCCGAAGATTATGACCCGTTTACTATATCCACTTCGATGATCGACGGGCCGGTCAGCGTGGGCATGGGGTACACATACGACGTGCTGGAGGGCAGGGCGGCAGGCGCGCCGTTTGACTATGTGTTGCCGGAAGAGGGCGGGTTGTTGTGGGGAGACAATTTTGTGATCCCCGCCAGCAGCACTCAGCGCCGGCAGGCAGAGCAATTTATCGATTTCTTGCTGCGTCCGGAAATCGCTGCGATGATCACCAATCAGAATCATTTCGCAATGGCCAACGATGCCGCGCTGCGTTTCATGAAGCCGGAAATCATCCAGAATCCGTATATCTACCCACCGCAAGAGCAGATGAACAACATCGAAATTGTCCTGCCCCTCAGCGAAGCAGGCGAACAATTGTACGAACAGGTTTGGACTCAATTTCTTGAAGCGAACGCAAGGGCAGACAACCGCTGAGCGCAGTGCAGTGCTGGTGCAACCTATATGAATTGGTTACCGATAAGCAGCAATCCAAGCCTCCGGCGCCGGCTGATGGCATGGCTGAGCCTCACGACAGTGTTGATGCTATTGATCACGGCAGGCAGTGTGGGATATCTTGTCCACCGCTACGAGCAGGAGCTTTGGCGTTCGCGTCTGACTGAAGGCGCCCGCAACTCCGCCGCCTCTGTGGCGGAAATCCTGATGCGAACGGAACGCACGCTTGCCGTGGCCGGACAAGCCATTGCCGATGCGCCAGACGAACACGGGCTGCCCGCGGCGCTGCTTGCCACCGAACCGGCGCTGGTTGAGGTCGTTCAACTGGACGAGGAAGGGACGGTGTTGGCCGCCGCGTTTCGTGACCAGCCGGTGCTCTCGTCGCTCTTTACGCTCTCGCAGTCCAAGTGGTTTCACGCGGCGCTCGCCGGTCACCACTATCAAAGCAGAGTCCAATATACGTTTGAGAACGATCCTTATCTCATCCTGTCGCTGCCCGCCAAACCGCAGGGGGTCGTCGTTGGCCGCATTCATCTAGACGTGCTCCAAAATGCTGTATCTACTTTAGATTTGGGGGAAACCGGTCGCATCTATATCGTGGATGCCGAGGGCGAAGTGATCGCCCATGCCGACCGCAGCATGATCGGTCAACAAGTGGACTACGTGATCGAACGCACAAAAGCTGTACAGAACAACGGCGCCTGGTCAGGCGAATATAGCAACTATATGGGCCGCAGCGTTCTGGGCGCCTTTTCGCCAGTAGCCGGTTCGGGTTGGGCCGTGATCGCCGAAGTTGCACAGCAGGAAGCATACACGCCCAGCCGCAATGTAACCATGTTGGTTATCGTCCTCATGCTTGCGCTGGCCACAACCATGTTGAAGGGTAACGGCGCCTTCCTCAAGCGCTCTATCTTTCAACCGCTGATACATCTCAGCGAAGGCGCGCTGCGGCTCGGCCAGGGTGATCTGGCGTATCGCATTCTTGACGGACGCAACGATGAAATCGGCCAGATCACGACCGCATTCAACGAGATGGCGGCTGATCTTGAGCGCCAAAACCACGCGGTTGTCCAGAAAAATCTGGCGCTTATCGAGGAGATTGACAGCCATCGCCAGACACAGGAGGAGTTGAGAGTCCTCAACGGTTCGCTGGAAGAGCGTATCGTCGAGCGCACGCGAGAGCTCGAACTGCTGGCCACAGACTTGACGCGCTCCAATAAAGAGTTGCAGGAATTCGCCTATGTCGCCTCTCACGATCTGCAAGAACCGCTGCGCAAGGTGCGCGCCTTTGGAGATCGCCTTGTCACCCGCAGCGGCGCCCAGATGGATGAGGTCAGCAGAGATTATTTAACCCGCATGGAAAACGCGGCCGAGCGGATGCAGTCGCTGATCGACGCGCTGCTCACTTACTCGCGCGTTACGACCCAGGCCCAACCCCTGTCCGCGGTCAACCTTCAGCAGGTCGCCAGGGAGGTTGTCTCCGATCTGGAAATTCAAATAGAGCGGCTGCACGGTGAGGTTCGGATCGGCCCCCTCGACACGATCTGCGCCGATCCCCTCCAAATGCGCCAGTTGCTCCAGAACTTGATCGGGAATGCGCTGAAATTCCATCAGGAAGACGTGGCGCCGATCGTGCATCTGACAGGGAGATGGCTGGCGCCCGGCGATCCACACCGGACGCTCAACCCCGCCTGCAATGACGACGTCCCTGTCTACGCGCTGTGTGTGGCAGACAACGGCATCGGAATCGACGCGCAATATAGTGATCGTATCTTTCAGGTTTTTCAGCGACTCCATGGCCGCAACCAATATGAAGGAACAGGCGTCGGGCTGGCAATCTGCCGCAAAATTGTCGAGCGACATAATGGCATCATTACAGTACAGAGCACCCCTGGCATGGGGTCGCAGTTCGTCATTTTATTGCCCATGAATATTGGGAACATGCAGTAAACCTGGAAGGGAAAAGAGGACGATGGCACAGACCACTTTGCCGGTCACGATTCTGATCGCTGACGATGATCCGGACGATCAAATGTTGACGCGCGACGCGCTGCTGGAAAATCGTTTGTACAACGATCTGCACTTTGTCAGCGACGGTCAAGAACTCATGGATTATCTGCTGCATCGGGGCGTCTACACCGCGCCGGAGACATCTCCACGACCTGACCTGATCCTGCTTGATCTCAACATGCCGCGCAAGGATGGACGCGAGGCTTTGCGCGAGATCAAAGAGAATACAGAGTTGCGCACGATCCCGATCGTGATCTTGACAACCTCGAAGGCGGAGGAAGATATCCTGCGCACCTACAATCTCGGCGTCAACTCGTTCATCGTAAAACCAGTCACTTTCCAGGCTTTGGTGGACATTATCCGCGTCGTCACCGAATACTGGTTTACAATTGTGCGCCTGCCGCCCAATTACCCCACGCGGTGGCAATTCTCGGAGGAGCGTGTCGTTCCGCACGAAAGGGCTGCACCCATAGGAGTTTTCTATGACCCCGACTAGAGTGCTGATTATCGATGACGACGAAGATGATTATGTGCTGACCGTTAGCTTGCTGCGCGAAATCGGCGCTGACCGTTATGCTGTCAAATGGGTGTCATCCTACACCATGGCTCTAGACGAAATCCGCGGTGGCGATCACGACATTTGCCTGGTCGATTATCGTCTTGGCATGCGTAACGGCCTGGACCTGCTGCGCGATGCTATACAAATGGGCGCCACTATCCCCCTGATTCTGCTGACGGGACAGGGCGCTCATGAAGTTGACCTGAAGGCGATGGAGGCCGGCGCGGCTGATTATCTGACCAAGCACCGTCTTGATGCCCAGATCCTGGAGCGATCCATCCGCTACGCGCTTGAGCGAGCAAGAACATTGCAAGAGTTGCGACGGCTGACCGCAGCGGCCGAACAGGCCAATCAAACAAAATCGCGCTTCCTGGCGAATATGAGCCATGAAATTCGCACGCCGCTCAACGCCATTGTTGGCGCTGCCGATCTGCTGGGCGCCACCTTGCTGAGCGAAGATCAAGGCGAGTACATCGATATCATTCGCAGCAGCAGCCATCTGTTGCTGACTCTGATCAATGACATTCTTGACTTCTCGAAAATCGAAGCGAATCGTCTTGAACTGGAATCGGAGCCGATCGACCTGGGGGTGGTGGTTGCCGAAATCCGGCGGATTTTCCAGCCGATGGCGTCCAGCAAGCGGCTTGATCTTGTGGCCAATATTGCCCCTGACGTCCCCCTCGTCATCCAGGGCGACCCGGTCCGGCTGCGCCAGGTTTTGGTCAATTTGGTCAATAACGCCCTGAAATTTACCGCACAGGGTGCGGTGGCTCTTTCGATTGAGACCATGAGCCAGGCAGCGACGGTTGACCCCGGCAAGCAGTTGCTGCGTTTTGCAGTGCGCGATACGGGCATCGGCATTGCCCCGGAACAACAAGCGAATTTATTCAAGTCATTTTCTCAACTCGACTCATCGACCACGCGCCGCTATGGCGGAACGGGTCTGGGCCTGGCGATCTCAAGAAGTTTGGTCCAACTCTTCGGTGGCGAGCTTGGGCTGGACAGCCATCTTGGCCAGGGTTCAACGTTTTATTTCACACTTCCTTGCCAGGCGCTGCCAGCTCCCCCGTTTGCTCATTCGCCTCAGTCGATGACCGCACCCGCGTTATCCGACTTTGACGAAACCCTGGCGTTGCGCTGTCCTCTCAAAATTTTGCTCGCAGAAGATAACATGGTCAGCCGGAAGGTCGCGCTGCGTATCCTCGCCAAATTTGGCTACCAGGCCGACGCGGTGGAGAATGGTATTCAAGTGCTGCAACGTGCAGGCCAACAAGCGTATGATTTGATTTTGATGGATGTTGCCATGCCGGAAATAGATGGCATCGAAGCAACGCAGCGCATCCGCCAGATGCCCGTTGCGCACCCAATACCCACGATTATCGCGATGACGGCGGCCACGACCGTAACGGATCGCGAGCAATGCCTTGCGGCTGGGATGGATAATTTTCTGGGCAAACCACTCTCGATCCAAGCCCTACGCCGTACACTGGAAACTGTATCAACCTTACGCAAATCTCAAGAAGCAGTGAATGAGCCGAGTCATTGAAAGGAGGAAATCAATGACGGGGCGTAAGGCATACTCCTGTGCGAAGATAAAACAGCCGCAAGCTTTTCGCATTCCTCCGGCCCCACTGACAATACCGCGCTACAGGGGAGAGTCGACAAACGCGTCACGAGGACTTTGGCTCGGATCGTTGCATCTATATCCATTCGGACAACTTGTCGCTCTATGGGCGCTTCTAATCATTCCACTTTTCCTGACTGGTTGCACCGGTCAGGCATCGCCTGCTGTTACCCACCCACCACTGGCGGATCGGTTGATCTTGTACAACTGGTCAGACTACATGCCCCAGGCAGTGCTGGATGCGTTTACCGAAGAATATGGCGTAAAAGTCGATTATGTGAGCTATGAAGATATCGAAGAGGCGGTGCAGAATATCCAGGATGGCGTGGTCTACGATGTGGTCATTTTACCACCAGAAACGATCTCGACGTTGATTGCAGCAAATCACCTGGCCGCAATCGACTATAGAAATGTGCCCAACTTCAAAAACGTTTCTATCAATTTCCGTGACCTCTTCTACGATCCGGGCAATCGCTATTCGATTCCTTTTCATTGGGGCGCGACCGGCTTGCTTGTGCGCACGGATCTGGTTGAGACGCCCGTGACAAAATGGGCCGACCTGTGGGATCCACGCTATGCAGGCAAGATCGCACTGTGGCCCATCTCCCGCGATCTCATTCCAATTTCACTGAAGTCGCTCGGCTATAGCGCCAACTCAGTCAATCCCAAGGAGTTGGACGCAGCCATTCAGCACCTGGCGCAACTAAAGCCACACGTCATGTGGTGGGACAACAAAGAGGCAAGCATTGTGCCGGCGCTTGTTGACGGTCAAGCCGTGATCGCCTTCGGCTGGGCCTACGATGCCTTGCTTGCCCGCGAGGAGTCTGCGCCAATCAGCTACATCCTACCTGAGGAGGGAACGTTTTTGTGGAGTGACAACTTCGTGATTCCTGCCAGTAGCCAGCACAAGGCCACCGCCGAACTTTTCCTGAACTTTGTGTTACGCGCCGACATCAGCGCGCAAATTATCAATGAGAGCTACTACCCGATGGCAAACGATGCCGCCGAACCTCTGGTGAATCCTGAATTGCTCGCCGACCCGATCGTCTATCTGCCTGAAGAATATTTGCGCAAAGCAGAGATTATCGTCCCGCTTGGCGCGGATGGCGAAAATCTGTACGCGGCGTTGTGGCAGCAATTTTTGGATTCAGCCAACCGGTAACGCAGCCATGACCTTTGACGACCCGCAAAGAGAGCCGCTCAAGTCAATGCAGGACAAACCAAATAGTTTCTGTTAGAAGAATGTTTGTTCGGAATCCTGGTTACGCTGAGCTACGTTCGATAAGAGTAAAACTAGGGTGTGGACAAACCTACCAGGAGAAACTAATCACCATGATGCGATTTGATCGATTTACCGAAAAAGCGCAAGAAGCCGCTATGCGCGCTTACGAAATTTTGCAACAGTATAAACACACGCAGGTGGACACCGAGCATGTCTTCCTGGCATTGCTTCAGCAGAGTGGCGGCGCTGTGCCGCAGATCATGCAATCACTTCAGGCGCCGGTGCAGGAAATGGCGCAAAAGCTCGTTGATGTGCTCGAAAATATGCCGCGCGCCAGCAGCAACCCATACGGCAATACCGCGACCGCGCAGGTTTTTATCACCCCGCGCCTGAAACGCATCATGGACATCGCCTATGAAGAGGCGATGCGCATGAAGGACGAATACATCAGCACGGAACATATGCTGCTGGCGGTTGCCAGCGAACGCAACACGCCCAGCGCCACTATTTTGCGCGAAGCCAACATCACCAAGGAGCGGATCGCAGATGCCATCACGCAGATCCGCAACGGCCAACGCGTCACCGAGCCAAACGCCGAAAGTAAGTTCCGCGTCCTGGAAAAATATGGGCGCGACCTGACGCGCGCCGCCACCGAAGACAAACTCGATCCAGTGATCGGACGCGAGTCCGAGGTGCTGCGCGTGATCCAGGTGTTGTCGCGGCGCACCAAAAACAATCCGGTGTTGATCGGTGAGGCGGGCGTCGGCAAAACCGCCATCGTCGAGGGGCTGGCGCAGAAAATTATCACCAAAGACGTGCCCGACAACCTGCTTGGCAAGCGCGTTATCTCGCTGGATCTGGGCGCGCTGGTGGCCGGCACCCGTTTCCGCGGCGAGTTTGAGGAGCGCCTGAAAGCCTGCATCGAGGAGATTCAACGCAGCGAAGGCGAGATCGTGCTTTTCATCGACGAGTTGCACACGATGGTCGGCGCGGGCAATGCCGCCGGCGCCATGGACGCCAGCAACATGCTCAAGCCGGCGTTGGCGCGCGGTGAGTTGCAATGCGTCGGCGCCACGACGTTGGACGAGTATCGCGAGCACATTGAACGCGATTCCGCGCTGGAGCGACGCTTTGCCCCGGTCTATGTCGATGAGCCAAACGTTGAAGACAGCATCGAGATTCTGCGTGGGCTGCGTGGGCGCTATGAAGATCATCACAAGATTCGCTACGACGACGAGGCGCTCGTGCAGGCCGTCAAGCTCAGCCATCGTTATGTGACCGACCGCCGCCTGCCCGACAAGGCCATCGATCTGATGGACGAAGCCGCGGCCAAGCTGCGCGTGGCGATGTTCTCAATGCCGGCGCGCCTCAAGGAGATGAAGGTCGAGTTGGCCGAGCTGCAAACCCAGGAAGAAAAGGCCTGGGAAACGCGCGACTATGAAAATGCCGCGCGCTACAAGGCCGACCGTGTCCGCCTCGAAGAGGATTACAACGAACTGGTGACCGGCTGGCGCGTTGAAGCCGATCTCGACGAAATCGTCGATGCGCGCGACATTGCCATTGTCGTCAGTGCGTGGACAGGCATCCCGGTGAGCAATATGCTTCAGACGGAAACCGAGAAGCTGCTCAACATGGAAGATGTCTTGCGCCAGCGCATCGTGGGTCAGGAGCAGGCCGTGGAGGCCGTGAGCGACGCGATTCGCCGCGCACGCAGCGGCTTGAAGGATCCGCGGCGGCCGATCGGCACGTTCTTCTTCCTGGGGCCGACCGGCGTCGGCAAGACCGAACTCGCCAAAGCGCTCGCCGGCTTCCTCTTTGATGACGACGACGCGCTGCTGCGCATCGACATGAGCGAATACCGGGAGCCACACACCGTCAGCCGCCTCTTTGGGGCGCCTCCTGGCTACGTGGGGTACGACCAAGGCGGCCAGCTCACCGAGCAGGTGCGCCGCCGTCCCTATCGCGTGGTGCTCTTCGACGAGGTCGAAAAGGCGCATCCAGATGTCTGGAATTCGCTGCTGCAGATCATGGACGACGGACGGCTGACCGACGGCCAGGGGCGGCAGGTGGATTTCCGCAACACGGTTGTGATCATGACCAGCAATGTCGGCGCCGAGGTTGTGAAGCGTGGCCCGCTCGGCTTTGCGACGCCCACCTTCGACGAGACGAAGTACAGCCAGGGCGAATATGCCAATCAGCTCAAGCGTCTGTTCCGCCCCGAGTTTCTCAACCGGATCGACGAGATCATCGTCTTTGAAACGCTGACGCAGGAGCAGATTTGCCGTATCGTCCACATGCTGATGCACGATATTGGCTTGCGCATGGACGAGCTTGGCTTCACGGTGGAGATGACTGACGCCGCCGCCGATCACATCGCCGCCGTCGGCTACGATCCGAGTTACGGGGCGCGGCCGCTGCGCCGTCTGCTGCAACGCCAGGTGGAAAACGAGTTGAGCAAACGGCTGTTGAAGGGCGAGTACAAAACCGGCGATCACGTCGTGGTCGATTATGACGCCGAAGCGACCAACGACAGCAAGCTGGTCTTCCGTCTGGTGGAACAGGCGCCGATTGCGGTGGATCTGCCACTCAATGCCGAGCACGCCTAATCTCTCAGGTGACAGTCACTTGCAAAAGTGACTGTCACCTCTTCTCTGGCAGCCCCTCTTTCCCAAAAAAACTGCGGCTCAACCGGAATTCATGTGGTCGGGTCTTACGTGCCGGGGACAGGCTTGCGGTGCTTCGGTCGGGCAGACAGCGATCAGCCCGTCCCCGGCACGTAACCACACGAGAGCCGCTTGACCCAAAACTGCTCACCGCCTCACGACGGGCAAATAGATCCGTTCAGCAAGGTCGCCCTCGATTTCCAGACTGAACCGCATGGCGCTGAACGACACATGCTTCGGCCCATCTTCGACCGCCGCATCCAGATAAACAAAGCCGCTGTCGCCTGCCGCAAATCGATAGCTGCCGAGACGCAGCCAGTCATCGTCGAATGGCAGTTGATCTTGCTCGGTGGTCGAAACGCCCTCCTGATGATAGACCGTATAGCGCGCCCGGCTGGTATCCGGCCCCAGGCGTTGGCCGCGACAGGGCCAATCGATGTCACCGTGGCTGGCAATCAACGCCTCCACGTGATACGTGCCGGTGATCGGCAGGGTGGGACGCCAGATGCCGTGGGTGAGCGGTGGAATGGTGCCGCCCAGTGACTGACTAAAGGCAAGATAAGCCGGCTCCCCCCGGATGCCGGTAAAGCGATGCCAGCCAATGGCGCAGGCCTGCGCTGGGTCGAAGGCTGGCGAAACTTCGGGCGACTCCACCACGATTGTCACCCGCGGCTTTACCACGCTGTGTAAATCCGCCACGATGCCGTCCAGCACGTTGCTGTCGATCTCCAGCGTGACGCCGCCCCAGGTCTCGTCGTGGCTGCCCGTATACTGGCGAATACGCTGCTGCCGCTGCCACAATGTCGGCGCTAGACACGTCGGCGGGAGATTCCAGACCGTCATGGCCGGGTCGAACTGCTGACGCGTCCACGCCGCAAACCAGATCGCATCAGGCGCCGGCGTCAGCTCGGCGTAGCGGGACATGGGCGGGTTGCAGGCCAGGGCGTAGAGACCTGCATAGCTGTTGCTTGCTTGAAGCTGCTGAGTCCAACCGGCTACAAACGCACGCGACGCCTCGACGCACGCCGTGTCCTCACCATCATACGCTTCCAGATCGTAGTAAATCACTGTGCCGGCGCCCGCTTCGTCCGCCAGACCCAGTTGCCGCGCCGTTTGCAGTGCGCGCGTGGCTTCACCGCGCCCTTGGGCAAATGCCGTCGCCGGATCAAAGTCGAACCTCTGACGATAGTCGGTGCAGGGCGCCTGCGGCCCTACCCAGGTTGGGATGAAAGTCCACCCCTGCGCCGTCAATGTCGCCAGCCGCTGCGCGTCCAGCAGCGCGTTGTCGCACGCACGCAGCGCGCCGCCGATGTAGAGATTGACCGCGCGATAAGGGCCTGCTTGGAGCCAGTGGCGCAAGTCTTCCTCATTCGCCAACTCGCACCTATCGAAAGCGGGGCCAGCCAGCCGCGCCGTGCGGTCATCAGACGCAGCGCTGGCGCCAGCCACATCCCGCTCGATCGTGGTTGCCGGCGCCTGTAAGGAGATGCTGCCAGCAAGCTGCGTCCGCCAACTGCGCCCGCCATCATCAGTGTACAGCAAGCGTGCGCCGCGGGCGTCCATGGCCCAGCCGGCCTCCGCACTTGCCAGCGCCAACGACGACAATGACAACGACGCCAACGACGCCGATTCCTCGCCAGCCGCAGGTGTGGCGATTCCAGCCGTGGCGACGACGGGGTTGGCGAAAAAGGGGGCGGCTACAGCCGGCTGCCGCAGTGGCTGGCCCGTGCTTGCCATCAGCCATGCAGCAGCATCCGACCGCGCCAGAGGCTGTTTATCTGACAATGCCGCGGCTCCATCGCCGACCGCTTCCCAATGCGCGCCGCGGTCGTGGGTGGCGTACCAGCGCACGCGTTGTCCAGCAGGCGTGGCAGTGGTCACCACCACCACGCCGTGCTGTCCGTCCACCGTGAAATGGGGAAGATAGTGACGACGTTGCCCTCGACCCGCCGTCCCCTCATCAGGCAGTGCCTCGGTTGTCCAGGTGACGCCGCCGTCATCGGTGCGAAACCACGCATCTCCGTTCGTCCCTCCTGCGCTCCAGCCGGTGGTTGCGGAGATAAAAAAGACCGGTGCGCCGCCTGGCAGACTAAGTTGCTGCCAGCTTGCCCCGCCATCTTGCGTGCCAAACAGCGTCCCTTGCTTGAAGTTGCTGCTCGTCTTCTGACGCACAACGAGCCATCCGGCGCCGCGATCCAGCCAGTGCATGGTGAGCGCGCCGGCCTGGCCTGCCGGGTTGTGCGCCGCAAACAGTTGGTGATCGCGGCGCTGCCAGGTGCGGCCGCCATCGGTCGTCGCGGCGACCACGACAACACCCGGCGTCTCCGGCGCCATTTCGGCCAGCCAGCCGGCGTCACGGTCGAGGAAGAACACGGTTGCAGGATCGTGGAGGCGGGCGCCGGGCGGCGTTGCCTCTCGCCACGTTGCGCCGCCGTCGTCGGTGAAAAGCAGAGCCTGGCTGCTCAATACCCAAGCGCGTTTCGCATCAAGCGCGCCAAAACTGCGCACTGCACCCTCGACAGTTGCAACGTCCTGCACCAATGAGGCAGGGAATGTCCACCCTTGCGCCGCTGGCGCCAACGCTGCCAGCCCAAGCACGGCCAGAAACACAAGCGCCCATCTGGTTTGTCGCATTTTTTCGTCTATCCCTCGCTTACTTGCGTAATGCCCAATGGTTTTTGTAAGTCTCAGTCTCATGCGCTTACGACATTACCATTTTAGCCAGGAAGCGCTGCTTTCGCCTATTCCGGGATATACCCCTTGAATCATGATTGTCTTGCCGCTTTGATCGACGTAGAGTACAATCAAATAAACCTAATGCGCTGCGACCTGTAGCGGGGCCGCATCAATTTCCCTGCCAAACACACTATGCATCAGTTCGGACATTCCGACCGTCAACGACCCGATCCGGCAAAATCACGCATCCAGATCCTCACATTTGGCACCCTTCAGGTCAAACGCGATGAACTGGCTGTCACCGAAAGTGATTGGCACACGCGTCAGGCGCGGCAACTGCTCAAGATATTGATCACGGAGCGCCCGCGTCCCGTTTCGACGGATCTGCTCATTGATATCTTGTGGCCGAACAGCACGCCGCACGCCGCGGCGACCACGCTGCGCAGCGCCATCAATGCCTTGCGCAATGTGCTCGAACCCGACCGGCCAAACCGCGCGCCGTCGCGCTACATCGTCACCCAGGCGCCAGGGTATGCTTTCCATTTAGCGCCCGAAATCTGGCTGGATGTTGAGGAGTACGACCATCTCTATAATCGCGCCCACAACACCGCCGACTCTGCGCTGCGCCTGCAACTGCTGACAAAAGCCATTGGCCTCTATGCGGACGACTATCTGATCAGCGACCCGTACGCCGATTGGCTGCAGGCGGAGCGCGAGCGGCTGCGCGAACGCTTTTTCAACGCCTTGCTCATGGTGGCCGACATCTACGCTGAATCGGGTCACTATGCCGATGCCATCACCGCGTGCCGCCGCATGTTGGCACGCGATGAAGTGCGCGAAAACGCCTATCAATCGTTGATGCGCTTTCAAGCCGAATCTGGCGACAGCGCTGGCGCTCTGCTCACCTACGAACGTTGCCGCACCATTCTCTCCGAGGAACTGGGGGCCGATCCCAGCCCCTTGACCCAAGCATTGCACCAGCGCATCCTCAACGGCGAGGTCGAACCGCGCCCTGTGAGCAACACGCCGCTCGTACTCGCGCCCTTGCCTGCCGCCATAACGCCGCCAATGATGGAGCCGGTGGGTGGACAGCCGGTCGAGCTGCCTCAGCGCACATTGCTCACTGTGCTCGATCCAGGGTACCCGTCGCTCTTTGTCGGACGGATGCAAGAGATGGCCTCTTTGCAAGATCGCCTGCAAAATGCGCTGCATGGACGCGGCGAGTGGCTGGCGCTGCAAGGCGAAGCCGGCGTTGGGAAAACGCGACTTGCCTATCAACTGCTCCACGAAGCAGCCGAGCGGGAAGCCACTGTGATCAGCGCCACCTGCCAGGCGCTCGAACGCGATCTCCCTTTCGCCCCGCTTGCCGATGCCTTGGGGCGCTATTTCTACGGCTTGCCGGAGGCCAATCTGCAGGCGCTGCCAGCCGCCACGTTGGGCGCGCTGGCGCAGCTTATCCCCAGCCTGCAAGATCGCCTGCGCGATCCCTTGCAGGCTCCCACAGAAAATGCGTCAAACGCCGAAGAGAACCGCCAACGACTGATCGACAGCATCGTGACCGCTGTCGTCATGCTGGCCCAAATGCGCCCGCTGGTGCTCTTTGTGGATGACTTACAATGGGCTGACCCGGATACGCTGGCGGTGCTGAATCGCCTGGTGCAGCGTCTGCCCAATCTGCCGGCCTTTCTGCTGATGGCTTACCGCGGGGAAGATCTGGCGGAAAACAGCGCGTTGGTGACCTTTACACACACGTTGAATCGCATTCAGCGCAACGCACAGTTGTCGGTGCCGCGTTTTGCACGCCAGCATGTACAGGAACTCGTCGAGCAACATTTGCAAGAGCAGCGCGCACACGACAAACCGCTTGCGCCTGAAGAGACGAGCCGGCTGGGAGACCTGCTGTTTGAAACCACGCAGGGCAACGCTCTGTTTGTGACCGAAGCGCTCCACAACTTCGATGAACGTCTGGCGTTGGCGCCGGATGGCGACGCGCTGGCCGCTTTGTTCGAAACCTCGTCACTTGACGGCTTTCGCTTTGCGCCCACCTTGCGTAGCCAGCGCATCCAGGAGATCATCATGGAACGCATCGACCGCTTGCCGATCGATGCGCGCGCCGTGCTCAACCTGTGCGCCGTCATTGGGCGCGATTTCAGCCTGGAACTGTTGGAATGCGCTGTGTCGCTCGATCCGCTGGGCGGGCTGGAAGCGCTGTTAAACCGTAAATTCCTCATCGAGCGTCCCGACGAACGGCTCGATTTCGCCCATCACCTGGTGCGCCAAACTGTTTATGAGAACCTCAGCCTGCTGCAACGCCGTCGTTTGCATCTGGCAGTTGCCGAAGCACTGGTGGATTTAGGGCAGAGTGGGGTCAATCCGGGTGAAATCTCTTTCCATTATGCACACGCGGGCGCCGGTCACGGCTTGCTTGCCGCGCAATATGGCGTGCAAGCAGGCGAGAAGCTCTTGCAGGGCTATGGTTTCCGCCAGGCAGTCGATACATTCGACCGCACGTTGGAAATGCTCGATGCCTTACCGGATGCTCCGCCGGACCTCACACGCCGGACGCTGCAGGGGCGTGGCCTTGCGTATGAGAGCCTGTTCGACCCCGAAGGCGTGGCAAGCACCTATCGACGGTTGCAAAGTTGGGCGCGCACGTACGGCGATCGAGCGTTGATCCTGGCGACCTACAGCCGCTTGACGACCGTGCTCGGCCTGCTGGGACAACAGGCCGAAAGCAACGAAGTGCTTGATGAATTTCTCCGCGCGATGATGCCGGGCGACGGCGACGCGCTGGCGTCGCGCGTGCTAGTTGACTTGCTCGAACGCCGGCGGCGCATTTACAGTCCGGATCGAGAGGATGACGACGGTCAATGGGCGCTTTATCAGCCAGCTCCGCCGCCCGTCGCTGACCCCGAAGCCGACATTTTACACATCCTGGAGCCGGTGCACGCGGTGGTGCCGCTTTTTGAATATGGATGGGTGCTCTTGGTGCAAGGGCAGATGGGGGAGGCGACGCATATCCTCGAAGCGGTCGTCGACCTGGCAACGGAGACAAACCAGCCCTCGATTGCCAGCGCGGCCTATCATCAATTGGCCATGACAGCGCGCGTGTTGGGGGATATGGAGCAGAGTCAGGCGCTTAACGAAGAAAGCATTGCCATCAACCGCGCTGTCGCCGGTGCGGCCGGTGAATTGGGCAGCATGTTGCCGCGTATTTCCAGCGGCTTTTTATCGTTGCACGCCGGGCGGCTTGATGAGGCTGAACGGCGCTTCCGCCGCGTCGCTGATATGTTGGGCGACCGTGTGTTCTTTCACAACTACCGCAACAGCGCGGAGATTGGCCTGGGGTTGGTGGCGTTGGCGCGCGGCGATCTCGAGCAAGCGCGTCGTCTGTTGGAGGCGGTGCAGGCCGACAGCGCCAACATTTATCCCTACACCTATGTTCAGGCGCTGCTCGGGCTGGCGCGCCTGGCGGACGTTGGGCAGAACGCAGCAACCCGTGATAGGTTCTTGCGCAAAGCGCTGCGTTTTGCAGGGCAGCGCAGCCTGCTCGAAGAATACATGAGCGTGCTGGTTGAGGTGACGCGTATGGATGCAACCACGGCGCCGCGTGAAAACCTGATCGATTCCATCCTTGAGTACGTTGAAGCGATCAACTTCGAATCAGGCGTCGCCACCCTTTATGCCCTGCGCAACCCTCTCCGCGCGGCGTAACGCTCTCAGCAGGACATGGCTCCATCAGGTCATAAGTCCCTTTACACATTACGCCTCACTCATCACCAAAAGAAATCGGATGGCCTGCAGGCCATCCGATTCGGAAGTTTCGTTCAATTTACACAAGCCGCTGTATTCTATCATCGCCCATGACGAAACGCTGGCTTGCAGCTTGGCATCCGGTGTGCGGAGTGTTGCCCAACGCCCCACCTCCCGGATTCGCTTCTACAATCTCGCATACTTCACATAGATCACCGCTACTCCACCCTCCTGGAAATATTCGACGCGGATGGTGTGCCATCCTGTGCCCAAGCTGATATCGTTGAAAACACTCAGCGCCGGCCCGACGCGCCAGGCGTCCACCACAAGCCGGTCGTCTACAAAGATACGCACACCGTCATCCACCGTAGCAAAGAAGCGATAGGTGCCGGCATTCAACCAGGCGGTCTGATTCCACTTTACACTGAAGTTGGAGCCAGGCATCCCGCCGCCAGGGCCCCACGTACCCCAGTCGAACGCAATCGCGTTGTCCTGCCGCACGAACGCCGGCGGGGGCGCGAAGTCGCGATTGGCGTAATACTCCCCGATCCACACGCCTTGCACAGGCGGAGGAGGCGGTGGAGGAGGCGGTGGAGGAGGCGGTGGAGGCGGTGGTGGTGGTGGCGGTGGTGGCGGTGGATTCCAACCACCCGGAATGCATAACCGGGCGCCGGCCACGATGTGGTTCCAGTTCCAGATGCCATTGCATGAGGCCAGCGTCTGAAGGTTGACGCCGTACCAACGGGCAATGCCACTCAGGGTCTCGCCATGCCGGACGATATGGGTGGCGCGACAGGCGCAACCCGGCCCTGGGTCTGGCGGACACCAGGAGGGAATGCATAGTCTTTGCCCTGCAAAAATATGGTTCGGGTTCCAGAGACCATTGGCCTGCATGATGGCTTGCACGGTAGTGCCGTACCACGCCGCGATGCTGGAGAGCGTTTCTCCAAAGCGCACGGTATGGACGTTTGCACATCCCCATTGCCCTGACTGTGCTGTAGGCGCGGCGGACTCAGGGGGCGCTGCCGACGCCGCACCTGGGAACAACGCGCCAAGCAAAGTCAACACCAGCATGAAGGCCAGCAGGGCGCGCCGTAAAGGACGCAACGATGCCGGTAAGAACTTCATAATGACGACTCCTTTCCTTAACTACAAACGAGATGACCTGTTGTTCGGGACAGGATTATATTCAAACGTTTGCCGGCGCTGCACTTCACGGAAGGGCCAGTTCACAGTACAGATGCTGTGCCGGACAATCGTTGAACTTCACACAAAAATCATATTTCACGCTCAGAACTCTACACTTAGAATTCCACGCTGAAGCCACGCTCCGGTGCGCTGACGCGCGCAAAGCCATCGCTGCGCAGTAATTCCAGCAGCATGTCTGCTGCCTGAGGTTCTCCATGCACTAGAAATAGTTGTTGTAAGCGTTTTTGGTCGAGGCTGCCGGCCCATTCCCGCAACTCGCGCTGATCGGCGTGGGCGCTGTACCCGTCGATGGTTTCGACGGGTGCACGCACATCGTACATGTCTCCAAAAATCCGCACACGTTTCTCACCGTCCTTGAGTTTTCGCCCCAAGGTCTGTTCGGCTTGGAAACTGACGAGCAAAATCGTGTTGCGCGCATCTTCGATGTTATTCTTCAGATGGTGTAAAATACGTCCACTTTCGGCCATGCCGCTCGCACTGATGATAATGGCCGGGTCGCTCAGATGGTTCAGTTGTTTGCTGCGTCTGACTTCACGCACATATTCGATCTGTGAGTAATCAAAGGGGCTGCGTCGGTTGCCGTCTACGAGAAACTGTTGCACTTCTTCGTTCCATGCCTCTGGATGCATCCGAAAAACATCGGTGGCATTGACCGCTAAGGGGCTGTCCACGAAGACACGCGTCGCCGGAATGTCGCCGTTGGCATCCAACTGATTCAAGGCATAGACCAACTCCTGCGTACGCCCAACGGCAAAGGCTGGAATAATCACCTTGCCGCGCCGACGCGCCGTGCCGATCACCACATCGCGCAATCTCTTGCGCGCGCTTTCATACGTATCGTGCAGGCGATCGCCGTAGGTGCTTTCCATGATGAGGATATCGGCTGCATCGAAGTGTTCAGGCGATTGCAGAATCGGGCTGCCAGGACGGCCAATATCCCCGCTGAAGACCAGGCGCCATTGCTTGTCCGTCTGCGCCTCACGGATGTCAAGCTGCACCGAGGCCGCGCCGAGGATGTGTCCCGCTGGAATGAACGTTGCCTCGACGCCGTCGGCCACAAGGATCGGCCGGTGAAAGCTGATGCCGACGAATTGCTCCAGGGAAAGTCGTGCGTCGGCCTGCGTGTAGATTGGTTCGACGGGCGGTTCACCCTGACGCTGGCGTCGCTTGTTGAGATAGGCTACATCCTGTTCCTGAATGTGGCCGCTGTCCATCAACATGTACGTGCACAGGTTGCGCGTGGCTGATGTGCACCAGATGTTGCCGCGAAAACCATTTTTGCAAAGGTTGGGCAGGTTGCCGCTGTGGTCGATATGCGCGTGGCTAAGCACCACGGCGTCAAGCGTGGCTGGATCAAATGGAAAATTGAGGTTGCGTTCGTAAGTCTCGGCGCGCCGCCCCTGAAATAGGCCACAGTCCAGCAAAATGCGCCGGTTGTTGACCTCTATCAGATGCATCGAGCCGGTCACTTCCCTTGCCGCACCAAAAAAAGTGATCCGCATCGAAGCGGTATTCCTTTCCGGCAATAGCACAAGAAACGTGCTGACGCCGTGCAAGCATAGCAATATGATTTGCCATGCGCGTTGTTATTCCTTCTGCATATTGTAATGCATTTTGAAATAAGTTCAACCCCCTAAATTTGCAGTTTTGCGATTTTTCTACCGTTTTTTCGGAAAAATGCGTCTTTTTGTGTAGACTAGGCTGATGAAGACACCAATTGCCGCACGCTTTTCTGCTTTCACGCTCCTTGCCGCCTTGTTGTATGCGCTGTTGGTCATGGCGCCCGGCCTGCGTATTGTCGGGGTCTCCTTCCCGCGTCAGGTATGGCTGCTGGAAAACGCCGTGCTGTGGAAACTTGGCCTGTGGCTGTGGCTGGCGATGATCTTCGGTTGGCTGTGGCTCGTCGTTTCGCTGTTGTGGACGTATCTGCCGTCACGCCGCATGGCGTCGATGCTGCAATGCGGGCTGTTGGTGATCGGGACCACGCTGGCTATTGGCGGCATCACCGTGTGGATGGCCGGCCTGCCTGCTATCTTGGGAGTACCGTCTGTCAACGAATTGCTGCCGCTGGTGGATGCACTGGCGCTAGGCATGATGGGCGCGGGCGCGTGCGTGGGCGGCAGCGCCATTGTCTGGATCGGCGTCGATTTACTGCGCTACAGCTCGCTTGCGCGCTCCTGGGTGGGCGTAGCAATTGGCGCGGGTCTGCTGTTGCTGCCGTCGCCCTGGCTGCTGACCTTCCCGTGGCATCTGGTGGGCGCGGCGATCTGCTGGCTGGTCTGGGCGCTTTACTTGGCGCGTATGCCGCGCCTGCCCAGCGCGTATTCAGAAATGGGGTAGCGGAGCGAGGGCGTCAAGAAAATCGAACAGTCGCCGCTTGGGCGACAGTCATTGCTGACAGTCACTGCTGACAGTCACTGTCGCCTGCAATTAGTCTTGGAAAGGTGACATCATTGTGGATAAAAGTCTTTTGCTAGCCGTCGCGCGGGGCGATCGTCCGGCTGATCTGGTGTTGCGCGGCGGGCGCGTGGTGAATGTCTTCTCCGGCGAAATCGAAGAGGCGGAGATCGCGCTTGCAGGCGATCTGATCGTCGGGGTGGGTGCGGGCTATGCCGCCCATGAAACTATCGATTTGGGCGGCGCTTTCGTTGCGCCCGGCTTGATCGATGCGCACGTGCACATCGAGAGTAGCCTTTGCACCCCTGCCCAATTTGCCCAGGCAGTCGTGCCGCATGGTGTGACGACAGCCGTCACCGACCCGCACGAGATCGCCAACGTGGCCGGGGTCGCCGGGGTGCGCTTCATGGCGCAGAGCAGCATCGGCCTGCCGCTGAGCGTGGTGGTGATGGCTTCCTCTTGCGTGCCGGCGACGCACATGGAGACCAACGGCGCCACACTTGCCGCCACCGATCTTGCACAACTGCTTGAGGAAGGCGTCGTTCACGGGCTGGCGGAGGTGATGAACTTCCCCGGCGTGGTCAACGGCGACCCGGCGATGCTGGCCAAACTTGCCGCCTTCGAAGGACGCGCGCGCGACGGGCACGCGCCCGCGCTCTCCGGCAAGACGCTCAATGCGTATGTGGCCGCCGGCATCGGCAGCGAACATGAATGCACGACCGTCGCCGAGGCGCGCGAAAAACTGGCGCGCGGGCTGTACATCCTGATTCGCGAGGCGACGAACGCCCACAACTTGCACACGTTGCTGCCGATGATCACCGAGCAGAACAGCCGGCGCATCTGCTTCTGCACCGACGACCGCATCCCCAGCGACCTGATCGACCAGGGCACGATCGATTACATGGTGCGCGAGGCGATTCGGTTTGGTGTTGCGCCCGTCACGGCGCTGCGCATGGCCACGCTCAACACCGCGGAGTGGTTTGGCCTGCACGACCGCGGCGCGCTTGCCCCCGGACGTCGCGCCGATTTGATCGTGTTCGACCGCCTTGAGGAGTTGCGCCCGCACCTGGTTTTTGCAAACGGGCGGCTGGTGGCCGAAAACGGCGTAATGCGGGAAATGTCCCTGCCTAAAACCGCCGCCATTCTGTCTACATTAGGCGGCGCCGTCAACGTAGCTTGGAAGTCAATCGATCTGCGCATCCCCGCTGCCAGGCGCCAGATGCGCGTGATCGGCACGCTGCCGAACCAACTGGTCACCGAGGAGCGCATTCTGGCGGCGACGGTGCAGGATGGCTATGCGGTCGCCGATCCGTCACAGGATGTGCTCAAGATGGCCGTCATTGAGCGACACAAAGGCAGCGGCGCGTGTGGGCTTGGCTTCATCCAAGGGATTGGGCTGCGCCGCGGGGCCATGGCGGGCACGGTGGCTCACGATCACCACAATCTCGTTGTCATCGGCGCGGATGACGCTTCGATGCTGGCGGCCGCGCGCGCCGTGGCGGAAATGGGCGGCGGGTTGGCTGTGGCGGAAGGCGGCGAACTCCTGGCGCTGCTGCCGCTGCCCGTGGCCGGCCTGATGAGCGATCGTCCCATCGCCGAGGTGCGCCGCGGCTACGATGCGCTGATTGCGGCGGCGCAGGCGCTCGGCTCGCCGCTGCACGATCCTTTCATGGCGATGAGCTTTATGGCGCTGGAGGTGATTCCCAAACTGAAACTCACCGACCAGGGGTTGGTGGATGTCGAACAGTTTCAGATTGTGCCGCTCTTTGTTGAATAGAACTTTTTGAATAGAACCTTCTGAATAAAACTTTTCGGATAGCGCAGCGCGGATAAAGCAACACAGAGAAACATCGTTGCAAAACCGGATCGATGTCACCGTTGCGCCAACCACATGATATGATACCAAATTTATAAAGCTGGCTCAGAGTGGAGTCAGCAGCCGCGACGTGGCGCACAGGCATTGACGGATTGATTAATTTTTATCCAAAGAGGTTGGCTATGTTTGATTCATTGGTGGCTGCTCCCCCTGATCCGATCCTCGGCTTGACTGAGACGTTCAAAAAAGATCCGAATCCCCGCAAAGTTAATCTTGGCGTGGGCGTTTACAAAGACGCGCAAGGGCACACGCCGGTGCTGGCGTCGGTCAAGCGCGCTGAAGAGATGCTGTTGCGCGTCGAGCAGACCAAGAATTATCTTCCCATCGAAGGGAATGCTGAGTTCGACGCGGCGACGTTGACGTTGCTGTTGGGCGCCGACCATGCCATCCTGCGCGAGGGGCGGGCGGTGACGACACAGGCGCCAGGCGGCACCGGCGCGCTGCGCGTCGCCGCTGATTTTATCGCTTCAACCTTAGACGCCAAGACCGTCTGGCTCAGCGATCCCACCTGGCCCAATCACCCGAACGTTTTCCAGGCCGCGGGACTCAAGACCGCAACCTACCCGTACTTTGACAAGCAGCGCAACAGCGTCGATTTCGCGGCTATGCTTGCCGCGCTGCAAGCTGCACCGACGGGCGATGTGGTCGTGTTGCACGGCTGCTGCCACAACCCCACCGGCGTCGATCTCGACCGTACACAATGGCGCGCCATTGCTGAAGTCGTGGCGGCGCGCGGCCTGCTGCCCATTGTGGACTTCGCCTACCAGGGGTTCGCCGACGGCCTGGACGAAGACGCAACAGGGCTGAATGAGCTTACACGCCACTGCCCAGACCTGTTGATCGCCAGCTCTTACTCCAAGAACTTTGGCCTGTACAGCGAGCGCGTCGGCGCATTGACCTTGGTCGCCGCCACATCGGACGCGGCCGCCACCGCGCTGAGCCACATCAAGCGCGTCATCCGCGCCAACTATTCCAACCCGCCGGCGCACGGCGCAGCCATCGTCGCCACGGTGTTGAACGACTCGGCGTTGCGCTCGACCTGGGAAGCCGAAGTGCGCGAGATGCGCGACCGCATCAACACCATGCGCCATCTCTTTGTCGAGACGCTGCATGAAAAGGGCGTCGATCAGGACTTCTCTTTTATCGCCCGGCAGCGCGGGATGTTCTCGTTTTCCGGCCTGACGCCAGAGCAGGTCAAGGCGTTGCGCGAGCGCCACGCAGTCTACGTCGTCGGTTCCGGCCGCATCAGCGTGGCGGGCATGACCGAAGGCAACATGGACTATCTCTGCACTGCGCTGGCCGACGTATTGACCAGGTAAGCGAGCGTGTTCGAGCGTTTTGTCGTCAGCAACCAGGCCGGTCCCCAACGGCTCGACCGCGTCCTGCGCGCCCGCTATCCCGAAAGCGGGCGCCAGGCCATCCAACAATTGATCAACCGTCGTCAGGTGCAGGTCAACGGGCGCACCGTCTGGCTGGCCTCCTGGGAGATCAAGCACGGCGACGCTATCGCGGTGCTCGCCGCGCCAGAGCAGTTGCCCGACCAACCCGACCGCTTTGACCCCGCCTGGTTGATCGCCGATGAGGGCGATCTGCTTGCTGTAGACAAACCGGCCGGCCTGCTTTCCGAACCCAAGCGCGGGTCGGATCGACCTTCGCTGCTGCAACTCGGCCAGGAGCGTTTCGGCCCCCTCACCCTTTTTCATCGCCTCGACCGCGATACATCGGGCGTCATGCTGTTGACGCGCGGCGGGGCCATCAACGCGCTGCTCGCCCAAGCCTTCCAGGCGAGGCTGGTCGTCAAGGAATATCGAGCGGTCGTCGCGGCGCCCAACCGTTTGGCGGCAAGCGGCGTCATCGACGCGCCTCTTCGCGCCAGCCAGCGCCGCCGCGATTGCATGGAAATCGCCGAAAAGGGCGGCCAGCGCGCGCTCACCCGCTATGCCGTGCTGGCGGCGACGGCGGAGCTCACCTGGGTGCGTCTCTTCCCGGAAACGGGGCGGCAGCATCAACTTCGCGTGCATCTAAGTTCTCTTGGCGCACCGGTGCTTGGCGACAGGCTGTACGGCGTCGCGGAGTCGGCGCCGCGGCTGATGTTGCACGCGCACAGAATCGAATTGCCCGCAGCGATCTTTGGCGCCGCGCGAGCCTATGGGTCGCCCTTGCCGGCCGGGTTTGAACCCCCAGTGACTCCTTGAGCAAAGAGATATCGTCTGCACGATACGTTGCCTGCGTCGGGCAAGCTGCCGGATGTGTGCTTTCGGCGCATCAAGCTCAAAGCCGCAAACGAGGCTGGCAGGCAGCAAGTGCTGACCATTGGCATGATTTCATGCCCTTCTGTCCCAGGGCCAAAATCCGAGAACGCACCATCTCGCCTGCACACCAACTCAATCGCTTCGTCTATCACGAAAACTGGCTTCACAACCTCCGTCATCTCCACTTCCTCCACTGGTTTGTGCACCTACCACAGAAAATGCTAGAACTAGGGAATTCCTGGCGCTTGGCATGGATGAACCCTTCGGCTAGGGATCGGTCACACCCAGAACGCAATAGACCATCCTGGAAGCCGGCGGCCTGCAGGATGGTCTATTGGACATCTCGTTGTTAGCGAGTCGCTATCCAACGAACGTTGGTATGGTTCTCCTACTTCGTGATGACCGGCAGATAGATGAACGGCCCTTGTTCATCCGCCTGCGGTCTTGGCTCCAGGAAGACCGGCGCGTGCAGCAGACGGAGGCCTGCCGCTTGCAGCGCGGCAGACTGGACGGCTGCAGTGCCGCCGGTGCAAGTCCAAACATAGCCGACGAAGGCCTTGTTCGTCAGGAATTTGGACCAGCCGCCTTGGCCGTGGTCGCTCAACGAGTAGTTCTGACAGTAGGTGCTGAGTGAATTATAAGCGCCGTTGGGATAGACAAATGACAGCCCATGGTAGTTGCTGTAGTCCCACACAGGTGTGCGTCCCTTGAGCACCGCCTTCTTCTCGATGACAGCGGCATCGATGGCCGCCTGGAGTGCAGTCGCTTCGTTGACGGCAATGCCGGCAACTTTCACTCTCTGGGCAAAGTCCCACATATCCAGATTGCCCTGCCAGTCCGTCGTTGCATCACCTTGTAGCGGGCTACCGCGGAAGGCCTGGGTTGCGTTGCGAATCGTGGTCAGGGTAGCCAAATCCGCGCCCATCAACGCCGTCGCAAAGGCATCCAAGCGCGTTTTCACGGTTTCGAGCTTGTCGGTCTGGATCAGCCCGAAGGTATAAGGGGTGCCTGTTGACGACACTGGGTAGGTTTGGATAATGCGTTTGGCGACCTGCTCCACGGTATCGGTTGCCGTCAGATTTTTGAAGTACTCGGGGTATTGTAGCGCCGTCCAACTGATCGTCTGGAACATGGCAATGTAGTCGGCGTAGGGCTTCAGATCGTAGGCGTTCTCGAACAGACCCATCAGGCAGGACTCGAAAGCGAAGATGTCAATCTTGCGCGTACCATCGCGGGAGATCTGCTTGATGGCCGACCGTAGTTCCGACGGCGTGATCTGATCGTCAATCATTGCGCCGCCGACGCCATGATGATCCCAGCCGGTGCCGTCCATGCCGCCGCCATGGTCATCAATGGACAGGTAGTAGTGGTCGGCCGGGTAGTTGGCGATGGTCCAGTTGGCGAAGTCAACCAGCGTTTTGGGATCGCCCATGTTGATCTCGTCCAGATTCCACTTGTTGATGTTCAAGGTGTAGGCGCCGTTGGGCTGCACCACATAGCGGGTCACATCATTGGCCGTTCCCGGATAGTTCGGCCCGTCGATCAGCGCCACCACGTTCATGATCCCCTGTTTGGCGCCGATAAACTTTTCGATCTCCTGGACAGCCTTCTCGTAGGTCGCTTTGTCCCAGCAGGCAGCAGGATTTTGGGACGTCACACAACCTTGATCCTCGCCGTTCATGTAGAGGATCATGGTCCATGACTTGTTGGCGCCGGAAGGCTGCGACGGCGGAGCCAATACTGGGGCAGCGGCGGGCGGCGCTTCAGTCTGGCCACACTTGGCATTGAATGTGTAGTAGGCGCTCGGTCCATCTGTGTTGAAATTATAGAGCGCCAGGTAGTAGGTCGCCCCCTCAACGGTGTTGTCGTAGTTCATCAACGAATCGAGCGTTGCACCGTCATCATCGAACGTACCGATTTTGATGAACGAGGCGTCGTACAGATAGAGCGCCGTATCGGCGCTGGAGGCAGGCTGGAGCGTGGCCGCATCAACGTCAACGATCAGCGCGCCCACGGGGACACGCTCCATTTTGAAGACATCAAAATCTTTGTTGGCGGTCGGGAGCACGTCGCCAAATACGCCTGCCTTGCTCTGATTGCAGGCCAGCGTCGTCGCCGTGGTATTCGTGCCGTTGGGCTCGTTGGCATCGTTGTGGGCGGCCACATCATTGACCGCACCGGTGGCCGCAGCCTGAATGGCGGCGGCGATTGGATCTCGCGGCGTTTCGCCCTGGCTGTAGACGACCATCTCGTCCAGATAGAGGGTGGTCGGCTGGCTGTCGTTCTGGGTCAGTTCGACGACCAGGGTCACCGCTTGACCCTGCATCCCCTTAATCACCTCGTGGGGAATGCTGTAGCCAAAGCTGTCATGCAAGTCGCCATCGCTGGCAAACTCAGGCATGTGGCTCGCATCCCAACAGCCTACATCGGCCAGAATCGTGCTGTGGTTGCCGGCCGGCGCCAGGTGGACACAGAAGTTATCGACATTGGCGCTGAATTCGGTGGTCTCAACAGAATAGTTGAAGTGGACGTTGAGACCAACGGTATTGCCGGCGACGTTGAAGTTGTGCAGCAGCCGTTGGTTGCCCGTGAGCGCGGCCCGACCATCGACGACGGTGACATCGCCGCTCTTGCCCGCCGGGGTCTCCTTGTTCCAGCCCGTCAGTCCGTTGGCAAAGTTGCCGTTGGTCAACTCAAGCCCGTCGGGATGAAAGGTGATCGGCGCGGGGACGTTGACGTCCTTGTGATGGCCTTCGACCACGAGTTCGTCAACGTAGACGCCGCCCGCGGGGTTGTCGTTGTTGGCTTCGAAGTAGAAAGCCAGATAGACCTGCGAACGCCCGGCAAAGGCTGTCAGATCATGGTGGCCCTCCGTCCAGGTGCTGCCCGTATGGTCGCTCCACCAATCGCAGTGGTCGAAGTGAACGTCGTCCGCAGCGATGCCGGAGAGCGGTTCGGCGCTGGCAAAAGCGCAGAGGCCCAGCCAATCGTTCTCGCTGTGGTGATCGCCCTCGGTGTGGATCAGGTTGTAGTTGAGGCCAAAGAGCACGTCGGCCTCCACATAGTCGCTCAGATCGACCGGCCCGTAGAACATCCAACTGCGCTGGCCGGCGCTGTAGCTGTTGCCCGCGGTCGGCGAGGCCGATTTGGTCGAGGTCGGATTGAGCGCGTCATCGTTTTCGCCGGCGGTTGTCGCCCAGGCGGCGCCCGGCGACGATGTCTCAAGCTTCCACAGCGGGTCGCTGCTCAGATCCACCGTGTCAAAGGACTCGGTGACGATCCGGGTATAGTCGACAAAGTTCCCATACGGGTCGTGGTGATCCACCTCTTCGGCGTTGACCCACAAGGCCAACTCGTCGATAAAGGGACCGGCGAACGACTGGGCGTTGCTGCCGTCGCTCTCAAAACCAAAGGCAATGTAGACATCTGACGCCCCGGCAAAGCCGTTCAGGTTCAGATAGTCGAACTCCCAGCCGTCGGCTGGCCGGACAAGTAGCTACAGTGCTCATGGTCAAAATCGGCGGGACCGGGCGCGGCGGGAAAGCTGCCCACACAAAAGCTGAGCCAGTCGCCCTCTTCGATGTCATAGTTGAGGGCGAAATCGATCTCGGCCGACTGCCACGCGCTGAGGTCAATCGGCCCGCGGATCATCCAACTATGCATGTTGTTAGGGTAGTTGCCGGCGGCCGGATCGACGGCGTTGGCGCCGGTGGCCCCAGGCCAGACCGACTTGAGCGAGGCCGGATTGTACTCAACATCGGCCATGTGGGTCGTAGCGCCCCAGTTCTGGTCGAGGGCGGCCGCGTTGACGACAGTCCAACCCAGCGGGAAGCTCTCGAACGAATCAGTCAGCACCGTGATCCAGCCTGCGGCGGTCTGACCGGGTGCGGCCGACACCTCGAGTGGCTCGGTCTGGCGGCGCGCCTGCGGATCGTGCAATTGAACAAGCTGATTGGGGTGCGGCGTTGTGGGGCTGTCCGGCGATGTTTGTGCGGCCGGCGCAGCGGGTGCATCAGGCGACGGCGCCGCCGCCGCCTGACTGACACTGCCCAATAGCAGCGCCAGAATCATGATCATCTGAACGAACTTGAACGGTTGCTTTTTCATCACGCCTCCTTAGCATAGGTAATGGAGCGCTGTTTGCATCGAAATAATGATGAAGGTGCCACAGACCAACAGATTGACCTCCATAGATGCACTATAGCCGTCCATCGCAAATAAAGCGCAAATCAAACGCAAATGGCGACCCCGTGAAACAAAATCTTCCTGGAAGATTTTGTTTCACGATTTGTTACCGACATGCTGCTACGGTACGGTCAGCCAAGCCTTACGGTTGAGTCGAATCGTAGAGCGGGCCGTCATCGACGGCTACGCCCTTCTTGCCCTGGTTCTTGGGCACGCTGACCTGCACGGTGGTGGTGCAAACCCCGCCGTTGCCGTCACTGGCGCGGATGGTGATGTGGTAGTAGCGCCCGTTGCCGTTGCCCTTGCGCTCGGCGCGCACCTGTGCGGTGTCGCTGCCGATGCCCTGACCGTCGAGCGGGGTGTCGCCATCGCCGGTGCCGTTGGTCGGCTCGTCCTGGAAGATGCTGCTGACGCTGATGGTGATGGCGTCGCCCTCAATGTCGGTGGCGCCGCTGACGGTGACCGGCACGAACTGGTGGTTCGGCGGCCACAGCGTCGTCACGCTGGGCGTCACGTTGGTGCAGACCGGCGCGTCGTTAATCTGGGTCACGGTGATGTTCACCGTGGCGCTGGCGCAGACGCCGTCGCTGTCGCAGACCTCGTAGGTGAAGCTATCCACACCGCTGAAGTCCGCGGCCGGCGTGTAGGTGAAGCTGCCGTTGCCATTGTCCGCCAGCGCGCCGTTGCTCGGGCTGGAAAGTACGCTCACGCTGCCCGGGAGCAGGTTGCCGTCCACGTCGCTGTCGTTGGCCAGCACGTTGAAGGTCGTCGGCGTGTCTTCGCTGGTGGTCACGTTGTCGTCCACCGCGGTCGGCGGGTCGTTGACCGTGTTGACCAGCACGGTGACCGTGGCGGTATCGCAGGCGCCGTCGCTGTCACAGACGGCGTAGTCGAAGCTGTCCGTGCCGTTGAAGTTGGCGTCCGGCGTGTAGGTGATCGAGCCGTCCGGGTTGATCACGGCCGTACCGTTGGGCGGGTCGGTAACCGCCGTGGTAGTCAGGGCCGGATTCTCGTTGGCAGGCCCGGCGCTGTCGTTGCCCTGCACCGGGATGCTCACCGGCGTATCCTCGTCGGTGGTGGCCGTGTCATCGGCGGCCAGCGCCGGGTCGTTGATCGCGTTGACCGCGATGCTGACGGTGGCGATGTTGGAGTCGGACAGACCGTCGTTGACCTGGAAGGTGAAGCTGTCTGCGCCGAAGAAGTCGGGATCCGGCGTGTAGGCCAGGGTGGGGGCCGTGCCGCTGAGCGTGCCGTTGGCCGGCAGCGTGAGCACGCTGTAGGTCAGCGTGTCGTTGTCTGCGTCCGCCGCGGCCAGCGTGATGGGCAGTGGCGTGTCCTCGTTCGTGCTCGCGGCCTGGTCGTTGGCGACCGGCACACGGTTGACCACGGTGATCGCCACCGTGTCGCTGCTGGTGGCGCCAGCGCCGTCGGTGACGGTGAAGGTGAGCATCGCCACGCCATCCACCGCAAAGCTGGTGGTGCGGGCGACCGTGTCCCCATAGTTGGCGCTGCCGCTGTCGTCGGCGAGGGCGTCGCCGTCCAGATCCCATGCCCAGGTGTAGGGGTTGTTAGATGCTGCGTCGGGGTCCGTCCACGTGCCGGAGACGGTGACCGTGTCGTTGCGGAAGACGCTCTGGTCGGGGCCCGCGTTGGCGATGGGCGGCTCATTCACGACACAGGACTGTTCCACTTCAAAAGCGCCGATGTCGAAGGCGCACCCTTGCGGACGAGCCACGCCGCGCTGGTCGGTGGCCGGGCCGTTGGGGGCGGCGTCCACCGCCGGGCTACCGGTGACCAAGGCGTGGGTGGCCGTGTTGCCTGGCGCATTGACCTGCAACGTGGTGTCCAGGATGGCGCTCAGCGCCGTGGGCATTGTGCCGTCGCTGGTGGCGATGATGTCGCTGCCGCTGGGCGTGAAACCATAGAACGCCTGCGCGTTGGTCTGCCCACTGTGGCCAAACACGCTGAAGTTGTTGCTGTTGATCGTGCCAGAGTAAAGGAAGTCATAAGCGTTCTCGATTTCCTGCGCGCTGGGCGCAGTATTGCCGGTGATCAGGCTGCGCTCCAGCGTGAGCGTATCACCGTTGTAGATACCGCCCCCTCTCGTGTTCGCAGTGTTACCGGTGACCGTGCTGTTCGTCAGCGTGCCTGTGCCGTTGTTGCGGATGCCGCCACTTTCAGTGCCGCTGTTGCCGCTGACCGTGCTGTTCGTCAGCGTGACTGTGCCGTTGTTGATGATGCCGCCACCGACACTGTTCGCACTGTTACCGCTGACCGTGCTGTTGCTCAGCGTGCCTGTGCCGTTGTTAAAGATCCCGCCAGCAGAGTTGGCACTGTTACCGCTGACCGTGCTATTGTTCATAGCCAGCGTGCCACCCGAATAAATGCCGCCGCCACCGCCAGCACTGTTACCGCTGACCGTGCTATTGTTCATAACCAGCGTGCCACTCGAATGAATGCCGCCGCCACGGTTGCTCCCGCTGGTGCTGTTGCCGCTGATCGTACTATTGTTCAGCGTGAGTGCGCCGCGGCTGACGATACCGCCACCATTGGCGCCGGCGGGGAGACTACCGCCGCTGATGGTCATGTTGTTGAGCGTCAGATCGCCACTGGGCTCCACCGCAAGGATGCGGAATTGGGGTGCGCCCCCGTCGCGGGCGATGGTGAAGCCTGCGCCTTCGATCGTAATCTCGCTGGTGATGAGCGGCAGGCCATTGACGGACGCACCGCTGCCGTTGTTCACGGAATACAGGTTCACGTTGTCCAGCAGTTCGATCGTGTCGGCGCCGGACGTGCCCGCGGCGCACACCCCGGTGGCCGTATCGGTGTTGGCGGCCACAATCGCGTCGGCCAGGTCGCAGTCCGTACCGTTGATGCGCGCGCTGGGCGGGGCAGGCGGAAAGGCGTGGGCCGCCGGTGCGCCGCTCAGCGCCAGCGCCAGCGCCATGCCCGCCAATGAAGCGCCCAGTTGGCGTTGCCAACGACGGCGCGTCGGGCGCGGCAACTGGCGCAGCCGTTCGTAGAAGTGCTGAAATCGTTCCAGCAGGTCGCGACCGCGCACCAAGAGCAGGTGCGCCAATTGGGGCGTCTTGCTCACTTGCTCACGCCAGGCTTGCCAGAAGCTCTGCGTCAGCTCGTCAGGCGGTTGGTTGAATTGGGTTGGATCGTGCATCTGTTTTCTCCTGATGTGGAACGAGATTGGGTCGAACAACGACGAACTTACGAGCAGTGGTCTATCCCACGCGCTCGGCAGGGCTGAGGAGTTGTACTTCCTCAACACTGCCCATCATTTGGGATAGCAAGCTGACAGGACAAGTCTTCAGCGACGTTCAGTCGGGCAAGGTCATTTCAGCACCGATTGAACATGTTTCGGAGCATAGCGGATGAACGCAAATAAATCGCAAATTAAACGCAAATGTTGAACATTTTGGGCGCGCCAACGATGAGAAGTGGCTAGTTCTAAGATTTTCTGTGATTGCGGCGTAACACGACAATGGATTTAGACGGAAACGGATTTGTCCTCTAGAAAAGTGGCGCAACAAAGCGCAAATCCGGTAAGCGCGTTGAGCTGTGTTCAGTCGGGCAGGGCCAGCGTCGGCAGCCGCGGAACGTCCGCAACATAGAGCCAGGCCTGGAAGAAATCCGCCAGCGACTGGCCGCTGACCCCCTCGGCCAAGGCCATAAAATCGGCGGTGCTGGCGTTGCCATACTGATAGCAAGCCACCCACTCGCGCAGCAGGTCAAAGAAGGCGGCGTCGCCGATCTGGAGGCGCAGGGCGTGCAAGCTCCAGGCGCCGCGAATATAGATGGACGCGCCAAAGAGTTGATCCGGCGGCGGATGCGCTGGCGCACCCATGCGTCGCGTTGCCATACTTGCATATTGGGCGCGCACCAGCGCGTCGAAGGCCGCCCCACCCTCCGTCTTTTCCACCCACAGCCATTCGCAGTAGGTGGCAAAGCCCTCGTTGAGCCAGATGTCCTGCCAGGTCGCCGGCGTCACGCTGTTGCCAAGCCACTGGTGCGCCAGCTCATGCAGTTGTTCGCTCGCCACGCGGCTCGTGCCGAGCAGGGTCAGCGTCTGCGCTTCCAGCCCTATGCGCACCCGTTCATCGCCGATCACGGCCACACCGTAGGTCTCGAACGGATAGGGGCCAAGCAGATCCGTGTAAAAGCGCAGCATGGCCGGCGTTGCGTGCAACGCTTCTACAACCGGCTGCGGTGCATCCGGCGGCAGATAGTGGCGGATGGGCAGCCCGTCCGGCCCCTGGTCGGTCACGATTTCGAATTCGGCAATCGCCAGCGTAGCCAGATAGCTGGCCATCGGCCTGGTCTCGGCCCAGCGGTAGGTGCGGCTCGCGCCGTGGTCGAGCTCGTCGATCAACACCCCGTTGGCGGCCACGACGTAGGGCTTGGCCACCGTGATCGCAAAGCTGTAGGTCGCTTTGTCGCGCGGGTGGTTGTTGGCTGGAAACCAGGTCATGGCCCCGGCCGGTTCGCTGATGACAAAGATGCCCGGCCCCAAGCGCAGCCAGCCCTGCTGACCATAGGTGCGCGCCAGCGCCGGATCATCGGTGATGGGCTGCGGCTGACCGTGATAGGCGACCGTCACCGTGAAAGCCTGTCCGTCGGCCAGCGGAGCGGCCGGCGTCAGGGTCAATTCGCTGCTGGCGCGTTGGAAACGAGCGCGGCGATCGTTTATCTGGACGCCATCGACTTCCAGTCCCAAAAAATCGAGATTGAAGCTGCGTAGCGGCTGCATCGCCACTGCCTGGAGCGTGGCTGTGCCGGTGATCGTGTGACTCGCCACGTCCACCGCGAGCGCGATGGCGTAGTGGGTCACGTCGTAGCCGCCATTGCCCAGTTGCGGATAGATGGGATCATCCAGCCCCGACGTTCCTATGTTGGGGCTGGCAGCCTCGTCGGACGGCCGCACGCTGTTCAAGGGCGCGCAGGCGGTCAGCCAGAGACAGGCTATCAGCAAGAGACCGATCAAACGGCTCATTCACTCTCCCATCGTTGCCGGAAAGTCAGGCAACCCGATCACATCCAGCAACGTCACCTTGTCGCCCTCTCACCTTGTTACTTATCACGCCATCTCCACCAGCGGCGTTTCCGCCAACGCGGCATCGGGCAGGACATAGGAATGCGCCAGTCGCTCATCGTCCCATTCCAATATCTCCGGGAAGCGCGTGTTGGGCAGCACCTGTACGGCGAAGATCTCCTGGACGCCCGCCTCGAAGCGCAGGAAGCCCAGCGTCTGTCCCGTTTCGATATGCACCACCCAGACGCCGCAGGTGCGCTCCTCGCCCAGCCGCTCCATCAGAGGCAGGCTGCTGAAGGTGGCCGACTCGCGCACCTGGGAGAGGCCGATGAAGGCCAGCGGACCGTAAAAGTCAAGGCCGCGGGTGAAGCCGGGCAACTGGGCGACTGTATGAACGGTGAATGGTGAATGACGCGCTGCGGCCAAATCCACATAGGCGAGGCTGCCCTGGCCAGATTCTAGAAACCAAAGGCGATCTTGATACCAGCGCGGGGAGTGGGGCATGGAGAGGCCGCGCAGCAGAATCTCATTGGTGTCGATATCCATGAGCAGACCGCCGTCCGCCTTGTTCTGGCGCCAGCCGCCGGCGCTGTCGGTCTCGCCCAGCGCGGTGACATATTTGGGACGGCCATCCACCATGGCCAGACCGTTGAGGTGGCAGCGGTCTTCGGGCGCATAGGCGCTGACAAAAGGCGGGCGCCAGCGCGGGTGGAAGCTGTGGTCCGCGTCCAACGTACACAGACAGCCAAAGCGCGTGTTAACCAGCCAGAGTTCGCCGCCAGCATGGTCATGCGTGGCGTAGGCCATCTCGTGGATGTCGATGTCGCCGGTGATGTGGATGCGTCGCGTCAGATAGCAGGCATCATGTTTGCCTACCGGCTCCAGCTTGCGCGCCGCTGCCGGCATGTTGTGCAGTGTCCAAACCGTCTTTTTCCCGCCGATTGCCAGTTGATTGCCCTGCGCGGCAATGCCCATGGGCTTGTCAAAGGTGCGGAAATGGGTGTTCATGGTCCCGCTGGAACCGTCGCTGGCGGGCGCGCCGCCGTCCGCATCATGGCGCACGAGGATCACCTTGCCGGCCTGATAGGTGGAGACGACCAGACTGATGTTGAGCTGGGCAAAGATTTCCGGCAGGCCGGCGGTGAATACGCTGCGCAGCGGTTCTTCTTGAAGGGTAGGTTGGTTTTCTTTCGTCATGGTGGACTTGATTCCTATCGGTTCTCTTTTGTCTGCACCGGTGGTACAATTCGGTTTTGCATGTCCGTCAGTTCAGCGCGCAGGACGGTCAACAGATCCTCCACATCCGTATAGCCTCGCTGTTGGCTGGTGGCCGGCGTTTCCAGGATGCAGCGCACGATCGCGGCCTGGGCTATGGCGCTGTATTCGATCTGACTGCGGATGATGAACGTGCAGTAAACCACTGGGTTGACTTTCATGGATACAATGTAGCTTCCCATCGCAAATAAAGCGCAAGTCAAACGAAAATGGTGACCCTGTGAACGAAATCTTACGTCTCTCCCTGTTGGGATCGCCCCAGATTCTGGTGGGCGAGCGGCCGCTGGATAGATTCGCCACCCACAAAGCCCAAGCCTTGCTCTTCTACATGGCCGTCACCGCGCATGACGGCGCGGCTTTGCCCGCGCCCCACAGCCGCGAAACCATTGCCACGCTGCTGTGGGGCGAGATGCCGGATGTCAAAGCCAAGCAAAACCTGCGCACCGTGTTGTCTGAACTGCGCCGCCTGGTGGGCGATTATGTGCAGATCGAACGCCAGACCCTCGCCTTCGACCGCGCTAGACCCCACTGGCTCGATGTGGCAGTGTTGCGCCGCGATCTGACGCCAGGGCAGCCGTCCGTGGACCTGGCAGCACGGCAGGCCGCCGTCGATCTCTACCGGGGAGATTTTTTGAGCGGTTTCACTGTGCACAACGCGCCGAGCTTTGAAGCGTGGGTGCTGGAGCAGCGCGAACAGGCCCACATCCTGGTGGTGCAGGCATTGTTCGCGCTGGTGGCCGAATATATAGAGCGCG
>Ga0154020_10000274_pt1 | contig 62130 bp, 52 predicted proteins | sample Klosneuvirus_201_FD_109709 | JGI IMG/M metagenome (GOLD analysis project Ga0154020, IMG submission 109709) | Active sludge microbial communities from wastewater, Klosterneuburg, Austria - Klosneuvirus_20160825_MG | ecosystem: Engineered > WWTP > Aerobic digester > Activated sludge | place...
ACTCGCAGTCGCTGTAGTCGTTCTATGTCCACTGCCCGGGCCTGAAGGTTGTCATGCCGTCAACACCTTATGACGCAAAAGGGCTGCTGAAGACGGCGATTCGCGATGACAACCCGGTGATCTTCATCGAGAGCGAGCTGCTGTACGGGTCGAGCGGCGAGGTGCCCGACGGCGAGTATCTGATCCCGTTCGGGGTCGCCGACGTCAAGCGCGTGGGCGAACACTGCACCATCGTGGCGTACTCGAAGATGGTGGGCCTGGCCGAGGCGGCGGCCGACAAGCTGGCGGCCGAGGGGGTCTCGGTCGAGATCGTGGATCCGCGCACGCTGCGGCCGCTGGATCTCGAGACCATCGTGGCCAGCGTCAAGAAGACCGGGCGCTGCGTGGTGGTGCAGGAGGGCTGGCCGCTGTGCGGCATGGCCTCCGAGCTGGCGTTCCAGATCCAGGAGGCGGCCTTCAGCTGGCTGGATGCGCCGGTGGCGCGGGTCACCAACCAGGACGTGTCGTCGCCGTATGCCAAGAACCTGGAGGCGCTGGTGATGCCGAACGCGGACAAGGTGATCGAGGCGGTGCGCAAGGTGATGTACCTGGAAGCGCCGGTCGATGACAGCGGGGAGGCCTGAGATGGCGCAGATCCTGGGGCTACCCAAGCTGAGCCCGACCATGGAAGAGGGCGTGCTGGCCAAGTGGATCAAGCACGAGGGCGACTCGGTCAAGCCCGGGCAGGTCATCGCCGAGGTCGAGACCGACAAGGCCAACATGGAGTTCGCGCCCGAGGACGAGGGCGTGCTGCTCAAGCTGCTGGTCAAGGAGGGCGAGACGGTGGCGCTGGGAGCGCCGGTCGCCATCCTGGGCGAGCAGGGCGAGGACATCACGGCGCTCTTGGCCGAGGCGGCAGCGTTCAAGGGCAAGCCGGCGGCGGCGGCAGCGGCACCTGCTGCGCCGGCCGCTCCGGCCGCTCCAGCTGCGGCCAAGGCGGCGGCACCTGCTGCGCGCCCTGCCCCGGCCCCTGCCCCGGCGAAGCCGGCCGCTGCACCCGCACCGGCCGCACCCGTCGGCAAGGGCAAGACCACGCCAGCCGCTGCTCCCGACGGCGCCCGCGCCCTGGCCTCCCCGCTCGCCCGTCGCATCGCCGCCGAGCAGGGGCTCGATCTCGCCTCGGTCCAGGGCACCGGCCCTGGGGGCCGCATCGTCAAGCGCGACCTCGAGGGCGCGCAGCCTGCCGCCACGGCCGCCGCTGAACCTGCGGCAACGGCTGCGGTCGCGGCGAGCTCGTCGGCCTACCCCAGCGTGGCCTCACTCCCCGGCGACGTCATCGAGAAGCCGCTGTCCCTGATGCGCAAGACCATCGCGCGCCGGCTGACCGAGTCGAAGACCACCATCCCGCACTTCTACCTGACGGCCGACTGCGACGCCGAGCCGCTGCTGGCCTATCGCGCCATGCTCAACGACACCATCGAGGCGCCCGAGGGCCAGGTCCCCGACAAGGTCAGCGTCAACGACCTCATCGTCAAGGCGGCCTCGCTGGCGCTGCGCCGGGTCCCGATGGCCAACGCCAGCTGGGGCGGCGACCGCATCCTCATCCACAAGCGGGTCCACATCGGCATCGCGGTCGCGGTCGACGACGGCCTGCTGACGCCGGTCATCCGTGACGCCACCATCAAGGGCATCGCGACCATCTCGGCCGAGGCGCGCGATCTGGCGGCGCGCGCGCGCGAACGCAAGCTCAAGCCCGAGGAGATGACCGGGGGCACCTTCACGGTGTCGAACCTCGGCATGTTCGGCATCGATCACTTCGAGGCCATCATCAACCCGCCCGAGGCCGTCATCCTGGCCGTGGGTGCCGCGCGCAAGCAGCCCGTGGTCAAGGGCGACGCCGTCGTGGTCGGCACCCGCATGGGGCTGACGCTGTCGTGCGACCACCGCGTGGTCGACGGCGCACTGGGAGCCAAGCTGATGCAGGCGCTGATCAAGATCCTCGAGAAGCCGCAGGCCCTGGCGCTATGACCGCGACCGCGACCGCGACCGCCACTGCCAACCCCGACAGCTTCGATCTGGTCGTCATCGGCGCCGGACCCGGCGGCTATGTCGCCGCCATCCGCGCGGCGCAGCTCGGCATGCGCGCCGCGGTGGTCGAGCGCGACGCCCTGGGCGGGATCTGCCTCAACTGGGGCTGCATCCCGACCAAGGCGCTGCTCAAGTCCGCCGAGGTGCTGGAGACCTGCAAGAAGGCCGCTGATTTTGGCGTGCTGGTCGAGAACCTGAAGTTCGACTTCAAGGCCATCATCGAGCGCTCGCGCAAGGTCGCGGCCACCATGGAGCGCGGCGTCACCTTCCTGTTCAAGAAGAACAAGCTCCCGCACATCCCCGGCACGGCGCGGCTGACTGCGAAGCCGGGCACGGTCGAGGTCACGGGGCCGGATGGTGGCAAGCGCACGCTGACCGCGAAGCACATCATCGTGGCCACCGGCGCGCGCGCGCGGTCGCTGCCCGGGATCACGCCCGACGGCAAGCGCATCATCACGTACCGCGAGGCCATGATCCTGCCGCAGCAACCGAAGAGCATGATCATCCTGGGTGCCGGAGCGATCGGCGTCGAGTTCGCGTCGTTCTACCGCTCGCTGGGCACCGAGGTGACGCTGGTCGAGTACATGCCGACCGTGGTGCCGCTGGAGGATCACGAGATCGCCGACGTGGTCACGCGCGCGTTCAAGAAGCGCGGCATGCAGCTGCTGACGGCGACCAAGGTCACCGGTGCGCGCGCGACCGACGGCGGCGTCGAGGTCATGGTCGAGGACGCCAAGGGTGGCAACCCGCGCACGCTGACGGCGGACCTCGCGCTGGTCGCCATCGGCATCCAGCCCAACACCCAGGACCTCGGGCTGGAGGCCGCCGGCGTCAAGCTCGACCCCAAGGGCTACATCGTGATCGACGACCGCACCTGCGCGACCAGCGCGCCGGGCGTGTACTCGATCGGCGATGTCACCGGGCCGCCCGCGCTGGCGCACACCGCGTCCCAGGAGGGCGTCAACACCGTCGAGCTGCTGGCGGGGCTGAAACCACAGCCCATCGACTACGAGCGCATCATCGCGTGCACCTTCTGCCACCCCGAGATCGGGTCGATCGGCTACACCGAGGCGCGCGCCAAGGCCGAGGGCAAGGACTACAAGGTCGGCCGCTTCCCGTTCCGCGCCAACGGCAAGGCGGTCGCGGCCGCCGACGTCGAGGGCATGGTCAAGGTCATCTTCGACGCCAAGCATGGCGAGCTGCTGGGGGCGCACATCGTGGGCCCGGGCGCCACCGACCTCATCGCCGAGATGGGCCTGCTGCACGGCGCCGAGGCGACCTCGTACGATGTGATGGCCACGATCCACGCCCATCCCACGCTGGCCGAGGCGCTGAAGGAAGCCGTGGAAGACGCCTATGGCCATGCTATCCACATCTGAAGTGAGCCATGCGTAGACTCCCAGTCGTGACCTCGGGCGGTGGTCCGTCGCGCGCCGGCCTGGCCGAGGCGGCGCACGAGGCCGAGCCGCGCCAGCGCCACCCCGACTGGATGAAGGTGCGCCTGCCCTCGAGCGGCAGCTTCTTCGACCTGCAGCGCAAGGTGCGCGAGCTGGGCATCCACACCGTGTGCGAGAGCGCCAGCTGCCCCAACATCGGCGAGTGCTGGACCCGGCAGGCGCTGACCATCATGATCCTCGGCAACATCTGCACCCGGTCGTGCCAGTTCTGCGACGTGCCCAATGGTCGCCCGCTGCCGCCGGATCCCGACGAACCCGACAAGGTGGCCGCGCTGCTGGCCCAGCTGCCGCTGCGCCACACCGTCATCACGTGTGTCGACCGTGACGACCTCGAGGACGGCGGCGCGGCGCACTGGGCGCGGACGATTCGCGCCATCAAGACGCAGATCCCCGACATGACGCTGGAGGTCCTGACCGGCGACTTCCAGGGTCGGCTCGACCATGTCGACGTGGTGCTCGACGCCGCGCCCGACGTGTTCGCGCACAACCTGGAGACCACGCCCGCGCTGAGCCGCAAGGTGCGCGTGCAGGCGCGCTTCGATCGCTCGCTGGCGGTGCTGGCGCACGCCAAGACGCGCGGCGCCATCACCAAGACCGGGATCATGCTTGGCCTGGGCGAGACGGCCGACGAAGTGAAGGACACCATCGCGCTGGCGCGCCGGGAGGCCGCAGTCGACATCCTCACGCTGGGGCAATACCTGGCGCCCTCGAAGCAGCACCTGCCCATCGCGCGCTATGCCACGCCGGCCGAGTTCGACGAGCTGGGCGCCTACGCCAGGAGCCTCGGCTTCGTGCACGTCGAGGCCGGCCCGCTGGTCCGGTCGAGCTACCACGCCGACGGCCAGGCCGGGCTGGTGGCGGCCGCCCGCGCGCGCTGAGGCGCCGTGGAGTTCCGCGCAGAGACGGCGCTCGACCGCTTCCTGGTCCGCTTCGGGCGGCGCCACGCAGTGCTGCCGGTGGTGCACGTGACCGGGACCGAGCAAGCGCTGTGCAACGTCGAGGTCGCGCGCGCCGCCGGTGCCGATGGCGCCTTCCTGATCAGCCACGGTCGCGAGCTGGGCCACCAGCGCCTGTTCGAGCTGCACGGCCAGCTGACCAGGCGAGTGCCCGGCTTCTGGCTGGGGGTCAACTGTCTCGACCTCGATGCAGTCAGCGCGCTGACCCGGGTCGGCGCCTCGAGCTGGACCGCGGACGGGCGCTGGCAGGCCAACCCGGCGTTTCATCCTGGTGCCCAGGGGCTGGGTGGCGTGTGGTGCGACGACGCCGGGGTGCGCGACGACGTGGTGGCGCAGCCCGAGGCGGCGCGCGCCTGGGCAGCCAAGCAGGCCCACGGCGTCTCGGCGCTGTACTTCGGGGGCGTCGACTTCAAGCACCAGCGCCCGGCCCATGACCCCGCCGAGGCCGCCCGCCTGGGTGCGCGCTACATGGACGTCGTCACCACCAGCGGCAGCGCGACCGGCGCGGCGCCCGCGGTGGCGAAGATCCGGGCCATGAAGCGGGCGCTGCCCGACACGCCGCTGGCCATCGCCAGCGGGATCACGCCGGAGAACGTGCTCGATTTCCTGCCCTGGGCGGACGCCTTCCTGGTCGCCACCGGGATCTCGAGTTCGTTCGACGAGCTCGACCCGGTGCGCACGCGGGCGCTCATCGAGCGTGTGCGCCCGGGCCTGGGTGATCATCCGCTCGCGGCGGTGGTGCAGCCCTGGTCGGATCTCGAAGAGGCCGCGGCCAACGACCTCGGCTACTTCGGACCGCGCCCGCCCACGGTGTTCCCCAGCTTCCGCGAGGTGGCGTCACGGCTGTCGTACTGGAGCCACGTGGGCGACGTCCTGCTGCGGGAACTTGGCGCCCGCGAGCTGGGGGTCGGCGTGGCCTGGGATGCGGTGCTGAACGCGGCGGGGCTGCGCGCCGAGCTACGCTACACCGCGGCGGTGTACACCTCGCCGATGCCGATCGAGGACGGCTTCCTGCGCTGCCTGCGCCTGGCACCAGTTCGCGAGGGCGCGGCCGGCACGGCGGTGCTCGCGGGCGCGACGCTGGAGACCTTCGTGCGCCACGAGCTCGAGCGCGGCGATGTCATCGAGCAGGTCATCACCGCGCACTATGGCCGTCACCCCGGGTCAGAGCGGCAGCAGGACCCGCGCTTCGAGCGCATCGACTACCCGGGGTTCGACACCGGCACCCTGGTGCAGGGCTTCGCGCTGCTGGTGCAGGCGGGGCAGATCTGGCTATGGAGCCGTCCGGTGCACCTCCACAAGTAGATCGGCACGCTGCCGCCGCGGCCCCGTGCGATGCTGGGCCATGCGCTTCATCGCATGGATCGCGTGTGCCAGCGTCCTGGTTCCGTTGACGGCGGCGTCCGCCGCGACCCACCAGGTCGGGCCCAGCCGCACCATCAAGACGCTACAAGGGCTGCCGGTGCTGCGCGCCGGCGACGTCATCGAGCTGGACGGGGACGCCACCTACCCGGCCTATAGCGCGCAGACCGCGGGCGCCGCCGGCAACCCGATCACGCTGCGCGGCGTGCGCGTGGCCGGCAAGCGCCCGGTCATCAGCGGCGGCGCCAACAACACTCTGGCCATCGAGGCCGACCACTGGGTGGTGGAAGGGCTCGAAATCACCGGCGGCGCGGCGCGCTGCTTCTATCACCACGCCGACGACGTGGTGCTGCGTGACAGCTATGTGCACGACTGTCCCAAGCAGGGCATCCTGGGCGCCGACTCCGACTCCGGCTCGCTGCTGCTGGAGTATGTCGAGGTCACGCGCGCGGGCGGCGGCACCCAGGATCACCAGATCTACATGGCGACCGACAACACCCGCTTCCCGAACGCGGTATTCCGCATGCAGTTCTGCTGGGTGCATGATGGCAACGGCGGCAACGGCGTCAAGTCGCGCGCGGGGCGCAACGAGATCTACTACAACTGGATCGAGGGCTCGCTGTACCACGAGCTGGAGCTCATCGGCGCCGACGGCCAGCCCGAGGCCGCGGTGCGCGAGGACTCCGACGTGGTCGGCAACGTGCTCATGAAGGGTGGCGGCCACAGCTCGTTCTACGCCGTGCGCGCCGGCGGTGACGGCACCGGGCAGAGCAACGGACGCTTCAGGTTCGCGCACAACACCTTCATCATGGCGGCCGACTCCAGCGGCGTGTTCCGCCTGTTCGACGGCATCCAGAGCCTGCAGGCCGACAACAACGTGATCTGGCGCGTCGGCGGCGGCGCCCAGGTCGTGGTGCGCGAGGTCGAGGCGTCCTGGGTCGGCGGCAGCACGCTGATCACGGGAGCCAACAACTGGATCCTGACCGCGGGCACCGGCGTGCCCACCGGCTTCACCGGCAGCGTGCGCGGCGCGACCCCGATGCTGGTCGACGTGGCCGGCAACGATCTGCGCCCGGCGACCGGCAGCCCGCTGATCAACGCCGCGGCGGCGACCACGACGGCGCCGGCGGGTGCCGCGATCCCGAACCCGCTGCCGGTGCCGCTGTACATGCCGTCGCGGGCCCAGCTGGCGCCCGGGACCGCGGTGGCGCGGCCGTCGGTGGGCGCCTTCGACATCGGCGCGCTCGAGTTCGGCAGCGGCCCGCCGGTGATGGCGCCCGACGGCGGCGTGATGCCGGTGGTGGACGGCGGCCGTGTGGTCGACAGCGGCGTGGTGCTGCGCGACGACGCCGGCAACATCATCCCGGCCGTCGACGGCGGCGGCTCGACCGGGGGTGGCGACGACGGCGGCTGCGGCTGCCAGGCGGGCGGCCGGGGGCGGCTGCCCGCGGGCACGTTAACCATCGGGATCATTGCCCTCCTGGCCCTGCTGGGGAGCGCAAAGTCGCGCAAGGCGTAGAAGGAGCATGAGCGGTCATCTCGAACGGAATCCCCAGGCAGCTCCTGCTCCGGCGAATCAGGACCCCGCCCCGCAGCAGCAGCAGCGCCAGGCCCCTGCCCAGCAGGTCGGGCCCGGTCTGCGTCGCATGCTCGAGCTGGTGCAGGGCAACGCCTCGCCCGACGCGACCGCCGCCTTTCACATCCTGCGCGACTACCCCGGCGAGCGCGTCCAGCTGCTGGAGGCCCTGCACCAGCACGGCGGCAACGGCTTCGCCACCCGCGTCCTGCAGCTCGAACGCGAGGACCGCGAGCGCCCCCGCGCCGGCCTCAACGACGCCGGCCTCGGCGTGACCGCCGGCAACTGGCAGGTCGGCGTGGTCCCCGCCGGCTCGACCGACGACCGCTACGACAACCACCAGAACCGCGCCCGCGCCGAGCGCACCGAGGAAGACGCCCGCGCCGCCCAGCGCAACGGCGAGACCGCCCCCAACCCGGTGATGGATCTCATCCGCCCGCAACCGCGCCAGGTCCAGCCCGCCCCCGAGGTCGACGCCGCCATCGCCCAGGCCCGCGAGCAGATCAACCCGACCCCGCAGCTCCCGATGGAGATCGACCCGGTCACGTTGTTGCCGATCATCCCAGGGCTGAACCGGCGGAGGGACAAGCACTTCTAGGACGCCGGTCACACGCGGAGCAGCAATCCCGGCGCGTCGCTACCCGCCCGGCGCGCTACGGGCACCCTGGGCCCGATAGCATGATGTGGAACAGACCGGGGGTCTCGGTGCGGGACTCCACGGCGACGAAGACGTGCTCCCCCGCGGCCAGATCGAGCGAGACCACCTCGGAAGTCGAGCCGGGGTGAAGACTCGACGCCGCGCAGGTGGCAGCGCCAACACAGCGAAAGTTGGGGCTGACCGAGAGTTCACGCCGCACGACGATGAGGTCGAGGTCGGTGCTGAGTTCGTCCAGCGTGACCGTGTAGGTCCCGGCCGCGCCCACGCTGAGTTCGTAGATGATCTCGGAGCCAGTCGTATCTGGAGCGCAGGGCCAAGCGTCGACCAGAGAGTACGCGACGCCGGGGTCGTGCGAGCCGCGACGCTCCTCGCGAAGACCTGGACACCCGAGACTGGCTCGCGCCATCGCACAGTCCAGCGCGGGGCAAGCCGGGCTCTTCATGCTGAGCTCGAAGCTCTGGAACACTCCCGCCTGCGGACCATCGACCGCGAGCAGGTACTCCTCGCCAGCCACGGCCACGAAGCTGACCGCCTCGGGGGTCGGACCTCCCCGCGTCGTGCTCGACACCAGGCACCCCTGCGCTGGGTCGCACCGGCGGCCTGGCGCCCGACTGGAAGGCAGCACGATGAGGTCGAGATCGTGCTGCATCCCAGTGAGCGCGAAGTTGTATCGCCCCGACACCGACGGACGGAACGGATAGACAATCTCGGCGCCATCGAGCGGCCCGGCGCAGCTCCCCCAGGTTGCGGTATTGGAGATCCCCCACAGGTCTCCCCGCACGACTCGTGCCTGGTCGCACTGGAAGTAGTTCCCGGGTTCGACACGGCAGGCGGGAGAGCAGTCCACCTCGAGCTGGAAAGGCCCGCCTTGTGCCCGCGAATCGACGAAGACATCGAGATTGGAATGGTCGATGCTGATGGCCTCGCTGCTCGTCGCCGGAGTGGCGCTGAACGCGGTGCACGAATGGGGATCACAGATGCCGCTCTCCTCTGGCGTCGCGACGAACAGGTCCAGGTCTTCGCTCGCTCCAGTCAGGCGGATGTCGTAGTGCTGGAGGAGGCCTGGGCCGGTCCGTAGGGCATATGCCACCTCGGGACCCGGCGCGAGCGGAGTCTGGCCCCCGTTCTTCCAGGACGAAACGAGCTGGCTCGCGCCGACACCACTCGTCGTGCCGACAATGGTCGAATTGCACGCCAGCACGGTCTGGCCCATCGGACAGTCGCAGCCGAACTCGGCGCTGTACACGAGTCGATTCTCCCCCACCGACTCGATCACAACAGTGTAGTCGGTGTTGGCCAGCGCCGCGAAGCTGATGGAGCCATCGGACGAGACCTGCGCTGGGCCGACACACGCTGTCCCATCGAAGACGTGAACGGCAGCGTCGCCGAACTTCCCCAGCCCCAGGCAATCCGGACAGTCGTTCCACTTGACCAGCCGCAGCGTCACCTGCCGATCCATCGTCTCCCGGAAGCGATAACTTCGTGAACGCGCATGTCGGTCTCCGCAGCTACAGTCCCCCGCCCTGCCAGCCGGTAGGAAGGTCACCAGTGGGTTCAGGCTGTCGTCGCAGGTGAAGACCTGCTGGGTCTGCAGCACCGGACACGCGCAGTTGGGACAGCCCGCATCGCGACCACCGTCGATCGTCCCTGCGTCCTGCACCTCCGACGCTGATTCTGCGCCACAGGCCGCGAGCAAGAGCCCGAGAGCCAATCCTGCGAACCGCCTCACAAGGGCATTGTGCGCCCGGTGCCGCGATTCCGCGAGCGCGCTGGATCACAGGTGGCAAGTGCCCGGACGCCCGGGCCAGGTCCACACTTTCAGGATCTCGGCTCGTCCACGATCCGTCTGAGCGCCAGCAGGCCGCGCACGTTGATGAGCACCGTGCCCAGGCTGTTGACCTTGGAGGTCCCGTGCAGGCGAGCCCACGGGGAGCTTCGCCGCCCACGCGCGCTGACCCCGCATCGCGCTATGGGCACCCTGGGCCCGATAGCATGATGTGGAACGGACCGGGAGTCTCGGTGCGGGATTCCACAGCGACGAAGACGTGCTCGCCCATGGCCAGGTCGAACGAGACCACCTCGGAAGCCGTCCCCGGGTGCAGGCTCGACGCCGCGCAGGTGGCAGCGCCAACACAGCGGACGTTCGGGCTGCCGGAGACCTCGCGCCGCACCACGACGAGGTCGAGGTCGGTTGTGAGTTCGTCCAGCGTGACCGTGTAGGTCCCGGCGGCGGCCGCGCTGAGTTCGTAGATGATCTCGGAGCCAGTCGTATCTGGAGCGCAGGGCCAGGCGTCGACCAGCGAGTGCGCCACGTCGGGGTCGTGCGAGCTTCGACGCTCCTCGCGAAGGCCCGGACACCGGAGACTGGCTCCCGCCATCGCACAGCCCAGCGTCGAGCAAGCCGGGCTCTTCATGCTGAGCTCGAAGCTATGGCTCACGCCCGCCAGCGGACCATCGACCGCGAGCAAATACTCCTCGCCGGCCACGGCATCGAATGTGACCGTCTCGGGCGCTGGAGAGCCCCGCGTCGTGCTGGAGGCCAGGCACTCCACCGTGGGGTCGCACAGTCGGCCTGGAGCCCGACTGGAAGGCAGCGCGATGAGGTCGAGGTCCTGCTGCATCCCTGTCAGCGCGAAGCTGTATCGTCCTGAAACCGATGGACGGAAGGAATAGATAATCTCGGCACCATCGAGTGGCCCGGCGCAACTCCCCCATGTCGTGGTGTTCGAGATCCCCCACAGATTTCGTCGCACGAATCGTACCTGGTCGCACTGAAGCCGAAAGGAGCCGTAGCGTTCCACGGGGCAGGCAGGGGAGCAGTCCACCTCGAGCTGAAAAGGTCCGCCTTGCGTTCGCGAATCGACGAACACGTCGAGATTGGAGTGGTCGATTCTGATTGCTTCGCCACTGGTCCCCGGGGTGGCGCTGGAAGCGACGCAACCATGGGGGTCACAGATGCCACTGCCTTCTGGAGTCGAGACGAACAGGTCCAGGTCGTCGCTCGCGCCCGTCAGGCGGACGTCGTAGTGCTGGAAGAGGCCCGGGCCAGTCCGCAACGCGTATGCCATCTCGGGACCCGGCGCGTCGAGCGGAGTCTGGCACATCCAGGACGAGATGAGCTGGCTTGCGCCCCCTCCCGCGGTCGTACCGACGATGGTCGAATTGCATGCCAGCACGGCTTGGCCCATCGGACAGTTGCAGGTGAACCGGCTCCCGTACCAGAGGGCATACTTGCCAACTGACTCGACCACGACAGTGTAGTCGTGGTTTGCCAGCGCCGTGAAGCTGATGGAGCCGTCAGAGACCAGCGCTGGGCCGACGCATGCCTCTCCGTCGAAGACCTGAACGACAGCAGAGCCGACCGTGAACCCCTCCAGGCAATCCCAGCAGACATTCCACTTGTCCAACTGGAACGTCACCTGCCGATCCATGGTCTCCCGGAAGCGGTAGGCGCGTGAATGGGCGCTGCGATCTTCGCAGCTACAGTTCTCCGCGCCGCGGGCCGGCAGAAGCTGTGTGGGCAGGGGGTCATCGCAGGTGAACACCTGCTGGGTGTACAGCGCCGGACATGCGCAGACGGGGCAGCCCGTATCCTGACTCGCACCGTCGATCGCCCCGGCATCGAGGCCACCGTCCGCCTCCGGCGTCGATTCGGCGCCACAGCCGGCGATCACGAGAACCAGGCCCAATGCTGCGAACCGCCTCACGGTGCCATTATGCGCCCTTGTGCGGCGCTCGGCGAAGGGCAGACTCGCCCTCTCAGGACCTTGGCTCGTCCACGATCCGTCTGAGCGCCAGCAGGCCGCGCACGTTGATGAGCACCGTGCGCAGGTTGTTGACCTTGGAGGTCCCGTGCAGGCGGGGGCGCAGCTCGATGGGCACGTTGGTCATCCGGTAGCCGCGGCGCTGCGCCCGCAACAGCAGCTCCCAGAGCACAGTCCACGCGCGGCCCTGGCTCTTCAGCGGGGTCGCCTCGAGCACCGAGCGCCGCACCATGAAGACGCCCTCCAGCCGCGGGATCCGTCCGACCAGCACCCGGTAGAGCAGCCGCTCGGTGGCGCCCAGGACGGCGCCCAGCGCCGAGTCGGTCCGCCCCGGCAGCATGCCGAGCACGAAGTCCCAGTTCTCTGCAGACGGATACAGCGCCGCCAGGTTGCCCGGCGGGAACTGACCGTCGGCGGGAAAGAAGGTGACGAAGGTACCGCGCGCCGATGAGAACCCGGTCCGGTAGACCCCGCCGAGCCCCTGGTTCTGGGGATGGTGGATGACGCGCACATGCGGCCGCTCCGCCGCCAGCTGGTCGGCGACCTCGCCGGTGCCATCGCTGCTGCCGTCGTCCACCACGACCAGCTCGTAGGAGACGCCGAGCTTCTCGAGCGCCTCGAGCTGCGCCTCGGCCACCGCACGCAGGCTCGCCACCTCGTTCCAGGCAGCCAGGCAGCATGTGATCTTGGGCGCGTCGGGGGGACTCATCGCGGCGCCATGCCAACATGAGGCTCGCGAACGGTCAAGCGCAGCGACAGCCCATCACGTCGCGTGAATGCATGAACCAGCGTCAGCGGATCGAGCGCATGAAGGCGATGAACTTGCCGTGCTCCAGCGCGAAGTTGCCGGTGACGCGCTGGCCGGCGGGGACGTCGCGGGTGACCACGGCGCCCATGGTCGCGTTGGCGCCGTGGCCGAGGGTGAGTTCGTGGGAGATCGATGCCATGGGGCCGATCCAGACGTCGTCGCCGGTGCGCACGCTGCCGGCGATCATGGCGCCGGCGACGACGCGGTTGCGTCGGCCCAGCTGCACGTTGTGGGCGATGTGCACCAGGTTGTCGATCTTGCTCTGCGCGCCAACCACGGTGAACCCGCCGAAGACCGCGCGATCCACGCAGGTGCACGACTGGATCTCGACGCCGGTCTCCAGGCGCACACCACCCGCGTGAGCGACCGGGAGGAGCGCCTGGTCCGAGGCCACGAACTGGAAACCCTCCGAGCCGATGACGGCGTTGGCGCGCACGATGGCGCCGTCCTCGATGATGCTGCGCTCGAGGATGGTGGCGTTGGGTTCGATGACCACACCCTCCCCGATGCGGACGTCGCGCGGCGCCACATAGGCGCGCGGGTGCACGCGGGCGCTGCCGGCGATGACCGACTCGAACGAGGTCCAGTAGAAGCCGGTCTCGGCCAGGTGGTTGTGGAGGGCGTAGAAGGCCTGACGCGGGCTGTCGGCGCTGGCGACCGCCAGGCGCGCGGGGACGCGCTCGACCAGCTCGGGGCGAGCGATCACGGCGGTCGCGTGGGTGCACTCCTCGAGCTCGGCGAGGTAGCGGTCGCTCTCGAGGAAGACCAGCATGCCGGGCGTCTCGTGTGACACGAAACCCAGGCTAGCGAAGGCGCCGTCGCGGACGGTCGACACCGCGAACTGGGCGGGGATCTCACTCAGGCGGAGGCTGCGTTCCATTGCGCTTGAATATCACGCATCCGCACCCCGCCGCCCGCACTTGCCAGCGTCCTGGCCAGGGCCTCGAAGGCGGTGCCCGACCCGACGGCCGGGTTCGCGTGGGGGGCGATGTCCGCCGCCCCGGCCTCGTTCAGCCGGGGCACCGCCCGCTTGAGCGCCTCGTAGGGCGCCATGTCGGCGGAGTTCAGGTGCACGTGGATGGGGTGAAAGTCGAAGATGCGCAGCCCGGGCAGCGCGAGCATCGGCCCGAGCTCCCAGCTCGGCGCGTGGCGCAGCATCTCGACGTCATCCTCCCAGTTGTAGGGCACGCGCAGCAGCGACTTGCCCTTCCACTGGTAGTCCACCGGCGCCAGGTGCTGGGCGCGTGGCAGGAACAGCGAGGCGTCCACCCGCACCGGTGTGCGGCTCAGCACGACGTCGAAGATCGGCGTCGACTGGTGCAGCGCGTGGGTCCGCATGCTGGTCGCCTCGGGCGCCAGCTTCATGCAATGGTCCAGGACCTCCGCGGTCGTCGTCCCATGCGACGATCCAGCGAGGAAGTTCGGGTGGATCCCGACCTCGAACAGCTCGGGGCGTGCGCGCAGCCGGTCGATCGCCGGGCTGGAGTGGGTGATGAACCAGGTGGCTCTGACACCGTGAGCGATCAGGATCGAGGCCGCGTGATCGATGGCGGCGTCGGGCGCCCAGTCGGTGTCCAGCGTGATCGCGATCGCATCCATGAGCGTGCTTCGGATGTTGGTCGAGGCGCGGGATGAACTCAAGGCACATCGTGACGCGGAAGGCGCTCGCATCGCAGCACCGAAAGCGTTAGATTCCGCGCCGCATGAATCAGAAAATGACGCGGGGCCCGCAATGATCGCAGTCATCGGCTGTGGCTACTGGGGCAAGAACCTGGTGCGCAACTTCCACGCCCTGGGGGCGCTGAGCACGGTGTGCGAGGCCACCCCCGCAGGACGCGAGCTGGCCGCCAAGCTGGCGCCTGGCGTGAAGGTGGTCGAGGACATCCAGACCGTCCTCGATGATCCCTCCACCACCGGCGTGGTCATCGCGACGCCGGCCGAGACCCACGCCGACCTCAGCGCGCGCGCGCTGGCGGCCGGCAAGCATGTGCTGTGCGAGAAGCCGCTGGCGCTGCGCTACCCCGACGGCGCCCGCGTGGTCGAGCAGGCGCGCGCCGCCGGCCGCGTGCTGATGGTCGGGCACATCCTGGAGTACCACCCGGCCATCCTGCAGCTGCGTCGGCTGATCGCGGAGGGGCAGCTCGGCAGCCTGCGCTACATCTACTCGAACCGCCTGAACCTCGGGAAGATCCGCCGCGAGGAGAACATCCTGTGGTCGTTCGCGCCGCATGACATCGCGGTCATCCTGCGCCTGGTCGGCGCCCTGCCCTTCCAGGTCAGCGCCGCCGGCGGGTCGTACATCACGCCCAACATCGCGGACGTCACGGTGACCCAGCTGCTGTTCGACAACGGCGTCGGGGCGCACATCTTCGTGTCCTGGCTGAACCCGTTCAAGGAGCAGAAGCTGGTCGTGGTCGGCTCGCAGCGCATGGCCAGCTTCGACGACATCAGCAAGGAGCTGGTGCTGTACGACCAGCGCGTCGACGTCAGCGAGAACGGCCCCATCCCGGTCAAGGGCGAGGGCACCAAGATCGCCTACTCGGCCGACGAGCCGCTGCGCCTGGAGTGCCAGGCCTTCCTCGACGCCATCGCCGGCAAGGCGCCGCCGCTGACCGATGGCGCCAGCGCGCTGCGCGTCCTGCGCGTGCTGCAGGCGGCCCAGCGCTCGCTGATTACACAGGGTCAGGCCGTCAGCCTGCCCATGGAGTGACTTGACACCATGACAAGTGAGATCAAGCAGGTTCCCCTCCTCGATCTGCGCCGCCTGGCGCCCGACCTGAAGGCCGAGCTGGAGGACGCCTTCAAGCGCGTGCTCGAGAGCGGCCACTTCATCCTGGGTCCCGAGGTCGACGCGCTGGAGAAGGAGTGCGCCGCGTATCTGCAGGTCGGCCACGCGGTCGGCGTGTCCTCGGGCACCGACGCGCTGCTGATCGCGCTGATGGCGCTGGGCATCGGCGCCGGCGACGAGGTGGTGTGCCCGAGCTACACCTTCTTCGCCACCGCCGGCACCATCGCGCGCACCGGCGCCCGCCCGGTCTTCGTCGACTGCAACCCCGACACCTACAACATCGAGGCCGACGCCATCGCGCGCGCGCTGACCCCGCGCACCCGCGCCATCATGCCGGTGCACCTGTTCGGGCAGTGCGCCGAGATGGACCCCATCCTGGCGCTGGCGAAGGACCGCCACATCCCGGTCATCGAGGACGCCGCGCAGGCGCTGGGCTCGGAGTACCAGGGGCGGCGCGCCGGCTCGATGGGCGAGATGGGCTGCTTCTCATTCTTCCCGTCCAAGAACCTGGGCGCGCTGGGCGACGCCGGCCTCGTGACCACCAACGACGCCGCGCTGGCCGAGAAGTTGCGCGTGCTGCGGGCGCACGGCGGCAAGCCCAAGTACCACCACTCGATCGTGGGCGGAAACTTCCGCATCGACGCGCTGCAGGCCGCGCTGCTGCGCCCGAAACTGCGGCGCCTCGACGGCTGGACCGCGCAGCGCCAGAAGAACGCCGCGCTGTACACCGAGCTGTTCACGGCCGCGGCGCTGGGCGATCGCCTGGGCCTCCCGGTGGTGCGTGGCTCGCGCCACATCTTCAACCAGTACGTCATCCGCGTCCCCGGCGCCGGCCGCCGCGACAAGCTGCAGGCCGACCTCAAGCAGCGCGGCATCGGCACCGAGGTCTACTACCCGGTGCCCATGCACAAGCAGAAGTGCTTCAGCGAGATCGCGGGCAGCCAGTCGCTGCCGGTGTCCGAGCTAGCCGCTCAGGAGACCCTGGCCATCCCGATCTTCCCCGAGCTGACCGAGGCCGAGTTGCGCCACGTTGCGGGCACGGTGGTCGAGCTCGTGCGCGCCTGATCAGGGCGCGACGCCGACGTCGACCACGAACACGTCGGGCATCCCGTTGTCGTCCCCCGGGCCGGGCGCCGCGCTGACATAGGCGAGGCGCCGGCCGTCGCCCGACAGCACGGGCTGGCTGGGGTCGGCCAGCGTCGGGACCACCCTGGTGCTCGGGGTGCACGCGCTGCCACGGGCGCAGGTATCGCGAACCAGCAGGCCGCGCCCCGCAACCGCGAAGGCCACCAGCCGGCCATCTGCGCTGATGCTGGGGCTGCTGGCAGCCACGGTCAGTGCCGCCTCGCCGACGTCGAGCGACACCAGCTGGGTCGACGGTGTGCAGGCGACGGCGCCCGCGCAGGTGTCCCGCACATAGATGTCGCTGGCGCCATCCTGGTCAGCCGGCACCAGCGCGCCATCCCACGCGAACGCCACGTAGCGGCCGTCCCCGCTGACCGCCAGCGGGTCGGTCGACTGGACCGGTGACGCGCCGGCGGCCCCGCTGGAGTCCACCGACACCAGCACAGTGGACGGCGTGCACCCCACGGCGCCGAAGCAGCCATCGCGCAGGAACACCTGGCGCCCGGCGGTGGCCGGCGTGACCAGGTTGGTCGCGTCGCTGCGAAACGCGACGAAGCGACCACTGGCAGCGATGGCCGGCGCGAAGCTCTCACCATCGGGTTCAGCAGCGCGCCCGGCGGACACCCGCACCGTGCTCGGCAGGCACGCCGCCGTCGCCACCGCACAGGTGTCACGCACATAGATATCCCAGGTCCTGGGCGCATCCCCCGCCACGAACGGCGCCTGTGTGCGCATCGCGACCCAGCGCCCATTGGCGCTGACCTTCGGAGTGACGCTGCTCTCGCTGCCGAACATGCCCAGATCATCGGCGGAGACGAGGGATGTACTGGGCGTGCACGAGCTGGCGCCCAGGCAGGTGTCACGCACGACGACGTCGACCTTGTTGATGAGATCACCGGGGTAGATGTTGTTGGAGAGCGTCATGAAGACGACGAAGCGGCCGTCCATGCTCAGGGTCGGCTCCAGATTGCCTTCGTTCGCCTCGGTGCCATCGGTTGCGATCGAGACTCGCGTGGTTGCTGGCTGGCACGGGCTGGCTCCCAGGCAGGTGTCTCGAACGAACACGTCGAGGTGGCCCTCGAGATCCCCCGGCACCAGGTTCGACGCCAGCGACTTGAAGGCCACGTGCCGTCCGGTGTGATCGAGCGCCGGGTCCAGGCTATAGCCGTTGCCCGCCTGCCCTGCCACGGCGACGCTGGCGCCGCGGAACATCCCCGCGTCGGCAGTCCGCACATCAACCGGGGCGCCATCCCCGACGGCGCCGTCGCCGCCCGGACTCGCCCCGGCACCGCAGCCCGTGACGACCACGACCAACCCGAGCACCAGTCCGACCCTCATTCCAGCATGCTACCAGCCTCGACCGACGCGCAGTGGTCGGGCCTCACAAACGGTGGCGTGCTCGAGCACCTCTATTTCAGCGTTCCCAGCCCGGACATGTCGATCGCGACCTCCCGGGGACCCGCCTTGATGGGCCCATCCGAGATCGAGATCGGGATGCGCATGCGGCCCTGGACGTGCTCCTTGGCCACGCCGTAGGCCACCGGCACCAGGGCCCAGCGCCAGGCAGTCGAAGGCTGGGCCCACTCGTCATAGCGGGTCCAGGCCAGCGCGCTGGCAGGGCTGGAGCCTCTGATCCAGATCCGCTTGGCGGTACGCAGGTCGGTGCGGGCCAGCGCACCGCGGATCATGCGCATCTCGGCCATCTGGGGTGCCGCGTACAGCGTGGTGACGTTGAGCGCGGCGACGAGACAGGCCAGCAACGTCGCGGCACCCAGGGCATGGCTGACCATCCGGTCCGCTGACGTGCGGCGAAGGAGCCCCAGGTAGCCCTGAATGGCGCAGAACCCGTACAGCAGAACCAGGGCGGTGATCGCGAACTGTGTGCGGTAGGCGTTCCAGTAGCCCGCAGCCATCAGGCTCGGGAGGTACGCCACGGGCAGCAAGCTGGCGGCCAGCAGCAGCGTCAGCGCACGGCGTCGCCAACTGCCTGGGATGAACAGCCACATGCCACCTGTGATGAAGGCGCCGACCAGCAGCGGCAGGCCCGCGATGGGGCGCATCCGAAACAGCTGAAAGGCGTCGGCCAGCGGCGCACGCCAGAACCAGCGGGCTTTGGCGAGCCAGGAGGTCTCGAGCTTGGCGCGAGCCGTATCCGCATACTGGGGATACAGCTTCATGCCGATCTTGAACGCCAGATAGCCGAGAACAAGCCCTCCGCCGAGCATGGCGCCAAACCAGGCCAGCCGGCGCACCGGTCGGGCCGGCAGCTTGCCCCCGTTCGCGAACAGATCAATCGCCAGGAACACCACGAAGAACATCGCAGTGACCTGGTAGATGGTGATGGCCACGAACAGCAGCACCTGCACTGCAGCCACCAGCGCCCAGCGGACGCGCGTGCTCTCGGTCGCCAGCGCGCGGTCACTCAGCGAGAAGGCCACGCCCGTCAACGCAGCCGAGTAGAAGACCGGCCACAGTGTCGCCCAGGCGGCGCAGACCTGGAAGGCTGGCGTGACCCCGACCAGCACCGCGAAGGTGGCGGCTCTGATGACTGGCCATCCGGCACGGCGCAGGCCCCGGTAGAGCAGCCATTGCAGCAGCGCGATCCCCATCACGCCGAGCAGCCTCAGCCAGCGCAGGTCGGCAAGATAGCGGGTCGCCTTGAACGACAGGCCGACTGCAACGGCGTCCATGATGCGTCCGCCGGGCACGCCCCACCACGCCAGCCACCAGCCGTGCTTGGAGTAGTAGTAGTTGACGTAGTCGTCGGTCACCGCGTACGGGGTCACCAGGACGGCCGAGTACGTCAGCATGACCAGCAGGGTCATGCCGAGCGCGACGTGCCACTCAGCGAGAGTGGTCGTCGATGGGGCGCTCGGCGCAGCTTGGTCCGCGGCGGGCGCCATCACTTGAAGCTGCGTAACCCTGACATGTCGATGACCCACTCGCCCGGTGGCGGCTTGAAGCCACGCGGGACCACTGCGATCGGGATCTTGGGGCGCTTCCCGCCCAGTGACTCATAGGCCATCACATAGCCGATGTGGGGCAACGCCCACGCGCGGGAGCTGGTCGCCAGCCCCCACTCGTCATAGCGGCTCCAGGCCAGGCTGTCCGACCAGGTCGCGCCCACGATGTTGATCTTGGTCGCCGTCTTCCAGTTGACCTTCTTGAACTCCCTGCGCAGGACCCGCAGCTCGGTCATCTGGGGCTCGGCGTAGATCGTGGTGACGTTGTAGGCCGCCGCTGCGGCGGCGCCCACCGCCACCAGGCCGAGCACGGCAGCCGTGACCGAGGCGACTCGAGGCCGCCAGGACCGCCGTCCTGCGCGCTCGAGCAAGAACTCCACACCTCGCGCCCAGCCCCGGAGCGCATAGAACGCGTAGAGCAGGACGAGTGCGGTCATCGGCATCTGGGTCCGGTAGGCGTCCCAGCGGCCATTGGCCACCAGGCTGGGAAGATAGGCCACCGGGATCAGCACGACCGCGAGGGCGAGCAGCAAGGCGCGCTGCCACAGCGCCCCTCGCAGGAACAGGAACAGCCCAGGGAAGACGAAGAGCGCCGAGAGCAGCGGCAGGTGCTTCGAGGGCCTGACCTTGAGGATCTGGAGGGCGTCGCGCAGCGGCCAGCTCCAGAACCACGACAGCTTGTCGCCCCAGGCCTCGGCCTGGACCTTGGTCCGCACCGGATCGCTGACGAAGTAGTAGTAGTGGAAGCCGATCTTGAAGGCCAGCCAGCCGATGAACAGGCCGCCGATCAGGAAGCCGCTGTGCCAGATGAAGCGGCGCCAGAAGCGCGGCGCGACGCTGCCCTGTCCGTACAGATCGATGGCAGCAAACACCACATAGAACATCATCGTGACCTGGTAGACCGTCACCGACAGGAACAGCAGCACAGCCCCACCCAGCACCCACGAGGCACGCGACAGGTGACCTGGCGCATCCATCGCCTTGCGACTCGCGTGGCAGGCCAGCCCGGCCCACGCCGCCGAGAAGAAGACCGGCCACATGGTCGTCCAGGGGGCACAGACCTGAAAGGCCGGCGTCACGCACATGATGTAGGCCAGGCAGGCCGAGCGCCCCCGCGACCAGCCCGCGCGCACGAGTTCACGATGGAGCAGCCATGCCAGCAGGGCGATGCCGAGCACGCCCAGCAGGCGCAGCCAGCGCAGATCGTCGAGACGTGGTGTCCAGTAGAAGGAGTAACCGACCAGGATCCCGTCCACCACTCGACCGGCGGGGATCGCCGCGACGCTGACCTTCTGCCCCATCTTGGCGAACGCGAAGTTGACCCAGTCGTCGGTCACGGCATAGGGCGTGACGATCACGGCCGCATAGGTCAGCAGCAGCGCAGCCGCGAGCAGCATCCCGATGTGACTGTCGCGCAGCACGATGCCAGCTGGCGTCGGCGCGTCACGCTCGGCGGGCGCAGGCGCCAGCGCGGGCGCGTCCGGAGAAGCCTCGGCAAGGGTCACGGGCACGGCCATGCTCAGCGATACTCCTCGAATGCGCTCAAGTTGATCAGCCACTCACCCGCGGGTGGCTTGAAGGGCAGGTTGTTGGGCGCCTGCAGGATCGGAAACTTCGGGAGATGGCCCAGGCGCTCCGCGGTCAAGACATAGACCATGCTGGGAGCGCTCCACCACTGTGCCGTGCTCGGGAGCCCGAACTCGTCGTAGCGGACGCCCGTGAGAGCGCTGGTCCAGTTGGCGCCCGCGATGTGGAGCTTCTTGATCTTCTCTGGCTTGAGGCGCGACAGCTGGTTCTTGACCACGCGCAACTCGGCCATCTGCGGCTCGGCGTAGTACAGCGCCAGGTTGTGGACCGTCATGAGGCCCGACAGCACGGTGGCGACGGCGACCACACCCGGCAGCGCGCGCTGCGCCCGCGCACCGAGCGCCTTGGCATAGCCGTGAGCCGCCAGGAACGCATAGAGCACGACCAGAGGATCGAGGGCGAGCTGGGTGCGATAGGCGCCCCAGTTCTCGGAGGTCAGGAGGTTGGGCAGATAGACCAGCGGCACCAGCAGCAGCGCGAGCACCAGGAGCTTGAGCCGCTCGCGGAGCGTGCCCTCGAAGTACAGGAACAGGCCGCAGAAGACGAGCACGAAGAGCGCCGATGCCAGATACGGCGTGGGCCTCAGAACTCCGAGCTGGAAGGCATCCCGCCAGGGGCCGGTCACAGCGTACTGCAGCTTGGCGCCGAAGTCGTGAACCAGGTGGGTGCGCTGGCTCGGCAGCCAGCGCCCGAACAGGGCCAGGCCGATCTGGTACGCGATGAAGCCCAGCCCGAGCCCCCCCGCCGTCACCGCGGCCAGCCCGAGCATCGAACGCTCGTCCCGTGCTGCGTCCGGTCGCGGGCGAAAGATGTGGATGGCCGCGAAGACGAGAAGGTACATCAGGGACACCTGATAGACGGTCACCGCAAACAGCAGCAACGCGCCCACCACGACGAACAGCCGCAGCTGCCGTCGCCGCGGCACCCCGGGCACCAGCGCGCGCAGGGACAGCTCGCAGGCGAGGCCCGCCGCAGCGCACGAATAGAAGACCGAGAACAGGATCGCCCAGGAGCCACAGACCTGGAACGAAGGGGTGGTGCACATCAGGAAGGCCAGCGCACCCGAGCGTGCCAGTGGCCAGCCTGCGCGGGTGAGAGCCCGCACCAGCAACGCGCCCAGCAGCGCGATTCCGATGACACCGAAGAAGCGGATCCAGCGCAGGTTCTCGATGGTGCCGGCCAGCTCGAAGGCCGCGACGGTCATCACGGCCGAGGTCACACAGCCACGCGCCAGCGAGGACCCGACGGTGGGCTCACCAGGGCGCGAGCGCTTGAAGGCCCGGTTGCCGAGGTCGAACGACTCCCCGCGCAGGGTCTGGGCCAGCCGGAAGTAGTCATCGGTGACGGCATACGGCGTCACGATCACCACCGCATACGTCAGGAGCAACCCGACGCCGAGCAGGCCGACGACGGCGGGTAGCTTGAGCGACATCGTCGGCGCCAGCACGCCCGTCGGGCTGGCACCCGCCGGCTCGGGGACGCCTCCCGTCGTCGCTCCTGGCCCAGGCGGCTTGTCGCTGGGGTCGAGTCGAGTCAACGTGCCGCGGCCTCGCGCAGCGCGGCGATGACGGCGGCCTGCTGTGCGGGGGTCAACGCCTCGAAGAGCGGCAGCGACAGCGACCTGCTGGCGATGTCCAGCGCCCGGGGCAAGGAGACCTGATAGCGGGCCTGGAAGTAGGCCGTGGTGGGCATCGAGTAGGTGCCGATCGCGGTCTCGATGCCCTGGGCTTTCATGCTGGCCATGATGTCGGCGCGCCGCGCCGCCAGCGCAGCGGGGAGCAAGGTCACATAGGACTGGTAGACATGGAACGCTCCTGGCGCGACGAAGGGCGGCGTGATGCCGGTGCCGGCCAGCAGTTCGTCGTAGCGCGCGGCGGCAGCACGTCGGGCTGCATTGATGCGGTCGAGCTTCGCGAGCTGGGTCAAGCCCAGTGCGGCCTGGAAGTCGGTCATTCGATAGTTGAAGCCCGCCAGATCGAACACCGGGGGCTGGGCCCCGGGGCGCTGTCCGTGGTTGCGCAGCGCCCGCATGTGGTCCGCCAGCACGGGATCGTTGGTAGTGATGACCCCGCCCTCGCCAGTCGTCACCGCCTTGCGCGGATGGAAGCTGAAGCAGCCGAGCACGCCCTGGCTGCCCGCCACCTTGTCGCCCAGGCGCGCCCCCAGCGCACATGCCGCATCCTCGATGACCGGTAGACCATGTTCTGCCCCGAGCGCGATGATGCGATCGATCTCGGCCATCTGACCGAAGGTGTGAACGGGCAGGATCGCCTTGACCCTGCGCGCGCAGTCACGGTTGGACATCAGCCGCCGCAGCGTCTCTGCCAACGCCTCCACATCCATGTTGAAGGTGTCGGGGCGGACATCGACGAAGGCGGGGTGCGCCCCACACAGCTCGATGACGTTGGCGGTCGACAGCCAAGAATACGCCGTCACCACGACCAGGTCGCCCGTCCCGACGCCCAATCCCAGCAGCGCCATCTGCAGCGCGGCGGTGCAATTGGCGACCGCGACCACCTCGCGCACGCCGATCAGCTCGGCCAGGCGCGCCTCGAAGGCCAGCACGTTCTTGCCCTGCACCAGCATGCCGGTGCGCAGCACCGCGCTGACTGCAGCCACGTCGTCGTCCTCGATGCTCGGCGCAGTGATCGGAATCGCCATGAACGACCTCGCTCGCCGCTAGGCCAGCTTCATCTCCTCGAACCACTTCGCCGTCCGGATGATGCCGTCGTCGAGGTCGACCTCGGCTTTGAAGCCCAGGATGTCGAGCGACTTCTTGGTCTCGGGGATGCGCAGCTCGATGTCGGCCGACAGCGGCTCGCGGAAGGTGATCTTCGACTTCGAGTTCAGCACGCGACACACGGTCTGGGCCAGGCCGTAAATCGTCGTGACCGCGCGCGCATTGCCGATGTTGAAGGACTCGCCGACGGCCTTGGGATTCTCCAGCGTCAGCATGATGCCGTGCACGAGGTCGTCGATGTAGCACCAGGCGCGGATCTGGGTGCCGTCGCCGCGCACGAACAAGTCCTCGTTCTTGAGCGCGCGCTTGATGAAGATCTGGATGGCGCCCTCGCCGGTCTGGCCCGGGCCGTAGATGTTGAAGGGGCGGATGGTGACCGTGGGCAGGCCGAGCTCGGTGCAGTAGGCCTTGGCCAGGTGCTCGCCGGCCAGCTTGCTGACGGCGTAGACCCAGCGCGCCTCGCCGGCCGAACCGGACACCGCGTTGGAGTCCTCCGACACGCGATAGGCCATGCTGCCGAAGACCTCGGAGGTCGAGAAGTCGACCACGCGGTGGCTGACGCCCGCCTTGTGCGCGGCGCGCAGCACGTTGGCGGTCCCGATCATGTTGACCTCCATGGTCTTGACCGGGCTCTTGATGACGGTGTCGATGCCGGCGATGGCGGCGCAGTGGATGACCACGTTGCAGCCCTGCATCGCGCGGGCGACGCCGGCCTCGTCGAGGATGTCGCCCTCGATCATGGTGACGTGCTTGTCGACGCCGAGAGGCGTGTACTTCATCGTGTTGCGCGACAGGTTGTCGTACAGCACGACCTCGTTGCCGCCCGACAGCTTGGTCGCCAGGGTGGTACCCACAAAGCCCGCGCCGCCCGTGATCAGGATCCGCTTACCCTCGAGCACCTGCTACCTCCTTGAAGGGGAGAAACGGTGCGCAATATCGACCAATCACCTGCGGATTGGAAGGGGCGCCTCTCGTCAATCTCCGGCACGCGCGAGCACCGCCTCGAAGTGCGCCCTGGCACCTTCGGCGGCGGTCGGATCCAGGAAGGCCATCCAGCTCATGTAGCTGGCCAGGAAGCCGAGGTCGCGGGCCCAGGCCGGCAGGTAGCGCGGCGGCACCAGCACGCCGCCCTGCAGCAGGCGGCCCAGCACGGGGACGTCGTCGACCTCGAGCTTGCCCAGGAACAGGGCGGCCACCAGCTCGGGGTGGCGGCGCGTCATGGCGACGCCGAGGAAGCTGGTCACCCGCATCAGGCCGTCCAGATACACGACGTCCTTGGTGAACGGCGCGCCGCCGCTGACCAGGCCGCCGCGGACCACGCGCCGGGCCGACTCGAACGCCGCGGCCTCGGTCGCCCCGCGGGCCAGGAACCAGCGATAAAGCTCGAGGAAATCGGCGCCGTCCTCGGCCATCTTGATGGCCAGGGTGCGGCCCGACAGCGCGCGCAGCCGGCCGACGTCCAGGGTGTGAGACATCAGCTCGGTGAAGATGGCCAGGCCCTCTTGCGTCCGCGTCGCGCGCGGCGCCGCGCTGGCCAGCAGCGGCAGAGCCACCTGGGCGCGCCCGTTCAAGGTCGTGGCCACATGGACGTGGCCCTCGTGGTGTTCCAGCTGCGCCAGCTCGCGCAGCGAGAAGCGCGCCCCGGCACGCAGGCGCACTCCGGCTGCCCCCGAGGCCGCCTTGGCCGCCAGCCCGGGCACCACCTCGCAGCGCACTGTCTCACCGACGAAGAAGACCGCTAACCGCCGCTCCAGCTCGGCCGCCGCCGCCGCCGCATCCAGCTCCTCGGGCTCGTCGCCGAGCGCGCTGCCGGCGTAGCGCGCGATGACCTCGTCGAAGTGCTCGGCCAGCGCCAGGTTGGTGGTGCGCCCGTCGGTCGACGCGCTGGCCGGCCGGCCGTACAGCTCGCACGAGCGATGGTAGAAGCCGCGCGTGCCCACCGCCCCCAGCATGCGTGCGGCCATGGCGTACGACTCGCAGGTCTCGGCGCACAGCCGGCCCAGCGGCGCCGCGTCCTCGTCGCCGAGCAGGGTGCGCGCCCGCGCCGCCAGCGCCTCGAAGCGCTCGGCCACGGTGCGGGTGTCGAAGCGCGGCGTGTACGCCACCTCGGGCAGCTCGCGCGCGCCGGCCGCGAAGAAGCGCTCGCGCACGCTGGCCGGCCACGAGATCGTGCCCAGGATGCGCACCGGGCGCTGGGCGTCCTGGATCTCCGCCCCCAGCCCGCTCAAGACCTCGAGCGCGCGGGCGGACAGCGTCACTGCGGCGGCGGCGCCGGCTGACCGGGCGGCGGCGCCTTCTGGCCCTGCTTTTGCCCCTGCTTCTGCCCCATCTTCCACGCCACATAGGCGCCCACGCCGCCGACCAGCATCATCACGACCACGATGAGGATGATCCACGGCGCCATGCTCGAGCGCGCCCGCGGCGCCTCCAGCCGACGCCGCGCCGGCGGCGTCCCCGGCACAGTGCCTTTCTCGGCCCCGCCGCGCGCGCCGCCCTCGACCAGCGGACGCTTGCGCTCGGCCACCGGCTCCGGCACCGCCCGGCGCAGCGACTCGTCACGATCCGGCAGCACGCTGGTGGCGTGCGCGGCCCGCGTGGCCGCGGCCGCAGCCGCCACGGCAGCCGCATCTGGATCCTTGTCGGTCGCCGGCGCGCGCATGCTGGGCGGCCCCGAGATCTCGGTCGGCAGCTCGGACGGGAAGTCGCGCGACGACGGCCGCCCCGAGCGCTCCGGCGCCGTCACCGGCACCACGATCCCCGCCCCGCTGCCGCCACCCAGCTGCGCCCACGCCTCGGCCAGCCCTTGCTGGGCCTCGACACAGGTGGCATAGCGCTGCGCGGCGTCGGTCGCCATCGCGCGCATGACCACCGCGGACAGCGCGCGCGGCAGCTGCGGCTCGTACTGCTCGGGTGGCGTCGGCGGCCCCGCCAGCACACGCTGGTTGACGTTGCTGGGATCCTCGCCGCCATACGGGATCTGCCCGCACAAGAGCTCGTAGGTCACCGCACCCCAGGCGAACACGTCGCCCGCCGGCGTGTAGCGGCCGCCGCGCACCACCTCGGGCGGCGCATAGCCCGGCGTGCCCACGAAGATCCCGACCTGGGTCAGATCCGAATCCGGCAGCCGCGCGATCCCGAAATCGGCCAGCTTCCAGCCCGAGGTCCCGGCGTCGAGCACGTTGGCCGGCTTGACGTCGCGGTGCACGATGCGCTGCGCGTGCGCGAAGCCCAGCGCGCCGGCCAGGTTGCTGGCGCAGCTGACCGCGTCCGCCAGCGGCATGCGCCCGCGATCCAGCCGCGCCGCCAGCGTCTCGCCGGGCACGTACTCCATCACCAGGTACGGATTCTCGGCGTCGAGACCGACGTCGAAGATGGTCACGATGTACGGGTGCGCCATGCGTCCGGCCGCCTTGGCCTCGCGCTCGAAGCGCTCGATGAACGAGCGCCGCACCTCCTTGCCGAGATACCCGGGCGCCAGCAGCGTCTTCAGCGCCACCACACGATCGAGCAGCGGGTCGCGGGCCTTGTACACCATGCCCATGGCGCCCTTGCCGATCTCCGACAGGATCTCGTAGCGCCCGACCTTCTTGGGTTGCCCCGGGAGATCGCGCTCGCTCTGGGGCAGCACCGTACCGCCGCGCAGGCGGATGCGGGTCTGCGTGCGCTGTCTGGCTTCCTCCACGGGCCCCGCCAGCTTATCACAGGGTTGTCCGGGGTCAGATGCCAGCTGGACGTCAGGGGCTACCGCTACCGGCGCGCCCGTTCTCCATCGACAGCTTGGTCCCCGGCGCGACCGACTTCGTGATCCAGGCGTTACCGCCGATGACCGCCCCGCGCCCGATCACGGTGTCGCCGCCGAGGATGGTCGCGTTGGCATAGATGATGACTTCGTCTTCGATCGTCGGATGGCGCTTCTGCCCCGAGAAGCCGCGCGCGCGCCCCTGCGGCAGCGACAGCGCGCCCAGCGTCACGCCCTGGTAGATCCTGACCCGGCGCCCGATCACGGTGGTCTCGCCGATGACGATGCCGGTGCCGTGGTCGATGAAGAACGACTCACCGATGGTGGCGCCAGGGTGAATGTCGACCCCGGTGCGCTGGTGGGCGTGCTCGGTCATGATGCGCGGGATGATGTGGGCGCCCTCGCGCCAGAGCAGGTTCGCGACCCGGTACACCGAGATGGCGTACACGCCCGGGTAGGCGAAGATGATCTCGTCGGAGCCGCTGGCGGCGGGGTCGCCGTCGAAGGCCGCGGCGACGTCGAGCGCCAGCGCGGTGCGCAGCTCGGGCAGGCGACCCAGCGCGGCCACCGTGATGCGCTCGGCCTCGGCGGCGGCGGCGTCGGCGCTCATGCCCGCGGGCGGCGCGCAGGGATCGGCCTCGGGCGTCTCGCGACGCTGGCGCAGGCCGCGATACAGCTGGGTGCGCAGCCGCCCGGCCAGCTCGTCGAGGCGCCTCTGCAGCACGGCGCGCAGCTCGGCCCCGGCGGGCACCAGGGCGCCCGAAATGAAGCCGGGAAACAGCAGATCGCGCAGCCCCTCCAGCACCAGCGCGACCTCGGGTGGCGACGGCAGCTCGTGGCCGCCCAGGCGATGATAGTCAGCCCCGCAGGTGGTGTAGCTGTGCATCAGGCGATCGACGAGATCGGACGGCAATGCTGGTTTGGCTTCGCTTCCCATCAGCCGACGGATATACCATGACGTTCCATGGTCGGCGCGCCGCGCAGCGGATGGCTGGAACGCTGGGGCGAGCTCGCCATCCTGCTGACGGTGTGGCTGCTGGCCGCCGCGACCACCTGGGGCCTCAGCCGGGTCACCAGCCTGCGCCACGCCTTCCGGCTGCGCGCCCTGGCGGGATCGTCGATCGCCAAGGTGATCGAGGCCAAGCCGGCGGTGGCGCGCGTGCGCGGCCGCCCGGGCGATCCGGCCGTCGTCCCCGGCGGCGGCAGCCAGGTGGTGACCAGCCTCGCGGACGACACCGGCAGCCTGCTGGTTGATCACGCCCCACCCTCCGCAGCCGCCGGCCCGGCCCCCGTGGTCCTGGAGGCTGTCGGCTGCTACCAGGCCGCCCACCTGCGCCCCTGCGCCGAGTTGCCCCTGCTCATGGGCACCCCGGCCGAGGTGCACGCCGCTCAGAAGGACCTCCTGCGCGCCGCCGCGCTGAAGCTGGCTGTCGTCCTGGCCATCCTGTGCGCCCTCCTCTATGTCGTGGGCCGGCTGCTGGGCGCGCCGCTGGGGCGCCGGCTGCCCGCGGCCGGGAAGCGGCCGTCATGATCGCGCTGCTCCTCGTCGGCCTGCTGGCCCTGGCCGGAGGGATCCACCTCGGCATCACCTCGCGCGGCACCTTCCGCACCTGGCTGGCGCTGTGGCGCACCCCGACCTCGGCCATCGCCGACATACGCGCCGACGCCGCCCTGCTCGAGCTGACCGGCACCGTGCTGGCGCCCGCGAGACCGGTGACCGATCCCCGCAGCGGCGCGCCCTGCGTGTACTACCAGCACGGCGACAGCTCTGCGCACACCGACTTCGTGCTCGACGACGGCACCGGGCGGGCGCTCATCCAGCTCGCCGGCGCCGTCGTGGTGGTGCGTGGCGGCGGCGACGTCGTCATCGCACCAGGCGACAAGATCTATGTGCTCGGCTCGGCGACCCACCTGCCGGGCAGCGTCAAGGCGGCCGACACCGCCGAAACCGCCGAAACCGCCGCCCCTGCAGCGCCGGCCGCCCCCACCCTGCGCCTCGCCGCCACCTCGCGCCGCGCCCTCTTCGTCGCCGAGCTCAGCGAGCAAGCTGCGGGGCGCCGCCTCGGTCTGCGCGCCGCCGCCGCCCTGACCCTGGGCGGCCTGCTCTGTCTCATCGGCGTCGCCGCCGTGCTGCTGCAGGTCTGGCTGGTCTGGTCGGCCTGAGCAAGCGCTACATGGCGTCGGGCGCCGCCCCCGGGTTCGGATTCGGCGTCGGCAGCGGCGCGCCATTGATGGCCGCGACCACCTCGGGCAGCCGCGCCTCGGCCAGCGACACCCGCGTCGGCATGCCGCCGCCCAGGCCGCACAGGGTGACGAAGTTCCACCCGCTGTCGAACCCGGCCGCCACCGTGATCATCCCCGAGTCGCGCACGATCGACACCGCGGCCAGCTTCTGCCCGGCCAGCAGGAGCTCGGTCTTGTCATAGCGTCCGCTCGCGGTGCCGGCATCGACATAGGCCACGCGACCATCGATGCGATAGCGCGACGCCAGCCGCCGGGTCTCGCCGGCCATGGCGTCGAACACCGCGGCGGCCTCCTCGATGACCTTGCGATGCTCGCTGTCGGTCATGCCGCCGACCAGCCAGCGCACCACGCGCCGCTTCAGCGCGTCATCACGAAAGCGCGCGCGCAGCGCCCGGTCGATGAGGTGCGCCTGCTTGCCGACCTCGCCGGTGCGGGTGTCGACCGCGCGGGCGTCGTCGTCGGCGCCGTCATAGGGCTGGTTGCCGCCCAGGATCCACTTGGCCGCGGCATACAGGCCATCGAGATCGACGTGGGTCAGGATGGTGTCCACCGGCCCGGTGCGATGCACCAGCTCCGGCGTCACCATCTCGGGGCAGGCGCCATGCTGCGCCTTGGTGGCCAGCACGAAGCGCGGGTCGCCGGCGTAGCGCACGTGCAGATCGTGATCGTGGTGATCGACCCACGCCGCCAGCCGGTCGCCCAGGCCGCTCAGAAACTTGCCGGTGACCTCCTCGAACGGCGTGCCCATGCCATCGGCGGCGAACGCGATGTCGAGCACCACCACGCGCCCCTTGAGGCCGGCAGGGTCGGGCAGGTTGCGCGGGGAGGCAAACGCCAGCTCGGGAAGATCCCGCGGTCGGTCCTTTGCCTTGGCGACTCCCACGCCGTCATCATAGCCGACTCGCCGAGCTGCGCCGCTCGCCGAGCTGCGCCGCTCGCCGCACCACAGATCGCCAGCGCCCCCTGCGCGTACCACGGCAACAAAGACGGAGGCGCGGATCATGCGGAAAATAGGCTCGATTTTCTCACTTCTGACTGTAAGCGCGGGCCTCGTGGCGGCGTTGGGCTGCGGCCCGCCCCCGAAACCCGTGGCCCTGGTGCAGGCGCCACCACCACCGCCTCCACCGGACGTCCAGGTCGCGCGCCCGGTCGATCCACAGCTGGTCGACCTCACCGGCACGCCAGGCTCGACCGCGGTCCTCGCCGGCGTCGCCGGCGACGTCACCGTGCGCATCCGGGTCGAGGCGCGCGCCATGCCGCGCACGCAGCGCCCGCCGCTCAACCTCGGCCTGGTCATCGACACCTCGGGCTCGATGGCGGGCCAGGCCATCGACGACGCCCGCGCCGCCGCCATCGCCCTGGTCGATCAGCTGGAGCCCGGCGATCGCCTCGCCGTGGTGGTCTTCCACTCGCGCACCGAGATCCTGGTGCCCTCGCTCATCATCAGCAAGGCCAACGTGGCCGACATCAAGGCGCGCCTCGGCGCCATGCAGGCCACCGGCACCACCGACATGGGCAACGGCCTCGCCGTCGGCCTGCAGCAGGTCGAGGCCAACTACCGCCAGGATGGCCTCAACCGTGTCGTGCTGCTCGGCGACGGCGTGCCCAACGACCCCAGCGCGCTGGCCGGTCTGGCGCAGCGCGCGGCGTCCGAGAAGATCACCATGACCATGCTCGGGCTCGGGGTCGACTATGACGAGACCCTGATGGCGGCGCTGGCGCAGCAGACCGGCGGCACCTTCCGCTATCTCGACGACTCCACCAAGGTGGCGCAGGCCTTCGAGCAGGAGATCACGCGCATGACCCGCGTGGTCGCGCGCGGCATCATGCTGCGCCTGCAGGCCGGCCCCGGCGTCGTCATCAAGAGCGTCTCGGGCCAGCCTGGCCAGACCGGCACCGCGCTGGCCTTCGGCCTCGGCGACCTCAGCGAGAACGAGCGCCGCGATCTCGTGGTGCGCCTGTCCGCCCCGGGTCGCAAGGCCGGCGCCACCGTCGAGCTGCTCGACGCCCAGCTGAGCTTCGAGGACATGGTGGCCGGGGCCGGCGCGCTGGAACGCCACAGCTTCGTCGGCGTGCGCGCCGGCGACGCCAGGGACGTGGCCGCCGGCGCCGACGACGAGGTCATGCGCCTGGCCGCCCGGGCCGCGCTGGCCGAGGCCGTGCTGGCCGCCATCGCCACCGCCCGCGCCGGCCAGGTCCCCGAGGCGCGCGGCATCCTGACCCGCGCCGCCAGGGAGGCCGCCGCCGCGCTCAAGCTGCGTGACGACCCCGAGCTGCGCGCCAAGCTGGCCGAGCTGCCAGCGCTCGAGCAGTCGCTGCCCACGCTGGCCCCGCCGCAGGAGGTCGCGCAGCCCACCGCGGCCGATACCACCGGCCCCACCAAGCCCGGCCGCAAGAAGCTCCCGCAGCCGAGCCCCACCCCGCAGCCCGAGCCGCCCACGACCGCCCCCAGCATCATCAAGGGCGCCAGCTCCGACGCCGCCGAGACGCTGTCGAACCCGCGCCCGACCAGCAACTGACCTGACCCTTGATCCAATCCCCCCGCCCGGCTACACACGGGCATGCGGAACTCACGCCTCGGGGTGCTCGGGCTGCTGGTGGTGTCGGTGCAGGCGCTGGCGGCAGCCGGCTGTGGCGGTGGTGGCGGTGACGACGACGGCGTCGATCGCATCCCGGCCTCCTACACCATCACCGAGCCGTCGCTCCTGGTCGCGGTCGGCAACGCCGGCACCCTGCGCGTGCTCAAGCAGAGCGACCTCAGCATCACCGCCACGGTGACCCTGCGCGCCGGCCTGCGCCCGCACGCGCTCGAGCTCAGCCCCGACAAGACCCTGCTCTCGGTGTCGCAGCTGGCCCCGCTCGACGTCGGTGGTGGCAAGCCGCCGCCCCCCGGTGAGCTGCTGGTCCTCGACGCGCGCACCGGCCAGGAGAAGGCCAGCATCAAGACCCCGGGCAGCACCGAGAACGCCCTGCTGATGGCCGGCGGCAAGCTGGTGTTCGCCGAGCGCAGCACCGGCATGCTGCACTTCGGCCGCCTGGTCGAGGGCAGCTTCGACATCGCCACCGAGGCCGACCTCGCGGTGTGCGCGACCCCGATGCACACCACCCTGACCCGCGACAACGCGCGCATCCTGGTCGCCTGCGACGACGCCGACACCCTGGCCATCGTCGACGCGGTGTCGCGCGCCAAGATCGAGATCGCGGTCGGGGATCGCCCGCTGGCGGCCTGGATCGGCGACGCCGGCAAGTACTACGTCGCCAACCAGGGCTCCAAGGATCTGTCGGTCGGCGCCATCGGGCAGACCCCGACCCCGATGGCGCTGGGCTACACGCCCGGCATGGTGGCGCCCAGCCCCGACGGCACCGAGTTCGCGGTCGCCGATCGCGAGGGTGGCCGCATCATGATCTACCGCACCGCCAACCAGCTCGAGATCGCGACGCTGGCGGTGGCCGCGGGCACCTTCGCCATCGTGTGGGCGCCCGACGGCAAGAAGCTGTGGGTCACCAACGAGAGCGCCGGCACCGTCAGCCAGCTGTCGCACCCGCAGGCCTTCACGCTGGTGCTCGACAACAGCGTCGAGGTCGGCCCCGGCGCCTACGGCCTGGTCGCCATCCAGTAGCCGACCTGAAGCGTCAGCCCGGCGGCGCGTGGCCCGAGTAGTCGGGCGGCTTGGCGTCGAGGTAGAACGAGAAGCGCGGGTGCGAGGGGCTGTTGTGCTTGCCCCAGGCATAGATCGTCACCCAGGTCTCGGTGCGCACCTCGATCGACAGATCGACCTTGTGGCCGGTCGAGCGCTCGATCACCAGGATGCGGTGCAGGCCCTCACCGACCGTGACCGCGCGGTCGAGATCTGCCTTGCCGAGGCTGGGCGAGCACGGCAACCGCGAGTTGAAGAGCTCGTAACCATTGATGGTGGCGACGAAGTCATGGGCGAGAACGCCGCCCTCGAAGCCCTTGTCGGGCTCGTACGAAAGCGAGACGTGGAGCTGATGGAAGGCGGGCTGCATGGGGAGTGGCGCACATCTTAGCGGCGTCCCCCGAAACTGGCCAGATCTCCCGGGATCGGGGAGACTTGAGGCATGCACGCGCGCCGCTTCGCAGTCCCGCTCGCGGCGAGCGCCGTGCTGGCGCTGGGGCTGTGCAGCCTGGCCCAGGCCGCGCCGGCGCGTCGGCGCGCCACCTTCGGCAAGACCGAGCGCGGCCCGGGTGCCGCCAGCGGCTTCAAGCTCGAGGGCCCGCCCAAGCTGGTCAGCCTGTTCGGCGACACCACCACGTTCACCCACGACGTCGATCACTACCTGGCGCTGTACGAGTCGATGCAGCGCGTGCGCGACGACTTCTCGCGCGCGGTGCAGACCGCCATCGCCGAGCTGGCGGCGCACCAGGCCGCCGCTGGCCCCGCCGGCACGCGCAGCTGCCCGGTCGAGCGCGTCGCCCTGCCCTACGCGCTGTCGTTCCACCTGGGCGAGGACTTCCGGCGCTCCAGCGGCGAGCTCGGCCGCCTGTTCGCCGCCATCCGCGACCTCGATCAGCTCGGCGAGACCGCCGGCCTGACGCCCGACTATCGCTGGAAGGTGCGGCGCGTGCTGACGCTGCACAAGAACGTGGCCATCGACTGGCGCGAGATGCAGGCCTTCTCCCAGGAGCACCTGGGCAAGGAGCTGGCCTTCTACGGCTGCGCCCCCGACGCGCTGATGGCGCGCGGCGAGGCCGCCGGCGCCGCCGCCCTGGCCAAGGCCGCCGAGCGCCCCGCGCCCACGCTGCAACCGCCGACCACCGCCAAGAGCGTCGCCGCCGCCAGGAAAGCCAAGGCCGAGGCGCCCCCGCCGGTCGCCGCCACCGTCACCTTCACGGTCGACAACACCAGCTGCCCCGGCGCCCTCGCCGTCTTCCTCGACGGTCAGCCCCTGGGCCAGGTCTCCGCCCGCGAGCGCGGCGCCTTCGCCGCCCTGGTCGGCCCCCACGATCTCTGCCTCATCCCCGACGGCAGCCCGCACCGCTGCGGCGACCTCGGCACCGTGCGCCGTACCTATCTCCATCAGGGCTGGGCAATCCAGCTGCGCTGCTCGAAGTAGCTCAGCCCACTTCGGCCATGCGACTCAGGACCGCCCAGCCAGCGAGGATGCAGACGAGCCGTCCGAGGGTCGGAACGCGATCCAGTATCTCCTGGCGCTGTGCTGGTGTTACCGCAGGGCTCGCGCACCGCATCAGGATCTGATCACGCTCTTCGGGGCTGGGCTTGGAGTTGAGTGGGGGACGTCCCAGCGCTCTGAGGCACACGTTGAGCACCGTCTCCATGTTCTGGTTCAAGAGAACGATGCCGGGATCGACGCCCGAGCATTCGCTCTTGATCGCCGCTATCACCTGCGACTTGCAGGACGTGCGAGCCAGCCCGAGATCCTGGTAGCACCCACGGATCTTGTCATCGTCGACCATGATAACAACCGGCCCAGATCGCTGTAGCAGTGCGCCTCGTTCACGGAGTTCCTTGCGCAAGTTGCCGCTACCCTTCATTGGCTTTGCGTTGCTCAGCGGCTTGAGGTCGCCACGTGGATCACCGCCGACGCGATCAGCCACGCACTGCAGCACCAGAATGTGCGGTCCATAGTTCGTGGGCTTTACTGCTGCCTGGTCTTCATACAGAACCGTCATCGTCATCATGACGTTGCGGCTGCGTCCCGCTTCATCACCAACGGGAGATAGTCGTTCTCGCGAATTCGGCCGAGCCCGCTGAACTCCGCGAGCCACTCCTGAAGTCTCTCGGCGTCCGGACGAAGCACCTGCATTCTCCTCTTCTCGTCCAGGTCGCACAGCATCACGCTTCGCTGTGGGTCTGCCAGCGCGTCGAGGACGCGATCGGACTGGGTCGCGACCAGGATGGGCTGGCGCAGCGCAAGGTCTTCGAGAAGGCCAACGACTCGCACGACCAGTTCCGGGTGTAGATGAAGCTCTGGCTCGTCGATGGCGAGGAGCCCCCCGGGAGACATCTCCACCAGGGCGACGAACGCGAGATATGTGAGTTGTCCATCGGACAAGCACGCGGCCGGAACGGGATCCCGCAATCCCCTGAAGGAGACTACGAGTTCTATCAGCCCCCGACCTGCCGCTGGGGTCATGAGATCGACCACGTCTGCCCCAAGCCCAAGCCTCACCCGATCGAGAATCCGCGGCCACTGGAAGGCCGGATCGGCCTTCAGAGCATGAAAGCAGTTGGCGAGATTGCCTCCACGTCGGTTCAGCTCGAGCGCCTTGCCTATCTGCGCGGCCTCCCGCAGTTCGGGCTGCCGTCGTTCTTCGTTCGCAATCCAGATGGGCGTCACATCGAATGGAACGTGCACGCGGATCCCCTTCAGGGCCCTCCGCGTTCTGTCCATCTCAGACGAGGCCGCCCAAGGGAGCTGGCCGATCAGGAGAGCGGTAGGCTGAAAAGCTACTGGTACCATCTCGCCCGTGAGCGGGTTGAGGGTGGCACAGGCAGACTGGGTTCGCTCGAGCAAAACGCGGCCTTGCAGCGGCCCCGTCACCGCCACAAGCCGCTCGCTCGAGATCACATACTGCTCGCGGGCCATCCGAGTGAGGGCGAAGGAGTAGGTTAACGTCGAGTCGCCGCCCTCGATCGTGGCCCCGAACCGCATCGTCGTTTCACCCGAACGAAGCAGCGAGTCGAGCGGGCCGTGGCGAGAGACACCTTCGCTCATGAAGTCGAGGTGCTGACCAGCCTTGGCCAAGATTTCTAGGCACTCGAGAACCGTGCTCTTGCCCGCCGCGTTTGGTCCAATCAGGACTACCAGGCCATCAAGTGCAAGCCTGAGCCTGCCGATCGATCGAACGTTCTCGATCTCGACCTCGGTGATCCGGTCTTGCGCGGTGCCAGTCATGACGCTCCATCTGAGAGCGGGTGGGTCCCTCCCGCTCAACTGATCGCAAGACTACCAGCAGTCCTGCCCGTCAGACAGCCGTGCCGACTACCGCAGGACGGCCTCGCCCTCGGTGGCGCGCCGCCGGAGCTGCGCGATCAGCTTGAGGTTGGTCAGCGCGTCCGCGTGCGTCGGCTTCAGCACCAGGGCGTCCTTGAACGCGACCTCGGCCGCCTCCAGCCGCCCCATGCGCAGCAGCACCACGCCGGTGGCATACCTGACGTCACCGTCATCGGGCGCCAGATCCGCCGCCACCGCGAGCTGCTCCAGCGCTCGCTCGCGCTGGCCCGACGCCGACAGCACCAGGCCATAGTTGTAGCGCGCGCTGGCCTTGCTGGGCCGCCGCGCCACCGCCTTGCCGAGGTACCACAGCGAGTTCGACAGCTCGCCGCGCTGGTAGTAGATCGCGCCCAGCATGTCGTAGGCGTCGGCGACATACTTCGGGAAGCGCTGCGCGCGCAGGTACACCTTCTCGGCGCGCTTGATGTCGCCGATCTGGCTGTAGGCCTCGCCGAGCAGGAAGTATGGTCGCGGATCGTTGGGGCGCGACTTCAGCGCGCGCTCGTACATCGCGATGGCCTTGTCCATGCGCTGCTTCTGCTTGTACAGGTCACCCAGGAACTTCAGCGCCTGGACGTGGTTGGGCTGCTTGTCGAGCACCGCCTCGTAGGTCGCGATGGCCTCGTCGTCGCGACCCACGCGCCGGTACGCCGCCGCCAGATCCAGCCGCGCCAGGACATCGCCGGGCTCGAGCTGGATCAGCTTCTCGAGCTCGCGCACCAGATCCTCGGTCGACCCCTTCGACGCGTGCACCAGCACCATCAGGCGCCGCGCCCCGGCGTCCTCCGGCCGCGCCGCGATCAGGCGCCCGAGTTCGCGCGAGGCCGCGTCGATCAGGTTGGCCTCCCACAAGAGCTCGCCGTGCAGCCGGCGCAGGTCGACGTCGTCGGGCCGGGTGCGGATGGCGCGCTCGACCAGCGCCAGGGTGTCGTCGCCCTCGCGCGCGGCGCGGCTCATGCGCAGCAGGCCCCCCAGCGCCGGCGTGCAGTCGGGCTTGACCTCCAGCGCCCACGACAGCTGCGCGCGCGCCGCCGAGCGCTTGCCCAGCCGCTCGTAGGCCACCGCCAGCAGCCGGTGCGCCTCGGCGAACTGCGGCTCGATGAACACCGTGCGCCGGAGCCCCAGCGTCGCCGTCTGCGGATCTGGCGTGTCGCCCAGCCCGTGCAGCGCCGCCAGCGCGCGCCCGAACAGCGTCAGCGCATAGAAGTCCTTGCTGGCCACCCGCGCCATCCGCGTCGCCACCTCGGCGCCCGGCGTCAGCCCCGCCCGCGCCAGCAGCGGCGCCAGCGCACGATCCATCACGCGCGAGTAGTCGGCGAACTCGCCGACCGCGATCTCCTCACCGACGCGCTGCACCTGCTGCCCCGAGACGTCATACAGGCGCACGGTCAGCTCGAAGGTCCAGCTGGGACGCCGCACGCTGCCGGCGAAGATCCAGCGCGCGCCCTGCGCCTGCGCGACCTCGAGCGCCAGCCCGAGCTCGTCGTCGTTGCTCGCGGGCGGCGCCATCTTCGCGGGCAGCACATCCGCGGGCAGCGCGCGCCGCACGCCCGGGTGAGCATCGAGCTTGTCGGCCAGCACCGCGGGCATGCCGGCGCTCATCCAGCCGAGGCCCAGCACACCGGAGTGATTCGTGAACGGCAGCACCGCGAAGCCGTCGGGCGGCGTCGCCGGCAGCTCGGGCATGTCGTGCCCACTGGCCGCGACATCGAGCGTCTCCGGCGCCGGAGCCGGCGCCGGATCCGCCGCGGCCACCCCCAGCGCCGCACACGCCACCGCCCAGCACCCGGTCCACCAGGGAAATTTGCCAACTCGTCCGCACACGCCCATAAGTAGCTATAAGTGTGGCCACCCGTGGGCGGGGCGCAAGAATTCGACGAAAAATCGGCTGTGATCAAGCCGGCGCCTTCGGCTGCCCAGAGCTCGCCCACTGGCCCGACCAGCGCCGCCGCCACGACGCAGCGCAGCGAGGCGACCTCGCCCACACCCACTCCACCCCCTGCCCGCGCACGCCCACCCGCGCCCCGGCGCGGTCGACGCCGACGCAGCCTGTCGCGGCTCTCGATGTTGCGCCTGCTTGGCCTCGGCGCCCTCATCGGCCTACACCTCGGCGCCGCCGTCATCTACTGGACCATCACCACCCTCGACCGTGATCTGCCGCGCGATCTGACCGAGCTGCGCGTGTACCGCCCCGAACGCGCCACCCAGCTGTTCTCGTCGGATGGTGAAAAAATCGGCGAGTTCTTCCTGCAGCGCCGCAAGGTCGTCCCGCTGGAGCGCATCCCGCTGCACGTGCAGCAGGCCTTCCTGGCCGCCGAGGACGGCCGCTTCTACCAGCACCCCGGCTTCGACATCTTCGGCATCGCGCGCGCCGGCTGGGCCAACCTGCGCGGCGGCGGCACCCGGCAGGGCGCCTCCACCATCACGCAGCAGGTCGCGCGCATGCTGCTCTTGTCCAACCGTCGCACCGTCGAGCGCAAGATCAAGGAGATCATCCTCGCCGTGCGCATCGAGCGCGAGGTGCCCAAGCGCCACGTGCTCGAGATCTACCTGAACCACGTCTATCTAGGCCACGGCGCCTACGGCGTACAGGCCGCCGCCGAGGTCTACTTCGCCAAGGACGTCGAACACCTCACCGTGGCCGAGGCCGCCATCCTGGCCGGCCTGCCCAAGGCGCCGTCCGACGACTCGCCGTTCTCGCACCCGGAGCGCTCGCGGGTGCGCCAGCTCTACGTGCTCGGCCGCATGCACGACCTCGGCATGCTGTCCTCGGTCAAGCTGACCGAGTCACGCGCCGAGCCCATCGCCGTGGTCTCGCGCGAGATCCCGCTGGCGCGCGTGTCGGCACCCTACTTCGTCGAGCACATCCGCAAGCTGCTGGTGGCCGAGTATGGCGACGCCCGCGTGCTCGAGGGCGGCCTGCGCGTCTACACCACGCTGTCGATGACCTCGCAGCGCGCCGCCGAGAACGCCGTGCGCTGGGGCCTCGAGGAGCTCGATCGCCGCCTGCCCTTCCGCGGCCCGGTCGGCCACCTCGACGCCGCCGCCCTGGTCGCCTTCACCGGCGCGGCACCACAGCGCCTGCTCGCGCCGGCGCCGACGCCCGGCGCCGCCCCGCTGATGCAGCCGCTGGAGCGCCCCGAGCCGCTCGACAGCGACCTCGTCGCCGCCGCCGTCACCCACATCACGCCGAGCGAGATCACCGTGGCCGCCGGCACCATCAGCGCCACCGTCACAGCGACCGATCTGACTCGCCTGACCCGCTGGCGCGCCGAGGTCGGCGGCGCCAGCCCGCCGCCCGGCAGCGGGACTGCGCCGGCCCCCGCCGCGCGCCTGGCCATCGGCGACGTCGTCACCGTGCGCCTCGCCCGCGAGCAGCCGCCCGAGCCGCGCCGCACCAGGAAGCAGCCCAAGGCCCCCGCCACGCCGCCACCCGCCGCCGCCCCGCGCTGGCTGGCCGCGGTGTCGCAGACCCCCGATGTGCAGGCCGCCCTGCTGGCCATGGATCCACACACCGGCGAGGTCCGCGCCATGGTCGGCGGCTACGACTATGCCGAGTCCCAGTTCAACCGCACCACCCAGGCGCACCGCCAGGCCGGCTCGTCGATCAAGCCGCTGATCTACGCCGCCGCCATCGACTCGGGCAAATATCACCAGCTCTCCCTGGTCCTCGACGCGCCGGTGCGGGTGCCGACCGCGGGTGGGATCTGGGCGCCGCAGAACTACAAGCCCGAGTACCTCGGCCTGCTCACGCTGCGCACCGCGCTCGCCAAGTCGATCAACACCGTCTCGGTCCGCCTGGTCGCCGCGCTCGGCGTCGACGACACCATCTCGATGTTCAAGCGCCTCGGCCTCGGTCGCCCCGGCGATCCCGCCATCCCGCGCCACCCCTCGATCGCCGTCGGCACGCCCGACGTCACCCTGAGCGAGATGGCCACCGCCTACGCGACCTTCCCGTCCGGTGGCCTGCGCGTCGAGCCGCGCGTCATCACCCGCATCGTCGGCGACGACGGCGAGCTCGCGCTGCCCGCGTCCTGGCCGCGCGCACCCACCGAGGCCGACCGCATCCTGGCCGAGGACACCGCCTACGTCATGGTCGACCTCATGCAGGGCGTGGTCGAGAGCGGCACCGCCAGGCGCGCCCAGGCGCTGGGCCGCCCCGCCGCCGGCAAGACCGGCACGTCGACCGGCTACCGCGACGCCTGGTTCCTCGGCTACACCACCGACCTCCTGGCCGGCGTCTGGGTCGGCCGCGACAACTTCACGCCCATCGGCGGCGAGTCGACCGGTGGCGCCACCGCGCTGCCAATCTGGCTTCGCTTCATGCAGGTCGCGCATCCGCCCACACCAGTGCAGAACTTCCCGCTGCCGCCCGGCGTCCTGGTGGTGCGTGCGTCCGAGCTCACCGGCCTGTCCGCCGAGCCTGGCGTGCCCGGCTCGCGTCTGGTCGCCTTCAAGCGCGGCACCCTGCCCCGCGCTTTCGGTGGTCGGCGCCCGACACCCCCGCTGCGACCGCCGCCCACGACCCCGCGCACGCCTGTCGCCCCCACCCTGCCCGCCAGCGACCCCGACCAGCAAAACCCGCCTGACTGAGCCTCACTGTAGCCAACGTGAGGGCGCCCACACCCGTTACCGTCACCGACCAGAACTACCTGAAATAGCGTCGCTTTTGGCTTCCTCCCGTAACAATCCAGCGGCTAAAATCAACCTCGGATGTCCCTGACCAGTCCGATCGGCTCCCGGGTGGACACGCTGCCTGATGGGGTGGCCGAGATCCTCCGCGCCAAGGAGCCGGTGGTCGGCGACATCATTGGCGTGCGCTACCAGATCCTCGGCGTGCTCGGCAACGGCGCCATGGGCCGCGTGTTCCTGGCCGAGAACACCGCCATCCGCACCCACGTCGCCATCAAGCTCTTACGACCCAGCCTGCTCGAGGGTGACGAGTTCCGGCGCCGCTTCCAGCAGGAGGCCGAGGCGCTGGCCTCGATCGCGCACCCCAACGTCGCGCGCTGCCTCGATCTGATCGTCGGCGATCCCACCTTCATGGTGATGGAGTACGTCCCCGGCGAGACGCTGTCCGCGCTGCTGCGCCGTGAAGGCAAGCTGTCGCCGCTGCGCGCCGCCTCGCTGGGCTGCCGGCTGTGCTGGGGTCTCGACGCCGCGCACAGCGCCGGCGTGGTGCACCGCGATCTCAAGCCGCCCAACATCATCGTGACCTCCGACGCCGAGGCCGGCGAGGCCGCCAAGATCATCGATTTCGGGCTGGCCAAGGTCGCCGCGCTGGCCGAGCAGGGCCCGCTCACGCGCGCGGGCCAGATCCTGGGCACGCCGCAGTACATGTCGCCCGAGCAGATCCGCGGCGAGGAGGTCGACGGTCGCTCCGACGTCTACGCGCTGGGCTGCGTCCTCTACGAGATGCTGACCGGCGCCACCTTCTGCGGTGGCAGCGGCCAGGGCCCGACGCCCGACGACGTCCAGGTCATGTACAACCAGCTCAACGTGGCGCCGCGCCCGGTGCGCGAGATCGTGCCCGAGGTCAGCGCCGAGCTGGAGGCCGTGGTCATGCGCGCGCTGGCCAAGGCGCCCGCGGATCGCTTCCCGTCGGTGCGCGAGATGGCCGTCGCCCTGACCCGCTCGGTCGAGCGCCGCAAGACCCGCGGCGCGTCGCACACCCCGGTGCCGACGCCGCGCCGGCGCCTGCCGCTGGCCGGCCTGGGCGCGCTGCTGGTCGTGCTGGCGGCCTCCACCACATATCTGCTGACCCGTCGCGGGCAGCGCGCCGGCGCCGCCCCCAGCACAGCCAGCGAGCAGCTCCTCATCAGCAGCGAACCCGCCGGCGCCAGCGTCACCATCGGTGACGACGGCGCGCGCCAGCCCCACCCCGAGACCACCCCGACCATGGTGCGCGGCCTCGGCCCCGGCGACCACAACGTCACCCTGCGCGCGCCCGGGCGCGCCGAGGTCACGCGCACGGTGCACATCGAGCCCGGCCAGCGCGCCGACATCCACGTGGTGATGGCGCCGGTGACCCGGCGCGTCCACGTCACCGCCATCCCCGCCGGCGGCGCGGTCTTCCTCGACGGCGATCTGGTCGCACCGTCGACCCCCGCCACCATCGAGCTCGAGACCGACGACTTCCACGAGCTGCGCATCGAGAAGACCGGCTTCGAGCCCTACACCCAGGCCCTGACCCCCGACGACAGCGCCAGCGAGATCACCGCGACCCTGCAGGTCGAGCGCCGGCCCCAGGGCCTGCTCACCATCGAGACCTCGGAGACCGCCGAGATCTGGCTCGACGGCACCGAGACCGGCTTCGTGACCCCGACGCGCATCCCGCTGCGCATCTCCCCCGGCGACCACGTGGTCGAGCTGCGCGAGTCCTCGGGCCGCCGCGCGCGCACCCCGGTGTCCATCAAGCAGGGCGAGGTCCTGCACCTGACACTCGAGCTGTCGGCCGCGCGCCCGCCGCGCTGAAGGAGACGCCATGCGCCCGCGCACCCTCTGGCTCGGCCCGCTGCTGCTCGCCATCGTGCTGGCGCTGGCCGCCCCCGCGACCGCCGACAAGGCCACCGGCGCTGGCGCTGGCGCTGGCAAATCCTACGTGTTTCGTTTCGCCACCGTGGCCCCCGACGGCAGCGAGTGGGCCAAGTCGTTCAAGGCCATGAACAAGGAGCTCGAGACCGCGACCCACGGCCGCCTCAAGGTGAAGATCTATTACGGCGCCATCGCCGGCGGCGAGCTGGAGTCGTGGCAGCGCCTCGAGCGCGGCCAGGTCGACGGCGTGCTGTCGGGCGGCATGCTGTGCGAGCGCGTGATGCCATCGATGAAGGTGCTGCGCATCCCCGGCCTGTTCCAGAGCCGCGAGGAGTCGTTCTACGTCACCCACGAGCTGGAGGAGACGCTGGCCGCCGAGGCCAAGAAGGCCGGCCTGGTCTTGATGGGCACCTCGGGCGTCGGCCCCGACATCATCTTCTCCAGCAAGCCGCTGCGCACCCTGGAGGAGATCAAGAAGGCGCGCCTGTGGGCCTGGGATCTCGACGTCACCGCCAGCGCGGTCAAGAAGGAGATGGGCTGGAACACCGTGCCGACCAGGCTGGAGGACGCCGCGCGCGCCTTCGACGACGGCAAGCTCGACGGCTTCTACGCCATCCCGTCGGCGGCCCTGGTCTTCCAGTGGTACACCCAGGTGCGCTACATCCTGGATCTGCGCGGCGGCTACCTGGTCGGCTGCACCGTGGTCTCGAGCCGCGCCTTCGACGCCCTGCCGCTGGATCTGCAGAAGGCGCTGCGCCTGGCCCAGAACGGCCTGGTGCACCGCTTCGAGAACCTCAACCGCCGCCTCGACCGGAAGCTGCTCGGCGGGCTGTTCCAGCGTCAGGGGCTGCAGATCATGCAGGCCTCGGAGACCACGCGCGCCGAGTACTTCGCCGCCGCCCGCGCCGCGCGCGAGCGACTGGGCAGCAAGCTGGTGTCGCGCGAGCTGATGGAGCGCGTCATCAAGCTGCTGGCCGACTACCGCGCCGAGCACGCGCCAGAACCCTGAGCGCCGCGTGACCGGCACCACCAACCGCAACCGCCGGTCTGCTACACTGCGCGGCGTGAGATTGCCGATCTTGATCGCCCTGGTCAGCTGCACCGCGGTCCTGTTCCTGCCCGGCTGCGGCGACGACGACGAACCCGAGGTCATCGTGGAGCCCACCCTGGAGAGCATCCAGGCCAATGTCTTCGCCAAGAGCTGTGTCTTCTCTTCATGCCACACCGACACCAAGCGGCACTCGGCGATGGATGGCAGCATCATGAGCATGCTCACCATGAAGGAGTCGTGCGACTCCCTGATGAACATCCCGTCCAAGCGCGTGCCCGGGAAGTTCCGCATGATCCCCGGCGATCCGGCCAACAGCTACATGGTCGCCAAGCTCGAGAACATGATCGACCCGGTCGACCGCGCCGACGTCGATGACACCACCGGCGCCGGCCGCGCCATGCCATGGAGCAACGCCCCGCTCGACATGCCGCTGCTCATCAACATGCAAAAGCGACTCGCCATCGCCGAGTGGATCCGCCAGGGCGCCCCCGGCTGCAGCAGCGGCGACGCCGGCATGGACGGAGGCGGCGACGGCGGTTCCGACGCCGCCGTGCGCGACGCTGCGGTCGATTGATTCAACCGAAGCGCCGACTTGCGGTACTCACTCACATGGTGCCAAGCTTGACGAGCCGGCCGGACCGCTAGCATAATCGCGGCGCTGGCCTAACCTGACGCGGCGCGCTGCACCCACCTGGGATCGAGCGAGAGCGAGGACCAAGAGACGATGGAATCCATCAAGGACTTTCTGGCCACGGGCGGCCTGTTCATGTACTTCAACATCGGCGCGTCCATCGCCGTGCTCGCCATCATCATCGAGCGCACGATCTACTTCCTGGGCCGCGGCCACATCAACACCAAGGCCTTCCTGGAGCAGATCCGACGCCTGCTGGCAGCCAACAACGTGGATCGAGCCAAGAAGCTGTGCGACGCCACCCCGGCTCCGGCAGCGCGCGTCGCCAAGGCCGGCCTGAGCCGCTACCACAAGGGTGAGGCCGCCGTGGCGTCCGCCATCGAGGAGTCGATGGTCGACGTGCAGCCCGAGATCAAGGTCCGCATCGGCGCCCTGTGGTCGCTGGCCAACATCGCGACCCTGCTCGGCCTGCTCGGCACCGTCTCCGGCCTCATCCACACCTTCGGCGGTCTGGAAGGCGCCAAGGCCGAGGATCGCCAGAACGTCCTGTCACGCGGCATCTCGGAGGCGCTCAACAACACCGCCATGGGTCTGGCCATCGCCGTCACCTGCATGATCGCCCACCTGTTCCTGAGCGCCGCCGCCAAGAAGGTCGTGGCCGATCTCGAAGGCTTCACCCTGAAGCTCGAGAACCTGCTGTCCGACCCGGCCGCGCAGGAGCCGCAGCGCTAAAGGCGCCCGCCATGAACGTCTCACAGGTACGCGCCAAGTCCCGGCGCGCGATGCGCAAGCTCGAGGACGAGTACGTCCAGGAAGAGATGGAGGGCGGCGAGCTCAACCTCGTGCCCTACCTCGACATCGTCACCAACCTGACGCTGTTCCTGCTGGCCTCGATCTCGAGCGGTCTGCTCGGCAACCTGAACGCCGCGGTGCCGCCCATCGCCGACAAGACCGTCGGCGCCAAGAGCCCCACCACCGTCGAGGACAAGGGCCTCGGCATGATCGTCGCGGTCACCAAGACCGGCCTCAAGATCTTCTCGATCGCAGATACCCCGCCGATCCCCGAGGAGATCAACCTGCCCATCAAGGCCAACGTGTTCGAGCCCGCTGGCCTGCAGAACTACCTGAACAAGCTGCAGGCGGAGCTCTTGGCCAAGGACCCCAAGAACAAGGTCAAGTACGACGCCACCGAGGCCATCACCCTGGCCTACGACTGGGACACGCTGGGCGCCGAGATGAAGAAGATCCGCGACGCCAACCCGATCCCGCAGCCCAAGAAGAAGCCCGACGGCTCGCTCGACTACGGCCACTCGCGTGAGGTCATCCTGATGCCGCACGGCGAGATCCCGTACGACACCCTGGTGCGCGCGATGGACACCCTGCGCCCCAGCTTCCCCGACGTCATGTTCTCGCCCGGTGTGAAATGATCACGCCACGCGAGGCACGCTCGATCATCCGCAAGGCCAAGCGCCGCGTGCCGCACGGCGAGGACGTCAGCCACCTCAACATCACCGCGATGATGGACATGATGACCATCATCGTCGTCTTCCTCATCAAGTCGGTCGCGGTCGGCCACCCGCCGCCCACCGACCTGCAGCTGCCGCGCTCGACCACGGTGCAGAAGCCGCAGAAGGAATCGACCGTCCTCACCATCACCAGGACGGCGATCCTGGTCGACGGCGAGGCCATCGTGGCGGTCAACAACGGCAGCGTGGACGCCGCCGCCAAGACCGGCGGCGCCGACGGCATCGAGATCGGCGAGCTGCGCCTGCAGCTCGAGCGCCTGGGCAAGCGCACCCGCACCATCGACCAGCTGCAGGGCATCAGCCGCGGCGACGAGGGGCTGGAGCTCACGCTGATCGCCGATCGGGGCACCCCGTTCCGCCTGCTGCACGAGGTCATGTACACCGCCGGCAACGCCAAGTACGGCAAGTTCCGCCTGGTCGTCCTGCGACCAGAGGGCTCCGATTAGCAGGCTGTCCTGCGGTCCGGAACGACGAGACACCGCCGCGCCGTAGCCCTGGTTTCCCCGCCTCCCCGCCAGCTTCCCGAATCCTCTTCACCTCCCGAGACTTCACCCGTTTGTCTCCTTTGACATTCCGGGGGGCCTTCTCTATAACCCTGCCCGCCTGTACCACCCCCTGATTCCCCCTTCTGGAGGACCCACCCTTGCTTTCGCCAAGCTCGAAATCCAAGGCCTTGTTCGGCAAGCTCGCTGCCGGCGCGGCCATGCTCCTCGTCCTGCTGCTGTCCGGGACCGCCTCGGCAAGTGAGGCCAGCCTGGTGCTGCCCAACTTCGACCAGGGCCCGACCTGGTTCGGCATGACCGGTCAATCCATCCTGATGATCGGCCTCGGCGTGTGCGCCCTGGGCCTGATCTTCGGCCTGGTGATCTACCGCCAGCTCAAGGCGCTGCCGGTGCACAAGTCGATGCTCGAGATCTCGGAGCTCATCTACGAGACCTGCAAGACCTACCTGCAGACCCAGGGCAAGTTCATCCTGCTGCTCGAGATCTTCATCGGCTCGATCATCGTGCTGTACTTCGGCTGGGTGGCCAAGCTGTCGGCCCTCAAGGTCGCGGTCATCGTCGGCTTCAGCCTGGTCGGCATCGCCGGCAGCTACGGCGTGGCCTGGTTCGGCATCCGCATCAACACCTTCGCCAACTCGCGCACGGCGTTCGCCTCGCTGCGCGGCAAGCCCTACCCGGTGTACGGCATCCCGCTCAAGGCCGGCATGAGCATCGGCATGGTGCTGATCGCCACCGAGCTCCTGATGATGCTGCTCATCCTGCTCTTCGTACCGCGCAGCTATGCCGGCTCGTGCTTCATCGGCTTCGCCATCGGTGAGTCGCTGGGCGCCTCGGCGCTGCGCATCGCCGGCGGCATCTTCACCAAGATCGCCGACATCGGGTCGGACCTGATGAAGATCGTCTTCAACATCAAGGAAGACGACGCGCGCAACCCCGGCGTCATCGCGGACTGCACCGGTGACAACGCCGGTGACTCGGTCGGCCCCTCGGCCGACGGCTTCGAGACCTACGGCGTCACCGGCGTCGCCCTCATCACCTTCATCCTGCTGGTCATCAAGAACCCCGACATCCAGATCTTCCTGCTGGTGTGGATCTTCGCCATGCGCATCGCCATGGTCGTGACCTCCGCCGTCGCCTACCTCGGCAACGAGGCTGTGGTGAAGGCCAAGTACGGCAACGCCGACAAGATGAACTTCGAGCACCCGCTGACCCAGCTGGTCTGGGTGACGTCGATCATCTCGGTGGGCGTGACCTACGCGGTGTCGTACGCCCTGCTGCGCACCGCGCCGCTGGGGCTGTGGTGGAAGCTGTCGTCGATCATCTCGCTGGGCACGCTGGCCGGCGCCATCATCCCCGAGGTCATCAAGGTCTTCACCTCGACCACCTCGGCGCACGTCAAGGAGACCGTCACCGCGTCGCGCGAAGGCGGCGCCTCGCTCAACGTGCTGGCTGGCCTGACCGCGGGTAACTTCAGCGCCTACTGGATGGGCATCGTCTTCGTGCTGCTGATGGGCGCCGGCTTCATGCTGTCCACCCTGGGCCTCGACGACGTCATGGGCGGTCGCGCCGAGGGCGCAGTGTTCGCGTTCGGCCTCATCGCCTTCGGCTTCCTGGGCATGGGCCCGGTCACCATCGCGGTCGACTCCTACGGCCCGGTCACCGACAACGCACAGTCGGTCTACGAGCTGTCGGTCATCGAGACCATCCCGAACGTCGAGGCCGAAATCAAGAAGGACTTCGGCTTCGACGTGCAGTGGGACAAGGCCAAGCACCTGCTCGAGGAGAACGACGGCGCCGGCAACACCTTCAAGGCCACCGCCAAGCCGGTCCTCATCGGCACCGCCGTGGTCGGCGCCACCACGATGATCTTCTCCATCATCCGCCTGCTGCAGGGCGACGATCCGCTCAAGTGGCCCGCCTTCTTCGCCAACATGTCGATCCTGAACCCGACCTTCCTGCTCGGCCTCATCATGGGCGGCGCCATCATCTACTGGTTCACCGGCGCGACCACGCAGGCGGTGTCGACCGGCGCCTACCGCGCGGTCGAGTTCATCAAGGCCAACATGAAGCTCGACGCCGGGGCCACCAAGGCGTCGGTCGAGGACTCCAAGAAGGTCGTCGAGATCTGCACCCAGTACGCGCAGAAGGGCATGTTCAACATCTTCCTGGCCATCTTCTTCAGCACCCTGTCGTTCGCCTGTGTCGACCCCTTCTTCTTCATCGGCTACCTGATCTCGATCGCGCTGTTCGGCCTGTATCAGGCGCTCTTCATGGCCAACGCCGGCGGCGCCTGGGACAACGCCAAGAAGGTCGTCGAGGTCGAGCTCAAGGAGAAGGGCACCCCGCTGCACGCCGCCTGCGTCGTCGGTGACACCGTCGGCGACCCCTTCAAGGACACCTCGTCGGTGGCCATGAACCCGGTCATCAAGTTCACCACGCTGTTCGGCCTGCTGGCGGTCGAGCTGGCGCTGGGCATGTCGCGCAAGACCTCGGCCATCATCGCCACCGGCTGCTTCCTGGTCTCGGTGGTCTTCGTGTGGCGCTCGTTCTACGCCATGCGCATCAAGACCGGCATCAAGGCCGCCGCCGGCGAGGCGCCGGCGTCGACGCCGTACCGCCAGGCCGCGAACGACTGAGCTGTAGCTGACCCCGAAAACTCGAGAGCCCCGCTGGCGTCGCCGGCGGGGCTCTTCGCTTTTCGGAGACGGAGCGGAACAGCCTCCTCCAAGCTGCGCTTCGAGGGGGCTACTTGCTGGCCACCACCGCGCCCTCGATCCAGGCCTGCATGCCGACCGCGCGCAGCGCGGCAACCAGGTCGTCGGTCTTCACCATCTTGGGGTTGTAGCGCACGGTGGCGCGCTTGTTCTTCACCTGCACGTCAATCTTGTGGACTCCGCGCAGCTTGCGCAGCGCAGCCTCGACGCGCGCGGGGGACTTGGCGTCGGTCTTCTGCAGCTTGATGCTGGCCTGCAGGATCTCGGCGGCGACCGGACGGGGCGGCTCGCCACCTTCCATGTCGGGGCACGCCATCGCGGCCGCGGGGGCCAGCACCAGGGTCAGACCGAACGCCGCCACCAGGTTCTTCCACTTCGTCATCCGTCGTTCTCCTTGGCTCTCTCGTTGGCCTGCGCCTGAGTGTATCGGTTTACGCCGCCGGCTGGCACCAGCTTCCAGCCGCCCTAGCGTGAACGCAGGAAGCGGACAATCGGTCCAGCGAACACCGCGAAAGCAGACAGCAGGACCACCCCAGCCAGCAGCGCCGACCCGGGCAGCCACAGCACCGACATCGACCCACCTACCCCGCCACCCATGACCCCGGCCCCCGCGCCGGCGCAGCTCGAGCGCGCCAGCCAGCCGCCCATCAGGACCGCGCCCGCGCCGCCCGCCGCCAGCGGCGCCCACGCGCGCAGCCGCACCGAGCCCCACAGCGCCAGCGAGCCCAGCGCCAGCGCGATGGCCGCGCCCTCGCCGCCGCCACCAGGCGCGAACACCAGCCCGATCAGCATCGGCAGCGCCATGGTCACGCGCATCACGGTGCGCCCGATGCGCTCGGCGCCGCCGTCCTCGATGCGGTACTTCTGACGCCACGACGCGCCGCCCTCGTAGGCGTCGCTCATGACCTTGCCGCTCAACGACAACCAGGCCAGGCCGTGCGCGATGCCATAGAACAGCACGAACGGGTTCAGCCCGTCCTCGCCCTGCACCAGCATCAGCACGCCCGACAGGGTGCCCTGCACCGCCAGCCCCAGCGCCACCCAGCGGCCCCAGAACCAGCCCGAGGCCACCGAGAAGAAGGCAATCAGGTACAGCGCGCCCATCGACAGCAGCAGCGCGCGCAGCTCGGGCACGAAGAACGAGTTCAGCGTGAACAGCGCGCCGAAGAAGCCGAACACCAGGGACGACAGTGCACGTCTCTCGCCGACCAGCTCGAGTTTCATCATGACTGGAATGATAGCGAAGATTAGCGGCGGTGCCAGGGATGCGATATAAAAGGGAAAGCCGTGGCACGTAATCCTCTCGATCCGACGCAGGACGGTGCCCCGGTCGTGGAGCTACGCACCCTGGTCATCTCGGGTGGCGTCCTCGGGCTGGTGCCCGAGGAGCTGGCCCGCGCCAAGGGCGTGCTGCCGCTGCGCCTGCGCGACCACGTGCTCTACATCGCGACCCGCGATCCCAACGCGCTGGCCCTGCTCGACGAGGTGTCGTTCGTGACCGGCCGCCGCGTGGTGGCCTACAGCGCCGCCCGGCACGAGATCGACGGCACCATCCACCAGGCCTACGCCGCGGTCGCGCGCGGCATGCGCGAGTACCGCGCGCCGTCGGCGCCCGCGGGCTCGACCGCCGACTCGCCGCTGGAGCTCAGCGGCGCCAATGCCCCCGCGCCCGCGCAGCAGGCGCCACAGCCGCGCCAGCCCTCGCACCCGCCCATGCCCGCGCGCCAGCCCACCCCGGTGCGCGAGTTCGAGGACGGTCCGCCCGCCATCTCGATCGGCCTCGATCCACCCACGCCTGCCCCGGCCCAGCCACGCACGCCGGCGCCGCCGCAGGTGCGAGATCCCAGCCAGCCGATGCGCGCCCAGCCGGCCCCCCAGCCACCGGTGCGCGACCCCAGCCAGCCGCACCGGGCGCAGCCGCCGCAGGCCCACGGCGAGGCGCCGGTCGACCCCGACGACCTCCTGCGCAAGGGCGAGTCGGGTCTGTTCCAGGCCCACTACGCCACCGCGGTGGTGCCGCAGCCGGGCACCCGCCCGCGCGTGCTGGTGGTCGACGACGAGCCGGCCATCCGCAAGATCCTGCGCCACGCGCTGACCCAGCGCGGCTACGAGATCCTCGAGGCCGGCACCGGCATGGACGCACTGCGCGTGGTCAAGGAGGCCGAGCCCGACGCCATCCTGCTCGACGCCATGCTGCCCGACGTGCACGGCTTCGAGATCGCGCGCCGCCTCAAGGAGAGCCGCCGCTACGCCGGCATCCCCATCGTGATGATGACCGCGGTGTACAAGGGCTGGCGCATCGCGGCCGACCTGCGCGACTCCTACGGCGTGGTGCAGGTCATCGAGAAGCCGTTCGACATGCACGCCGTGGCCGGCATCCTGGAGAACGCCGTCAGCGGCAAGCGCGCCACGCCGCAGGATCCCACCGCGCTGTCGAAGGAGGCCAAGCGCGAGTACACCGAGGCCTCGGCCGCGTACAAGCGCGGCGACCTCGAGAACGCCATCATCTCCATGCGCCGCGCCGCCACCGCCGACCCGCTGTCGCCGCACCTGCGCCTGCAGCTCGGCCTCCTGCTGGCCATGCGCGGCGAGGACTTCCAGGCCATCACCGAGCTCGAGCTGGCCATCGAGCTCGACCAGGAGTCGTTCCAGGCCCTGCGCAACCTGGCCTCGCTGTACCAGCGCAAGGGCTTCCGTCGCAAGGCCACCGAGCTGTTCGAGCGCGCGCTCAACTGCGCGCCCGATGACAACGCGCGCAGCGAGCTGCGCCAGGTCCTGATGAAGCTCCTGCAGCCCGTGGTCAAGACCACCCCGGGCGGCGGATGAGACCCGGGCGCTGGCTGCCCTGGTTGCGCGCTGCGGCCGTCGTGCTGGCCGCGAGCAGCATCCTGGTGCTGGCCTCGGCGCTGGGCGCCGGCGCGTGCGCATCGAGCAGTGAACCCGACCCTGACGCCGCCTTCAACGACGCCGCCGTGGTCGACGGAGACCTCGACGCCGCGCCCGACCGCTCGCTGCCCGACGCCTTCATCCCGCCCGACGCCGCGCCGCCGACCACCATCGAGATGCTGGCCCCGGCCAGCGCCACCATCCCGCGCGGCGCCAAGGCCGCGCTGACCATTACGCTCGATCGCCCTGCGCTCGCGGGCGGAGCACTTGTCACCCTGTCAAGCTCCGAGTCCGCCACCGTGACCGTGCCGGCCACCGTCACGGTGCCCGCCGGCTCGCGCAGCGTCGGCTTCGACGCCACCGGCGTGGCCGCGGGCGGCCCGGTCGACATCGCGGCCAGCTTCGGCGCCGCCACCCGCATGGCCAGCATCAGCGTGACCCCGGCGCTGGCCTCGCTGACGCCCACGCTGGCGGTACGCATCGGCACCACCGAGAACCTGATCGTGACCCTCGACGCCCCCGCCCCCGCCGGCGGCCTGACCCTGACCACGACCTCGACCATGCCCACCGTGGTCGGCATCCCGGCGCAGATCACCATCCCGGCCGGCTTCAGCTCGGGCGGGGTCCCGGTCAGCGGTCTGACCCTGGGCGGTCCGGTCACCGTGCGCGTGACCCTGGGACCGACCATGATGACCGCGATGGTGACCGTGAACGACCCCGTGAATCGCCTGGTCATCAGCGAGGTCTTCTATGACGCCGCGGGTGGCGACGACGGATTGGAGTGGATCGAACTCTTCAACGGCGGCAGCATCAGCATCGACCTCGGCGCCGCGACCTGGCAGGTGCGCTCGTCGAACTCCACCGCGGCCTACAGCGCGCTGAACGCCACCCTGGGCGCCGGCACCATCGCCCCCGGCGCCTGCGTGGTCATCGGCGGTCCCAGCGGCCCGGGCGGCGGCGCCAGCTACCTGCAGGTCCAGAACTTCACCCCCGATCTGCCCAACAGCGGCGCCGCGGCCGACGCCATCGCGCTGTTCCAGGGCACCACCTTGGTCGACGCCGTGATCTTTGGCGCGCTCAACGACCGCATGATCGGCGACGAGACCGGCACCCCGGGCACGCTCGACGTCGGCGACAGCGCCGAGGGCAAGAGCATCCAGCGGCTGGGCGCGCGCACCTGGCGTGTCGACGCCACCCCCACCCCCGGAAATTGCACGCCACTGTAGACGCGGAGTCGGAGCAGCCTTGGGCGCTACGCGCCTGGGGCTGCTGACTTTCCCAGGTTGAACGAACCCTCACGGCCCATTAGACTCACCGCCAAATTCCCCGGAGTTCCCATGCCCATCAGTGAAGGCGCCAAAGCCTGGGTCGCGGAAGTCGCGGCCCTGACCACCCCGGACAAGATCGTCTGGTGCGACGGTTCGGAGGAGGAGCGCGTCCGTCTGACCGAGGAGGCCGTCAGAGACGGCGTCCTCATCCCGCTCAACCAGGACAAGATGCCGGGCTGCTACCTGCACCGCAGCCACCCCAGCGACGTGGCCCGGTCCGAGCACCTGACCTTCATCTGTACCCCGCGCGCCGACGAGGCCGGGTCGAACAACAACTGGATGGCCCCCGCCGAGGCGCGCGAGAAGGCCGGCGCGCTGTTCAAGGGCGCGATGAAGGGGCGCACCATGTACGTGGTGCCCTTCCTGATGGGGGCCGCGGGCTCGGCCTTCTCCAAGGCCGGCGTCGAGCTGACCGACTCGATCTACGTGGTCCTCAACATGCGGATCATGACCCGCATGGGCAACGTGGTGTGGGACCACCTCAAGGGCTCGAACGACTTCACCAAGTGTCTGCACTCGCTGGGTGAGCTCGATCCCGACAAGCGCTACATCATGCACTTCCCGCAGGACAACGAGGTCTGGTCCATCGGGTCGGGCTATGGCGGCAACGCGCTGCTGGGCAAGAAGTGCCTGGCGCTGCGCATCGCCAGCTACCTGGGACGGCAGCAGGGCTGGCTGGCCGAGCACATGCTGATCCTCGGGGTGCAGACCCCCAAGGGCGATCTGCACTACATCTGCGCCGCCTTCCCCAGCGCCTGCGGCAAGACCAACCTGGCCATGCTGGTGCCACCCAAGGAGCAGGCCGCCAAGGGGTACAAGGTATGGACGCTGGGCGATGACATCGCCTGGCTGCGTCCCGGTGAAGATGGCCGCCTGTGGGCCGTCAACCCCGAGGCCGGCTTCTTCGGTGTGGTGCCCGGCACCAGCTCGAAGACCAACCCCAACGCCATGGCGACCATCGCGAAGAACACCATCTACACCAACGTCGCGCTGCGGCCCGACGGCACCGTGTGGTGGGAGGGTCACGACGACCCCGCGCCCAAGGAGGCGCTGGACTGGCAGGGCCGGCCCTGGACGCCGGAGTCGACCGAGCGCGCCGCGCACCCCAACAGCCGCTTCACTGCGCCGGCCGCGCAGTGCCCGTCGATCTCGCCCGAGTGGGAGAACCCCAAGGGCGTGCCCATCAGCGCCATCCTGTTCGGCGCCCGGCGCCAGCGCGTGGTGCCGCTGATCTACCAGGCCCTGACCTGGGAGCACGGCGTCTTCCTGGGTGCCACGCTGTCGTCGGAGACCACCGCGGCCGCCGCTGGCAAGGTCGGCGTGCTGCGCCGCGACCCGATGGCGATGCTGCCGTTCTGTGGCTACAACATGGCCGACTACTGGGGCCACTGGCTGAAGCTGGGCGAGAAGCTGAAGTCGCCGCCCAAGATCTTCCGCGTCAACTGGTTCCGCACCGGCGAGAACGGCAAGTTCCTGTGGCCGGGCTACGGCGAGAACCTGCGCGTCCTGCAGTGGATCATCGATCGCTGCGAGGGGCTCGGCGAGGCCGAGAAGAGCTTCCTCGGCTACATCCCGACCCGCCGCGCCATCGATCGCGCCGGGCTCGACGTGTCCGATTCGGTGATGGATCAGCTGCTGCACGTCGACCGCATCGACTGGGTCGACGCGCTGTACGGTCAGTCGCTGTTCTTCGAGAAGTTTGGTGATCGGCTGCCCGATTCCATCCGCGAACAGCACGAGTCGCTGGCGCGCCGGGTCTCGGGGGCCTTGCAGCAGTTCGAGTAACCTTCTACGCTGAGGCGACCATGGTGATGCCGAGACGGATCTGGGTGCTTTCGCTGGGCCTGCTGCTGGGGATGGGCTTTCTGGGTGAGGCGGTCGCGGCCGGGGAGGCCGCTGCGCCGGGCGACATCCCGCCGCTGGCGATGCCCAAGCCCAAGAAGAAGAAAAAGAAGAAGGACGACGGCAAGAAGGCCGGGCCGGTGATCGACGCCTGCAAGTCCGACTTCGAGGCCGAGCCGGTGCCCAAGGAGAAGCGCAAGATCAAGCCGTCGGAGAACATCACGCGCGACTCCGAGCAGTCGATCACCGACGCGCAGGCCACGACCAACACCGAGGAGAAGCTGCGCAACCTCAAGGCCGCGCAGGAGGCGCTGTTCGACGCCCTCAAGAAGGACCCCTACAACGCCATGGCCACCGAGCACCTGGCCTCGGTGTACGCCATCGCGGGCCGGCGCAAGTGCGCCAAGGCGCTGCTCGAGCGCCTGGTCATCCTGCGTGACGTGAAGGAGTTCTCGCAGCAGGCCAAGCGCGCCATCGCGGCCGCCAAGGCCAACACCGCGTTCGATGCGATGCGTGATGTCGCCGACCGCGCCCTGCAGTAGTCGCACGCCGAGCCGAGCAAGGGAGACGACGAGACATGCGCACGATCAAGGTTGCGGTGCTGGCGCTGGGAGTGATGCTGCTGGGCAGCGCAGAGGCGTCGGCCAAGGCATCGGCCGGGCCGCCCCCGCTGCCGTTGCCCACGCCCAAGAAGAAGAAGCCCAAGAAGGTCACCGCGCCGACGCCGGTGGGTCCCACCGCGCCGACCGGGCCGACCGACTGCAGCTACAGCCTGGACAGCCGGTCGGATCCTGGTGACGGCGGCGAGGCCGAGAAGGACGAGCGCGACATCCCCGGCGCCAAGTCGGACAACAACGCCGGGCTGCGCGTGCTGCGTGACGCCGAGGCGCCCGGGGTCGACCCGATGGCCAAGCGCAAGATGTGGGTCGAGGCCGTCCGCATCCTGCTCGATGGGCTGGAGAAGGACCCCTACAACCCCAACATCAACTACAACCTGGCCGCGGCCTACGCGCGCCTGGCCAAGCGCGGCTGCATGCTGAAGTTCGTCAAGCGCGTGATCGCGCTGGCCAAGCGCAAGGAGACCCAGGAGCAAGCCACCCTGCGCGTCACCCACCTGACCAAGGGCTTCCCGGGCGAGAAGCCGCCGCGGCCCGCCGATCCCGACTTCAACGACTACCGCGACGACCCCGACTTCCGCGCCATCGTCTATGACGAGGCCGGCCAGAACGACTGAAGTCCGCTTCCCGCCTGCCCTCCGCGAATTTCATTCATCCCCCAGCTGGACGCTTGACCAAGGCAAAAGCCCTGGAGTACCGTTGCTTCGCCCGGAGGAAGCTGGATGAAGATCGTGTTGTTTGCACTGCTGATCACGAGCCTCGGGACCCTGGGCTGCGCCTCGGGCGGCGGCGAGGAGCCGGACGGCTCGGTGACCGCGCGAGACTCGGGCAACCTGAGTGATCGCGTCACCTCGCTGGTGGACGCCGCGCGCGATGGCACCGTGCCGCGCGACGGCTCGATCAGCATCGACGCGCGCATCATCGACTCGTCGGTCGTGGTCGGCATGGACGCGCCGCTGGGCGGCATGTGCACCGCCGACACCGACTGCCCTGCCTCGACCGACTGCTGCTTCGGTGGACTGACCTGCGTGCCCGGCACGCGCACTGGCCTGCCCTCGCCCTTCAACTGCATTCCGCAGTAGCGCCGCCCGGGCCGCTCTCGCTCAGAAGCTCCACTTCACGCCGGCGTAGGCGGTGTTGCCGCCGGCTGGCTGGGTCAGGTTGAGGTTGCCCTGGCCGCCGGCGCCGAACTGGTTGTCCATCATGGTGCCGCCCTTGATGCCCATGAAGAGGCTGACGGCGGCCTTGCGCTTGGTCGCCGACAGCGACGCGGTGTCGATCTTCTTGGCGAAGATGTCGACCGACAGCCGGGCGTCGAAGCCATTGGTGGTCGGATCGATGACGCCCGCCAGGGTCAGCGCGACGTGATCGTGCGGCGTCAGCGTCAGCCCGGCGCCCAGCGCGGCCCCGGCCTTGCCGTCGGCGCCCAGCTTGGCTTCGCCGAAGGCGTGGCCGTACAAGAGGCCCGGCTTGAGGGCATAGATCCCCTCGCCGCTGCCGGAGACCTCGGTGCCATCCAGGGTGTGGCGCAGCTTGAGATCGCCGCCGATGTGGAAGCGCTCCGCCGAGTACACCGCTGACAGCGCGGCGAACTCGCTGGTCTTGCCGTCCTTCTTCTCGGTGCCGCCCTCGAGCGAGACCTCGCCCTTTTCGCCCAGCTTCTTGGCCGCGCGCATGCTCAGCGAGTAGTCGCCGTCGTCCGAGGCCGAGCCCTTGCCGCCCACGCTGAAGCCATCGCCGTTCAGGGTCAGGCCGCCGCCCACGGTGTCCTTTTCGGGCGTGTGCGCATAGCTCAGGTTGCCGGTCACCGAGGTCTTGTCGTCGAGCTTCTTGGTGCCATGCAGCTCGGCTGCTGCCAGCTCGCCGCTGAGCAGATCCAGGCTGCCACCGGCCGAGCCGCCGCTGCCCTTCACGCCGAGGCCGAAGTGGTCCTTGCTGCCACCGGGGCCCTCGCTGTGCTTGGCATCGACGGACAGCCCCTCCTTGGAGGTCGCGGACACGCCCCAGGTCGCGACCGGGTTGCCGTCCTTGTCGACGCCCACGCTCTGCGAGCCCGAGGCCTTGTTGCCGTCGTGCTCGCTGGACTGCGTGGTGGTCAGACTGGCGCCCGAGGCGCCGCCGCGGAGCTCGATGCCGGCGCGCTCGCCAGGGCGCAGCTCCTTCTCGCCCTTGAGGCCGACGTCGACGCCCTTGGTCTTGGGATCGACCGCGACATCGGCCGTCACGCTGCCCGACTTGTCGTTGGCCTCGTAGCCGACCCCGGCGACCGCCTTGCCGCCCTTGTAGTTGGCGGTGCCGTGGATGTCGCCCTCGCCGAGGTGCTGCCGGGTGTCGAGGCCGTCGCCGTCGATCTTGCCGTCGTTGGCGCCGCTCCTCCACTTGACGCCCTTGGGCTCGGCGCCGGCGATGAAGTAGTCGGCCGTCTTGCTGTCGGGATCGCCGGCCACGATCGACTTCTTCTTGCCGTCCCAGTGCAGCTTCTGCGACTCCTCGACGACCTTGGTGGTCAGCGTGTTGCCGCCCGCGGGGTGCGACTGGATGAGCGCGAGGATGGCGTCCTTCTCGCCCGGGTACTGGTACAGCAGCTTGCCCAGCTTTGCCGGATCGGCGCCAGCCGCGAGCTCTGCCTCGGCCTTCTTGACGCCCTCGCCCTTGGTCGCCGCGGGCGCGGGCGCCGCAGCGGCACTGGCAGGCGGCGCCTTGGGGGGCGTGGCGTGGTCTTCCTTGGGATCGACTTCCTTGTCGGCGTTGGTGGCCATGGCTCCCCGTGGGCGAACGTCAGGTGAACATTGTACGGATGCGCAGGGGTCGAGCCTTCCCTGCCCGAATTCAGACCACGTGGGCGAGCAGTAGCTTGAGGTAGCGCCCCTCGGGAAACCCCGGCACCACCGGATGGTCGGGGCCCGCCCCACGCACGTCGAGCACGCGCACACGGCGCCCGGCGCGCACCGCGGCGTCGCGCAGCACCCCCAGGAAGGCCTCGGGCGTGACGTGCGACGAGCACGACGCCGTGGCCAGGATCCCGCCGGGTTCGACCACCGCCAGGCCGAGCGCGCCGAGGTCGGTGTAGGCCGCCAGCGCCGCGGGCAGCGCCTTGCTGCTGGGCGCGAAGCTGGGCGGATCCAGGATGACCACGCCATGGCGGGTGCCGGCGGCGGCGTGACGCCGCAGCACCTCGAAGCAGTCCTCGGCCACGAAGGCGTGCGCGGCGGGGTCGAGGCCGCTCAGACGAAAGCCCTCGCGTGCGGCCTCCAGCGCCGGCCTGGCGACGTCGACGCTGGTGACCCGGCGCGCCCCCGCCAGCGCACACGCGACCGAGAAGCCGCCCGTGTAGGAGAAGCAGTTCAGCACGTCGGCGCCCGCGGCGTAGCGCGCCACCAGGCGCCGGTTGTCGCGCTGGTCGAGGAAGAAGCCGGTCTTCTGGCCGGCCACGACGTCGACCGGAAAGCGCGCCGCGCCCTCGTGGATCTCGAGCTTGCGGGGCGGCTGGCCGCCATGCAGCGGGGCGCCACGCTCGCCCTCTTCGCGCGCGGCCTTGCCGGTGCGACGCTCGTAGATCCGCTGCACGGTGACGCCGAGGATGGCGGGCACCTCGCTCAGCAGCGCGGCCACCAGCGCGGGCGCCAGCGTGCGCGCGGCGTCACCATCGCAGCGCACCACCGCGGTGCCTCCGTACAGATCGCACACCAGCCCGGGGCTGTGGTCGCCCTCGCCGTGCAGCAGGCGCAGGGCGTTCGAGTCGGCCAGGATCCCGGCGGCGCGGCGGGCGCCCAGCGCCTCGCGCAGGCGGGCGCGCACCAGGGCGGCGTCGACCGCGACCGCGGCGTCGGTGGTCCACACCCGCACCGCGATGGGCGAGCCGGGGTCGAACGGGCCGCGCGCCACGAAGCGCCCAGCCTTGTCATGGACATCGACGATGGTGCCGACCGCGGGCCGGGGGCCGCGCGTGGCCAGGGCGTCAGCCCAGATCCAGGGGTGGCCCGCGGCGATGTGGCGGCTCAGGTCCTTGCCCAGGGTCAGGCGCGGGTTCACGCTGCGAGGATGACGCCGGAGCCCTCGATTTCACAAGGGAAAAACCATCAGGGCCGGAACGGACAATCGGCTCGGTCCTGCGGACCGAGCTGATTGGATTTCGTGAACAATCTCACCGGGCGGACAACAAAGGGTACGATGTTCGCGAGGTCGGCAGTGCGCAAGGATTCACAGACGCGATTGCGCGCCATTGCCGGCGGCGCTGAAGGTCCCCGCCAGCCCCCGCCGGCACGTACCCCGGTGCTGTCGCTGGAGCGCGAGCGCGAGCTGGTGGCGCGCTGCCAGGCCGGCGAGCGCGCCGCCCAGGACGAGCTGTACCGCGGCCATCGCCGCCTGGTCGCCGGCAACCTGTACCGCGTCCTGGGCAGCCCGTCGGAGCTCGAGGATCTGGTCCAGGAGGTCTTCGTCATCGCCTTCAGGGGGATCGCGCGCTTCCGGGGCGAGAGCCGGCTCACGACCTGGCTGTACCGCATCGCGGTCAACGTCGCGCTGCAGCGGCTGCGCTCGCGCGGGCGCCGTCGCGAGATGCTGCCGCTCGACGAGCAGGACGGCGGCTCGACCGACGACACCCCCGAGGCGGAGCTCTTGCGCCGGCACCAGATCGCGGCGGTGTATCGCCTGCTCGACAAGCTGTCGCCCAAGAAGCGCGTGGTCCTGGTGCTGCACGAGATCGAGGGGCTCGACGTCGCCGAGATCGCCGGGATCGTGGGCTCGCCGCAGGTCACGGTGCGCACCCGCCTGCACTATGCGCGCAAGGAGTTCTACCGCATGGCGGCGGCGGATCCGGACCTCGACGAGCGCCGCGTGGTCCGCGCCGGGCCCGATGGCGACAGCGGTGGCGAGGTGGACGCGTGAGCGGCTGCAATCCAGAGACGCTGGCGCGGCTGGTCGAGGGCCGCCTGGAGGCGCCGCTGCGCGACGCCACGGTGGCGCACGCTGAGGGCTGCGCCCACTGTCGGGCCGAGCTGCGCCGGCTGCGTGGCGCACGTGATGGCTTCGAGGCCGCGCGCACGCTGGAGGCGCCCGAGCTGCCCTGGGAGCAGATGGGTGCGCAGATCGCCTGGCAGCTCAGGCAGGCGCCGCCGGCGCGCGTGCGCTGGCCGCTGCTGGTGCTGGGCGGTGCCACGCTGGCGGCGGCTGCGGTGCTGACGCTGTGGCTGGTCGGGCGCGGCGGGGCTGGTGGAGGTGGCGACCGCGGCAAGCTGGCGGCGCCGGCGCCCAGCACGATGCCGAGCCCGGCCCCGGTGGTCAGCCCGACGCCGGTGCGGCCCGCGGCGGCGCCAGGCCAGGCCTGGGCCTTCCTGATCGAGGCCGAGCTGATGCGCGGGCGGGCCGGAGCTGCGCTGGCCGCGCTGTCGGCCGAGGCCGCGGCGGCCGAGCCCGTGCTGGCCGGCGACCGGCTGCGCGCGGTGGGCGGGCGTGTGGGCCTGGTGCTGGAGGCGCGCACCGCGCTGATGCTGGAGGCGGGCACCGAGGCGGCGCTGCGGGCGCTCGACGCCGAGACCATCGAGCTCGAGCTGTCGCGCGGGCGGGTCACCCTGGAGGTCGCGCGACGCAGCCCGACGCAGCGGCTGTCGGTGCTGGCTGGTGGCAGGCGCGTGACGGTGCGTGGCACCCGCTTCGCGGTCGCGCTGCAGGACGACGGGGCGCTGGC
>Ga0154020_10000275_pt1 | contig 62037 bp, 47 predicted proteins | sample Klosneuvirus_201_FD_109709 | JGI IMG/M metagenome (GOLD analysis project Ga0154020, IMG submission 109709) | Active sludge microbial communities from wastewater, Klosterneuburg, Austria - Klosneuvirus_20160825_MG | ecosystem: Engineered > WWTP > Aerobic digester > Activated sludge | place...
GCAGGCAGAGCACAGAGCCAGCCAGGGCAGAGCACTTAGCGCGAGCAGACGCGATACTCCTGTCATAGGCGACACGGTACCAGGGGGCCGAGGCGCCCGTCAATACTTACGAATTTTGCCGTTGGGACGGGTTTTGGTGGCCAGCCCAGCCAACTCAGGAGAAGCGACGCTGCCGTCGGAAATATGGTGGTGCCGCAGCCGTTAGTGACTTTGGCGAGAGGCCAGCGGCATAGGTGGGGCAGCGGGACTTAGAGTTGGCAGCGACGGAGCACGGCGGGACATTGCGCTTCCGGTGGCAACCGCACCAGCGGCCACAACGAGATTGGCAAGCAAGAGTACGGTGAAAAGTCGTGGTGAACTCGGACCGAGGGGAGCGAGCAGCCAGCGTCCATCGTGAAAATCCGCGTACGTGCCAACCCACAGCAGGCGCTCCGCAGCCGAGTGGCAGATCGCAAGCATCATCACCAATAGAAGCAGCACCACGAGCCACACGGTCAGCCGACCAGGCAGTTGTCCGAGCCGACGACTTGGCCGCGGACCCAGCCGATTCGCAAATCGCAGCTCCGCCAGCAGGCCGAGGCCGACCCCGAGCGGCACGCTAACCGTCTGAAGCGTAAACAGGCCCGCCAACACCACCGGCACCGCGCGCTCCGGTCCAAGCAGATACATCAGCGACCAGTCCGGCGCCTCACGGTAAATGCACAGCGTCGCCGGCAGCCACAGGCCGATCGCCAAGGTCAGCATCGGCACCATGGCCTCGCGCAGGCGCAGATAAAGCCGCAATCCCAACGTCGCAGATCTGCCCAAGGAAGCTTGGTGGGGAAGCTGGTCTGGAGGCAGCGACTGCCCACTGCGCTCGACAGGCTCCAGGCTCGGCACCCAGCGCGAAAGCACCAGGCCGAGCATCAGTCCAACAAGCATCGTCAGCGGCAGCGTCGTCACAAGCGGTTCCAGTCCAAGTGCCGGGCGCGCAGGTCCCAGGGAAGCGATCAGCGGTGGCCGGAACTCCGCAGCCCGGCTGTGCGGTGGCGAAGCGTACGGTGAAGCGAGACTGTTCACAAGTGGCTAAGATCGTGATATCAATTATAAATCCGTGCTGTCTTTGCCTCTCAAACCATACCGCCCCTGTGGAGGATGATGTGAACGCCCTCATCAACTATTTGCTCGACAACCTGATGCTCGACTTTCAGGGCGATCTCTCCGTGGACATGGTCCGCGATTTCCTTCGGGACGATAAGAGCCGCGATGCAGAGAGCCTGCGCGCCAAGATTGTCGAAAACCGCTCCACCGCGGAGATGATGATCACGCTGGCTGACTGCCTCAAAGAACATCTCCGCACCGGCATCAACGAGGACGTGATCCGCGAGCAGCTCCGCATGTACACTGAGAGCTAATGCTCTCTCCTCGCTGTCGCTTCTTTGCATCCCCTCTCCTCGCCCTCGTCGCCATCGCCGGAGCTGCCCTCAGCGGGGCGGCCTGTAGCTTCCCAACCACCGACGAACCTCTGCCCGCCGCGAGTGATCCGGCGCTCTCGCTGCTCGGCGTCACGCTCAGCAGTCCGGTTGAGTCGCTACAGCCCGTAAATACGGTCATCACGCTCTCATTTTCCGACATCATCGATCCCGACACCGGTCCACTCATTGCCATCAGGCTTGGGGGACGCGGCAGTCCGATCGAGAACCTGCTCGAATACAACCTTGTCGAGCGCAAGGTGTTGCTGCGTCCAAAAGCGAGCCTGGCGCCGGACTCGGAGTATCAGATCGACGTCGGGACGAGCATCAAGTCGCTGGCTGGGGTGTCGCTGGATCGCGGCTCGCGGGTAACGTTCCGAACCGGGCGCGATGTCCTGGCGCCGCCGCCCGCCGAGGTCCAGCTACAGCTCGCAGATATCGTCGGGGACAAAGGACAGCTCAAGGCGTACTGCGGGACGACAGGTTGTCATGCCGCACTGGGGGTGGGGGAAATCGCGGCACGTAACCTCGATTTGTCGACGGCAACCCCAGCGCTTCAGAGCTATCTGGTTAGTGCGAGTGCCGTCGGCTCTCCAGAGGCCCTGCGACTGGTGCAGCCTGGTCAGCCCGAGCGTAGCTACCTGCTGCGCAAGCTGCTCGCCGGAGGGTCGTTTACGCGAATCATTGGCGACCCCATGCCAGCTGAGGGCAATCCGCCGCTCGGAACCGATGCGCTACTGGTGGTACAGCGCTGGATTCGCCAAGGCGCCAAGTAGGGTAAGCTCGCTCGGGGGAATTCGATGCGGCGCGTTGCACCGGTGCTGGTAGGGCTGCTGCTGGTTAGTTCTTCACCGAGCCTCGCCCGCTCGCCAATCTCACCGACAGCGACGACGATAAGCTGCGACGACCACGATACCGAGTCGCTGATCAAGGCGATCGACGCCGAGCTGGACTCCCTGCGCGCCCAGCCATCGGCGCCGCGGGTATCGCTCGGACGACTACAGCTGAGCAACCAGGCCTATCTGGAACGGCTGCTCCTGCCCATTTTGGCGGCGGCCAAGCGAGGCAAGCTCGCGCTGTGTCAGCTTCTTCACAAGCGCATCAGGCTCCACCCGCTGGCGCGGCACCCCGGCCATGTGACCGCCTACTATCACCCTGTCATTCGGGGCTCGCGGCAACCTCACGGACCGTTTCAGATCCCACTCTACCGTCGACCAAGTGATGAAGCGCTGGTCAACCAGACCACGGCATCGGTGCTGGCGGGAGCGCTGCTGGGACACAGTCTGGAGCTGGTTTACGTCGAGAGCTTGGCCACCGCGCTGCACGTCCACATCGAAGGCTCAGCGACGATTGCGCTCGATGACGGAACCGAGATCAACCTGACCACCGACGGTCACAATGGACATCCGTACCAAAATCCGCTGCGCCTGCTGATCCGCGACCATCGCATTCCTGAGGACTTTCCGACGCAACCAGGGCAGAGCAAGACGCAGGCGTTTGTGACCGCTCATCCCGAGGTGCTGCGCGAGTACTGGAGCAAAAACGCTCACTTTGTGTTCTTCAAGGAGACGCCGCTGCGGGGGACGGGAAAGTTCGGGGAGCTGGTGGCCGGGCGGTCGGTGGCGATCGATCCGAAGCATGTGCCCATGGGCGCGCTGCTCTTGCTGCGGACGCAGGTGGCAACACGCTCCGAACCAGACACCGTCGCCGGGAAGTCCGTCGCGAGGCTGGTGCTGGCCCAAGACACCGGGGCCGCCATCGTCGGAGCGGGTCGAGTCGATCTCTTTGTGGGCAGTGGGGACGAGGCACGCCTTGCCGCCGCACGGACCAGCTATCCGGGGGAGTTGTTCCTGTTGCTTCCCAAACGCAGCAGGCGCTAGCGCGGGCAGCGGGCGAGACCTCGAAAAACCCGGCGCGGACCTTGGTTGTCTGCCGAGAAGCGGGCTATCTTCGTACCTACGAGTCGAGGTGCATGTGAGGCCGCAGGAATTCGAGCAGGCAGTGTTGGAGTTGGCGATGACCACCCGGGTGCCGCTGACCCGCGCCAACATCGTGTTTTACAGCGGCGCGCAGGCAAGCAAAGCCGACAAGTGGCTCGACGAAATGGTCCGCGATGGCCTGGTCGAGTTTGATACCGACGATGACGGCGAGCTGCTCTACAAAGTGTGTGGCAGCAAGCGGCCACTCAGCGGTGCCAAAGAGCTGACTCGCTGCACCGCTTGCAAACGGGCCTCCGCGACGGGATCTCGCTGTAGCCGCTGCGGTCAGCTGCTCGACTCGCACCTCCGGGCACTCAAGGACGAGGTCGAGGGCAAGCTGGTCAGCACGGCGCTGCGGAAGCTCCCGCAAGCGGCGCTTTTGTCCGGTGGTGCGTCGGAGGGGAACAAGAACGTGGCGCTGGGCGGCGCGCTGGGTCTGCTCGGCCCGCTCGGTTGGTTTTACGCGGCGCCTCTCCAAGAAGCGGCGGTGGGATCGGTGGTGTTCCTGCTGATGTTCTCTCTGAGCAAGTGGCTGATGATTGGTCTATCGGGGCTGCTGCTGCCGCTGTCGGCGCTGATTGGCGCGCTCTACGCCTACAAATACAATCGCACCGGTCGCCGAAGCAGCCTCTTCACCGACGACGGCGAGCAGTCCTGATGCCGAGCCTCGAGCTTCGCGAGCTGACGGGAGCGGATGTTCCCGCGGCGCAGTCGCTCCTCGCTGCTGCGCTCCCTCACGATCGCATCGCCGAGGTGGCGCAGGAGAAGCTGCTATCGTCCAATTTCCGTCGCGATCGCTTCTCCGTGGGAGCCTATTCTCCCGCTGGTGAGCTGCTCGGGGTGATGGCGCAGGCCGGACGCTGGATCAAGCTGCTCGCCGTGCTTCCCTCTGCGCAGCGACAGGGAATTGGGACCACACTGCTCGCGACGGCGAAGTCTCACCTGGCACAAGCTGGGAGCCATGCGACGAAGCTGCGCGTCGGGGATCATCCCGGCAACTATCTGTCGCCAGGGCTCGACGAGCGCTATCTGGACGGACAGGCGTTCCTGCGGGCTCGCGGGTTTGCCCAGGTCGACAAGCTGCTCAACCTGCGCGCACCGGTGCGGGACAATCCACTGGTGACCTCGGAGCGGCTGGCCGCGCTTCATCGAACGGCCCACACCGACGGCTATTCCCTGCGACGGGCGACGAGTGCGGACGTGGAACCGCTGCTCGGCATGGTCTCAAGCTCGTTCGCGCCGGTGTGGTCTTGCGAGGTCGCGCGGGCACTCGGTGCGCCGCTCGGCGGGGAAGCCAGCGAGTCTGCCGAAGTGCTGCCGGAAGGCCCCGCTGTCCATATCGCCCTCGACGGAGAAGGAGCCGTGGTGGCCTTTGCCGCGCACGACGGCAACAACCGTGGCCTCGGCTGGTTTGGTCCGATGGGCACGCTCGACCGCCATCGCGGCCATGGACTCGGTGAAGCGCTGCTGCTCGCCTGTCTGCTCGATGTCAGCGAGCGCCCCGAGGGTGGCGTCATCGCCTGGGTCGGGCCGGTCGGCTTCTATTCACGAGCCTGCGGCGCAGTCCCGGATCGCCGCTTTGTGGTCTTCGAGGAGTTGTGATGCAAGGGATCTTTGCGACGCCGCTGCGGGCAATGGTGCTGTGCGCGGGGATGGGCAGCCGACTGGGTGGAATCTCCGACGAGCTGCCGAAGCCACTGCTGCCCGTCTGTAACCATCCACTGGTGAGCTATGCGCTGGCGCTGTGCCGAGGCTATGGCATGCGTGAGGTCGCGATCAATCTGCACCACCTCGGTCACCTCATCACCAACACGATCGGCAATGGTTCCAACATCGGCATGGATATTCACTACTCGTCGGAGACAACGCTGCTGGGAACGGGCGGCGGGGTCCGCAAGATGGCGGACTTTCTGACCCATGACTTTCGCGAGCCGTGCGTAATCATCAACGGCAAGCTGGTCGTCGACGTCGACCTTGAAGCGGTGCTGGCGCTTCACCGGGTCACCGGGGCAGCAGCAACGATGGTGCTACGGGAAACGCCCGACGCCGATGAGTGGGGAGCCGTCGAAGTAGACTCTGATGGTCGCGTATACAGCATCCTTGGTCAGAAGTCGCCAGCGACGGTCGCGAAGCCACCACTGACCCGCTGTATGTTCACCGGAATTCAGATCATCGAGCCGCAGCTGCTGCTCCGCTTGCCGACGAACGAGCAGTCTTGCATCGTTCGCCAGGGCTACGTCCCGGCGCTGCGGGCCGGCGAGGTTCTCTCGGGATACATCATCCCTGGATATTTCCACGAACACTCGACGCCGGAGCGATTTCTCCAAGGCAACCTCAACGTCTTGCGCGGCAGAGCGCGACTGCCCTACCCGCCCGGTCCGCTCGTTGGGGTCAGTCCAATGGCCAAGATCGCAGCCTCGGCGACCATCGTCTCCCCCGTCTGTATCGGTGCGGGCGTCGTCGTCGGCGAAGGAGCCGTCGTTGGTCCGGAGGTCGTCCTCGGCGATGGTTCGACGGTGAGTGCCGAGGTCCAGATCAGCCGCAGCGTGGTCCTGGCCGGAAGCGACGTCACCAGCACCGTCCGCAGCGCCGTGGTCACGCCTCAAGCCAGCTATCGCCTGGTCTTGGCCGATGACGAAGCCTAAGACCTTGGCCGCAACTGTCCGCAGTGAACCCGACAAGCGCCGTACAATCGATCTCACAGGACTACGATCATGAGCGAAAAACCTGCCCAGCTGACCGCCCGACCGCCCATGCAGAGCGGCGGCTCGACGGCCCCAGCACTTTCCCCCAGCGAGCGAGCGGCGCGCGAGATCGCCCAGATCGATCAGGAGATGGACCGCATTATGGACAAGCCCAACGCCCAGGTCGCCCTCGTCAATCCTCCGACCAACGCGCTACAGCCACCGGACGGCAGAACCGTCACGCCGGGAGTCTCGGCAGGCGCTGATCCTGCAGGAATGACGCAGATGGTCATGAACTTTGTCATCCCTGGCTCGGGGACGATCATGCGCGGCATCTACGGCACCGGCTTCGTCCAGCTCGGCATGGCCGTGGCAGCGCTACCGACGATGCTCCTCGTCAAGTGGTGGCTCGGCATCCTCCTCGGCCTGATCGCCTGGATCTGGTCCGCAGCCACCGGCGTCAAGCTCTACAGCCAGTCCGCCTCCCGCTATCGCTAGCTGCCCTACTGAGCAGTCGGTGGCTGCGGGCGGAACACTTGCAGATACAGGCTGCACTTGCCCAGCGCGTCATAGTCGGTGTAGCTCGCTGCCACAATATCAAGGCTCTGCTTCAGATCTGTCCCACTGACTCTCCCGACCGCCAGCGCGGACACTTTCATCCCGGCCTGCTTGGGATCTAGCTCGCCCTTCCATACCGGCGCGAACGTCCCAAACAGGTTCTGCTGCAACGTCAGCGTCAATCCGCGAGCAACCACCACGTCCGCGTATCCGTCCCCATCTACGTCTCCCATCGCCATCGCAGACAGTGGACTCGGTCCTATCGCGGTCACCGCCTGGCTCCACTTCACCTCCTCAGCGAACGCACTGCCATTTCCGAGAAACACCCGCGCTGTCATGGTCTGCCCGTCCTGCCACACTCCCACCACGTCCGTCTTCCCGTCCCCACTCACATCCACGAGCCAAACGCCCAGCACCTGCTTCACCGTCGGCGCATTCGTCACCAGTGCCTGCCACATCCCGCTAGCGCTCAAGTCCCGACTCCACAGCGCTCCATCGTTCGCCGCATACGCCCCCCACTTTCCGTCGGAAGACACCGCCAACGTCTGGCTATCGACAGGGAGCGTGGATGGACTGATCGCTCGGCAGTCCGCAATCACGGTCGCGTTCAGAGGACATGCCGTCAGCGCTGGCTTGCTTGGCATCAGCGCTGGTTGCCCCAGCAGGATATTGTCAGCGGCAAACGCTCCTCGGACCTCAGCACCCCACTGTGTGGTCCAAAACCCGCTGATTGTCCGCTCGACCAGTGCCGATCCATTCCAGCCGAATCGTCTCAGCTTCTGCTTGATCGTCCCTGCACCATCCATACCGATGCCTAATCCGGCGACTTCTCCAGCCACAACGCCCAACTGGTTCTGCTCAGGTAGATCTGTTTGACCGAGTCCCCCAAGCGCCAGCACTACTGGGGTTTGATAGGCAAGGGTTCGCTTGACGACTGTGACCTCGGGTTCTGTTACGAGCGTCCCATCTGCTGCCTGAGGTGGTCGTGGCAACATCGTTGAAACGGCGGCACCGGCTCTCAGCAAATATCTGCCCAGCACAGGAAGGTTCGTCGCCGGAACATCGAGGGAAAAAATGCCACTTCCGTCGCCAGACGGATCATCCGACACGAAACCAGCATTCCCAAGCAGAGTCCCCTGAGCCTTCTCACTAACCAGCCACAGCGGATAGCCGTCGGTTCCGGGCGAGATACCTCGTAACCGAACTTGCAGCTTGGTACTCCCTTCTCGCGGCAGAAGGAACGGCGCCCCACCCTGAGAGAGCGCGCTCTGCCCTAAAAGCTCGACGAGCGGCTGACACGAGGAGTCGTCCGTAGGACAGATGGTCGTGCTCTTGCAACCAAGAAGGGGCAGGCATAGCAGCGCAATCTTCCACGCTGTTCTTAGGGTTTGCCGTTGGTACATGGATCACCATTCTTCAAGTACGAAAGACCGAATGACAAGCCCCCCAATCCGACGCCGATTCCACCGAGTGCGAATGCGGCCTTTGAGCCGTCCACCGAGTCCCACTGACACTTTGAGGAACGGCCTCCAAAGTTGCAGTCTGTGCTCCCATTTTCTTTGCCATTTTGGGACAAGAGGACTCCGCCGGTGACGATACCGATGGCGCCTAGGCTTAGGAGGGCGATTCCGCCGATGCGGAGGCCGCGCTGTCGGCTCGTGAGTGGACAGACTGCGGGCGGGACGGGACTGCCTTGCACGCCGTTCGAGATCCCTGAAGGGGAATCGGGAGGAGGCGGTCCAGCGACGAGCGTCAGTACGGGAAGGGGAGCCAGACAGTCCGCCCTGGGAATCGTAAGCATTGCGGGCGTTGAGCTGTCGAACAGCAGCCCAAGGTTGAGCGCGACATGCTGGGCCAGGTGACTCTGGCAGGTATCCTTGGGACAGTAAAAGCGCAGCTGACGTGGCTCGCCGCCGACTTGCAGCGTCAGCGCAATCCGTTCGACTGCGCCCCGCCCACCAGGCCCTCCTTGCAGATCGACCTCCAGCGTCGGGACGATAGAGAAAGTTGCGCTTGCGGACGGGCCTCGCCCTTCGACAAAGACACTCGGCACCCCCATCTCTAGGAGCGTGCGCTGTAGGGAATTCTCGATCGGCGCCACCGCCACCCGCGCGCCTCCCACCGCTCGCACCGACAGTGACAGCCCTTGCGATAGCGCGCTGCGGACGGACTCGGCCTGCGGCTCGCGCCCCATCGGATTGTTCGGTACAGCCGAACAATCGGGCCGAACCGCAGCTTGTTCCACGAGCAGCGCCATATGATGGGCCATCGCCTCCCCGACCTCGCAGTCCCGGCAGGAGAAGCTCCGCTCAAGCATCTGCCCTCTGTCGAGATCGATCCACCACAGAGAAGCACGCCGCCCCCCAGAAGGAATCGGCCCAGTCGTCCCGCCGATCAGTCGTCCGCTGCGCAGACCCGCCGCCTGTCGCAGCCCACAGGAGAGGTCCTTGCAGAACTCCTTGCCCGCCGGAAGCAGCTGCGGGGTCTCTCCCATCTGTTGCAGACGTCGCTGAACCTGCAGCGTGACCTCTTGGCTGGACTCGCCCCCTTCGGAAAAAATGGGAGCAAGATGCAGCCGCGGCCCCGGCTCTTCCGCCCGGATAGGAGTCGCCAGCAGCGACGGAGCGAACAGCAGCGCAAGCAGTTTCGGCAGTGGCGTTCTCATCTGAACCTCGGGTCTCCCAAAGAGTAGCAGCTACTGGAATGACCGCGGCTTCTTGGTCGCCACTTTGGCCGCTCCCTTTGGATTTCCCGCGGGCTCCAAGGTTGACAGCGTGCGGTGCAGTTGCGCGATCCCGTTGACAATCTCACCCCGACGGTGAATGAGCGATCCCACGACCGCCATGCGCACCACGTTGTCGCCATCAAGCAGCAGCGTCACCGGCAGCGACAGCGAGCGCTCACTCACGGAGTCCTTGTTTCCGGACGCCATCGCTTGCTGCGGCAGCACTTGCAACAGCAACGAGGCCAGCTTGTTTTCCGCATCCCGAAACAGAAGTCCAGTCGGCATCCCTGCATGTCGCGCCGCCATGAACGCCTTCATCTCAGAGCCCGAGCTGATCGAATCGGCGACAAACAGAAACTGCACCTCGCCTTTGTAGTCGGTGCGCAGCTGCTGATCGATCTGTTTGAGCAGCGGAAACTCCTCCTGACATGGCTTGCAGTAGGTCCCCCACAAGTGGAGAATACGCACCTTTGCCGTCGGAAGCTGGCCCTCATTGCCCACCGGCGCCCGCCACGCTTGGGTCGGCCCATCCCACACGGCCAGAGGCGGCATGGTCACTCGGTGATTGAGCAGATACACCTCATCTTTGACCGGCGGCGTGGCACTCTCCGCCACAGCCAGCGTCGGAACAGCGGCCAAAAACAGACACAGGAGCGAGGATCTGAGCGTCATCAGCAGTCCACCTTGAACACGAAAATGACCACTTGCGGGTCTTTGGGCTTGGGCTCGCCGGGCGCCACCTTGTCCTGTGGGATCCGACGGGAATACTGCTCGAGCAGCTGCGACTTCTGATCGCAGGTCACTTGGAACGGACCTACTTTGCCGGTCTGCGGCGCCAGCTTCAGCTCTTGCCGCATGTACTTCACCAACAGGTCGGCCTTCTTTTCCGGAAGCTGGATCGCCGCGTCGCCCACCATGTTGTTCTGGAGCGTCAGGACCAAGACCCGCGACACCGGACTGAGCTGCTCGGGGTGCAGCAGATCCCGAAGCTGGGCGACCCGGAGCAGCGCCATGTCTTTGGAGTCCTGATCGGGACGGAGTCGTATCAGGACATGTTTTTGATCCTGCATGAACAGCAGCACGCGATCGAGCGTCCTTTGCGGACACTGACCGGATTCGCAGCGACTGGCCTCGGCGACAAAGTCCGCGACCTGCTGATTGGTGCAGCGCATCCCTCGCCACAGGCGCCGATTTTCCCCCTGCAGCTCGGCGATCTGCTGCCGCATCTCCGCGAGCAGAAGATCGTGCTTCACCAGCTGCGGCGCAAGGTCCGCTTCACAGCCGAGCAGATAAGAGACTCCAAATATACCTAATATTGCACGCAGCGTCGTTCTTAGTCCCCGCACCGTAGCTCCACCTCGATTGGCAAGTCTGTGCCGTGCTTGATCAGAAAGCCGCTCAGCGTCTGCGAAAAAATCCGCTCCTGCTCGATGCTGACAGCCCCAGCGATCGCAAACTGCATCCGCTGACTCGAGCGCAAGAGCTTCAGCGTCTTGCCACGACAGATTCGCAGCTCCGCCGTCTTCGCCGCTTCCAGTACCCCCTCAAACACCGTCGGAGAAGTCGTCGGGCCAATGCAGCGCCGGGTCACGCTCACTTTTTCGCAGCCCAACGACTTGGGCTTGGGACGAGGGAGCGGCGGGCTCACCACAGGTTCCACCACCAGCTTGGGCTTGGTCGGGGGTGGTTCCACTTGATCCGGCACAGCGGAGAGCATCGTCGTCGGCACACTTGGTAGTAGGGTGACTGGGGCCTCCGTCGGAACCGTTACCACCGCAGCGGACTGTTGAGAAGGCCGATGCAAAAGCGCCCACAGCACGACCAGCAGCGCAGGCAGCAGCACAGCCGAACCCAGCGCCAGAACTCGCCACCGCGCCGGAGGAGGGATCGGTCGAGCCGAGAGCGCAGACTCACTCGCCGCGCCACTGATCGTTGACGCCGACGGGGGCGGAAGTCCACTTAGACTGTTGGGCGGTCCCGACGGCAGTCGCACAGGACCACCACTTCGCGCCACCATCGTCATCGGCACCGGCTGATCCAGCTCCGTCGCTGTGCCCAGCTCATCTTCCAGCTGGGAGAGCGCATTGGCGACCTCCCACATCGCGGGTCGCTCGCTCGGCTCTGCCTGGAGCATCTGCATCACCAGGGCCCCGAGCAGCGGTGGAGTCCAAGGAGCAGCCTGCGCAATCGGCTCAATCGACTGATGGGTGATGTAATGCGCAATCAGCTCGTACTCGCTGCCAGCGCGAATCGGCGGTCGTCCGGCCAGCAGGTGATACAGCAGCGCTCCGAGAGAAAACACGTCCGCGCGATCACTGACCTGCGAGGTATTGCGCAGCTGCTCGGGCGAGATGTACCACAGCGTTCCCATCACCGCCCCGACCTGGGTCTGCGCCGCCGCATCACTCGTCGCGGCTGTAAGCTTGGCAATCCCGAAGTCGAGCAGCTTGACCCGCTCGCCGCGCACAAGCTCCAGATCGCGCGCCAGCATCACATTGTCGGGCTTGAGATCGCGATGGATGATCCCTTTGGAATGGGCAGCCGCGACGGCAATCGCTACCTCTTTGCCAATCCAGGCCGTCTCGAGTGGCGACAGCTTGCCGCCCCGCGAAATCAGGCGCTGGGTCAGCGTCTCGCCCTCGAGAAACTCCATCACCAGATAGGTCGTACCGTCGGGAAGCGTCCCCAGGTCATAGATCTCGACGATGCTCGGATGGTCGATGCTGTTGACCGCCACTGCTTCGTTGAGAAAGCGCTGCGCATACTCGGCATCGCGCGCCAGGTTCGAGTGCAGGATCTTGATCGCGGCCCGTCGGCCAATCGTCTGGTGTAGTGCCTCGAAGACCATCCCCATCCCCCCTTTGCCGAGGAGCCGGACAATCCGGTATGGGCCGATAGCTTCCCGATCCATGCCGGCAGCCTAGTCCAGCCCCTCGAGGTCGGCAAGGCCCAAACGGTTGCAATCGATTTGCGTGTGCTATGGTCCGCGACCTGCCGCGGATTTTTCGCGAAAGGCACGGAGAGACATGGCGACCATACGTCAGACCTTCGCTCGTTTCGTCGGAGCCCTGCTGCTGTCAGCGAGTGGCTGTTCGCATCTGATCACGATGGAAGTGAGGCCGTCGGATTGCATCAATCCTCCCCAGGGCAACTGTCTCACCGGCGCAGCGGAGTCACGAATCCTGGATGTCCGGCTCTATCAGCTCAAGGACGCAGTCGATCCCTGCAAGCTCGATCTCGAGCTGTTTTTGCAAGGCAAAGATCAGGAAGCGCTCAAGGGTCTGCTCGTCGAGACAGTGAACAAACAGACGCTGCAATTTCCGTTCAAAGTCGCAGCCAGTGATCCGCGCAGCTTGGGCTCTTGGGAGCTAGGGACAGATACCCGCTATCTGCTCGCGCTGGCACTCGGTAGAGGCCGCACCCGCAACACCGTCCGCCTCATTCCGATCACGGCACTCGGCACGACCTGGCGCTTCTACTTCCACGGTTATGACATCTGCACCGAACGGGAATGTACAAACCTCAACACGGAGGCGCAGTGCCCCCAATGAGTCAGACGAGCAAAGTGGCGTGGAAAGACGGAATGTTTCTGCTGCCCCAACACTTTCAGCAAGCAGAGCGTCACATCGAATCGCAGCTCCGTCAGCTGGCGTTGGGAGTGCAGCCGCTCGGCTGGGGGATACTCGACCTCACCCTCGATGAACAGGCCGTTAGCGAAGGCCGAGTCGACGTGCTGGCGTGTCGCGCGATCTGGCCGGATGGGACTCCTTTTGATGCGCCGCATCTCGATATTCCGCCGCCGGCCTTGGCCCTGCCAAGTGGGGGAGCGGCGCGCCTCGGCGAGGTCTTCCTGACGATTCCGCTGCGTCGTGCGCAGGTCCCGCTGACCACCCAGAGCAGTGAGCGTCGCGATGCCCGCTTCATCGAACGGGAACAGGAGGTCGCGGACGACAGCAATCCGGACCAGGTTCAGAGCATCGAGATCGCGGTCAAAAATGTCCGCTTGTCTGTTGAGTTGGGAGGCGATCGGGGAGGCGATCGGGAGAGCCGCGATGGCCTGTGCAGCCTCAAGATTGCCGAGGTCGAGCGCACCACCGCCGGAACCTGGAGTCTGCGGCGCGACTATGTTCCGCCCTGCCCGGTTCTGCGCGCAGCGCCCCAGATCGTTGGCAAGGTACAAGAGCTTTTGTCGCGCATGAATGTCCGGGCCGAAGATCTAACTGCACAGCGACGGCAACGTGGAGACGGACTCGAGTTTCAAGCCGCCGATCTGCTCAACTTTTGGCTGCTGCATGCGCTCAACAGTGCGGCTCCCAAGCTGCGCCACTTGCTGACGGTGTCGAGCTGCCATCCAGAGCGTCTATATGCCGAGCTACTCGGTCTGTTTGGGAGTCTGCTCGTGTTTCATCCCAGCGCCGCGCGGGAAGCACCGCCCTATCAGCACGAAGCCATGGGCGAGTCTTTCGCGACGCTGCTGGCGCAGATTTACGAGCTATTGGGAGTCATTGTTCGCGAGCGATACACGCTGATTCCGCTGAAACAGAATCGCAACGCATGGGATGGCCGCGTCGAGGATCGCCAGCTCCTGGAAGCCGCGCACCTGTATCTGGTGGCCACCGGCGACCTGCCGCGTTCCGAGTTTGAGCGACTCCCCAGCGCCTGCAAGATGGCCGACAGCAGCCGGGTCGAGAGCCTGGCGCGGACTGCCAATCCCGGTCTGACGCTGGTGCCCGTGCCGCGTCCACCGTCGCAGGTGCCGGTGCGCAAGGATGCGGTCTACTTCTCTGTGAAAGCGGAAGGACCGCTGTGGCAGGAGATTCGCCGCTCCGGTCAGATTGGGGTGTTTGTGCCACGCGCACCGGACGGACTTCACCTCGAGCTGGTGGCACTACATGACGCTGCAGGAGCCGCCGCATGATGATCTCTGCCGAGGCTGCGCAGGCGCTCCGGACCGCTTATCTGGAGCTGTTTTGGCTGGCGACCAGACTCCGCAACGGCGAGGTTCCTGGCCATCGGACGCTCGAAGTACGCGCTTCTGCGGAACGAACGCTGCGCGAACAGAGACGGGCGCTGCTACGCGCCGATGTCGATGATGCGCTGGTGCAGGATGCCGAGATGGCGGTGATTGCGCTGCTCGATGAGTCGGCGCAGCTGTCGACGGCGCGGGACTGTGCCGAGCAGTGGATGGCGCGACTCCTTCAGTACGAGCACTACCAACACTCCAATCTGGGTCGCGATTTTTTCGATCGCTTGGAGTCGCTGCGCCACCGCCCTGATACACCGCTGCCGCTGCTCGAGATCTTTGCGCGCTGCTTGGCGTGGGGGTTTGAGGGTCGGTATCGGGAGGAGAATCGCAGCGACGATCTGCGGGCACTGCGTGATGCTCTCCGCGCCGAGCTTCTGCCGAGACTGGAACAACCGCCGCTCTGTCCGCCGCACAGTGAGCTGTCCGCGCCGCCGATGCCCCCGCCGCTGTTTGCCGCGCCGTGGGTGATGGGACTCGCGGCCACGCTGGTGCTGCTGGTCGGGGTTCTGCTGACGGGAACACTGTACTGGCAATCGAGCACAACCCGAGAAGCGCTGCGCCAAATTGGCAAGGAGTGAGGAAGGAACCGATGCGCAAGCTGTTTGCATTCCTCGCCCGCCCCATTGTCTGGTCGACGGGAGCACTGCTCCTTTTGCTGCTGGCACTGCACGTTGTCTGTCCGCTTTTGGGAGTCCAAGACGAGCAGCGCTGGATCATTGAGCTGCTCGTCGGGATTCCGCTCACCGTGCTGCTGCTCGGCTACTGGCTGCGCCTGTTTCTCATCGAGAGACGGCTCGCTTCGGACATGGCGGCGCAGGCGAAAAAACAGGCCGCGCTGCAAGGACCCGATGCGCTGCGGGACTACAAGGCGTTTTCGGAGGAGTTCACCCGCGCCTTCGCCCAGCTCAATCAGACCTGTCGCGAGCGCGGTCAGCTGGGTGGAGCCTCGGCGCTGCCCTGGATCATGATTCTCGGTCCGTCGGGAGTCGGTAAGAGTACGGCGCTCGAGCGCTCCGGTCTGCGCTTTGTCAGCCTCGGTCGACGCCTGCAAGGAATCGGCGGAACCCGCAACTGCACGTGGTGGCTGGCGAGCGATGCGGTGTTCCTCGATACCGCCGGTCGGTATGCGGTGCGGGATGAAGATCGGGACGAGTGGCGGGCCTTCCTACAGCTCTTGCGGCGCCGTCGCGTACGACCGATTGATGCGGTGCTCTTGCAAGTGGGAATTGATGAAATTCTCGATCGTCCGCGCGCAGAAGTCGAGCGGGCCGCGCTGCAACTTCGCGAGCGACTCGATGAGCTGCTGCTGTTTCTCGATGCGCAGATTCCGATTCAGCTGCTGTTTAATAAGTGCGATCTGCTCGACGGATTTGTGCCATTTTTTGCAGCCCTCGATGAACAGGAAAAGGCGCGACCGTGGGGATTCCGGCTCGACACCAATCAGCTCAGTTCACAGTCTCTGGGAGAGTCCTTTCAGCGCAGCTTTGCGGAGCTAGTGCGCGTCATCACGCAGCGCTTGACCGCGCGCCTTTTGGCGATGACGGATCGGGAGTCCCGTGAGGCCGCGCTGAGCTTCCCGGCAGAGCTGGCCCAGGCCGCTGCAACGCTGCGCTTCTTCGTCGAGACGCTGTTTGAGGTACGTTCCCGCAGTGCTCACCGGGAGACTCCGTGGCTGTGTGCGGTTCACTTTGGCAGCGCCGAGCAGACCGGCCAACACCAAAGTAGCTTACGTCAGCGACGGTCCGAGGAGCTAGGACTGCCAAGCGTTCGACAGTCGGCCAGCCTGATGCCGATGGGTACGGGCAATTCGGGTGAGACGCTGTTTCTGCGCGGTGTGTTTTCGCAGATCCTTCGCCAGGCCGAGCTATCGGCGCGTCCTAGTCTGGCCAAACAGAGTCGCATGCGGCTGCACCAGAAGCTCGCGCTGGCGACGGGCGGAGCACTCTGTCTGCTGGGAAGTTACTACCTTGGGAGTCGCTATACCGAGTCGCTGCGCTGGATGACGGAGCTGCAACAGCAGACCACGGCGATGCACTCCGCAGAGTCAGTGAATCGCGATGCAAGCCAGGTCAAAAGAGACGAGATCATCGCCGAACTGCACCGTCAGGAACAGGTGCGCCTGTTGCTAGAAGATGCGCCGTCGGGAGTGCCGCACGGGCCGGCACAGGAGGCGAGCGCGCTGCTCCGTCATCGCATTGAGAAGGAATGGCTGCTGCCGCTGCACGGACAGCTACAAGAGGATCTCCAGCGAGCTGCCGGTCTGTCGGGAGGCGCCGCGGGAGAGGAGTTTAGTCGCGGCTTCCATGCGCTCCGTCTGCTCTATGTCTTGGGTGGAAATAGCTGCGCGGGCACCGATCCCGAGCCCACCCGCGAGTCGCTGTCCCACTTTGTTTGGAAGCAGTGGCAGCGCGCGATCAAGGAGCAAGGACGGTTCCTCGAAGTGGAGAGCAGCGATGAGCAGGACCCGCAGCGGCCACGCAGTCCGAGTCTGCGGCTGCGACGGGAAGTGGAGTTCTATTTCGCGCAAGAGCCGGCCCTGATCGGCAAGACCTCGACTCTGCGCTTCGAGGAGTCGCTGCGACAAGAGGCCAAGCGGACCCTGGCGAGCGGAGCCGATGACTCGGTGGTCTTTAACCTGCGGACCTCGCTATCGAGCTTGTACGAACGGGAGCCGCAGTTCCGCTCGGAAAAGGCGCTGCTCACCGACAAGGGCATCAAGCGAGTCTTCACCGAGCGTGGTTGCAGCGAGTTTTTTTCCAAAGAGGCGAGCCGCGATCGCGAGTGGTGGAAGTGCGTGCTCGATGTGCCGGTTCCCAAAGATCCGCCCAACCTCGAGGAGCTCTACCGGAGCAAGTATGTCGAGGCGTGGAATGGCTGGCTGCGCGACTTGCAGCTGCGACCTTCCGATCCAGCCAATTCCGCCAAATCAGCGATGGGAATCCGTAAGGAAACGGCGGCGCTGGAAGAGGTTCTTCGCAAGCTCGATGGCCTGATCCGCGACACTCCGCCCGCGCTTCCCGAAGTCTGGGAGCTGACAGGCCGAGGTCGGCCAAATGCCGCAGCAGCGGGTGGTCTCCGTCGCGGCAAGCGGCCCTTTTACGCAGGCTGTAGCAAGCAGCTAGACAGCTTGGTCGCCCAAAGCAAAAACGCCGCCCGCCAGATCAATACTCCGCGTGAGTGCCGTGATGCGATGGCCCTGCTGGCGCCCTTGACGCAGCTAACGGCCAAGGACAAAGCGCCCGCCTCCGACGGAACAGAAGCCAGTGATACCTCGCCGCAAGAGGACTATAAGAGGTATGTGACAGTAGTAAAATCGCTGCGCAAGCGACTGGTGGAGATTGCCAAGAGTACGAAGCGGAATGCCGAAGCGCTGGCGCTGCTGCAAGAGACCATGGCCAGCAAAGGCGAGCTGTGGAACCTGCAATCGGCGCGCGATGAGCTGATCCACAACCTTCACGACCGGCTCAAAGGCAGCGGCTTCGATCTGGAGAGCAGTGGCTTACAAGTTGCGCTGCGCAGCCTCGAAGAGATGACCTGGAAAGCACTCCTTCCGCCGGCTGCTCTGGCGCTCAATGAGCAGTGGCGTGCTCAGGTCTATGCGCTGTGGAAGACGACCAAAGAGAACCAGGAGAGGCAGCGCACCACCGACGATGAAAAGTGCAAAGCGCGGACTGATTTGCTGCGCGGCAAGCTCAAAGACTTTGTTGATAAATCGCTGACCATGTTCAAGCAGGAAAACAACGTGCCGGACTGCAATCCACGGCGATTGGACCCGCCGTTTGACGACGCAATTCCGATCCTCTCGTCGGCGTGTAGCAAGATTGCCTATGCCCGTCGCGTCGGTGAGGAGCTGACCGACTGTCCCAAAGCGCTCGCGGGCGGCGGCGGACTGACCAAGCGAGATCCGCAGCTTGCCGACATGGTGCAGCCGAAGACCAAGGGCTGTGAAGCGGTGCCCGAGTTTGTAGTTCTCGATCGCGCCGACAAAGTGTTTCTCTGCAATCAGTCGTCGGAGCGCTGCACGGAGAGCCAGATCAAGACCTCGCAGCGGGGACGACTGATGGTCAAGTGGCAAGGGCTCGCGGGTTATTCACCGATCCTCGAGTACGACTCTGCCGACGAGCTATACCGCCAAGGTCATCTCACCTCCGGCAAGCTGGTGTTCAGGGTTCCGGAGCGGGTCGCCCCCGGCAAGTGCAGAGACTACGTCATTCGCTTCACGCTCGCGCCGTCGAGTGCTGGTGGTGGTGAGATGCCCAAAGCACCCGACGATCGCTGGCGCAACGTCGAGCTGCCCGAGTCGCTGCTCGGCAACCAGCACTGAGGTCTTCATGGGGCAGCCGTCGACGAGCACTCTTGGCGTGTTGGGCTATCTGCCCGGACATCCGGACTTCGTGCGCGTGCGTGCATCTGGTCGCGAAGTCCGTCGCCTCGAGGACTGGATCGAGCGCGGTCTGCACCAAGCCCGCTGGGACATGGGAGGCGGCTTTTCCGTCGCCTATCCGCGCCTCTATCACCGCTTTCTATTTCGTCCTGACAACAGTGAACAGGCGGTGCTGGGACTTCTGTGCGCCTCGCAAGACAACCATCAGCGGCCCTTTCCGTTTGTCGCGTTTGATCTGCTGCCGACGGTGGCCTGGGATAGACAGCCGCTGTCGCTGCTCGATGCCAATCACCAGTTTTTTGTGGCGCTCGAGTCGCTGGTTCGCGACCTCGGACGGCTCTCTCACATCGGACAGATTCATGGTCAGGTCGCAGCGACTCCTTCGCCGATCGTTGCAGCGCCCGCCGAGGCCCCTGAAACCAGCCGCCAGCAGACCATCGACGCGGAGGCTCGTTATGCCAACTTCTTGCAAGAGACCGTCTGTGGCGACCTCGGGCAGAGAGGGAGTGAACCCACCGCAAACGGGCGCGGCGCGGCACTCTGTCAGGACCTGGTGAGCCTGCTTGGGAATGCCTCCGATCCACGCTTGCTGCGGCAGAGTCTGCTGATTCCGTTGACCCGCCCGGCGTTTGCCCGGCAGCTCGAGCTGCGGTTCTTTTTGTCGCTGATCTCGTCGCTGATTCGACCCTATGCACCGACTCTGACGATGTTCTGGCAGCTCGGCGGTATCCAGCCCGGCTCCCTCCTGCTCAGCTTCCGCGAGCCCACGGTCGATGGCTTTTTGGCCCTGCTCCGCCAGCAGGAAAGTACGCGCGGAGTGACTCAACCCGGCCTGCTGCCGCCGACCTCACCACCCTCGTTGCCGTGGCTGACTTCTGCAACTCCCTTGCAAGAGCTGCTGGCGTCTGTGGCAAACCAACCACTCCTTTCGCCCGAAACACCAACGCTGCGGAGCATTCCGACTAGAACAGGTTTTCGCACATGAGACTCCACCTGCGCGTACTTTCTGGGCTGCAAATCGGCGATGAGGCCGTCGTTGATCCGCCGGGCGGACTGATCGGTCGGGGCGATGGCTGCGCGCTCTGTCTGCGTGATTCCTCGGCGTCACGTTCGCATGTCGAGCTGCGCTGGGAGTCCGATGGCTGGTGGGTGATTCAGCACAGCACCCGCAGCGCCACCATCATCGATGGGACCAACCTGACCTCCGGGCCGATTCGCTTGCGCGCCGAAGGACTGCTGCAAGTCGGTCACATCACCATCGAGTACCGAGTGCAACAGTCCGTCCATAAGTCCGCGCCGGATGTGCTGGTGGACGCGACGGCACCAGCGACCATGATCAACATTCGCAGCAAGCTGCCGGCGCTCCAGCAGACGGTCCTGCCACAGATGATTCCGCTCCGCCCGAGTGAGCCTGCCGCTTCGCAAGCACCCCCAACGCTGATTCTGCGCAAGCCAGAGTCCCAGATACCCAGCGAGCAGGATCAGCTACGTCAGGAACGAGATCTGCTGCGCAGCCAGTGCGAGCGACTGGAGAGCGACAATGCGAAGCTTCGCCAGATGCAGGAGCAACAGCGACGGGAACGTGAGCAGCTCACCGCAGAACTACAGCGCGTTTCCCATGAGCTGGCGACAAAAATGGAAGTTGCTGCGATCACGGCTTCACCTGCGATGGCGCAGCATGCGATGAAGCCGGGCTCGTCGCTGCCTGGGCAGGCGCTCCAGCTGTTGTTGCCATTTTCGGAGAGTCTGGAGCAGGCCTCCGAGGCACTCCGCGAGGGCGATGCCGCACGGGCGCGGACCTTGATTCGCAGTGCGTCGTTTGGTCTCGCTGATCTCCGCGATCTCTTCGAGTCGTCAGTGGCGTAAGCAGCGCAGTCCCTGATTCCGTTGGGCCAATATTCCCTTTTGGCCAATATTCCGTAGTGCAAAAACAGCGGAGATTGTACAAGACGCCCTGGTGATGCCGTGGTGACGACCTGTGCTTCCAAACAAATGAGTCGAATCAAGGCGCATGGCGGGGCTGGTACGTCCCTCCTGATTGCTTCCGCCTCGACGCTGACACTGTTTCTGAACCTCCTGTCGGGCTGCTCTAAAGGTGGCTACAGCGGCCCTCCCACTGATGGCTCCGTGCGGCCTCCGCGCGATCTGTCCGATGTGGTTTCGCGGCCTGACTTGCTGACCGAGAACTCGGATGGATCGACGGACTTTGGTTCGCCAGCAGATCTTGCGGGGCCACGTGACCTCGCGGTATCGCCCGATCTCGCGGTGCCGCCCGACTTCGCCATTCCGCCCGATCTGACCCCAGCTGGCCCCATCACCGGCGGTCCGTGCCTGTCCGGAGCGATCGGTGCGACGGCATTCCGGGTCCACTGGACCGATAGCGGAGGCCGCGCCACCGTCAGCTATGATGTCCACGGCTTGCCGGACAAGACCCGCTGGAAGGTCGGCGTGTACGGCTACGGCGTCGGCTTCACGCCTCAGTTCGTCGATCCGTTCCTTGGCAGCGGCGGACTTCAGCTTGACTCCAGCGACTTCATCGATGTCGAGCTGAGCACCGTCGGAGTCTCGCGCATCACGAGTGCCAGCCTGTCCCTCTTTGGCCGCTCCTACTCCACCGGTACAAGCGGCAGCTTCAACTGGATGACCTTCACCGGCAGCGGCTCGACGCCCCTCAATCACGTCAGCAATGTCGCGCCCTATCGCTGGTACTCCGGCGACGCCACCGCCGCCATTGCGCCGAGCGATCGCGGCATCCTCCTGCGCATCAAGGCCGGCGGCAGCTCGAACTCACTCGTCGTCAACCGCCTGGAGCTTTGCATACACGCGAGCTGAGCGCGCCGCCGCCCATTCCTTGCTACCGCGCAGACTGTTCGCCCAGCGCCGGATCGGCCTGAACGTCGCGGAGTCCAAGCAAAAGACCCAGCACACAGGCCGAGACCAGCACCAGCGCAATCACCACAATCTGCCGCACAAAGTAGCGACGGTGCGCCAGCGCTTGCGCATCCACTACTGCTGCTTTCAAAGCGATAGGCGGCTCGCGGTCGACACCTCGGCCGAGGTTTGAAATCGGTGCCAGCGGCGACGGAACCGCAGCGTTCACAGGTGGCGACGCTGCCAGCTGCTCCGATGGAATCGCGCCCGGCGCTGGCACATGCACGGCCTCGGGAGATGGGCGAGTGATCAACGTCTGCTGCTCAGCGCGCGGCGGCATCACATGCACGGCCTGCGGAGCCACCCCAAGCTGCACCGAAAGCCACGGTCCGCCCTCGCCACCGAGCTGAAAGCGGACTCCTGATTGAAGCGGAATCGCGCCCCGTACCGCCACGCCACCTTCGCGAAAGGTTCCGTTGGCGCTGTTGAGGTCGACCAAATAGATTCCCTCTTCCCGAACTTCGATCCGCGCGTGGGTCCGTCCGACCACCCGGTCACGGTCCGGATCAAACCGGACATTGCACAGCCGCTCGCGGCCCAGCAGAAGCGCTCCCGGAGCCGCTGGCAACACATACCGCTGCCCGGCCAGACTCCCAGTCTCCACGACCAAGAATCCCGTCGCTGAAGTCGCCAAAAGTGGAGAAAGCGTGGTCTCATTCATTGCACACCTCACAGGTCGCCCAAGGGCTCTCGCAACACGCCGGGAACTGGCACTGCCAACCTTGGCCCAGCAATTGCTTTGCAATCGCGATGTCACGGAGCCTAGGTCAGCCGATTCCCACTTGGCAAGTAGGAACGATGTCGGTGGCCCTTCTGTCTCCGGGCCATGGTATGAGCGAGGCTCACTGGAAGGATTTCGGAAGGTTTGACGACATGATCGAAGCGCTTCTGTCTGGTCCCCTGGCTCAGCTTGGTAAGTCGGCCCTCGCGGCTCCTGAGCCGTCGGACAGTGATCCGCTGCTCGCGCAGTTTCAAGCGGCGATCGCAACGTTTAGTACCAGCAAGCAAGGAGTGGACTGGCCACTGGTCGGGCGCGTCGGCAGCGAGCTAGCGGCCCAGCGCTGCGATCTCAAGATTTACGGATATTTGGCACTGGCGGTGTTTCATATTGGAGTGAGCGATGGCTCCGCGTACTTGCAGTTGGGAGCCGTTCTGATCTCGCTGGCTGACTTCTTGGGAACCCCAGAGGGACTTGCCCGCTGTGTTCCGCGCAGTGATTCTCGACGACAAGGGCAGCTCAAGTGGCTCTCCGAAGAGCTGGGTCTGCTGCTCCAGCAGAGTCCTCCCAAGCCCGCCCATGCGGACGCGGTGCGCGCTTGTCTCGCAGCAGCAGAGCGCGCCGGGGAAGTGGCAGGAACGGCGCTCAGACTCAGCTATCCGCTCCTGCGCGAGCTACGGGAAGCGCTCAAGGAACAGGAGCGCGCACTGCCGGCCCCCGTCGCCCCTGTGACCACAGCGGTTGTGGAAGCAGCATCGGTACAGACAACGACTCCGCTTGCAGCGCCTGCTGTCCCCGTGATTGCCGCGACTGCCGCCCGACCCGCCGAGCCCGCAGCACAGTCCGCAGCGGCCGCCCTCGACGTTGCTTCGCTGAGTATGGAGACCGTCGAGGATCAGCTGGCGGAGCTGCTGATTCGGCTCGCTTCGCACTTGCGTACGGAGTCGCTAGAGAGTCCGGCTTCCTACTGGCTTGTGCGCGCGCTGCGCTGGGCAAACCATGACCTCATTCGCGCCGAGCGGGTCGCCGAAGTGCTCGCAAACAAAGGTCGCTCGCAGCTTCCGCCGCCGCAGGGTCACACGCGACTGCGCAAGGACTTCAGTCAGCGACTCGCGTCCGGTCAGTTTGCCGAGGTCGTTGCGGAGTGTGAGGAGCTGTTTGTGCTCTCTCCGCTCTGGCTCGATCTACAGCGCTTTGTTGCGCAGGGACTCACTGGACTGGGCGCAGAGTCGGCGCGAGCGACGGTACAAGGGCAGCTGCGAACCCTCCTTCAGATCTGTCCGCAGCTTCCTGAGCTGCGCTTTTCGGATCGCGAAGGAACTCCGTTTGCCGATTCCGAGACCGTTCTTTGGTTGCAAAGTGAGTGCGCAGAAGCAAGCACTCCGAACAGTAGCAGTACATCGCGCAGCGACGGTCCAGAGGAGTCGATTCCCGAAGGACTTTTGCCCGGCGTGCAGTTCCTGCAACAGAAAATCCATCAAGCGACTTCAGGGGCCCGCCGCTTTGCGCTGCGACTTCGTTTGAGCGAGCTACTCCTGCGTGAGCGTCGCAGTGACATTGCCATGCCGCTGGTCAATCTGCTCCTCACGGATGTCGAGTCGCATCGCCTCACGGAGTGGCAACCAGACTTGGTGCAAAAGACGCTGCGACTGGCGGTTCAGGCTGCGCGCGCTGCCGAGCTTGCCGCCGAGCAGCGCACGATCCTGTGGAGTCGCATCTGCCAGCTCGCTCCCGCCGAGGCAGTGGAGCTGGGACCGGAGCTTCTGCCGCCGTAATTCGCGGCCCTAAATTCAGCGACGGTCCATGGTGTCTCGTCGCCAAACAGAACGAGAAGATAGGCTTGCAAACGTCCGATCACTTTGCTACGCCCATCTCCATTCGGCACGTTAGCCGTACTTTTTCACGGAGGCCCACGTCACATGGCAGCAGCCCCTGGCAAAGATGGTGCAGTTGCTCCGCAAGAGCGCATCAACATCAAGTACAAGACCGACACTGGTGGCGCGGTCGAGGAAGAGGAGCTACCACTCCGTCTTCTGGTCACTGGTGACTTCACGGGTCGAGCGGACGCGACTCCCATCGAAGAGCGCAAGCCGATCAACATCGACAAGAACAACTTCGATGAAGTGCTCATGAGTCAGCGCGTTGGACTCAAGCTTCAGGTCGACAACACCCTCTCTGGGAAGGCGGATGCGCAGCTGGGCGTCGATCTCAACTTCGCGAGCATGAGTGACTTTGAACCGGAGTCGATCGCGATGCAGATTCCGGAGCTGCGCGAGCTGCTGGCGCTGCGCGAGGCCCTCACCGAATTGAAGGGTCCGCTTTCGCAGAATGCCGAGTTTCGCAAGCGCCTACAGAAGCTGCTCGATGACGAAAATGAGCGCGGCAGCATTCTGGATGAGATCGGTTTGGGAAGCGCCAATCCCTAGCGCAGCAGCGTCGGGAAAAGCGTACTGAGCTGTGCAGTCTGCGAACACACAAGGAGAAGCCGTGGCACAAGAGTCGCCTGTGGCCAAGCCGGCCCAGCAGCACCATGAGACAGAGCATGCCGCTCCCTCGGCGAGTGTGCTGGATCAGATCATTGAACAGACCCATGCTGCCAAGGTCGAGGCGAGCAGGCCGCTGATGCAAAAAGGCGTCCGTGCGCTGCTCCGCCAGATCTTGGAGTCCAAGGGAGACGCCAAAACGGCAGAGAGCACGCGCATCGATCGCTCGGCGGTGGATCGCGCCATTGCCGAACTCGACAAGAAGCTCGGGCAGCAGCTCGATAAGATTCTGCACAACGAAAAGTTTCAGCAGTTCGAGTCGGGCTGGCGAGGACTCAAGTTTCTCGTCGAGCGCACCGACTTCCGGCAGAACATCCGCATCAGCCTGCTCAACGTGAGCAAGCAGGATCTGCTCGATGACTTCAAGGAGGCACCGGAGCTGTTTCAGTCCGGACTCTACTATCACGTTCACAAGGCGGAGTACGGACAGTTTGGTGGCAAGCCCTATGGTGCCATCATCGCCAACTACGACTTCGGACCGGGTGAGACCGACGTTGAGCTGCTCCGCTTCGCAGGTGGAGTCGCGTCGATGGCGCATGCGCCGTTCATTGCGGCAGCCGGAGCGCAGTTCTTCGGACTCGACAACTTCGAGGGACTGCCGCGCCTCAAAGATGTCCGCAGCCAGTTTGAGAGCAAGCAGTTTATCTCGTGGCGCAGCCTGCGTGACTCCGAAGATGCGCGCTACATTGGCCTCACCTGCCCGCGCTTCCTACTCCGAAGGCCGTATGGTGCAGAGAACCCGGTGAAGGCGTTCCAGTACGCGGAAGAGAGCACCAGTCACGATCACTTTTTGTGGGGCAACACGGCCTTTGCGTTCGCCACCCGCCTCACCGAGAGCTTCGCGAAGTATCGCTGGTGTCCGAACATCATCGGTCCACAGGGCGGTGGCACCGTCGAGCAGCTCCCAGTACACCTGTACAAGTCCGATGGCGATCTGGTCCAAAAGATTCCGACCGAAGTCCTGATTCCAGAAGTGCTCGAGTACGATCTCTCCGAAGAAGGCTTTATCGCGCTGACGATGCGGAAGGACAGCGACAACGCGTGCTTCTTCTCCGCCAACTCGATTCAGAAGCCGAAGACCTTTGGACAGAGTCCGGAAGGGAAGGCCGCAGAGACCAATGCTCGTCTCGGCGCGCAGCTTCCGTACATGTTCATCATCTCGCGGCTGGCGCACTACATCAAAGTCCTACAGCGCGAGGCCCTGGGCACCGACAAAGAGAAGAAGGATCTCCAGAACGATCTCGAGAAGTGGATTCGTCAGTATGTCACCGAGGACGACAATCCGATGCCGGGCATTCGGGCCCAACGTCCGCTGCGGATGGCCGAGATCAAGGTGGAGGATGTCGCGGGTCGCCCCGGTTGGTACGCAGTGGGTCTGAAAGTCAGGCCGCACTTCAAGTACATGGGAGCCTCATTCACGCTCTCTCTGGTGGGTCAGCAAGGCCCACCCAGCAAGTAGCTTTGTCGTCGCGGGGAGCTGCTTCTTCGCGATGTTTTCAGTCCACGGAAGTCCATCACAAGGAGACGCAGGCTATGGCACTGCAAGCACACATGACCATCGAAGGAACCGAGCAGGGAAAGATCGAAGGCGAGTGTCCGATGAAGGGCCGTGAGGGCACGATCGAGGTCCAGCAGTTTGACCACGAGTGCTATATGCCTCACGACAACAACAACGGTCTCCCGACGGGGAATGCCGTTCACAAGCCGCTCACGATCTGCAAGGAGTTCGACAAGGCGTCGCCCAAGCTCTACAAGGCGCTGACCCGCGGCGAGCGACTCAAGACCGTCGAGATCAAGTGGTATCGCATCAAGCCCGACGGCAAGCAGGAGCACTACTTCACGCACAAGATGGAGGACGCGATCATCGTCTCCATCAAGCCGTATATGCGGAACCGCCTCGACCGTGACAAGGAAGACTACAAGCACATGGAAGAGGTCAGCTACACGTATCGCAAGATGACCTGGAACTACGAGCCCGGCGGAATCGGAGCCGAGGCGGACTGGCGCGAACCGCCGGTCTAGTGCGAGGGTTTGGGGGGGAAGGTGCGACTGGCTGCGGAATGGGGATGGGAGAGCCGGTCGCCAGGCTTTTTTCTGGAGGAGACGATGCGCGAGATGGAATTCCTTTTCGAGTGCGCGGAGCTCCCAGAGCACTCTGTCTTGGCCTTTACCGGGACAGAAGAGCTGAGCTGCCCTTTTCGGTTCGAGGTTGATTTTTCTTGTCGCACACCGAGTCTCGATTTCGATGCGGTGGTGCGAGCCCAAGCGACTCTGTCTCTGCGCGGACACGATTCCCAAGGTGGATCGTATACGCGCTATGTGCACGGACTTGTCGACAGCGTCCAACAGCTTCACGCAGACAAGGTGTACTCTGTCTATCGTGCGGTACTTTCGCCATCGCTGTTTCCGCTCGGCTATAACCGTGACTGTAGGATTTTTCAGAATCTCTCGACGATTGACATCCTCAAGCAGATCTTTGCGAGCGCGCTGTCATCCGAGCAGGTTCGCTTCGCGATCAGTCACAGCTACGCCCCGCGCAATCACTGCGTCCAGTATCAAGAGAGTGACCTCGCGTTTGCCAGTCGACTGATGGAACACGAGGGAATTTTCTATTACTTCGACCATCAGAAGGACAAGTCGGTCATGGTGATTGCCGACGACTCGCAGAAGCTGGGTTGCTTGTCGGGATTTTCCCAGCTCCGCTACTACGATCAGCTCCATCTATACGAAGAGGGAGTCTCTACGCTCCGCTCGCATCGCGCGCTCCGGCCCGGAAAAGTAGGAGTGAGCGACCGACGACAGCAGCAGCCCTCTGTGGACATTGGGGGAGAGCGCTGCGCAAACCAGGAGGAAGATCTCGAGCACCATCTGCATCCCGCCCGCAGTGCCAGCAAGAGCTACTCCGAGCGGCTCGCCCAAGTCCGACTGGAGGAGCTGCGCGCGACGCATTCCTATGTGGAAGCCAGCGCAAACTGCCGAGCCCTGCAACCGGGATTCCGCTTCCAGCTGGTCGGTCATCGGCGGTCCCAGAGCGAAGACGAGTACGTCATTGTCTCGGTCCGTCATCAGGGAACGCAACCGCTGGCGCTTCAGGAATCCCATCGCAGCGAAACGGATGCGCCACGTTATCAGGCAACAGTGCGCTGCATCCCGCGCCAGGTGCCGTTCCGTCCAGCGCTGCGGACGCCGCGCCCGGTGATTGCCGGCGTGCAGACCGCGCAAGTGGTGGGTCCCAATGCGGAGGAAGTTCACGTCGACGGCGAGGGACGCATCAAGCTCCATTTTCACTGGGACCGCCACGATCAAAAGAGAGACGATGCCAGCTCGGCCTGGGTGCGGGTGAGTCAGCCCTGGGCCGGCAATGGCTATGGCGTGGTCTTTCTGCCGCGCGTTGGACATGAAGTGCTGGTGCAGTTTCTCGACGGTGATCCCGAGCGCCCGGTGGTGGTGGGTCGAATCTTTAACGGCGAACACCTGGCACCGCACAGCTTGCCGTCGGCCAAAAACATCTCGACCATTCGCAGCGAGAGCACGCCCGGCGGGGGTGGTTTTCACGAGATTCGCTTCGATGACAGCGCAGGTCAGGAGGAGATGTTCGTTCATGCGCAGCGGAATCTGTCCACGGTGGTGCGGCAGCATGACAGCACCAGCGTAGGAGCCAACCAGCAGCTTAGCGTCGGGGCGAACCAGTCGGTTGCGGTAGCGGGTGCGCGCGCTGTCTCCGTGGGCGGAGATGAACAACATGAGATCCAAGGTGCCCAGACGCTAACCGTTCATGGCGGCAGAAAGACGGAGATCTACTTCAGTGCCCGCCGGACCGCACAGGAAATAGGTGAGGCCCTCGCGCATCCTTCGCTCTCGACGGTAAAGCAGGCAAAGCACGCCATTGAGTCGTTTGGTGAAGCCGAAGAGACGACGATTCATGGAACCAAGAAGCTGACGGTCCGACGCAACTGGGAGACCAAGGTCAAAAACAAGCTGACCACCAAGGTCGGCGGCAGACATGAGACGGTGGTCGGCGGCAAGCTCCGCTGCGAGGTCGCGCGATCCTCGCATGAGACGGTGAAGACCCTCAAGGAAGTGCACGCCAAGCAGGAACTCTGTCTGCGCAGCAAAGAAGCCCGTACGGTGCTGCACAGCAGCGGCAAAGTGACCATCAGCGTCGGCAAGACCAAGGTTGTACTCAAAGAAAATAAGCTCTCCTTGCGCTCAGGAGGCGGCGCCCAGATTCTGCTCGACGGCGATCAGATCACCCTCAAGGCGGCCAAGATCAACCTCCAAGCCAGAGCGGAGGTCCAAGTCGGCGGCTCCTCTGCCGTGCTCAAAGGAAAGGCCGTCTCTGTGAAGGGCAGCGCCCAAGCGACGATCGAAGCACCAAAGGTAGCCATCGCAGGGAGTGCGACGACCGCTGTGACAGGAGGCGTCACGACGGTCAAAGGCACTCCCATCAAGCTCAACTGCTAACCGAGAAGAGTTCCATGCCGCAAGCAGCTCGCGTTGGCGACAATCATGACTGTCCGATTCCGGCCGCTGGCCCGGTCCCTCCTCACCAAGGAGGACCGCTCCTTTTGCCCGGTTCACCGACGGTGCTGATGAATGGGAGACCGCATGCGCGGGTGCTCGATATGGCGCTGTGCGTAGGTCCTCTGGACTTCATCGCGCAGGGTTCCTCGCTGGTGCTGGCGGCGGGTCTGCCGTCTTCGCGAAGAGGAGATCGAACGGCCCACGGTGGCTCGATCTCGACGGGCTCGTCCGACATCGAAGTTGGGGGCGCGGCGGTCCGTCTGAACGCAAGCGGCGATGCGGCGTTCGTCGCCCAGCTCCAAGAGGCACTGGCCAAGCTTCTGCCGACCCGATCGGGCTGTCAGTGGCTTCAGCAGATGGCAGCGAACGGCAGAACCGTCACGTTCCAAGCGACCGCTGATGACAACGGCTACTGCTCTGCGGTGGATGCTGGGAGTGCGCTACGTGGCGTGGGCAGCGACAGCGTGATTGAGTGGAATCCAAGCCATCATGTCGTCGATCCAGCGCTACCGGGTCGGCAAGGAACACCGGGCTCCCTGGTCATCTTGGCGCATGAGCTGGTGGCCGCGCTGCACAATGGCAACGGCAACCACCGCGGGAATATTCCGACGGAAAATTCGTTCCGTGATGACCTAGGGATTCCGCGCCGCCCGAGCTACTATCCCTCCGGCTGGCCAGGAGGAGCGCCGTGGTAACTCGTTCGCTCGCGATTGCGTTGCCGCTTGTGATGGAGCTGGCGTGTCTCGGCGCATCGAGTACCAGCGCCTCGACTTCGGAAAAGACGACCATGAACCCAGATATTTCCATGACCACGCGCGTGGCCCGCGATGGCGACCAGCTGCTGGTTGGCTATGAAGTTTACAACCGCAGCAGCCACGATATCTATCTGCTCAATCGTCTGTACCGCTCGTCGCCCGCCTGGCGAATGGACCCCAGCGTGGTCTACGTGCGACTCGACAAGCCCACCGCGACCGTGATGCTGGCCAAGCGGACTCCTGATCTCCCGGAAGGAGTCTCCGTGACCGCACCGTTTTCGCCCTTTGTCACGCCCGTGCGCGCCAGCCAGACCTTCCGCGAGACCATTGCGCTGCCGCTGCCGCTGGCGACTTACGAACAGTACGCACGCAAGCATCCGCAACCAAGGAACACGAAGGCCACCTATCGGCATGTCAACTTCACGCTGGGTTATTACATCGCTCCGGAAGGCACCACCGAGGAGGAACGCGACGTTCAAGGCAGCAAGGTGATCATTCCCAAGATCCCAGCAGGTCGCCGCCCGGAGTTTTCCGGTCTCACGTCCGCAGTCTTCGATGTCGCCGTTCCGGTGCTCGAGGACTAGTCACGGTCATCGCATCATGAGTGCAGCCCAGACTCTGCTTCAGCGACTCCGTAACGGACAGTCCGCGCCGCGTTTGGCAAGCGACACCGACGCGCTCCGTCATTCGATCTTGCAGAACCTGGAGCGGATTCTCAACAGCCGGGCCGGAATGTCGATTGCCTGTGAGAGTTACGGGATTCCGGATTTGACGCAGATTGTCAACGGCGTACCAGAGCGAGCGCGCGAGATTGAGCGGGCGCTCGAAAAATGTATTCGCGAATATGAGCCGCGCCTAACGGTTGTGGAAGTGGAACATGTGCCCGATGCGCAGGGTGTAATGACCGCTTGTTTCAAAGTACGCGCGGCAGTGTCGACGGGAAAGAGCGCAGAAGACTTGTGGTTCGAGACGGTCGTAGTTTCCTCAGGACGGGTGAGGTTGACGTAGGAAATCATGGCGCAGGCTTCGTCATTCAAACGCTATTATGAAGATGAGCTCTCATTCCTAAGAGAGCTGGGCGGCGAGTTTGCGCATGCCTATCCGGATATCGCGCGGGAGCTGGGTCTGCAAGGGCACGACCCCGACGTCGAGCGGCTGCTGCAAGGGGTCGCGTTCCTGACTGGACGGATTCGCCAAGGACTAGAAGCGCAGTTTCCCGAGCTGCTCTATCCGCTGCTCTCTCACTTGTGGCCGCAGGCGCTGCGTCCGACGCCCTGCGCGGTAATGCTAGAGTTTCTGCCGCGTCCCAACATGTTCCGCGAGCCATTCCTACTCAAGGCCGGCACCCAGGTTTGCTCCGAGCCGGTCGATGGGACAAGCTGCCCGTTCCGAACTGCGTATGACACGACCATCCTGCCGCTCAAGCTCGAGGACGTGCAGCTCTCGGCGCCCACTCCCAATCGGCAACGACTCTCGGTGACGCTGCGGGCGCTCCCCGGCGCACTCCTGGCGAGGCTGACCCAGCAGACGCTGCGACTGCACTTTCACGGCGCCTCCGTCAAAGGGATGGGCCGGGAAGCCTTTGGACTGTATGCCTGTCTGGGACATCAGCTGCGCGCGCTGCGGCTGCGCGTCTTGGCGGCGGACGGAGTGCTGCTCGGCCAGCGAACGCTGCCCCTCGACTCTCTGTCCGCAGTAGGCTTTGATCGCGAGCAAGCCCTCCTTCCCTATCCTTCCTACAGCGCGCTCAGTTATCGACTCCTGACCGAGTATTTTCTGCTGCCAGCCAAGCACCTGTTTTATGACCTCCGCGGTCTGCATCATTTGAGTGATTTTCCGACGGCAGAGCGCATCGAGCTACAGCTTGACTTCGACCCCCTGCCCGGTGAACCACTGAGTCCCTCGCTGCTCAAGGAGTGCGTTCGGATCAACTGCGTGCCGGCGGTAAATCTGTTTCAGCATACCGCCGCTCCGCTCCTCATCAACGGCACGCGCACGGAATATCCGCTGCGTCCAGAGGGCTCGGCGCCCCACCACTACGAGGTCTTCAGCGTCGAGAAGGTCACCGGACATATCGAGCGGATGCCGCAGCCAAGTGAGTACTTCCCCTTCTATTCCTTCCATCGCCCCAAAGCGCTGGCCGGTCAGCAGCCGGTCCTCTATCAAGTGATTCCGCGTGCGCCGGTGGCCGAAAGGCAGGTTTCCCAGGACAGCTTGCCGACCTATGCCGCGGTGCCGGTCTATCTGGCGTTTGTGACCGCAGCAGGAGCGGCAGCCGATATCGAGGCCATGGTCTCGGTGGACTTGCTGTGTACCAACCGTGATCTACCGCTGCGACTGCGGAGCGGTGACATCTGCAAGCCAACCAGCGATGTGCCCTCTACGGTACAGTTTCGAGACATTGGCGCGATCGCCGCTCCCGCTCCATCTCCCGTCGGTGGGGATGGTCTGTGGCGGCTCTTTGCCCATCAACTGGTCGCGCTCCATCACTTCAAAGATCGCGAAGCGCTGCGCGTGCTGCTCCAGCTGTTTGACTTCCGGGCCCGCGTCAATCAGTCGGCGCGTCAGAAGCTTGAGTCGCTGCTCGATGCGGTGGTGGCGGTTACGGCGCGCGGTGAGTCACGTCTCGTCGGTAGACCCAAAGCCGTTACTCGCGGCAGCCACGTCGAGCTAACCGTCCACGAAGACCGCTTTGCTCATCTGGGCGAGGTCTTTCTCATCGGCAGCGTCCTCGAGCGATTCCTCGCCGAGACCGCCGAGATCAACACCTTCACTGCCCTGACGATTCGCGGAATCGATCACGCGCAGCACTTGTCGTGGCCCGCACGCCTCGGAACCGAGGGTCTGCTGTGACCGCGCCCGAAAACGCGACCGGAACCGCGGTCGAGCACTACCAGCTGTTTCAGCTGCTGCGACTCCTAGAAGCGCAGCACCCCGACGCCCCGGAGCTCGGAGGTGCTGGGCCGGCCCGCGACGAGAAGATCCGGCTGCGCCCGTCGACCGAGCTGGGCTTCCCTTATACCGAAACGGTCGGACAAAAGACCGAGCGGCATCCTGATGGAACGCTGCGCACAGTGGTCACCGCGAACATCACAGGCCTGTACGGAGTCGGCTCTCCACTGCCCCGCTCCTACGCCCATCAGATCCTGCTCGATCAAGACGATCGACCGCAGCAGCGCGACTTTCTCGACCTGATTCACCATCGCGTGCTGTCGCTGTGGTATCGCGCCTTCCGACGGCAGCGCTATGAGCAGTCGTTTGACGACGAGGGTCGTGATCCGCTGTCGCGGGCGCTGCTCGATTTTCTGGGAATCCCGGAGTCAGCGACGGCGGAGGAGCTAGGCTGCGAGCCACTCCGCTTGCTCCGCTATCTGGGCCTGCTCCTTGCCCGCACCCGCACCGCTGCCGGCCTCACCGAGATTCTTTCACAAGAGCTGGAGCTACCGCTGCGCGTCGAGTCAGCCCCGCTGCGCCTCATCACGCTTCCCAAGGAGCAGTGGCCACGGCTGACCCAAGATCCCCGCGAGCGAGCGGCGCTCGGGCGAGATCTGGTGATTGGCTCGCGGCATCTCGATCGAATGACCTCGCTGCGACTGCACATCGGACCCGTGAGCTATAGGACGCTGCTCGAGCTGTGGCCCGGTGCGCCCCTGCATCGTCGACTCGGGGCTCTCGCTCGCTTTTACCTCCGCCAGCCGCTCGAGCTGACGCTCCATGTGCAGGTTCCTAGGAGTGAGGTGGCGCGGCTCCGGCTGGGCGGTCCGCAGCCGGGAGTGCTGGGTCGTCCGTCGGTCGTGGGGCCACCGCAGCAAGATCCCGTGGTGTTTGTGATCACAGAGAAAGGGTCCTAAGCTATGTTTCTCGTCGAGTATCGTGCACTCCTCAAGCGACTGAATCCACTCTGTACCCGTGCGCTCGAAGCGGCTGCCGGACTGGCCATCAGTCGCAGTCACTACGAGATTGGGGTCGAGCACTTCCTCCTCAAGCTCCTCGAGGAACAGAATGGGGACGTGGCGACTCTGTATCGCTCGCTCGAGGTATCGAGTACGCCCCTTCTGCGCGCACTCCATCGCGGAGCCGAGCAGCGCAAGCGTGGCAACAGTGGCAGGCCGGTGTTCTCACCGCTGCTGGTCGCGCTGATTCAGGATGCTTGGCTGCTGGCCTCGGTGGAAGGAGGCGCCAATAAGATTCGTTCTGGATACCTCTTATTGGTACTCCTTCTGCAACCGGAGCACTATGAAGCGGCTGCCTATGCCGAGCTGCTCGCCACCCTCGATCGCGAAGCCATTCGCCGCCGCTTTGACGAGCTGTGCGCAGACTCGTCGGAGATACCGCTCACCGTGCCGGAAGCAGGCCACTCTGGAACACCGGTTGGGAGTGCAGCAGCAGAGTCCGCGCCTCCTTCCGAAGACAGCGCGCTTGGCAAATACACATATGATCTGACGGCCAGAGCACGCGCTGGTCAGATTGATCCAGTGCTCGGTCGGGATCGCGAGATTCGCCAGCTGCTCGACATCCTCGGTCGCCGCCAGAAGAACAATCCCATCATCGTGGGTGAGTCGGGAGTCGGTAAGACCGCGCTCGTCGAAGGGCTCGCCCTGCGCATTGCCCACAGAGATGTCCCGCCGTCGCTGATCGAGGTGCAGGTCCGGAGTCTCGATATGGGACTGCTGCAAGCCGGCGCTGGCGTCAAGGGCGAGTTCGAGGCTCGACTCACCGCTGTCATCAGCGAGGTGAAGGCCTCGCCGCGTCCGATCATTTTGTTCATCGATGAAGCACATACCATGATTGGTGCGGGCGCGAGTGCCGGAGGCAGTGATGCGGCCAACCTCCTCAAGCCAGCGCTGGCACGCGGCGAGCTACGAACCATCGCGGCGACCACTTGGACAGAGTACAAAAAGTATTTTGAGAAAGACGCAGCGCTCAGTCGGCGCTTTCAGCCAGTCAAGGTCGAGGAGCCGTCGCGTGAAGCAGCGATCGACATGCTGCGCGGTCTGTGTGTCCGCCTGCAAGGCAGCCACGGCGTACACATTCGCGATGAAGCGGTGATCGATGCCGTCGACTTGTCACGGCGCTACATCTCGGGACGGCTGCTACCGGACAAGGCGGTGGATCTGCTCGACACCTGCGCGGCGCGGGTCAAGCTCGGGCTGTCGACTCGACCTGCGGAGCTGGAGCTGGCCATTCGTCGCGCCGAATCGATCGAGCGGGAGCGCGCCGCGCGACGTGAAGATCTGCGTCTAGCCGGTCAGTCGGAAGCAGCCCACCCAACGCTGGCCGAGCTAGAGCACGCGCTGATCGAAGCGGAGTGTAAGCGGAGTGAGCTAGAAGCGCGCTGGCAACAAGAAGTTACGGCGGCGACGAAGATTCTTGAGCTACGGCAGAAGCAGGCCAAGTTTTCCAAGAATCAGGAGTCTGCCGCAAGCGAAGGCGCAGCTCCAGAGTCGATGGCCCAGGAACTGGCCGAAGCGCTGACGGCGTTGCGGAACGTGCAACAGGAAATTCCCATGGTGACCGTCGAGGTAGACCCCGAAACGGTTGCTGCGGTGGTCGCCGACTGGACCGGGATTCCGGTGGGCAAGATGGTCCGTGATGATGTCGCCGCGATTCACTCGATGGAGGATCGGCTGCGGCAGCGCATCCGGGGTCAGGACGCCGCGATCTGTGCGATTGCCCGCCGACTCCGCAACGCCCGCGCAGGACTTCAAGATCCACGGCAGCCGCTCGGAGTGTTCCTGCTGGTAGGTCCAAGTGGCACGGGCAAGACCGAGACGGCGCTGTCGGTGGCCGACCTGCTGTTTGGGGGCGAGCGCTTCATGGTCACCATCAACATGTCGGAGTTTCAGGAGAAGCACACGGTGTCGCGGCTGATTGGCTCGCCACCGGGCTATGTTGGTTACGGCGAAGGTGGAGTCCTCACCGAAGCCGTGAGGCAGCGACCGTACTCGGTGGTGCTGCTCGATGAGGTCGAAAAGGCCGATCCGGAAGTCCTGAATCTCTTCTATCAGGTGTTCGACAAAGGCATGTTGGCCGACGGGGAAGGCCGCGTGGTGGACTTCCGCAACACCGTCGTCTTTATGACCAGCAACTTGGCATCCGATGTGACCATGCGGCTGGCCGCGGAAGGGGAGCGGAGTCCGAGCGCCGACGAGCTGGGGAAGGCCCTGCGACCCGCACTCAATCGTCACTTCAAGCCGGCGCTGCTCGCCCGCATGACGGTAGTGCCGTACTTCCCGATTACCAGCGAGGTCCTGCAAGACATCATTGCGCTCAAGCTGGGACACGTCGCGACGCGCATGCAGGACAGCCACGGCGCGAGCTTGTCGTTTGCCCAGCCCGTCATTGCCGCAGTTGCCGCCCGCTGCCAGGAAGCAGAGACCGGCGCGCGCAATGCAGACCACATCATCCGCGAGCACCTGCTGCCGCTGCTGGCCTCCTATGTTTTGCAGCACCTGGCGGAGGGCACCATGCCAACCACGGTTCAAGTCACGCTCGACCACACCGGCCACTTCGCGATCGCCAGCGAAGCCGCCGAGCATTCCCTTCACCTGGCCGTCGCCGTGTAGCGCGTTTCAAGTACACTGCGCAAGCAGTCAGGCCAATATGAGTCCTCTCCTATGACTCATATATGCAGCGGGGCCCTGAATCAGTGGCTGCTGGTGCCTACAGACGAGCTGTTGTGCTCGGGCTTGATTGCTGAGAGAATTACATACTTCTCGGTTTGATTTCTTCGTGTTCTCAGAAGAGGAGCGCCACTTTGGGGGAGACAGCAGGACCAGCCATGCGCGTACTCGTGGCCGACGACGAGCCGCTCAATCGAGACTTCCTCAAGCGGCTGCTGACCGCGCAGGGCTATGAGGTCTTGGCGGCAGCAGATGGTGCGGCGGCACTGCGACTCCTCAAGCAGGAGTCGGCCCCCCAGATCGCACTGGTCGACTGGGAGATGCCGGAGCTAAACGGTCTGGAGCTGTGCCGAGCGATCCGCCGTGACATCCACGATCGCTATGTTCACGTCATGATGCTCAGCGGCATCCATCCCGATGAGCATCGCATCCAGGCGCTCGAGGCGGGCGCCGACGACTTCCTTCCCAAGCCCTACCATCCCGATGTCCTGCTGGCCCGCTTGCGGGTCGCTTCTCGCTTGGTGGAAAGGCAGCCCAGCTCGTCGGGGCGCCTGCTGTCTGCGCTGAAAGAAGCCGAGAGCAGCTCCGGTGGCGACGTGGCCGTTCGCGAAGGCGACACCGTCGGCTACATCACCTTCTGCCAAGGTCGGGTCTCGTGGGCCTATGTGAGCGATGACACGGCATCGTTCTTCGAGCAGCTCGGAGAAGAGCTGAGGATGAAGGCCGGCTCGGTGGATACGGTGCTCCAGAGCTGTCGGGAAACCGGGACGGATTTTTACCACGAGCTGATTGAGCGCGGCTACACATCAGAGAGTGAGCTTCGGCGCGCCATTGAGTCCTGGCTTCGTCGCAAGCTTGAGCAGATCTTTCGGCTCTCCCAAGCCGACGTGCTGTTTCTCCCCGCCGAGCGACCGGAGGAGCCGGTCTACACCTTCTCTCTGTCGTCGGTGCTGCCGAGTCAACTCAGCGTCAGGCCGCCGAGTCGTCCCCTCACGCCAACGGCAGTCGGACTTCAGGACGACCGATCGACGGAATGGGAGCGGGTCTTTGCGCCAGTCACCAGCGCCGAGTCCCAGCGCTATGCCCGGATGCTTCACGAGATGCTCCAGATTCCGGGCTGCCTCGGAGCCGCCCTGCTGGACATGCGCCAAAACAAGAGCTTTGGCCATCACGGTCTTCTGCCGCAAGTGAGTGTACTGCTCGCTGAACTGTTGCTTTTGCGCTCCCTGCACCGCCCTTTTCTGCCGCTCGATTTGTCGGTGAATCAGGGTGGACTGTTTCACCTGCTGGTGGCGCCGCCCTACGATACGTCGATGGTGCTGGTCTTGGTGCTCGATACCGAGAAGGGTCCGATTGGCATCGCGCGGATGCGGCTGACTCAGCTGGCCGGTGATCTCCAAGTATTTGGTGACTCTGGCGACTCCTTCGCCCCGATCAAACCAACGTAGGCAAGGGTGCTCCCTGGTACCGCACGCTCCGCGGACTCAGAAGCGCATCCGCCGCTGTATGGACTTGCGCGACCTCACTCTGCTCCTCGATGCTGACGGATTTCCAAGCAGTTTCGCAGCTTAGCAACTTTGTCCGTGCTGCGTGTTCGTCGCAAGCTATCCTGGGTTTGCGTGCCGACTCCGTCATCGGAAGAAGTCCCTGACATGATTGCTCAGCTCGACATCGACCCGCTGCTGCATGAATATCTAGAACAGCGGCGAGGACTGACTGCCGAGGAGATCGCGGGTCTGCTGCGGGAATGGAATCAGCAGGGCTCCCTAACGGACTTTTTGGCCAGCAAAGCCCTTATCGATCGCACCACGGCGCGCATGCTGATCACCGCACAGAAGGGGTATCTCAGCTCGACGGAGCAGGAGCTGCGGACGGTCCTTGGCATCAAGCACAAGCCGCGCCGCGCGAAGGTCGAGCAGCAAGCGCCAGCGTCAGCAGAGCCTCCGCCCGAGGTGACTCCGCCGACCCAGCCCAATGCCCTAATGCTGTCCAGGCTAGCAGCCAAGGAGGAGGCTCGGCCAGATCCCATCACCGTCGATGATGCCAAGGAACCACCGCCAGCCGTCACCACCCCCAAGACCAGGAAGAGTAGCCCGAGTCGTCGCGGATTCCTTGGTGCTTCCGATGAGGAGATGCGTCACATTTTGGGCGCAAAGTCGATTCCCGCCCCTCGTAAGGACGAACCCAAGCCCGCAGTCGTGGCCGCTTCAGAAGTGCCGCCGATCGTCAATCCCGCGCACTCCGATCCGAGCATCACATTGGCTCACTCCGAACCGAACCTTTCGACGGTGAAGCCTGTTACTCCCAGAGCAGAGCCCAAGGTCGGAACGTATCTTGACCGCTATTACCTGGAGGAGTCGCTAGGAGAAGGCGCAACCGCGCACATCTTCCGGTCCTTCCACAAGCTGCTCCGCATTCCTGTCGCAATCAAAGTGTTTAAGCGCGATGCGATGGCCTCTGATCCGATCGGTGCGCAGCGTTTCCTAAGTGAAGCGCAGATCTTGATCCGGCTGGAGCATCCCAACATTGTGCGGGTTCTCGACATCGCGGTACACGACGACGCCCCGTACATTGTCTTTGAGTATGTGGGTGAGCTGAGCCTTCAGGGAATGATTCACAACATGGGTCACCTGCCACCGCTGCGGGTTGCTCAGATCGGTGCGCAAGTCACAGCCGCTCTCGACGTTGCGAGCAGCAACGGTCTGCTTCACAGAGATGTTAAACCCGACAACGTCCTCATCCGCAAAGACGGTCTGGCCAAGCTGGCCGACTTCGGAATTGCCACCTGGAAACAGAGTGATGGCCGTACGTCCGATGAGCTGGCGCGGGCTGGACTGATCAGTGGCACTCCGCAGTACATCTCTCCGGAACAGATCATGACTCCGGATTTGATCGATCTTCGCGCCGACATGTACAGCTTGGGAGCGACGCTGTATCACGCAGCCTGTGGTCATCCTCCCTTCGAGTGTGAGTCGCTCGATGAACTCCTGCATGCCCAGCTCGAAGAGACTCCGGTCTCGCTCATCACGCTTGATCCCAACTTCGATTTCGAGCTGTCCGAGATCATCGATCAGATGCTCCGCAAGGAACCGAGGGAGCGATTCGGCTCGCTCAGTGAGATCCGCAAGCGCCTCGAGGTTGCGGCCAGCCGCATTCAGTCTGAGGTCACGCAGCGTCGCCGCCATGCGCTCACTTCAGGGGCGATGCCATCCGGGAAGGCCTCTGAGGATCCAAGTGGAGCCGGATTCACTGCTCCTTCTGTCAGCGGCTCCACCGACAGAGCACACACGCTAGGAAGCCAGCACGAACGGACTCCTCAGTCTGCACAAATGCAGAGCGCTGGATCGCAGAGAGCACTTCCTTCCGACAGTCAGCTACAGCTGCGGGAAACATCACTGGCTCTGCGGATCGGTATGTTGCTCATTGCAATGTTGATGATTGGCCTTCTGATTTACGTCCTGGCTCGCTCCCCGCACTAAATGAACTCGGTTTGGGGCGAGCCGAATCAAGACAGGCTGCGACGACCGGGACAGGAGCGGAAGGATCATGGGTTCGCCGAACGAGCATCCACTTGTGGTACTGGGCAAACGGCCCGCGAGCGTCGACGACGGAGGCGACCTCTCGCAGTGTCTGTTTCGCTGCATCTTTGAACAGGCTGGGGTTGGCGTAGCCGAAGTGAGTCCTGTCACACAGCAGATCAGCCGTGCCAATGTCGCCTTTCAGTCTCTGCTAGGACGGCCCTTGCTCGGGCAAGAGGAAATACGCTTTGGCGATCTGGGTCTGATCGTCGATGGCTTGCCGGTCGGAGCGACAGATCAGCTGTTTGCGCGCCTGCTCAGCGGCGAAGCCAGAAGCGGTACTTTCTATGCCTCATATCAGCCCACACAGGGCGCGCTGCGCAGCTTCAAAGTTACGATCAGTGCCCTGTGGGAGCCGCAGCAGACAGTCACTTCCTGCATTGTCGTGATCGATGATGTCAGCGAAAGCAAGCATGTTGAGCGACAGCTACGCGAGCTTCAGCAGCAGCTCGAACAGCGCGTACAGGAGCGCACCGCCGCCTTGGAGGCTGCCAATGAGGCCCTCCTCTATCAAATCAACGCCGGCAAGCGCATGGAAGAAGCGCTGCGACAGAGTGTGGCCCTGGATCGCACGATCGCTGCCTCGATTCCGGATGCCGCCGTCTTGGTTGTTGATCTGGACTCACGATTTCGCATGGCCGAAGGGAAGCTGCTGCCGCGACTGGGAGTCTCGCGCAGTCAGCTCGAAGGCGCCGTCGCGGGACAGAGTGCGCAGGGTGCAGCCGGACAGATCTTCCTCTCCATTCTGTCGCGGGCCCTGGCCGGGGAATCGGCAAGCTGCGAACGGACGATTGACAAGCGATCCATCTACATTCTGTATACGCCGCTGCGTGATGACGAGACCACGATCGTTGGCGCAGTCGCGCTGGCGCTCGATATCAGTGAGCGCAAGCAGGCCGAGCAGGACCGGCAGCGACTTGAACAGCAATACCTACAGATCGTCGAGCTGGCCAATGAAGGAATCTGGGCGGTCAACGAACACTTCTGCACCACCTTCGTCAACGAACAGATGAGCGCGCTCCTTGGCTATCGACGAGAGGAGATGATCGGCAGAGCGGTGTCGGAGTTCCTCTTTGCAACAGAGTGGGAGCAGTACCGGCAGCGCACGCAGCAACTCCGCGCAGTGGATGACCAGCGCTTCGAGACACGTATGCGCAGAAAGGATGGTACAGCCTGTTGGCTCCAAGTATCCACCAAAGTACTGCGCAGTGCCGAAGGTCAGTTCGCCGGCTCCTTTGGGATGTTCACAGACATCAGCCAGCGACGGAGTGCCGAGGAACTCCTGCGCAGCTCCGAGGCCCGCTTCCGGGCCATCATCGAAGCCTCGACCGATGGCATCTTGGTCCTTAGCATGACGTCACGCAGCATTCGCTACGTCAATCCCAGGGCGTGCGGGATGCTTGGTTACTCTCCAGAGAATCTGATTGATCGGCCTTTCTCTGAGCTGATGACGCTCTGGCCCCGCCACAGCCCGCAGGAGAGTGAGCGGCAGACTCACATGGGTCAAGTCACCGATCCCTGGTCGAACACCGGCGAGCTGCTTCGCAAAGACGGAAGTCCCCTACGGGTCGGAATGAAGACCGTGCCTCTCGATCTCAGTGGAGAGGACTGCATCGTGGTATTCCTGACCGACCTCACGACACGCTCTCTGCTGGAACAAGAGCGGCTCAAAGCGCAGAAGCTTGATGCGATTGGCACGCTGGCCGGAGGCATCGCACATGACTTTAACAACCTGCTGCAAGCGATCTACGCCAACATCGCGATGGCCCGCTGCTCGATGGATGATCGGGAGGAAGCACAGCGCCGACTGGAGTCTGTGGAACAGTCGCTGCACAATGCCATCAGACTGACCGGACAGCTGCTGACGTTTTCTAAAGGAAGCCAGCTCCAAAAGCGCCGCATCTCACTCGGACCGCTGCTTGCGGAGGCGACCAGATTCATCTTGAGTGGAGCCAAGGCCATCTGTCAGGTCGAGATCGCGCCCGATCTCTGGGCGGTCGAAGTCGATGAAGGACAGATCAATCAGGTCATCCACAACATCGTGCTCAACGCGGATCAGGCGATGCCAACGGGCGGAAAGATCTACCTCACCGCGCACAACCTCATCGGGCCACTAGAAGGAGTCCCTCTGCACATCCCACCCGGTCGCTGGGTTCATGTGATGGTACGGGATACCGGCAACGGCATCGCCGAAGAGCACATGGGACGACTGTTTGATCCCTACTTTTCCACCAAGGCCACGGGCAACGGACTTGGACTCGCGACGACCTATGCCATCATCCGAAAGCATGGCGGCTTCATCGATGTGCAGTCCCAATTGGGGGTCGGCACCGCAGTATCGCTCTTCCTTCCCGCCAGCGATAGTCAGGTGGAGGAACGCACCAAGACGCACGCAATGTCGCATGTTGGTGCCTTGCGTGTGCTGCTGCTCGATGATGATGACAGTGTTCGCGAGACCAGTGAAGCGCTCCTCCATGTGCTCGGGCACTCCGTGCATTCCGTCACACACGGGGAAGCGGTGCTCAGCGCGTACCGCGATGTGGCCGGTACCGAGGCGGCCTTTGACTTGGTGCTGCTCGATCTGACGATCCGAGGCGGAATGGGTGGGATGGAGACGCTGCATCGGCTCTGCGCCGACCATCCCGAAGTGCGGACCATCTTGACCAGTGGCTATTCCGACGACTCCGTCTCTCTCAGCGATCTCCCTCGGCAAGCCCGGCTGTTTCTGCCCAAGCCGTACACACTCGATCATCTCCGTGAAGCGCTGCGGCTGGCGATGGAGTCACAAGATGGGGGTGCGCAACCGCATCAGGAACGACACGCACCGATGCCGGCGTAGAACCACATAAAGAGGCGCTTTTTATGAGTGTTATTCGTCTTGGGCGCGGATTCCTGAATGAAGACAGACACCTAGCAACTCGATCTCTTTTTTCTATCTTTTTGAACTGGAAGACTTCGATAATTACTGAAGGCTAAGCCTGTTCGCGGTTTGCGACGGCAAACGGACCAGAATTGAAACCTGAGGGGAGCAGCCAAAGTGGGGCTGCGCTGTACTGCTCGCTGCAAGTGGACTGATCGCTACGAGTGACCCAAAGCATGCAGGACAACTTCGATCCCAAAGTCCCTCCTTCATCTCCTGGACTGCCATCCAGCGACGGAAAGGACCGCCCGCTCGGAGCGCTGCGATCTAGTCGATCCGCTGGTGGTACAGAGCGCACTGGTGAGCTATCCGAACAGTCCCAACTCCCTCCGGTGTTGCGCGGGATGCTGGATCTGCTGACTCAGATCACAGAGACCTCCAGTGAGATTCAGCTCGAGCTTTTGTCTCGCAAAGGTCTGCGCATTGCGACGCTGCCGGTGTCCCAAAATCACCTGCTCTTTGGCGTTACAGTAGACGGTCTGTTCTATGTGGATCGAGTCTTTGATCAGAACTCGCCCAATGTTTCGGCCCCGCTGCGACGCTTTCAGCAGCAGCAGATTCTTCAGCCGGGTCGAGAGGAGTTCCCCGGTCCAGAGCTGCTCCAGCAGGAACGCGGTGCGCTGCTCGACCTGACGGCGCGGTGTCTGCGCGGACTCGCGGGTCGACTGGGTGCCAGCCCGGTGCGCGTCAAAAAGAGTCCTCCCAGTACCACCATCGGTTGGTCGGCCAATCTTCGTTTCTCGCCGATGGAGCTACTCCTGACCCGACCGGAGACGGTGACTCTGCGCGATGATCTGACCTCGCAGCTGTTTCACAAGCCGCCGCAGGGCACCCATGACGCCTGGCTGTTCGCGCTGGGGAGTCCGTATCAGCTGTGGCCGATCGCGACCGTGAATACGGGACTCAAGACCGTTGTCGATGCCACCGTGGCTTGCCAAAGTGCGCACCAGCTCCTCCAGTTTCTGGAACGACAGGGCGGCGCGCTGACAGAAGGTCGTCACCATGCGGTGTGTATGAGTGGCGACGGGTCTCTGCTCCTGCTTTTGGCCAATGTGAATCAGGCGGTCTTGCTGACTCTCCCTGCGGCGCAGCTGGGACGGGTGATGCAGCTCACGCAGCAGATCTGCACCGTCCGAGCCGAGCCAGAGTCCGTGGCCCCACCGAGCAATCCGGGCGTGAGCAGTCCGGAGGAGAGCACTCCGACTGTTGGCGCTCCAGAGAGAGGTCTGCCCGAAGTCAATCCGGCAGAATCTCCGTCGAGTCAAGAGAGTACAGTCCCGATTGGCCCAGTGTTGACGCTGAAAGCAGTGACGATCAAGGCGGGCGACAAGACCCTGATCAAAGATCTGGCGCTCGAGATTCCGACGCGCGGTGTGTTTGCCATGATGGGGCCAGGAGGAGCCGGGAAATCAACGCTGCTGGGAGTCCTCGCAGGAGGAATCCCAGGACTGCGTCAGCAGGGCGAGCTTCTGTATCAAGGGCAGCCACTTTCGCAGACCCATCATCCAGTGGTACTCGGACAGCGGCTCCCTGCTCCACAAGGCACCCTGATCGAGTATCTGCTCGGCAGAGGTGGACCATTTGCAGCGCGCGAAAGACTCCAGGCAGCCGAGCTGCTCCGCGATGCTGGACTGGAGCGACTCCGTGCTGCGCTCGATCGCGAGTTCAACACGCTCGATCTCTCGCCGAGTCAGTCCTGGCGGCTGGCGATCTTGAGCGGTGTAGCCGCAGATCCTGCGCTGCTCTGTGTCGATGAGCCGACCGCGGCCATGGATCAGGAAGATGCGCAGCCCATTCTCGATCTGCTCCGGCAGATAGGTACGCAGCGAGCGATTCTGCTGGTCACCCACAACCAGTCGCACGCCCGCAGCATCGCAGAGAACGTCGCACTAATGGCAGCGGCCCGGGTGCATGGCATTCACACCGTCACGGAGTTCTTCAGCGATGGAGCCAGTCCTCTGGTGCGCGAGTATGTTCGTACCGGTGGCTGTCACATTCCTTCTCCGGATGCGCCGCTCGAACACATCGATCCGGACTACCTACAACCGCCGACGCCGCAGCCCAGTCAGATCAGTGAGCCGCAGCCACCGCAGCCGCCGCCACCGTCGGCTGTGCTGTGGCAGGACGCCCAGCCAAGCTTGAGCCTGCGTAGCTTCGGATTGAGGATGGGAGAGCGCTGTCGGCTGTCCCAAGTGAATCTGGATCTCGGCGCAACCGGTCGCTATCAGATCGTCTGTCCGGACGGCACCATCCGGCGACTTCTTCACTCGTATCTCACCACCGGACTGCCAGGCAAGACGGTGATCGAGGGCGAGGCGATTCTCAAAGGAAGTCCGCTCGATGAAGATCATCACGCGGCGACCATCGAGCTGGGTGTCAAGCTGCTCATGAGCTCTGTTCGCGAGTATCTGCTCAGCGGGTACAGCAAGCGGATGTCGCTGGCCTCGATCGAAGACAAGCAAGCCTGGATCGCCGAGCTGTTGCAATCACAGCGGGCGGAAGATCTGGAAGCGCATGTCAGTGAGCAGGTGCTCGAGCTAAGCAGCGAACAGAAACGTCGACTGGCGATTGCCCGCACCGCAGCCGCCAAGCCAGCGGTCCTGTGCCTCGATGAGCCGCTGCAAGGACTCGATCCAGAATCCAGCGCCAGACTGCTTGATACCATCGATCGGGAGGCCAAAAAGCAGGCCGTCCTGCTCCTGGTGGCCGAAGCGATTCCGCGCTGGCAGGGAGTCGCGCAGACTGGCTATCTCCACGGTGAATTCCTATACCCAACGGAGCAGATCGAGCCAACGCCAGCAGAGGAAACAGAGTCCGCAGCGGCTACGTCACCAGATCAGCGTGCCGCCCAGAGTCCAGCGCCTCAGCTCTCAAACACGGCGGTCACGCAGGAGTTTAACACCCCTGATTCGGGAGCAGTCCATACCGTGTCCGCGTCGCTCGCGGAAACAGAGCCAGAAATCGAGACCCCGGAACAGATACCCCAAGTAGATGTCCGTCGGTTCGGGCAAGGACCGCGCGGCTTTCACTGGCTGATTCCTGGCATACTGGCCGGCACTCCGGAGCCCGGAGTGATGAACGATCTCGACTATGATTTGGCCCTTTTGTACAACGCGGGCATCACGCTCCTGGTCACCCTGACAGAGACTCCACTCGACGACGATGCGCTGTCCGCGCAGGGTCTCAAGAGTCTGTTCTTCCCGATTGTCGACATGCACGCACCATCGCAGCGGGCCGCCTACGATCTGTGCGGACTCATCGAACTCCAGCTGTTGCGGGGCGAGCGAATTGCTTTCCACTGCAAGGCTGGATTGGGTCGCACCGGAACCCTTCTCTGCTCATACCTGATCATGAGGGGGGAATCCGCCCGCGCTGCGTTAGAGAGAGCGCGCCGCGTCGAGCCGGCCTGGGTGCAGTCGAAGGAACAGGAGCGATTTCTACAAGACTTTGAGGTCTTCTGCGCACAGCAGAGGAAGCAGGGCGCTTAGTGGCGCAGCCGCTCACAGTGACGGCAACGCGCTGCTAGCAAACATGATTGGCAACAGAAGAGTGGTCGTCAGAAAAAAAGGAAGAGTGCAACCGTGAGTAAGCTTGAAACCGCAATCCAGAAAACGATGAGTGAAGTTCCAGAGTGTGTCGCCGCCGGCTTCGTCGATATGTCCACGGGCATGCTGCTCGCCGCCCGGACCATCGACTCCCACCCCCGCGAGGTGCTCGATCTCGTGGCCGCTGCTACTGCTGATCTGTTTCAGGGCAGCACGGTCAGCGCCATTGAGAAGCTGTTCCGCAAGTCGCGCGGCGTCAAGGACGATGGTCACCACTACTTTCAGGAGATCATCGTCTTCAGTGACAATCTCCTGCACGTCTTCCTGCGCGGCAAGAAGAACAACGATCATGTGGTGACGTTTGTCTGCCGAAAGAGCGCCAACGTTGGTATGGTGCTGACGAAGACGCGCCTCGGTCTGTCTAGCCTCGAAGTCGCGGTCTAACTCCATACGCCGCGTTCTCTGTTTCCCATGAACCCTGAAACCACTCCTCGCTCCGGCGATCTGCTTCGCTTGTTTATCATCGATCGCCTGGGATCGCCGCTGCTTCATGATCTGCGGAACGGTCTCCAGGCGATGCTTGGTAACACGGCGCTTTTGCGCACCCAGACCGCCGGATTTCCTTGGTCATCCGATATTCCGCAGAAGCTCCAAGCGAGCGTCGATACGTTCAGCCGCGGAGTCACCGATCTCAACACCATCTTGGCTCTGCCCGGTCAACAGGGCACGGTGGTGCGAATGAATACTGCGCTGCGCAACAGTCGCCCCTTCTTGGTGAGCATTCTGAAGGAGCGTCGAGCGTTGAGCATGGAGCTAGAGACAGCAGCTGACGGAGTCCGGGTCCTCCAGCAGCCGCTGTCTCAGCTTGTCCTTCTGTGGATTCTGCGCGCCCGTGATTTGTTGTCTGCGCAAGGAATCTACAAGCTCCGAACCGATGTAAGCGCAGCGCATCCAGAAAGTGCGCTGCTGTATCTGGAAGACGATGGACCAGCTCTTTGTGAGGCCGCCAAGTCGCGGCTCCTACACCCTCCTGCGCAGCCTCCCAGCGATCCAGAGTCTTATCTGTGTTGGCTCTTTGGGACACTGCTACAGAGCATCGGAGCACAGCTCACTACCGCGCCAGTTCCCGTCGGGAATCAGCTACTGATTCGCTTGCCGACCGTCAAATTTCCCGCTCCGCTTTCCTCACCGCCACCAGCGACTCGTACTGATAGGCATTCTGGGTAGACGAGGCTCTCGATAAGGTGGTAAGATTGAGTGAAGGCAGCTCTGTGCTCCGTCGGAGGACGCACTCCTACGGACACAGGCTGCGCGCTCGCTTGCTTAAACACTTGTCTACTCATCGCCTTGACTCAGAAATGAAGGAGAATCCATGTCGAAATGGAACGTAGGTTTGGCCATTGTGCTTGGTCTGCCGCTGCTGGTCGGCTTGGGGTGCAACAACACGAGCATCGGCGGCGATATCACCGACGACGCTGGCGTGAGCGAAGATCTAACGCCGTCAACCCCTCCACCAATTCCTGGTTGCACCGGCGCATGCGTAGTCAATACCAGCTGCCCGGCGAGCACGGGACCGACGACGATTACCGGAACGGTGACGATTCCGTCTGGAAAGCTGCCGCTCTACAACGCCAAGGTCTACATTCCTTCCGGAACCTCGCTGCCGCCGCCACCGCTGAGTGGCGCGACTTGTGATCGCTGCGATGCGTCAACGGACGCGGTGGCCTCGACCACCACAGACATCAACGGCCAGTTTGTCCTGACCAACGTTCCCTCTGGACAGAACATCCCGCTCATCATCAAGGTGGGCAAGTGGCGCAAGGTCATCACCCTGCCCTCGGTTACGGACTGCACCACCACCGCTCTCCCAGTCACCGACACCCGTCTGCCGCGCAACCAGAGCGAGGGAAACATTCCCCGCATCGCACTCTCGGTGGGAAACGCCGATGCGATGGAGTGCATCCTCGGTCCTACCAAGCTGGGACTCGACCTCACCGAATTCAGTACTGAGAAGGGCAATGGTCGGGTGAACCTGTACGCCGGAGCCAACGGCGTCAACAAGTTTGACGCCAATGTCGGTGGTGGCGCCACCTTCACAGCCCCAGTGCTGACTCCCGGGAAGAGCTGGTGGGACGACATCAGCAACTGGACCAAGTACGACATCGTGATGCTGTCTTGCGAAGGCAACCTGCACATGGAGTACAAGAGCGCAACGGCGCTCCAGAATCTGGAGACCTACTTAGGAATGGGCGGTCGCGTCTTCGGATCGCACTGGCACCAAGGCTGGATTCGCAATGCCAATCCCACCACACAGCAAATCCAGAGGGTGGTGACCGGCTGGAATCCAACAGCAGGAACCGATCCGGCCACCGAGAACATTGAACTGACCTTCCCCAAAGGCAATGCCCTCGCGGACTGGCTGATGCTTCCGACCGTGACCGGATCTACGCAGCGCGGCAAGCTGACGGTGGGTGGCGCACGCTACTCTGTCATGAGCGTTGATCCCAAGCTGACGCAGCGCTGGGTGACGTATCCGCAGTCTGCCACGGTTGCGCTTCCGCAGTATTTCTCCTTCAACGCACCGATTGGCGCTACCGCGAGCGCGCAGTGTGGCCAGATGGTCTTCACCGATCTGCACATCAGCGGTGGACAACCAACGGGAGACAGCTCTCCGAACGGTGGGACCTTCCCGACCTACTGCAAGGCTCCGTCGCTGTCGCCGCAAGAGAAGGCTCTCATCTTCATGCTGTTCGATCTCACCAACTGCCTGACGCCAATCGTCGGCTAAGCGCCACCGCAACACTCCGTCCCCTCGTCGGTACGTCAGACACACCCTCCCCTTGTCCCTGCGGAGAAAGGGACTGCGGAGGGAGTACTCAGATATTGAAGAAGCGGAAGAGGAAGCGCGGCGAGAGGAAGGAGTCGTGCAGGCTACTGGGCGTTGCTGAGCGAGATGTTGACACCACTGGTGGTGCTCACAGCAAAGTCATCCTTCTGATCGACACCCGTATTGAACTGACCTACCACAACGCGCCCCGGCGCCGCAGTCAGCGCTCGAATCGCCGTTCCGGCCTGGAACGTACCGTCGTTTCTGCCCAGCGCAACGCCCACCTGGTTGGCACCGGCAGCCGAGTTCGAGAAGACGATGTCCGTATAGGTGTCCTTGTTGATGTCAACCAGCTGCAGACTCGTCCAGTTGCCCGCGATGCCGTTGGTGGCCACCTGATTGAACGCGCCTGCGCCGTTGCCGGTATACGCAAACACGTTGGGATTGCCCACCGCCGTCAAAACGAAATCCTGCTTGCCATCACTGTTGATGTCCGCCACCCGCACATCGCTGGTTGGGAAGGAGGTGTTGGCGGTGCAGGCGAAGCTGGTGCCGGCCATGTTGAGGCAGGACCAGGTGTTCACAGTGGTGGCGCTGGTGAAGACGACGTCTTGACGTCCGTCGGCGTTGAAGTCTCCCGAGGCCATCTCGAGCGGAGTGGTCACCGCAACTCCCATTGGGTAGTTGGCAGTCACAACGAAGGTCCCACCACCGCCGTTCTTGAGCAGAGAGACCCTGTTGTTGGTGCGGTCGGTAACCAAGATGTCGGCCCTGTTTACGCCATCGACATCAACCGCCACAACGCCGGTGAGGATCGCGCCAGCGGCAACCGTAGTCGGAGTGCGGGTCGGGAACGTTCCCTTGACTGCCGCGCTGTTGAACATCACCACGACGATTCCGTTGGTGTGAGTCACTGCCACGTCGACCAGTCCGTTGCCATCGAAGTCCGCGGTGGCCAAGCGGGTCGGCCCAGTGGTGGTGGGATAGTTGGCTGCCACGAAAGTACCGGCACCGTTGTTGATCAGGACGGCTACCGAGCCGGTGGCAGGACGCGCTGCAATCACGTCCATATCACCGTCATTGTCAACGTCCGCTACCGCCATGCCGCCATGGGCAATCGTATTGTTGACCGCCACTGGCGCGTTAAACCCGAGCTGTCCGTAGTAGTAACGAAATCCGTTGGTCAAGGTATACGAGTGATTCCCAGGCAGCGTCAGCACGACGTTCACCAGACCAACCTGATTGAGCCGCGCCGGAGTCATTGCCGTCGCCGTCGTCGCTGCCGTCACCTGCGGAACGGTGCCAGCGGTTCCGCCAAACGTAACAGAGGTTGCGGCCATCCCAACCGGGAAGAAGTTGGTGCCGTTGAGTGTCACGGGAGTGTTGCCCGTAGTCGGACCCATGTTCGGAGTCACAGAGGTGAAGGTCGGGGTATTCACACAGACCTTGTTGAAGCAGGTGCTGCTCGCGCAGTCCGTATCGATCAAGCAGGCCTTGGTGACCATGCACTTGGTCGCGCAGGAGCCACCGCAGTCGACGTCGGTCTCCGTTCCATTGGTGGCCAAGTCCATGCACGTTGGAACCTGACACTTGTTGCCGGTGCAGACGCTGCTCGTGCAGTCGGTCGCCACAGAGCAGGCCTTGCCGTCAATGCACTTGGCGCAGGTTCCGCCACCGCAGTCGACGTCCGTTTCTTTGCCATTCTTGGTGACATCCATACAAGTCGGAACCGCGCACTTGTTGCCATTACAGATCGCGCTCTGGCAGTCGGTTCCCTGGCTGCAGCTCTTGGTGTCGGCACACTTAAGACACGCGGGACCACCACAGTCGATGTCTGTTTCAGAGCCGTTCTTGACGGTGTCGTTGCACGCAGAGGGAACGCACATATTCGACATGCAGACGTTGCTCAGACAGTCTCCCGGAATCGCACAGCTCTTGCCGTCCACGCAGGCGCCACAGGTCCCGCCGCCGCAGTCGATGTCCGTTTCCTGGGCGTTCTTCGCCAGGTCGGTGCAAGTCGGAATCGCGCAGAAGCCGCCGCTACACACCGCGCTCATACAGTCCGAAGCAATGTTGCAGGTCGTGCTGTCCGCACACAGCGTTGGGCAGCTACCACCGCAGTCGATGTCGCCTTCGGTTCCGTTCTTGACGGTATCGGTGCACGTCGCGGGCGCGCAGACGCCACTACTACAGACTCCGCTCTGGCACTCCGAGGCTTGTACGCAGGGGGTGTTGTCTGCGCACTTGGCAGAGCAAGAACCACCGCAGTCCGTCCCAACCTCCGCTCCGTTCTTGACCCCATCGGTACAGCTTGCGACAGCGCAGACACCGGACGTACAGACACCGCTCTGGCAGTCACCCGGAATGCCGCATCCCTGGGAATCCACGCACAGGGTACCGCAGGAGAGTCCGCAGTCGATGTCTCCTTCGGTGCCGTTCTTCTGTCCATCGCTACAAGTTGGCGTGCTTTCACAGGACGATAGAAAGCCCACAAGGCTCAGCGTCATAAAGGCTAACGAGTGCTTCTTCATAAGAGTCCCCCCTGGTATGTCCGCATCCACTGCCGTCGAGAAGCGAACGAACGCCGATCGCTTGACGGCACAGATCTTGTTCAGCATATCAAGCCGCAGGGATGCCGGAATCGCAAAGGGGACTTCGCAAACATTTCGAGGGTTTGACTGATGAATGAGCTACTCGCGCACGGTGATGATTATGGGCTCCGCTTGCGCGCGCAACTCCGGCTCGTAGTACGGATAGACAGAGCCAGCAGGAATCTGGACGCGGCCCGGCAGGTGCGCAGTCATCGTCACCGGATACTGCTTTTCATCCCCCTTCTGTAGCTTCTGCAAGTACAGCGTGACGAAGCGCGGCGTCAGCTCATATTTTTCGATCTGCCCCCGCACGACCATCAGGTCCAGACCTTCTCTATCGACGGTAAACCCGGGAGGAATTCCTAGCGAGAGCAGCGGCATCATCGCATCGCGACGGACCGACAAATGAGCCGTCTGAACCACACTCTGTTCGCGCTGAATGGCAACAGCAGACAGATTCATGGTGACGCCGATCGGCAGTGACTCTGCTTCGCTGCGCAGGCTCGATTGCGTCTGCCCACTGGGCTGGGGAGGAATGTAGTAGCGAGTCACCAACTGATAATCAATCGCGCCACGCCCAATGAACTGAAGTGACATTTGATGGGAGCCCGCGACCGGGGTAGGGAGCGATACGATCTGCACTCCGTCCACCAGCCCTGCCAAACCTACCGTCGAGACCGATGCCCCATTCCAGAGCACTTCGAGCGTTCCTTCCACGCGACTCTGCGTGCCACTGTCCGCCAGCAACATGGCCTTGAGCGCCCGGATGGTCGCTTGCGTGGAGTGCCATGTGCCAAAGGAATCCTTGGCGGCCCTCAGATAGGAGAGAGCGGCTGCACTCCGACTGAGTGCAGCGCTGCGCTGGAGCGCCGAGGCTGCGATCGCGGTAGTCTCGACGATTCCGGACTTCCCGCCACCATGGGTTGGGGTCGTCGTACTAGGTACAAAGTACTGACTCCGGCCATCCGTCGCCGGGTGTCGCGTCGCCCACAGCTTCTCGATGAGTGGCAGCGCGCTCTCGCCTTTGGCGCTGAGTGGCACAAAGCTCCCGCCCACAAGCTCCGTCGTCAGAGCCAATGTATAGGGATCGCTGATCACTCTTTCCAAGAGAGTCCGCCGCACAAACGCCCGCGCTCGCTCCACCGCTGCTTGATGCGTTCCTTTGGCATCGGTGCGCTTGATGGCCAGCGCCACATACGCAGTTGTCCGCAGTCGATCATCGGCCATCGCATCAATTGCACCCTCGCGAATGCCACCCTTGTCCGGCTCAAAACTACCGTCGCTGCGCTGCTGGGAAAGGAGCCACTTCTGGATGCGCGAAATGACCTTCGGATCGACCGCGAAGACCTCGGCCATATCGGAAAACTCTTCAAGTCCGTACGCGGTCAGGACCTTGTGCGCAGGCGCATTCCCAAACCAAGAGAAGCCGCCACTCGAGACCTCAAAAGAGAGCAGCTTCTGATAGCCCATCGTCAGGTACTCTGTCGCACGCCGCTCGAGCTCCGGATTGCTGCGCCGGGTGCGACGCAGGTACTGCAAGATCAGCGCGTTGGGATACGTGGTTGATGAAGTCTGTTCAAAACAGCCATGCGGCATCCGCAGCAGAGAATCGAGTCCCTCAATCACCTGGGAAGAGGCGCCCGGATAGATCTTAAGGACCGCCTCACCGGTTCCAGGAATCACCATCGCGGGCACCGACACCGAATGGGAGACACGCTGTCCGACGAGTCGCTCCTGCACACTGCTCACCCGTTCGATCCCATCCGGAACCACTTCAACCCGCCGCTCCACCGCATCGCTTGCCACCGCACCGCGCGCCGACAAACGCAGCGCATGCTTGCCCACCGCCCCCGCCTTGATGCGGAAATAGCGAACCCCCGCTTGTCCCGGTCCCAGCTCCATCGTCTCGACCAGCGGACCCAGAGGCTCAAACCACGGATCTTGAAGGAGAGTCAGCGTCACCCGCTGCGCCAGCTTGAGGTGGTTGTACACAGGAATCGGAATCGCCAGCTCATCGTGCTGCGTGATGACCGGTGGCAGGTCGAGGTCGACGAAGAAATCCTGAGTGACTGGGACTCCCATCATCAGACTGCCCAGACGGCCATCCTGCGCGACCGCCTCGGCCAGCAAGCGCCAGGTCGTGATCGAGTCCGCCATCGTAAGCGGTACCGTGGCCTCACCCTGCTCATCTGTGAGTACCTCCGGACGGTATAGGAGTGTCTCTGGGAAGTTGCTGCGGACGCTGTCCTTTTTTCCTGCAACACCCAGCGACTCTGCGCTGGCACTGCGCATCATGACAGCGTGAGAAGATCGACCCGCTAGCGCACCGCCAGCAGAGCCATAGCCACAACCGCAGCCGATTGATGCCTCAGAAAATGCGTCTGCAGCGGAAACTCCCACCACCTCGATTTGTCTTCCTGATCCAGGACAGCTGTGGTGATAGCAAAGATTGTCGGAGGGATAGAGATCATCGGCATTCCCAAACACTCCATCCGGCCCGGCGGAATAGACCACGGAATGTGAGGACAGCGGTCCCACCTTATGCAGACGCTTGCGAAGCTGAACATGCAGCGTACCACCCCACGGATCGACCAACATCGACGCACTGAGCCGCGCCAAGTCCGTCTCCGTAAACTCCACGCCGCCGTCCTTGCCCTTGCTGCGCTGACCACTCTTAAGATCCGCATCCAGCTGCTTCCACAGAGCGCGATACAGCACCGTCAATCTCTCATCAAGCTGACCTTGAGCATACTCCTCAAACTGGGGAAGCGCAGCGGCTTCAATCAGCATCTCGGAGGTCAGCTTTTGCCGCCATGGATCGAGCATCTCGCTCTGCGTCAAGACTCCAGCAGCCCGTAACAGCGACGGCAGATCTGAGCGATAGCGCCACTTGCCACGCTGACCAGAAATGCGCTCTCCCAACCAGTGACCTGGTTCGTAACGATGCACCGCGCGGCTCCACCGCTCGTTCAGCACCACCAGCGCTTGTCGGCGATCCTGCCAGGGATCGGTCTCCCAACCAGAGTCCCAAGGCGCACTCGCTCCACTCAGGAGGAGCTTGGCCGCTTGCTGCTCCAGATCCGAGAGTCCACCCTTTTCGATGAGCGCATCGACTCCCACTCCTCCCGGCGCGAATCGTCGCTGCGCTGCCGCCTTCCGCGCCTCTGCTCCGAGCGAAAAGTACGCCCGCAGGAGTCCCGGTCGCAGAGGTCTGAGCGCGAGCAGAGCCTCATCGACCATCACCAGTCCGACCGCCGCCGCAACGCCCACCCCACTGTCTGCATCGACCACGCGCAGGCGGATTCGCGCCTCATCCCCAGGACGCAGAGTCCGCCCGCGCTCACCACTGGCACCACTGGCCGGCTCGGCTTGGGCGGAGACCCGCAGTGCCGAAGGTCGCTCGATATACACCAGGCGACTATCCCGCACTTGCTTGCCATCGGCACCGACCAGATACGCCAAGAGCGCCACGGTTCCGGACAGTCGCGCGCTCGGCGGCACGGTCACCTGTCCCGCTCCGGAGTGAATGGGAATCGTTAGCGTATCTTGCAGCTGCTGATCTCTCATCACATCGACAAAGCAGACTCCTTCTTTGACCGAGGGAGCCGCCACCGATAGCCCCATCGCTTCACCGCGTGGATATACGGCACGATCACTCCGCAGCAGCAGACCCCCTTCCGTGCGCACTCCCAGACAGCGCTGCTCACTCACTGGAGGTCGCGACGGAATCGTCACTTGCGCTGAAACGGAGATCTCTCCAGCCGCACAACGTCCGTCCTTGGCCACTCCTTTTTGAGGCTTGCTCAGCCGATGCTCTACCGTCGCCAGGCCGATCGCGTTGGTAGTTGCCCGCAGCGTCACCGGACTGGCTGCGCCTATCGAGACGCTCACATTGACATTGGGAATCGGCGCACCATCCGGTCGGGCGGCCAGAACGGAGATACGGCTCGAGACTTCACTGAGTAGCTGTCCGGTCTCTGGCACAATGTCGATCTGAATGGGATTCTGCGCAATAAGCAGCTCGCTCCGCGTCTCGGCACGCTGGGTTGCGGCATCCTCCACCGCGGCATCGAGTACCAGCTTCAGCTCGGGAAACGGAATTTCCTTGGGCAACGGGAGCTTCAGCGCGAGCTTCCCGGACTCATCGAGTCGTCCGCTCAGCGTCGGCAGCGGAGTCAGCAAGCCCTCTGTCTGGAAGTTCGCGCGTACCGTGACCTTCCCACCCGCGACCGCCTTCCCTTGGAAGTACGAAGCGGACACCGTGAAGCGAACCTCGGCGCCCGGTTCATAGTAGCTCTGCTCGGAATGGAGCGAGACTTTCAGCTTGGGCAGCACATAGCGCGAGACTTCAAACACGCTCTGTGTGGGTTCTGCCTGGGGTGTATCACCACTCCCAATCAGCTCGGCACGCACTTCGTATTTGCCGAGCAGCAGCTCATCCGCGAGCGGCAAATCGACCGAAGAGATACCGAAAGCAGAGACCGGCCTTTCAACCTGAAGGATGCGATTGCGACGAGGATCTTCGACGACAAAGCGCATCTTCCCACCTTGAAGGGGGCGCCCATCTTGGGTCCGCATGGTCAGTGATCGCAGATGAACAATCTGTCCTGGTTGATACAGCGGCTTGTCGCTCTGCAACAGCGTCCGCGCGGCAGCGGCAAGCTCCACCGTGTGACTTTGGACACTGACCTGATCGGCGATACGAGCCCGCACCTCGCACTGGTACTTACCCGCTGGCCAACCGGGCACCACGAAGCGCGCATCCAGACTGCCACTTCTGCTCGTCATTCCTTCGCTCAGCTGCGCAGTCCTTCCGCCTCCGGAGAGGCTTACGGAGACAGACACACCGGCGAGCGGCGAGCTTTCCTTGTCACTTGGCGCGGCATGGGCTGCGATGCGCAGCGCTGCTTCCGTTCCCGGAGTGAGCAGCCGACTCCCACGAACAAACACCCCCAGCGCGCCGTGGATGTCCGGGTGCGCTGGCTTTTCGGAAATCGCCGGGGGAGCGATGAAGATCAGCAGCGACGCACCGACTGCCCCGATCAGATTGGTCAGGCCTGACCGTGAGAAGCGAACTGGTTTTTGCATGTCGGAGTCAGACAATGGGAAGCACCCAAGGTTCCCCCAAAAGTCGGCGTACTCCCAAGCCCACAGAATCACGCTACCGCCAGGTCATGGCGACGATCGCAACCAAGAGCAGCAGTCCGCCCAGCAACATCAGCCAAGCGAACCTGTCAGGCTGGAATCGCTCCCGTAACTCGCGGAGTCGCTTCTGCTCCGGTTCGCTATCAGAACCCGCTGCGGCATCGGGCCGAATCGCGGTCAGCAGCTGCCGAGCCTTGTTGAAGTGCCCGGCGCGATGTTCAGCCAGCACGCGATCGAGCTGCCCGGACAGCGAAGAATCGGTTTGTGAGGACATCTTGCCTGTTTAAAGGAGTCGCACCGCTACGTCAATCACCCTGAACACCTGCGGCCTTTCAGATGGTCACAACTTGGTTGTCACGGCGCGGGTCCCACTTCCCTTCGATGCCTTTCCCGTCGGGACACAGGGTCCCGCCGAAAAAGGATCTCCGGTCGGCCCACGCCTAATGCCTCGTCGGAAAATGGACGTGTGACCAACTGAACACCTGCGGCCCCCTCGGTGAGACCGCGACTATGCACGTAAGTATCCACACTTAGCGATGGGCCAACAATCTATGATACTATGTAGCAGTGGTACATATGGGAATTTACGTTCCCTTTTATCGGCTGCATCATCGGTTCATTTCACAACACGGCTTTGACGTTCTTGCGTGGGATGCGAAGAGATTGCTGAGTAATGCGGATAAATTCTCGTGATATCGACAGGGTGCGCCCCCAATCAGGCGAGAGGGCCAGATGAGCGGCGCTGAGCTGGATCTTGAGGCGATCACGCGGCGACTATGGCAAGCCGCAGAGCAAGACGTAACCGCGGGTCCGCTCGTCGCGGAGCCCTGGCTTGTGAGCAGCTGGTCGGATGACAAAGCGTTCAGCTCGCTGCTAGGCGGCAGTCATCAAAAGGCACAGCCACCGACGAAGAGTGTGCTGCGGCACGGCATTGACTTTTTCTACGATGCCGTCGCTCGTCATGCAGCGTCGGCTCGCGAGCGGCCTGCCCTTCGCTACTACGACCCTCAGCGCGGCTGGCAGAGTCTGACCTATGGAGAGCTGCACGGACTCTCGAATCGGCTGGTCGATCGTTGGCAGAAGCGAGGGGTGGCGCCGGGTAGCAAGCTGGTCGTGCTGGGCGACGTCGGGCCAGCCTGGTTGCTGACGGTGGTCTCGGCCTTACGGCTCGGCGCGACCGTCTGCGTCTTACCAGCCAGCGGACTCGAGTTTTCGCTCAGCCGGCTGCCGGCGGTCAAGCCGGATCACATTTTCTGCGAGCCAGTCATGGTGCCGCTATTGCGCAGTAAACTTGACAAAGCGCTGGCGGTAAAATTGTTGATTGAAGAACCTCTGGCTGGTATTCATCACAGCGGCTCTCACACCTATCCTCCTGATGATCCAGCGCTTTTGCTCTTTACGGCGGTTCGTGAGCTAGAAGGCAAGCCGGCAGAAGTCTCGGCACACCACCTGCTGCTCGGCACCCTGCGGGACGGACTGATCTTGGGACTGCGCGCGGGCGATCACGTGGCGTATCCGCTGGCCGATCTACTACAGCATCAACCGGCTCTCATTCTCTGTGTGCTGCTGGCGGGAGCGACCTGGGTACACATTCCTTCGGAGGAGCTGCTGCGCAATCCGCGCTTGCTGGGTCAGGTGCCTCTTCGCGTCTTGGGAGTCACCGACACGGTCCGCGATCTGCTGCTCAAGACTCCGCCCGGAATGCTCTCTGAACTCCGGCTGTGGTTCCGCAATCCAGAGGAGCCGCAGCAACTGTCGGCGTGGGACCGACTCCTGAAGATGGCTCCGTTCCCGTCGCTGCCGATGCTCAATATGGTATTCGATAGCGCCGCCGGAGGGAGTGTCCTGTTCTCGGAACGAACCCTGCGCAGAGTCCATGGTTACGTGTTGCCAGCACCAGGTGTTCCTTTTGAGCTCAAGCTAACCGCGCCCGCCGGACCACGCTCTTTTTCAGGAGCCGGTCTATTTTCCCCTGTCACCCAGAAGCCGGGATACCTGATCTTGGCGCGTACTCCGGACTCCTACTTGTATGGCGGAACCATTCGCCCTCGACGGAGCGGCAGAGTCTATCCAGCAGCAGATGTGGCGGCGCAGGCGCGACTTCTTCCCCAGGTTCAGGAAGCAGCGGTGGTCGCGGTTCCAGCCGTAGAGCAACCGGGCCGCTGGCTGTTTCTGGTGCTCCTGTTCTGCGGAGGACTCTCGGCAGCGGACCCTCGCCCCGAGTTGGCCGCGCAGCTCCGAGGTGAACTCGACAAGAAAATTCGCGCCAATCTCGGAGCTACGTATCTGCCCGATGCCGTCGAGGTCTACCCCCTCTCTGTTCGCCGCCAGGAGTCGCCAAGCGGAGAGGTCGATTATGACTGGGTTCAGAGTCAGTTTGCGAGCGGTCTGCTCCAGCGCAAAGCAGAGCTACCAATCTTTCGGACGCTCAGTGCGCTGCGCGCCGCTGCTCAGCTGACCGCAATTGGGCGACTCAGCGTAGAGACCGCTCCGGCTTCACCGATGCTCTTTGATGACAAGGAAGACACCGATGCTTGATCTCTCCCTGATCGATCGCGATCTCAGCGAACAGAGTCCGAGCGAGCTTGAAACGACCGATGAGCGACTCGCCAAGGTGATGAGCCTAGCCGCAGCGGATCGATTCCCAGAGGCCGCCGAGGTTGCGCAGTCGCTGTTCGAGCAGAACATCTACGACTTCCGCTTGCTCGGCTCCTTCTTGTTCGGTGTTTACCTCGAAAAAGGAATGGAGATCGTTCCCGAGCTGCTGGGGACTCTCGTGAGAACTTTGTCTTCAAGTTTCGCGGTCTGGGGGCCGCAGAACAAGAAGCAGCTGCATGCAGACAACATGCTCAAGTGGCTGCTGGCGACGATGCTCCGCGACTTCCGCTTGCATGAGACGCTCCAGGATGACACCTGGAAACAGTGGAACAGCGGCTCTGAGTTTACGATCGCGGAGCGCCAGGGACTCAAGATGGTGCCAGAGCTTCAGGAGCGGATCATCAACCAGCTTGGGAATGCCAAGTCCCTGCCCTATCTGCTTCAGCTAGAATCAATGCTACAGAAAATGGAGCTGTCCGCGCAGAGTGCCCGTCCGCGGATTGGTCGAGGACGGGATGACATTCTGAGCGTCAAGCTGGGAGGAATCGAGCCGCCGCCGCCACCACCGGAGAGCATCTCCGACGGGGAAAGCGGTGAAGGGAGCGCTGGGAGCGATGAGGACTCTTCGTCCGAGGAATCTTCGGAGTCTTCGCCCAGCTCTACTGATGAAGAGTCGTCTTCATCGGATGAGTCATCCAGTGCCTCGTCTCCTCCATCGAACTCGTCCTCTCCATCTAGCTCTTCTTCGCCTTCCGCATCGTCTTCTCCATCGTCAACGTCCTCGTCTTCATCGTCTCCGACTTCGACCTCCTCTTCCTCTTCAAAGAGCGGGAACAGCGACGACAGCGACTCTGCCAAGTCCTCTCCGTCCAGCAGTTCGAGCCGCGACAGCGCGGACGAGCGGAGCAAAGAAGAGGACCAAGAGAGAGCCGAAGCAGAAGCCCGGGCAGCCGAAGAACGAGCAGAGGAGGAGCGGAAGAAGCGTGCAGAGGAAATTGCGGCGGCGCAAGCCGATGAGAATCCGACCGATGAGGATGCAGCCAACGGCAAAGGCGCTCGCATCCTCAACCTTCCGGAGAGCGAACCCCTTCGTCAGCTGCGCCGCAAGCTGGCGGCGTTCCAGAAGCTGGTCTCTGCCGGTGACGAACAGCGTGCTGCAATCGTCGCTGCCGACCTGCTTCAGACCCTCGAACACTTTGATCCACGGCTGTATCTGCCTTCGCTGTTTCGGCGGTTCTTCCGCGTGCTGAGTCTGGTTGGAAATGACCTGACACCGCACATGGGAGAGCGAACCGATCTGTCATATAAGGCGCTGCTACAGCTGTATCAGGTGGATCTCGACTACTTCGTGCGGAGCGCTTCCAACCACAAGAACTAGCGCCTCTCAAGAGCCGAGAAGCACAGCATGGCCGAGCCGCCTCGCGATAAAAAAGCACCTCCAGTACCGAAGCTGACGAGCCCTCCTGCCGCCAGCAAAGCGGGGACTGCTGGTGGTCCGACGAACCTTCCGAAAGTGATCCTGCCTTCGCTGGCAGAATCGACCGCGGAGGTGCTGCCGAGCATCGTAGTTGATCTGGGAGCAGGGGCTCAGAATCGGATCAGCGATGAAGCCACGCTGATTCTGCCGGCCAAAGTGATCGCGCCGCAGCAGGCCGTAAAGACACCGACCAGAACGGGAACCGCACCAAAGCCAGCGAGTCCGCCGCAAGCACCGCCGGTGTCTCTCAGCGAGGCTACGCTCATTTTGAATCGCGATGAGATGTCCAAGGCTCTCGCGAAGGCAACGGCTCCTGCACTCAAGCCACCCAGCCCGGCGCCAAAGGTCCCTCCGGTCGCACCTCCTGCTGCGATTCCGGTGGCGCCCCCAGTCAAGACTCCTGCTGCGATTCCGGTGGCGCCCCCAGTCAAGACTCCTGCTGCGATTCCGGTGGC
>Ga0154020_10000276_pt1 | contig 61727 bp, 63 predicted proteins | sample Klosneuvirus_201_FD_109709 | JGI IMG/M metagenome (GOLD analysis project Ga0154020, IMG submission 109709) | Active sludge microbial communities from wastewater, Klosterneuburg, Austria - Klosneuvirus_20160825_MG | ecosystem: Engineered > WWTP > Aerobic digester > Activated sludge | place...
ACCTGGTTCGCAAGTCGACCTTAGACCTATTCGCAATCTAGATAAGTTAATTGGCGAAAAATTTAAATTTAAAGTCATTAAGTTTAATAAAAAACGTGGCAACATTGTGTTGTCTCGTCGTGCCTTATTAGAAAAAGAACGCGAAGATTTAAAGAAAGATACCTTAAACCGCTTGCAAGAAGGCGCTGTTTTGACTGGTGCAGTCAAAAACATTACAGATTACGGCGCTTTTATTGATTTGGGTGGTATCGATGGTTTGTTGCATGTGACCGATTTAAGTTGGGGCCGCGTGCAGCATCCTTCTGAAATGTTAAAAGTGGGCGACGAAGTTAAAGTCAAAGTGCTTAAGTACGATCAAGCCAATGAACGCGTGTCTTTGGGTGTCAAGCAAATGCAAGACGATCCATGGTTGACTGTACCTGCTAAATATACCACGGCAATGAAAGTGAATGGCAAAGTAGTCGCGTTGACCGATTACGGTGCCTTTATTGAAATTGAACCAGGTGTAGAAGGTTTGGTTCATGTCTCTGAAATGTCTTGGAGCAAAAAACTCAAAAAACCTTCCAAGATTTTAAATTTGGGCGATGCTGTAGAAGGCGTTATTTTAGAAGTGGATCCTGCTAATCGCAAGATTTCTGTGGGTATTAAACAACTAGAAGCTAATCCATGGATTTTATTACAAGAAAAATATCCAATTGGTGCGGTTATCCATGGTCGTGTACGCAATATTACGGACTTTGGTATTTTTGTGGGCGTTGAAGATGGTATTGATGGGTTGGTGCACGTGTCTGACTTAAGTTGGACCCACCGCGTCAAACATCCTTCTGAATTGTTCCAAAAGGGCGACGAAGTAGAAGCCGTGGTTCTTAATGTGGATGTTGAAAACGAACGCTTTTCTTTGGGTATTAAACAATTAACAGACGACCCATGGGGAACGTTGCCTCGTAAGTATCCACGTGGATCTAAAGTGAAAGGCAAGGTTATTAAAACCACCGATTATGGTGTGTTTGTAGAAGTTGAACCAGGTATTGATGGATTAGTGCATGTATCCGAAATGTCTGATGATCGTGTTGAAAAACCTTCTTTGGTTGTAAAACCTGGTGACGAAATCGATGTTGTGATTCTTGATGTAGATCAAAATGAACGCCGTATTTCTTTGTCTATGAAAGCAGCAAAATCAGAAGATGGTAGCTATATGCAATATTTAGGTGATCAAGGCGAATCACAAACACGCTTGGGTGATATGTTGGCTCAAAAACTCAAAGAAAAATCATAAGTTTATCTTCAAAAATTAAAAACCGTAACACATTCATACTCATTTCTTTTATTTAATCCCCCCTTTATTACTTTTAAGGCTTATTTTTTTGACATCAATTCAGTATTTTGCTGAAGTAAGCCAAAAGCATTGTGATTGAGGTTAGGGCCTATGAATAACGAAAAAATCGACGAAGCCATTACAAAACGAGAATTATTAGCGCAGGTAGTTGCTGCGTTTCCATCTTTAGAAGAAAAAAAAGTGCTGACCATTGTGGATGCTATCTTTGATGCAATTATTGAATCTTTGGCCCAAGGCCGGCGTGTAGAAATTAGAGGTTTAGGTAGTTTTGGGATTAAACAAAGAAAAAACCGTGTAGGCCGCAATCCCAAAACAGGTACAACGGTAAGTGTTCCCAATAAGCGAGTTCCTTTTTTTACGGTAGGTAAAGAGTTAAGAGAGCGTGTGAATAAGCTTGATGCAATTGTTAAAACATGATGATACAGCCCCATGCGTATTGCTTTGTGGGTTTACATTATATTAGCTGGTTTTGTTTGTTGTTCTTGTAAAAAAAATCCTGTTTTTAATAAGCCCGAACCTAAACAATCTTCTTCTTTCCCAGCCAGTCAAGCAACATCTTTAGAATCTGTCTCTATTTTGGATGAATCTATTTGTTATTCATCTTTTATTCAATCTGCCCCTTTATCTGAATCAACAGCGCGCACATTTGAATCAAGCACTGGCCAGCGGTTTATGCTGCAAGGACATGTGCTTAAAGAACTTTCTCATGATGAAGATAGCCGCATGAGCGTGGGTGTGGTGGCGCATTTAGGGGAAGAAGTTTTTCAATCCGGAGGCATTGAGCGTTATTTGGCTTTTTTTAAAAAAGAAAAAGTAGAATTTATTATTGTGCTTGGCGGTGTGGGTCGCCATAAAACGCAAATCATGCAATTTATCAAACGTTTGTTGTCTTTGCAGGTGCCTGTGGGTGTATTGATGGGCTATGAATCCTGTAGAGCCGATTATATAGAGGCATTGCAGGCGCTCGAGAAAAAAAACCCTGTTTTGTTGAGTCTGGAACAAGTGCGTTTATTGTCTTTTGATGACGTGGAATTTATTAGCATGCCAGGCATTCATGATGCCTCGCAGTCTCACTGTATGCGTCCACCACATTGTGTTTTAAACGACACAGAAATAAAAGACACCGATGCATTTTTAAAAACACATCCCGCGTGGCACACGCGCACATTGATTGGCCTTGTTCCTCCTTTGCAGTCTGGATCCATGGCGCTTGATTTAAATGATCGTGATGGTGTGCATTGGGGCTCAGGCCCGTTACTGCAATTGATACAGACGCATCATATTCGTTATGGATTATGGGGCGCTTCTCAGTCTGTATGGGCACATGCCACGTCTTTGGACGGCACACGCTTAATTCCAGAAAATCAAGCATATGAGTCTTTTCATCTGTCTTCTGGAGTAAGCAACGTACCATCAGGGCAGCCACAAGATGCTAAAAGCACACATGGAACTGCGCTAGTCGTGCATTTTAAACAAAAACAAGCAAGCTATAGTGTGATTCATTTACCACATCGCTAATTAGTAACTAAGGAAGCAAGCGCCATTGAATCTAATTCGCATACGGATCGAATATTTATTTTAGCTCATATTTTAAAAAAATCTAAGTTACACAAATAGTCATTCTATGCCGCAAGCTTATGATTTAAGCTTAAAGTTTTCACTGACTTTGAAGAAAGTTTTACCATCTTTGTTTTTACACTGTATCCGGTCGCAGCAAGTACCCGAACAAGCAAATCAGAAGAAATACTTTGAGTGTTGAGTTGTGCGATGCGAGTCACAGTTGCCCTTGCTGTTCCTGCAATTTGTGCAATTTGTGCGTGTGTCAAAAGGCTTTTTTCAATGGCATTTGATACCAATTCAGCAAGTTCAGCCCGATAAATCATTGTTGCAGTTTCAACAGAATTAAGCCCCAGCAGAACGCCTAAATCATTTTCATTTTTCGCAACAATTGGGACTATTTGTTTTTGTGGATTCATTGTTTTTTTCATGCTCATCTCCTGACAAATTCTTTAAATCTTTTTTGACCTAATTCGATTTCGCGTCGCGGCGTTTTTTGAGTTTTTTTCGCAAACGCATGAATCACCCAAACCGCATCTTCATATTTCACAGCATAAAAAACTCTATAAATACCATTTTCATCTTTGAATCTCAGCTCGCTGACGCCAGAAGCAATAGATGACATTGGTTTTGATAATGGCATAGAAAGCAATTTCCCCTGTTGCAAATGATACAATGCCTCCCCGAGTTCTCTTCTCAACTCTTTGGTAAAGTTTTTGATGATTTCGTAGGCTTCTGGATGAAAAAGAATTTGTTTCACGCCCACCCTTATTGTATCATATTTAATACCAAAATCAACTCATTTCCATTTGAGTTGAAGTGTCGCACTGTCGCAACTATAAGCACCATGCAGTGGATTACTTTTCGGGCGACATTCCCACTCACAAACGTATCCTATTCGTTATGGATTATGGAGAGCCAATAAAATTCTGTTTTTTTGCAACGAATTGCTGAGTTTCACGATAATACATAGCGAAGCAGTTTAATTAAACAAAGTAAAAAGTGGAGACGTATGAGTTTAAAACCAACAACCAACAACCAACAACCAACACGAGATAGCGCATCTCTTCTTAGAGATTTTGCCCAAGGACTAACCGATAAACCTAGTGAACTCGATACTGCTGCGGCGCTTTATATTGCTGCAGAAGACGGAGTTTCGTCGCAGGAAGCAGACATCCTTGAACGCTCTTTTATTAAGCAACTTCCAATTGGAAGTTTAAAAATGGATGCAAATCAGCTTCAAGAAGCCAAGGGCGCGGCTGCTCTCGGGTACGCAGGGGCGATTCGCACGATGAGTAAAAGCGAGAAACACCACTTACATTCGCTGTTAAAGCTTATGATGCAAAATTCAAAGACACCGAGAGATGCATTATTAATTGCTGGATTGATTGCACGTAACCCATCTTTACTTTCAGATGCCTTAGACATGGCAAAAAACTTAAATTTCTTTAAAACCCCAGAAATTCAACAATTAGTCCATCATTCTTTACTTCAACAACGTGGTGGGGCATTAATTATCCTTACTCGCCCATGAGCGGACATATTGACGAATATCACGGACACAAGGTCGCCGATCCTTACCACTGGCTAGAAGATGACAAAAATCCTAACCGAAAAAAATGGATTGAAGCGCAAAATAGTACCACTCGTGCTTACCTTGATGCCATTCCTTTTTTGGGTGATGTAAAAACAAGAATTAAGGAACTGTGGAACTACCCAACATATTCATCCCCATTTAGACGTGGCAATCAATATTATTACTATCATAATACTGGATTACAAAATCACAGTGTTCTTTATCGACAAGAAGGTCCCAATGGAACACCTGAGGTAGTACTTGATCCCAATACTTTTTCCAAAGATGGAACAACTAAGTTGGAAACATTTTCCTTATCCAGAGATGGAAAATTGGCGGTGGTCGGTCTTTCCAAAGGAGGCGCTGATTGGGAAGAGTTGTATATCATGGATATGAATACCAAAGAAATGACAAGGGTTGACTCTAAGGATCACTTAAAATGGATCAGTGGGACTAGAATCACATGGGATGGAAACAATGGGTTCTATTACTCTCGATATGACGAACCACCCGCAGGCAATGAACTGAGTGCCAAAAAACAAAATCGAAAGGTTTGTTATCATAAAATAGGCACATTTCAGGCAGAAGATACGTTGGTTCATTTTGATGAAAAAAGCCCGGATGCTTATTCTTCTGTCTATCAAACAGACGATGAACGTTTTTTGTTTTTGACTATTTATGAAAACAATAAAGGAAAGAAGGGGAATGCCCTTTTTTACCGCGACAAGACAAAAAGCAATACAGAATTTAAACCAATTATTCGCGATGTTGGGGAATACAGATACAGTGTTATTGATCATATTGGCGGGAAATTACTTGTATCTACAAATGATGGCGCCCCTAATAATAAATTGGTGCTAATTGATCCTGAACATCCAGAAAAAGAACACTGGAAGATAGTTCTTCCTGAAAGAAAAGAACCTTTACAAAGCGTATCTATTGCTGGCCACAAGATATTTGCAACCTACCTCAAAGATGCCGCAACACATGTTTATGCCTATCATTTCAATGGTGAGCTGATTAAAGAAATCCCTCTTCCTGGGTTAGGCATGGCTAGTGGTTTTGGTTCATTTCCTGAATATAATACCTCTTTTTATTCTTATTCTTCTTTTAACTCGCCACCCACTATTTACGAAATGGATAACAACACGCTTGAAAGCAAGGTCTTTCGTGCTCCCGTGGTACCAGATTTTAACCCCAATGATTATGAAGTTAAGCAAGTTTTTTTCACGATCCAAGATCTTCAAGGTAACCCAATGAGAGTGCCCATGTTTATTATGCACAAAAAAGGGCTCAAGTTGGACGGCCATAATCCTGTTTTTATGACCGGTTACGGTGGATTTAATATTTCTAAACAACCTTCCTTTGGTGCCGCACGTCTGGCGTTGATTGAACAAGGTTTTATTTACGTGTTGGTCAATTTACCTGGTGGTGGTGAATACGGTGAAAAGTGGCACGAAAAAGGAATGAAGGAAAATAAGCAAAACGTCTTCAATGCCTTCATCGGCGCAGCAGAAGAGCTGAAAACTCTCGGTTACACACGAAATGGGAAGATAGCTATTAACGGTGGTTCAAATGGAGGATTACTCGTTGGCGCGGTTGTTAATCAACGCCCAGATTTATTTGGTGCGGCGGTACCAGAGGTTGGTGTTATGGACATGCTGCGCTTTCACAAATTTACAGTTGGAAAAGGTTGGATATCTGACTATGGTTCTTCAGATACCCCTGATGGATTTAAAGTACTGAAAAAGTATTCTCCACTTCATAATATCAAAACTGGAGTTAAATATCCGCCGATGATGGTGATGACAGGCGATCACGATGATCGTGTTGTACCAGCGCATTCATTTAAATATGCCGCGACCCTTCAAGCAGAAGCAGACACTCAAACGCCTCAATTGATTCGTATTGAAACAAACTCTGGCCATGGCGGCATTAATATGGAGAAATCTATTCAGGAAACAGCCGATATTTGGGCATTCATCATGTATTCTTTAGGGATCATTCCCAGATACCCAGTAAAAAAAAATTAGCAATATCAGGCATTGTTTAAAATTGGACAAAATTTACTCAATAAACCAAAAAACTTACATATCAAAGGAGCAAAATATGGTTTCGGTTGGTCCTAAAATTTTAATTAGTCAATTACCTAAAGAGGTACAAAAAACAGCAAAAGCGTACGACAAAGACAAAAACAATGAATTATCAATGAATGAAATGGATCAAAATCAAGATGGTTATTTAGATTTAGATCCTGTAATTAAAAACCGTGTAGCACTGGCCGATTATAACCCACTTCAATCTGCATTGTTTCAAAAAAATGTATTCACCAAACCGGTTGTGCCTAGCCATATGAAACCAAATGTGGAGCGCTACATGGGAGGTCATACCAGATCAATACAAGGAATTGATGGACACGAAGAAGAAATAAAAATTTCAGAAGAAGAGAAACCTAAAGTTCCCGTAGACCTGAATAAAATTGACTATCAAGATAAGCAGGTGGTGGCTTATTACCTTATGGAAACAAATCAAGACCCTGCCATGCAGATTGAAATTATAAAGAGAGCACAATCAATTGCAACATGGGGACTCCAACATATCGCGACAGAAGAAGGGCAACTCCTAGCTTTGAATGGTAATAAAGTAGATTTTTTTCAATAGGAGGTATTGAGACTGAACAAGAGTTAAGAACAGCAATACAAAATTCTGCGCACTCTCAAAAAGTAAAAGATAAAATCAACTCAATACTCAATCGAGATATTAAAGATCTTGCTACTGAATCATTGATTAACAATTTCAATAATTGGAGAAAAAAATATTCTCAATAAGTGTGAGAAAGCCATACGGGCAAACAAAAAATCATCTGATGAGAAATTACATAGATGGGCTCGTTTATGTGAGGATTTTTTGGATACGCTGACATAGCAAGTTTGGTTGCGCAGTAAGTTTTGAAAGAGGTCTAATGAGAAAATAAGGAAATTAGCGTGTTATAACACAAAAATTACGCGGATTGTTTTTCTTTTTCAAAGCTTAAGACAGGGCTTGCTTGGTGTTCAATGACTTCTTTGGTAATAAAACATTCTTGCACGCCTTTGATGTATGGAATATCATACATAATATCGAGCATGATGTGTTCTAAAATGCTGCGTAGTCCACGCGCACCTGATTTTTTTTCGAGCGCTTTATTGGCAATTGCAATAAGTGCTTCTTGAGAAAATGTAAGTTTAACGCCTTCCATTTCAAAAAGTTTTTGGTACTGCTTAATAATGGCGTTTTTGGGTGTTGATAAAATATTAATAAAATCAGACTGTGTGAGATCGTCTAAGGTGGCAATAACGGGCACACGTCCAATAAACTCTGGAATCATACCAAATTTAACAAGATCTTGAGTGTCTATTTTGCGCAAGATCTCACCATGACGTAGTGATTTGTTTTTGATCGAGTTCTGATTAGCACCAAAACCCAAAGTAGACCCAGACATTTTGCGCATGATTAAGCTTTCGATACCAGAAAACGAGCCCCCACAGATAAATAAAATATGTGAAGTGTCTACCAACACGGTTTCGTTTTGATGCCCTTTTTTGTGGCTGCCTCGTAGTGGAATATGGGCTTTGGTTCCTTCTATCAGTTTTAACAGCGCCTGTTGTACACCTTCTCCACTCACATCACGTGTGATCGACGGATTTTCGCTTTTCCTGCCGATTTTATCGATTTCATCGATGTAAATAATACCACGTTCCGCTTTATCTACTTGGTTATTGGCCGCGAGTAGTAAATTGGAAATAATGTTTTCTACATCTTCGCCAACGTAGCCCGCTTCTGTTAAACTGGTGGCATCTGCAATGCAAAAAGGCACATCCAGTAAGCGCGCTAACGATTGCGCTAAGAGCGTTTTCCCAGTGCCTGTTGGCCCAATCAAAAGAACGTTAGATTTTTGAATTTCTACGTCTTCTTTTTGGTGTGCAGGTCCAATGCGTTTGTAGTGATTGTAAAGAGCCACAGATAACACCTTTTTGGCGTAGTCTTGGCCCACTACATATTGATCTAAAAACGCTTTGACTTCTTGGGGTTTTGGTAATTTAAAAGGGCTATTTGGTTCATGCCGCTGCATGCCCGGTTCTGGATCTTGTTCAATGATGTCTGTACATAACTTAATACATTCATCACAGATATAGACCGATGGGCCCGCAATCAGCTTTTTGACTTCCCTTTGATTTTTACCGCAAAAGGAACAACCTAAATGTGAATAGTTAAAATCTTTTTTGCTCACGACTACAACACATCCTTCTATTTTTAAGGATAACAGAGTCTCGTGAGATTCACAGGATTTTTAAATTATTTTTTAAACCACACATTTAAAATTCAAATATAGAGAGAATCTACTTATCTTTAGATTAAGAATCTTTTGGCGTCGATAAAAATGACAATTATTCTGTTTGATTAAGGAATACAGCGATTTTTCTTTTAGTGTCGGCAGCGGATGATTTGATTTCAACAATAATATCGGGTTTGTGATCTGCATTCATATCACCAACGCCAATGGCATGTGTTTGAGATGGAAGAAGAAAAAGAGAGGACGGTTTAAAAGTTCCATCTCCTTTGCCAAATAAAAAGATAAGGCTCGCCGGTGCGTGATGATTAAGAATGCAAATATCTAAATTTGAATCTCCATCAAAATCTGCGATTGCAAAAATTTCATTTAAAGTGCGACTGTTCTCAAAAAAACCAGTTTGAATGGCTAATGGGGACCCAAAAGAGGCATTGGCTTGGCCCAAAGAAATCGACACCATTCGTTGTTTGTAAGGATCACTTAACATTATTAAGTCAAGTTCTGAATCTTTATTAAAATCGGCTAATCCAAGAAATGGGCCATCTCGGCCTTCTATTTTTTGGGGTGTATCAAAAACAATACCGTCACGAGAGAGCATGACATACGTTCCCTCTCCATACACAGTGTAAAGAATATCTTCTTTTTGATCATGATTGAGATCTTTTATTAATAGATCTAAAACGCCTGATCCTTTATTGGAAGATGGCAATAAACAATAGGGCTCGCCGGAGCAGGCCGAATTAAAATTACCATCACCCAGGCCTGCAAGCCACAAAATAGGACCCGGACCGCTACTTTGTCCATAGATATCAGTTGTTTGGTGAGAAAAAAGAAGATCTGTTTTTTGGTCTCCATTGATGTCTTTTAGTGCGATGTCGGTCAGTTTGTCTTGGCCAAGATCAATAGACAAAACAAAATTTAAAAAATCAAACGAACCATCTGGTTTAGCTATTGCAGAGGCTAGATATTTATTTCCAAAAATTAAAACAATATCCAGTCTATCGTCGCCATTAAGATCTGCTAATCTTAAAATATCTTCACCATTAAAAGGGACTGAAACTAAAGGTGCAAACGAAGGAACTAAACTAACCACTTCAAATTGTTGATTAGGTTTTGAAAAAACAATGTCAACACTTTGAGTATCTGGATTTAAGAAGACAATATCGTCTAACTGATCATGATTTAAATCTTTCAACAAAAAAGCACTTATGGGGGTGTTTTTATACTGGTAAGAAGTTGAACTTAATTCAATATATTGAGGTGCAGATAGGCTAAAATTTCCCGTTGTTGAACGCCACGAAGGCAAAGGCACACTGCCTGGTGGTGGATTGCCTGGAGCAGGAGGATTACCAGGAACAGGATCTGGAGAAGGCGTTTTTATTGAATTTGTTTTAGAACAAGCAATCACGGTAAATAAGAAAAACAAAAAAAAACTGTACTTCATGCGGAAAAAGACTAACGCAGCTTGAATATTTAATCAATTCAAAGTTTTTGTTGTTTGCTTGTGCATTTAAATGCAAATCATTATGTTGAGTGGCATGAATCCTTTAGTGTTTAAATGCGTTGTTTGGAGCTTTATCTGTCTAGTGGGGTGGACTTGTGCCACAACAAGAACAGAAACACAGGCTTCGTCTGCTTATTTGGGACCTGTGCGTACACCCACGGTTGAATTAGGACAAGAATTATTGCTTGATAAAAAAGACGAAGGTACACAAACGGTCTCTTGGCCACCGCAAATGTTAGAACGATTGCCTCATTTACAAACGCAGGTGCAGCATTGTTATGATAGCGCGCTTCGTTTGTTTCCTGGGTTAGATGGCCAACTTTTGCTGCAATTAATGTTAAATCGCACAGGGCATGTAGAAAATGCACAGATTAAATCTTCGTCTATTAATAATATGGAACTTGAACAATGCGTAGAGCGTTCTTTTATGACGCTTAAAATAGACCCTTTTTTTGTTGCACAATCACCTGTGCAGGTGTTTTCGTTGCCTGTTTTTTTTAGATTACAATGGGGCGGAGCGCGTCGATAAATTTGGTTAGCAAGAAGGAGTGACCCATGTCTTCGCATGAATCAGAGTCGTCTGGCGTTGCCACGCAGACAGAAAAACAAGTAAAAAGGCCACCTTTATACAAGGTGATTTTGCATAATGATGATTATACTACACAAGAATTTGTGGTTCATGTTTTACAATCTATTTTTAAGCATACGCAAGCACGTGCGTATCAGTTAATGATGCAAGTTCATCAACAAGGCTATGGTATTGCTGGGGTATATCCGCATGAAATTGCAGAAACTAAAGTCATGCAAACCACAGAATTGGCAAGACAGCATGAATTTCCACTTAAATGTTCACTGGAAGAGGCCTAAATCATGTTAACTAAAGAACTACAGACCACGTTGCTTTTGGCCATGAACGAAGCCAAAATTAGACGTCACGAATATATTACATTGGAGCATATTTTATGGGCCATGATCAAAGATTCTTTAGCCAAATCTATGCTATCTCAATTAGGTGCAGATTTAAAACAAATAGAACAAGGACTAGAAGAATATTTTGAATCACATATCCAGCCCTTGTCCAAAGACGAAGAAGCGTCTTCTAAAGATATTGAACCTTTGCAAACACCGGCGCTGCAAAGGGTGCTACAGCGGGCGTTGATTCACGCCCAATCGTCTGGGCGTCAAACAATTAATTCTGCTAATTTGCTGATTGCTTTTTACAAAGAATCCCACTCTTTTTCTGTATACTTGTTAGAAAAGCAGGGCATTTATCGTTTAGATTTAATGAGCTATGTCTCCCACGGGTTAGACGAAGAACAAGAAAGCGCTTCTGATCGTTTTTCTAAAACTAAAAAAGAAGAAGAGCAAGACGGCGAAGAACCTGCACAAAAACCCAATTTATTAGAACAGTACACCACCAATTTGTGTGATAAAGCACAAAAAAACGAACTCGATCCATTAATTGGCCGCACGCATGAATTAGAGCGGACCATTCAAATTTTGTGTCGTCGCCGTAAAAATAATCCTTTATTTGTGGGCGATCCCGGTGTTGGTAAAACCTGTATTGTAGAAGGTTTAGCGCAACTGATTGTGGCAGATAAAGTGCCCGAATCACTCAAGGGTTCTGTCATTTATTCTTTAGATATGGGATCTTTACTGGCTGGAACTAAATTTCGTGGGGAGTTTGAAGCACGCTTAAAAGGCATTTTAGCGCTGATTAAAAAACAGCCTAATGCCATTTTATTTATTGATGAAATTCATACCATTTATGGTGCAGGATCGACCAGTGGCGGCAGTTTAGATGCGTCTAATATGTTAAAGCCTGCGTTGGCTTCTGGTGCGCTACGTTGTATTGGATCTACTACATATAACGAATATAAGGCCGTGTTTGATAAAGACCGGGCTTTGGCGCGGCGATTTCAAAAGATAGAAGTGAACGAACCTTCTTTAGAAGAAGCCTACTTAATCCTTAAAGGGCTTAAAAAACATTACGAATCTTTTCATCATGTGCGTTATTCAGACGATGCTTTGCGTGCCGCTGTGCATTTATCTGCACAGTATATCAACGAACGCACGCTGCCAGATAAAGCCATTGATGTGATCGACGAAGTAGGTGCACGTGTGCAGTTATCTATGACAAGTGCATCAAAGAAAAAACAAAAGCTTATTAAAACGCAAGACATTGAACAGGTGATTGCTAAAATTGCACGTATTCCAGAAAAAAACGTCTCTGCATCAGACAAAGAAAAATTATTACAATTAGAACACGATTTAAAACGCTTGATTTATGGACAAGATCAGGCCGTTACAGCACTTGTATCGGCCATTAAGTTATCGCGTTCAGGACTTGCAACAGCCCATAAACCTGTGGGTAGTTTTTTATTTTCTGGCCCTACAGGGGTTGGTAAAACAGAGCTTGCCAAACAACTGGCCCACTGTATGGGAATCGAGTTTTTACGTTTTGACATGAGCGAATACATGGAAAAACATACGGTTTCTCGCTTAATTGGTGCGCCACCTGGTTATGTGGGGTTTGATCAAGGTGGTTTATTGACCGATGCCATTCGTAAAACGCCACACGCAGTGCTGGTGTTGGATGAAATAGAAAAAGCACATCCAGATGTATATAACTTGTTACTTCAAGTAATGGATCATGCCACTTTAACCGACAATAACGGCAGAAAAGCAGATTTTAGGCATGTGGTGTTGATTATGACCACCAATGCAGGGGCGCGTGATTTATCGCGCGAATCTTTGGGTTTTGCCTCTTTTGGCGCTTTGTCTTCTCCCGTGGAATCCAAAGGTATTGAAAGTAACGACAAAAAAGCGATCGAAAAAGTGTTTTCGCCAGAATTTAGAAACCGCTTGGATGCATGGATTGGCTTTAATCCATTATCGATGACGTCTATAGAACGTGTGGCAGGTAAATTTATTGCAGAACTAGAGCATGCATTAGAATCTAAAAATGTGACCTTAGAAGTGTCTGCCAATGCACGTACTTGGTTATGTAAACATGGTTACGATAAACAATACGGCGCCAGGCCCATGGCACGTTTAATTCAAGATAAAATAAAAAAACCACTGGCCGAAGTCATATTATTTGGTGAGTTAGAGCATGGCGGCCGTGTGTTGGTGGACATTAAAGACGACAACATTTGCCTGCAAACCAATGCTTTTTAGTTGTTTTATGGGCATCAATAAAATTACAAGGTTTTTATTTCTGATTCCAATAACCCAGACGCTTGCATAATAATAGGTATGGGTACGCCCAAACGTTTTAATTGACGTGCCATTTGTATTTTTTCTTCTAGTCTGCCTTTTTGTTCTCCTTCTAGTAAGGCTGCCTCAAGCACGCCTTTAAGGTCGCGATAGACTTTTAGGCTATCTTCGTAAAGATGTTGTTCTTCTTTGTTCATGTGCGCCAGTTCGGCAGTTAAAAACGCTTGTTCAAAAATTTGTTCTTGCAGAATAAAAGGAATACTTTGAAAATCTTCTAAGTGTTTTAAAAAATACAGCCACTTATCAAAATGGCTCTTAATTTCTTGTTCTGTTTTGTTAAAATTGGGCATTTCAATATAAACGAACGTGAGTTTGTCATAAAATGTTCGTCCATGCTGATCTTTAAGTTTAACAATGTGTAGGTATTCTTGTTTTTCGCGGTCTTCGCTAAAGACAAAATCCAAAATCCCAACACAGTATACCGCTTTTAAATTATAGTCCCATTCTCCTTTGTCTGCTTGTTCTTTGATTGGAAAAGTCGAATAGTAAACGGTTCGTTCTTTAAAGTAGTTTTGTTTTGCTTTTTGCAATTCCACAATAAATTTTTCGCCTTTTTCGTTTTGGCAGTAAATATCGTACACTGCTTTGCGATCAAAATATGTGGGACCTAGGCGTTCTGTATTGTTAAAGCTTAAGGATTTTATTTTATGTGGTTCCGGCAATAATTCGTTTAAAAAATCCATTAAGAGTACTTTATTGGCTTCTTCACCAAATAGTTTTTTAAAACCAAAGTCAGTCAATGGATGCATATATCTTGTATGCGTCATGTGGTTAATTCTAATCGTTTATCGTAAACCCTAGCAAGACATTTTTTTAAGTAAAAACACAACCATTTAGAAACTAATACGATAAACCGGTAGGTAAAAACAACGCTTAAGGAGCGATTCACTATGTCTAAAGTTCAACAATCTCCAATCGCTGTTCAAACAGAAACATGCCATTACGAAGGCCAAGACACTTATTTGGCACTTAATCTTGCCTCTAAGCTCGAACATCTTGAACAATCTAAAAAAAATACAACTATTAAATTTGTTGTTGCGAATCCTAGTAGTGGTCATAAAGAAGTTTCTATTTCTGCTAAAACCCTGGTTAAACATTTAAAAGAACAACACTTAGCGGCTTTAAGTAAGATTTTAGGGCATACGCCTTCTCTGTCAGAAGTAAAAGATCTAACGGCCAAGTTGTCTTCTAATTCTGATTCTGTGCTTTCAAATATTGTTGTAGACATGCGCGTCAATCAAGTAGTGTCTGCCCACGTGTGTGTTCCAGCTTTGGATTTGTCTTATGCTAAAGCTGTTCCTAGTGCTGATCCACAAACAGCACGTGCGCAAGTACTCGCACAGCATGTTCATGCGGCGCATACGTAGCAACTCAATCGATCTGAATTAACTGAATTAGTTGGTGTGTTTTTATTGCAAGGTGCTAATTCTGTAATGTCTAAAAATTTCAACATGGCTGATTTGAATGTCCTTAAAGGCAATGTTGCGGCGTGTAGTTATGAGTTTTTTGGTCATTGCCCACAGCGATTGTTGGTGTCTATTTTAGCTCAGCCTGGTGGTCGAGATAGCCTGATTAATGCGTTGGCAGAAAAAATAAAAACAGAACCCAATTCTATAGAGAACAAAAAACAAATTGCGCACATGATGCTCGAAAACATTGAGTATGTCTTGGCGCAAGATCAAAAAGGCGTGCCTTCTTCTGTTTTGTTTCAGCCTTTAGAAAAACAAGATTTACAGATGTTTTTAAAAATTTGTAAAGAATACAAATTAACCTCCCAACAACAACAATCAGAACATTTTAACGACTGGATGGTTTTGTGTTTTGGTTCTTGTGTCTCGCCTGTTTTTTCAACTGATAAACTTAATTCTGATCGTTCGGGGTTACCGGTTGCTTTGTGGAAAACAGCTTATTCGGCCGTTCAAAATAAAGAAAACTCAGTTTATAAGCACTTGGCCTATCGCGCCGGATTAACAGAACAAGATGATTCAAGCGAATCTACACGTGCACGTATTCAAACTGCAGAAAAACAAGAACCAGAGGACGCGATTGTTCAAGCATCCTTATCGGCAACATCGTGGAATTCTAGAAAAAAAGAAGACATTCAAGCAGCCTTGATTTTGTTAATAGGCGATTATCGCCGTGCGCCAAGTGCGGCTCAATTGCAAGCGATGCAGACACAAATGGCAGTCTTGTGTAGAAGCCATGCGCAATTTAATCCGCGGCTGTTACTTGAACGCATGAACGATCCGCAGTTAACGATGGTGTTGTTGCCTGTGTTGTTTGATTCTTCGTTTGGCGTGGGTTTAAAGGCTGAGCATTTTGAATTTATTTATGAACAAATTAGAGATGTTCCAGAATTAAGAGCTACTTTTATTGAATTGGCCAATCAAAAATTAAGTCCAGAAAACAAAGCAGTTGCAGTGGCACAGCTATGCCAAGGAATCACACTGCAAGATAAAGAAGATCTAATTTTGGCCTTGGCGTCTTCTGTTTCGATAGAAGATCGTGCGGCCTTTGCCCGCGCATTTTGCCAGCAGATGCTGAGCAAAGATAAATTTGCGATGTTGGATAATGCTAATGTTGCAAATCCAAAAAGATTTGTGGAACAAATGCTCAAGCTTTTGAGCGACGAGTTGGATAAAGAGCCAATGAAACAAATTACCGGTACGTATAAAGAAATTGATCCTTTACCTGGTGATTTATTAACATTGGGCAAACAGGTAAGATCCTTTGATTCTTTTATCGACCCAGCTGTTGAAACTAGAATTAGAAAACATCCTGAAAAAATTACAGATGCAACCTGGACCGACTTGCTTGCTTCTGGACGAAATGGTGCGCACGCAGATTTAGCTCAGCAACAATTTTTACGAAAAGAGTTGGGCGCTGATTTAACGTCTTGTGTGACTTCTGCGTTGATGGACTCTTGCAGCTCTGATTTTTTATCAGGAAAGATTTTAGATTTATATCTTACAGAAGATAAACAATTAGATAGAGAAAAGCGCAAACTCTTTATAAGCGCCATGATGATTAATTTGGCTAATATATTACCCCCTAATGTGTTTAAATCTGTTGGTGAATCATTATTAAAACAAATTAATACCAACCGAGAATACGAAAGATTTCGTTATTTAAGTGTCCAACTTCTTGCTCAATATCGTAAAGAATGTTTTATCTCTGATCTTACCGGGCAACCCAAAGCGTGGGCGGTTATGTCGCCAGGTGTTCAAAATATTGTGTTGAATACAAGAGTGTTACCTAAAGATGGTGCCTTGCCTAAAAACACAACATTGTCAAAATCTTCAGAAAATTTCCAATTATTTAAAGCAAATTTGCAGATTTTTCTGTCTCATTTAACCCAAGACCAAAAATTAAAAGTACTCAAACAAGTATCTGAACTATTGAAATCTAAAAATTTATTGGATGCTAAAGTACGCCAATTTTTAACTGAAGAGGCAAAGAGAAACGGAGTCGATGAATCCGTCATTGCGCCATTGGCTTTAAACAAAAAAACCGTTGTCTCCATGCGCCGTTCTGCCAAAGCTTAATCAGCGAATATTTTTATCCTTCCAGAGATTCTGCGTATTAATATTGCTAACTTGATCGCTATCTGCATAATAAACCTGTTATGACTTCTACATCATCAACAACAACTTATGATTATGATTACATTATCATTGGTTCTGGGTTTGGCGGTTCTGTATCGGCTTTGCGTTTGTGTGAAAAAGGTTACAAGGTTTGTATTCTAGAGTCTGGCAAACGTTTACGTGCACAAGATTTTGCACGCACCAATTGGCATGTATGGAAGTTTTTATGGTGGCCGCGTTTATTTTGCTACGGTTTGCAACGATTAACTTTGCTTAAGGATATTTTTATTTTAAGTGGCGCTGGTGTGGGCGGTGGTTCTTTGGTTTATGCCAATACCTTGCTTGTACCGCCAGATACCGCATTTACGCATACTGCTTGGCCCAAACAAATTAATTGGAAAACAGAGCTTAGTCCGTTTTATGATTTAGCTAAACGCATGTTGGGAGTTACGCCTACGCCGCAGTTATTTGCGGCAGATCATGTGCTTAAACAATATGCGCAGTCGTTGGGCCGTGAACATACGTTTCATTCAACTCAGGTAGGCGTTTATTTTGGACAAAAGGGCGTGACTGTAAAAGACCCGTTTTTTAATGGCGAAGGTCCTTCGCGCACGGGTTGTGAATTATGTGGCGGGTGTATGGTTGGGTGCCGACATGGCGCCAAAAACACCTTAGATCAAAACTATTTATATTTGGCAGAAAAACGTGGGCTTACGATTATTCCAGAAACAGAAGCCACCGCTATTCATCCGCTCAAAGAAGGTGGTTACCGAATAGAATCTCGTTCCACAACCACGCTTTTTGCAAACGCTAAAAAACCATTGTTGTGTCGTGGTGTGGTGGTATCTGCTGGTGTGCTTGGTAGTATGAAACTTTTACTACATTGCAAACAGCAAGGATATTTAAAACGATTGTCGTCGCGTTTGGGTGAATTGGTACGCACCAATAGCGAAGCAATCGTGGGTGTTAAAGGGCAGGGACAAGTAGATTATTCGTCTGGTATTGCGATTACGTCTGGATTTTACCCAGACGATAACACACATATAGAAGTAGTGCGTTATCCCAAAGGTTCGGATGCCATGAGCTTGCTTGCGACCATACTCACCGACGGTCACCGCCATATCGATCGTGTGATTAACTTTTTTTATACATTGCTACGCCATCCTTGGCGTTCTTTAAAAGCCATGATTCCTTTTGGATGGGCGCAGCGCACCATTATTTTGTTGGTTATGCAGACATTGGATAATAGCATTAGGCTCCATTTAAAACGTGCGTGGTATTGGCCCTTTAAAAAGGTGCTTACTTCTTCTGTTCCTTTGGACCAAGTTAAATCACCCACTTATATTCCTGCCGCCAACGAAGCAGCCAAAGCCATGGCAAAGGCCACCAACGGAATTGCGCAAAGCAGTATTAACGAAGTGTTATTTAACGTGGGCACTACGGCCCATATTTTGGGTGGATGTGTGGTGGCTGATTCTGCCGAACAAGGTGTAATGAATCATCGCAATCAAGTGTTTGGGTATGATAATCTTTACATTATTGATGGTTCTATGATCCCTGCTAATTTAGGCGTTAATCCAAGCCTTACCATTACAGCAATGGCGGAACGCGCTATGAGTTTTATTCCAGATAAAGCGGGCGAAAAAAAACCAATGCCAGTGCAATTTTCTTAATACAAGACTTTTGTTGACTCTACAGCAGAGTCACATTAGTGGTTTCTTTTTATTATTTATGCTTTTAAGGAGATTTTTATGACATCACTTAAAATAGGTGATTTAGCGCCCAATTTTTCTTTGCAAACAGATATTGGCGAAACAGTATCTTTATCTTCTTTTGTTGGAAAAAAAGTAGTGCTTTATTTTTATCCCAAAGACGATACACCAGGATGCACCAGAGAATCTTGTGATTTTAGAGATAAACACAAAGAGTTTGTAGAACAAGATGCGGTGATATTGGGTATTTCTCCTGATTCTGTGTCTTCTCATGCTGCGTTTAAGGTTAAGTATCAATTACCTTTTACATTGCTCGTAGACGAAGCACATCAAGTGGCAGAACGTTACGGTGTGTGGAAAGAAAAACAATTGTATGGCCGTAGCTTTATGGCGGTTGAAAGAACGACTTTTGTTATCGATGAACATCAAAAAATAACAGCCATTTTTGGGCGTGTGCAGGTGGATGGTCACGGTGAACATGTGCTTAAAGTGATTAAAGGCGAAATGCCGTCGCCTCATGCCAGCATTGCGATTTCTGCTGCTGCGGCCAAAGCCGCACAAACAACATCAGATAAAGAAGACTCAGAATCTAACGAATCAACATCTCAAGTAAGTCCTGTTGCTAAAAAGGCGCCCGCTAAAAAAACAGCAGCCAAATCATTGGTTAAAATACCGGCTAAAAAAATAAAATCTGTTGCAACAGCAAAGGTGGCTACTAAAAAAGTAGTCACCACCAAAACTAAAGCAGTGGCAAAAAAAGTAACTTTAAAAAAAGAATCTTCAGCTAAAAAAACACCACTGGCTAAAACAAAAGCCAAGTCTTTGGCGCCCACAAAAGCAATTAAAAAACCAACTAAAAAGGTAGTCGTTACCAAAACTAAGGCGGTGGCTAAAAAAATAACAACTAAGACCAGTACTGCCAAAAAAAATAAGAAAAAATAGTACACTCGATTATTGATACCGCTTTTATTTTTCCTGTGCTAATCGCACGTCATGAGTCAGTTAGCCGTAAATGTTTTGCCTAAAGTTCAAGCCCACAAATTTTATGGATTAGATCATTTGCGGGCGTGGGCTATTGTTTCTGTTTTTTTGTTTCATTACCAAACAGTCATGTTTGCTCATCCTCAGTGGCTAACAGAAGTTGCCAGTTTTGGATGGACAGGCGTCGATTTGTTTTTTGTTTTGAGTGGTTTTTTAATTTCATCAAAATTATTTTTACAAATTCAAAATCAACAGCAAATCGCGTTTGGTTCGTTTTTTAGACGGCGATTTTTTCGTATTCTTCCTGCTTATTTCGTTGTTCTTGGTTTTTATTTTTTAATTCCTGTTTTTCGTGAACGAGAAAGATTATCACCACTTTGGAAATTTTTAACTTTTACGCTTAATTTTGGGCTCGATTTACGTGTCTTTGGTACTTTTTCTCATGCATGGTCCTTGTGCGTAGAAGAGCACTTTTATTTGTTGTTGCCTATTGTTCTTGCTTGCCTATTGCGTGCCCGTTTATTTAACAAATCCTATCTGTTGTTATTGGTTTTGCTGTTGCTTGGAATCGTGACAAGACATGATGCATGGATCCGTGATTATCAACCTTATGCCCATCAAAAGGGTGCTTGGGCTGTTTGGTATGAATATCTTTACTATCCTACTTATCAGCGTTTAGATGGTTTATTGGTTGGCGTATCTATTGCGGCTTTACGTCAATATTATCCTTGTTATTTTAACAGCCTTGAAAAACGCGGAAATTATTTGTTGATTCTTGGATTATTTGTTTTTTTTGGGGCTTATTATTTATGCCTAGATTCGCATTCTTATGCGGCATCTGTTTTTGGTTTTCCGCTGGTTTCTTTGTCTTTTGGTTTATGGCTGCTTGCGGCACTTAGCCCTTCTTGTTTTTTATTTCGTTGGCAGTCAAAAACGACAACCTTTATAGCCACATTGTCTTATGGGGTTTATCTTAGCCATAAAGGAATTATTCACCTTGTTCAGTTATGCTTAGGCAAATTTAATGTCGATGTGAATAGTGCTTTGACGTTAGTCGTAAGTGCATTGGTTTCTTTATTAGCGGCTTTTGTTTTGTATCAAAGCATAGAAAAACCGTTTATGAAATTAGGCCAAACAAACAATTCATAGTCGCTTTAATCATGACAAAATAAAGTAGATATTTTATGGGCAATACCTATGAGTTCGCTCGATGATAACAATACCAATGCCACGCTGGTTCAATGCAATCCACTTACCAAGCAATTATATAGCTTGCGTGTAAAACCAGACACCCCTTTTTCTTCTTTGGTGGCGGGACAGTTTGTGTCACTTGCTTTGCCTGTGCCAAATCCGCAGTGTCAAACAGAGACTGTATTTGTTAAACGTTCTTATTCAATTGTATCATCAGAAGAATCCAAAGACGAAATAGAGCTATATGTGGCCCGTGTAGATGGCGGTGTATTGACCCCACATCTGTGTGATTTGTCTGTGCCGTATCGTTTATGGATGAGCCCGCAAGCCACTGGCTATTTTGTATTGGCAGAGGTGCCCACAGCGGATGTTTTGGTGCTTGTGGCGACAGGCACTGGTTTGGCGCCTTATTTGTCGATGCTAACCTCTTTATCTACACAGCAATTGCTAACGCGTGGGTATTTTAAAAAGTGTATGCTCATTCATGGTGTTAGGCAGGTGTGTGATTTGGGATATCAGCCTTTAATTAAACGTCTTACACAAGAGATGCCTTGCGTTTATGTGCCTGTTGTATCAAGAGACGAACAAACCGCTTGGTCTGGCTTAAGAGGCCACATTCAACAAATATTTACACCCCATCTTTTTGAATCTTTTACTGGGTATGCCTTATCTCCACTGCATGCACAAGTGATGTTGTGTGGGCATCCTTTAATGATTGAATCTATGCAGACATTGCTTGCAGGTTATGGATTTAAACGGCATCGGCGTAAAAATAAAGGACATATTCATTTTGAAAAATACTGGGACAAAGCTTAATAGACCTCTTTATAGGATGATAAGTAACACACCAATAAGCGTAAAACACATGCCTAAAAGTTGATAATAAGTGGTTTTTCGATGCCTTAAAAACCGTTCAAAAATAACCGCAAAAAATGGAGATAAAGAAGATAAAGCGGCACCTTGGCTTAAACTGCCGTGACTAAATCCATACACAAAGAAAATGCTACCTAAAAAAGCTTCTACAAATATGGTTGGAAATAATTTAATACCCAATGTTTTTATGTTCAAAGTTTTGTCTTTTGCGTTTTTTTTAAGGTGCATTTTATCTTTGAGCTGGTAAAACACAAACAAAATAAAAAATGCAGAGAAATACCTAATGGCATTGGTTAAAAAAAGCGCATTTTTAATTTGTCCCTGCGATACGGCATAAGAATTAGATGCCCACAAAATAGAGGCCAAAAATGCAAGCCCTGCACCTTGTATGATGTGTTTACGCAAAGAAACCGCATGTGCATGTGAACTTGGTTGAAAATAAACTAATGTAATAATGCCTAAAATACAGCTTATAATTCCAGCCCATTGTTGGCTATGTAGTGATTCGTTTAATATGCTGGCACCTAAGATCGATGCCCACATAGGATAAGTAGATGCAATGGCAAGTGCGGTTGCGGTGCCAATGCGGGCAGATGCCATATAAAAAAATACATCACCAATCACATAAGAAGATAAGGCAGATAACATTAACCAAGCCAAGTGTGGCGTCATTGCCAACGACCATACAAACGCTGCGCTATCTAAAAAAATAGCGCAGATGAGAAAGAGTGGGGCGGCCACACAAGCTCTTATAAGATTAACAAATGCCGGTGATGATTTTTGAGCGTATAGTGCGTACTTGGACGAACCATAAGCCCAAGCAACCGAACTCATCAACGAAGCCAAAGCCGCTACTAACATAACAACCCAGCTGAAAAGCGTTCGTAACAGTTTTGAAAGAGCTTAAACGAATTTGAAATAATAGGACTAAAAGACATGATTATTTTTTTATTTTTAAGATCATTCGGGAATGATTTCTTGTTCATTGATGGGTTAAACGGGGTGGACGGGACTTGAACCCGCGGCCTCCGGCGTGACAGGCCGGCGTTATAACCAACTTAACTACCACCCCTCAAACGAGGACTTCTGTTTATTCTTTCTTGTTTTTAAAGTCAACACATGTGCGTGCAAAAAATGTTTTTTTGTTTTTTAATGCTTATCTTGTGTTTCATTTAACTGATAAGTAATGCGACCTATTCATGAACAGTCAAGAAGAAACAGCGCTTGTGCATTTACCAGAAGTCGACAGAGCCATTCAAAGCGGGATGATAGGCCAACATATTTACTCTGCCGCGGCTGCGATGGCATCTAAAGAAGGCTGTGTGTTTCACCAAGCGGTGTATGGGTTTAATCAATTTGATAAACCCAATAAAAAAATCACATTTGATTATCTATTTGATGTGTCTTCATTAACCAAACCTTTAGTGACGGTGCTTTCTGTTATATCACTGGTATCCAAGGGTAAATTATCATTAGATGCGCCCGTAAGCCGTTTGTTAAAAGATTTTAGTGGTCCTATTTGGGATAAAATCCTTTTAGAAAATCTATTGGATCATACGTCTGGATTAGTGTCGCATAAACCATTTTTTGAACAAATTAAACAAGAAGAGCAATCCTTACCTTTGGCACAACAAACTTTGGGAAGTGTTCGTGCATTGCCAAAAATGCGTGCCTTAATCGCCAAGACACCTCCGCAAACAGCACCTAATGTGTTGTCTGTTTATAGTGATTTAAATTTTATGATTTTGGGGTTTATTATCGAATCAATTGTAGGCAAACGCTTGGATGTATTTGTTTTGCAAGAAATTTATAAACCACTTGGACTAAGCGCTAAAGATTTGGGTTTTGTGGAACTGGGTGTGCCTAGAAAAGCGGGCTCTTTATTGTATGTGGCCACAGAATCTTGTTCTTGGCGGCAAAAAACACTGCTTGGCGAAGTTCACGACCAAAATGCCTGGGCTATGGGCGGCATTGCTGGGCATGCGGGGTTGTTTGCCACGGTTCATGCGGTTCACTGTTTGGGTGTGGCCATTTTAAATAGCTACTTAGGCAAACCAGATGCACCTTTTCATGCAGGAACAATGAAACGATTTTTAACCAAAAGTAAACGTGCATGTAATAAAACATGGGCGCTTGGATTTGATATGCCTGCAGCCAAAGATTCTTTAGCTGGGCAAAAAATGAGTCGAAATGCAGTTGGGCATTTAGGGTTTACTGGCTGTTCTTTTTGGATTGATTTACAAAGCCAATGCGTGAGCGTGTTATTGACCAATCGTGTTCATAAAACACCACAAGGTAAAGACGAATTTATGCGTCAATTGCGCCCGCGTGTAGAAGATTTGTTTGCTTCTTTTGCGCAAGGATTTGTGCCTGTCAAAGAAGAACCAGAAGAAGAGGACCCTTATGCCGAAATTAGAAAACGCGAAGAAAAGAAAAAACTAGGTCAAAAAGGCATTAGTGGGAGTGTTGCAGGGCAAGTCACATCTCACACCAAAAAATAACCATTTGCTTATGAATCTACAAAAAAGACACAACTAACGCCAGTTCGCCCATTAAATCAACCGGCTGATTGTAGCGGTAACGACCATTATAGTCAGGCGAAAATTTTATTTGTGTGTTAAATCCGGGCAAAGCATCGTAGCGCAACAGGAACGAACAACGCAAACTAAGCGCTTTCCATAATTGAGTATTAATGCCTATTTTGGAATTAATTTTAGAAGCCTGCCCAAAATGTGCCTGCCTGTCTGCAATCATAAAAGAATTAAAGTTAATAAGCGCTTCTAAGTTGGCAAATATTAAAGTATGCTCATTCACGCTTAAATTGTAACCCACAAACAAACGCGCAGCAATCGCGGTTGTATGATAAGAAAAAGAAACAGGCTTAGGATCGGGCTGTTTCCATAATGTATAACCTACGTTTACACCCGCTTCGCCCAAAAATTCGTGGCGTTTGGTTTTAACAATCTCTCGGCTGTAGCCAATTTGTGCGTCTGTAAAAATGGTTTTACTGGCAGGTGTATCGTGTCCTACTTGGCCTGCCACAAAAAGTGCATTTTTAACAGTGAACAAGCGATCGTAACGCAATTTCCCCAGCACATTGGCTACCGCTATTTGCGAGGTTTTTTCTATTTCTTGATCGTTATCAACCAAGCCATTATTGTTATTGTCCTTAAGCCGACTAAAGTAGTTTGTGCCATAAGCGCCATCCAAAGATAACACAAACTTATTGTTGGGATCTTGGCGCGACGCTAAAACGCCTAGTGTAATAGTTACAAAATTAGCGTTGCCAGTGGCGCCTGCAACACCCGATGAAGCACTTGCTTTCCACTGCACAAGCGCTGGAGTTAAAGAAGGTGCGGTTATATCTGCAAAGCCTGTGGGTATTAAAGATAAAAAACAAGTAAGAAATGATACTGCATAAAGATACGTCTGGTTCATGGACGGCGGCTAGTAGAGCAAATGACCTGGGGGTGTCAAATCGTTTTTAAATAGACGAATCATATCGTCGTTGCAATGGTGCTGTTGTTGGTGTTGCTGCCAGAGCTGCGCAATTGTTTTTTTGTGTGTGGCCAAATACAAATCAGGGGCTATGTCAAACAATGGAGCCAATACAAAACAGCGTTCATGGAGACCAGGGTGGGGTAGTGTGCAGTGTGGGTCTTGGTTTGTTTGTTGGGCATAGAGCAATAAATCTAAATCGATGATCCTATCTGCAAACTTAACACTACGAACACGGCCCATATGCTGTTCAATATCGAGCAACTTATCTAATAATTCTTTGGGTGCTAAATTTGTTTTAACATGTATCACTGTATTTAAATACCAATGTAAAGAATGTCCTAGTGGTTTGGTTTCATAAATGCGTGCGCATTGTAAAATTTGTGTGTTTGGGAGTTGTTGAATATAACCTAATGCCACTTTGATTTGATGGTATCTGTCGCCTAAATTGCTTCCAAGACCAATATATACATGATTCAACACTTGACGGCCCTTTCTGTTTTGCGCTTGATAGCGCTTATGACAATGGTTGTACACGCTTTTCAACCCACCCCTTTTAATTTTTTTGCAGTTCAAAAAGGGGATTTGGTTATTCATAATGGTCCTATTTATACTTGTGCGCACGATTTAACCCCGTTGCTTCAATCAGCAATTGTGGTGAGACAAGGCAAAATTGTGTTTTTGGGGCAAAAACAACAATTGCTCAATTTGGGTCATGCACAATTATTAGATGCCCAAGGTGGTGCGATTATGCCTGGTTTAATCGATGCCCATACGCACTTGGTTTATGCAGGCAACCGGGTATTAGAATTTGAACAAAAAAGCCGTGGTGTATCATATCAACAAATTGCCCAATCAGGAGGCGGTATTTGGAATACGGTCACCTCTACCCGTGCCATGAGCGAAGAACAATTATGTGCGTTGTCTTGGCCTCGCTTGCAGGCTTGTTTGGCACAAGGTGTGACCACTATCGAAATAAAAAGCGGCTATGGGCTTGATCTTGAAAACGAACGTAAAATACTGCGGGTGGCCAAACAAATAGGCCAATTGACCGGTGTGCATGTGCGAACCACTTTTTTAGGCGCACATATGCTGCCTCCTGATTATCCAGAATCACGTGCGCATTATGTTCAATCCGTGTGTGAATGGATGCATCAATTGCATCAAGAAAAACTGATCGATGCAGTCGACGTATTTGTAGATAAACAAGCGTTTTCACCAGAAGAAGCAACGCTCATTATCGAACAGGCACAGGCGCTTGAGTTAGGCGTGCATCTTCATGTGGATCAATTACAAGCGGCCTCTGGTGCCGAATTTGCTGCGCGCATGGGCGTTTGGTCTGCCGATCATTTAGAATATACCACGCATCAGGGTGCACAGGCGTTGGCGGACGCGCAAGTGGTGGCTGTGTTGTTGCCTTGGTCGGCTCTTTTTGTAGGGCAAGGCCATATTCCTCCTGTGCAGGCATTGCGTGCTTATGGTTGCAAAATGGCAGTCGCCACGGATTTTAATCCCGGAAGTTCTCCTGTGGTAGACTTATTGTCTACAGGTGCGCTTGCTATTGGTTATTTTAAAATGAATATAGAAGAAGTGGTGCTTGGAATGACGCATTATGCGGCGTGTGCGCTGGGTGTTTCTCATCTTTGTGGAGTTTTAAAAACTAACATAGAAGCCGATATTTTAATCTTAAAAAACTCACATCCAGGATCATTGTTTTATGAATTAGGCTTAAATCCTATTAAAACTATCATGGTTGGTGGCCAAATTAAAACTTGTACGTCTATAGACACCCATGAAAGATAGTGAAATCTTTAGCAACACTATTCCCTACACGGCGATGCTTGATATATAGCTGCTACAAAAGGACGTTTAACGCTGCAGCCTTATTACCGGGAGAGGTTATTATGAGTAGTTTTTTGTTAACAAATCCTTATGAAAAGTTGTTGTTAAGAAAAGCTAAAAACACCGACCTTAAACGTGGTTCTTTGTGGCTTGCCAATATTGTATTTACTTCGATGGGCCCCGACATTGTTGAAAACGAAAAATTAAACCATGTGCTCGAAGCATTTGAATATTATGGAAAATATACAGAAAGTGAAGATCCTAAAGAATTGCTCATTGCCGAATCAGAATTAAGCCGCATGCTGGCGCTTGCCGCAGAGTCAGAACATGCAGAACAAGATGAATCCTCTTTTTTATCTCCTCGTTAATCGCTTGCGCAAAGCAGGGTTACTGCTTATCACACCTGATGTCTCTGTTGACATCGTTTAATGATTATCGATAAAGACAAGTCCCCGGTTCCATTCATAAGACTTTTTTGAGTTTAAGCGAGGTGTATAATGTCTTATATCGTTGCAGAGCCATGTATTAAATGTAAATATACAGACTGCGTGTCTGTGTGTCCGGTCAATTGTTTTTACGAAGGTGAGAATTTTTTAGTAATTCACCCAGATGAATGTATTGATTGCGGCGCCTGTGTGCCCGAGTGCCCATCAGAAGCTATTTTTTCAGAGGATGATTTGCCTGCTAAATGGAAAGAATACACACAAATCAATCGCGATTTTTCCAAAAAATGGCCCAATATTAGCAGCAAAAAGGCAGGTCCTAAAGATGCCGATGACTGGAAAAAAATAGCCGACAAACGTCAACATTTAAGCGATAAGCCGGGCTTGGGTGGATAATTGATTCCGCAAGAAGAACGCACACCTATTAGTGTGAGCGCGTTGAATGAATTAGCCTGCCAACTATTAGAAGGTTCGCTTGGTCATGTTTATGTAATTGGCGAAGTGAGTGGTTTTATTCATCATCGATCTGGACATTGGTATTTTACGCTTAAAGATGAACAAGCGCAGATTAAATGTGCTTGTTTTAAAGGCCAACAACGTGGCGTTTCTTTTCAAATGCGAGATGGTCTTCAGATCATTGTACAAGGAAAAGTCACACTTTATCAACCACAAGGCAGTTATCAACTGGTGGTCACAGGCGTGTGGGCTGCTGGTGCTGGGTTGTTGCAGCAAAAATTTGAACAATTAAAGAAAAAACTTCAAGAAGAAGGTTTGTTCGATGTCCATAAAAAACGTGCTTTGCCTCGTTTTTGTCACCGGGTAGGAGTTGTGACAAGCACAGAAGGTGCGGCTGTTTGTGATTTTATTCGTGTGGCACAAGCTTACGACCCAGAGATTCAAATTTTAGTATTGCCCACACGCGTGCAAGGTCAGGGTTCTGCGCAAGAAATTGTCGCCATGATAGAGTATGCCTCTTTGCACGCACAATCTTTGGGATTGTCTGCGCTTGTTTTAACTCGTGGTGGTGGATCTATTGAAGATTTATGGAGCTTTAACGAAGAAATTGTGGTGCGTGCCTTGGCTGCTTGCACAATTCCTACGATATCTGCCATTGGTCATGAAATTGATTATACGTTGTGCGATTACGTGGCAGATGTGCGGGCACCAACACCCACCGCCGCCGCGCAGTTAGTGGCGATAAACAAGGCGCAATTAAAAGAGACATTGGCTCAATATGTACTCCATTTAAAGCAATTGGTTTCATTGCAAGTGTCTGCACGAAAATCACAAATTCAAGCGCGCGCGTTAATCTTAAAAGATCCCGCTCGCCAAATGAGCCAATATCGGCAAGCGCTAGATGATAAATTATCTAAAATGGAATCTGCACTTGGCATGCGTTTGAATGGGTCTCAAAAAAAATTGCAACAATTGCAGGCGCAGTTGCAGTCAAGACACCCGCAACTGCAGTATGTTTATTACAAACAACACTTGCAGCAAATTCAACAGATGCTTGGGCATCATGTGCGCGCTCAGGTGTTAAAACAACAACAGCACAATCAGGCATTGGCTGGTCGGCTGCAGGCCATGTCTCCTTTGTCTGTGTTGTCTCGTGGCTATAGCGTGACTATAAATCAAGATACAGGTCAGGCCATGACACAATCTAACCAGATTCAAGAAGGGCATCAAATTAAAGTTATTTTGGAACAAGGTGCTTTGATAGCGCAGGTGATACAGTGTGTATCGTCTGCAAAATTAACCTCTGATTAAACGGAGCGTATGGATTTTATGTCGGACTCTGTAAATGATAAATCAACATGGCCCTTAGAATTAATTTTGCAAAAATTAGATGAAATTGTAAAAAAATTAGAACAAGGGCAACAACCATTAGAAGATTCATTACGTTTATTTGAACAAGGTGTGTCTTTAACAAGAGAAGGCCAAAGACGTATTGACGAAGCCGAAAAACGGATCGAAGTATTGCTTAATAGCAATGCTTCACAGCCTCAAATAGTTCCTTTTTCTCCGGGCTCTTAGTCGTTTTTTATGACGGTATTGCCTTCTTTATCAGAAGCGTTTTGGCCGCCATGGCTGCATGCACGCATTGATGGTTGTTCTTTGGCGTTAATGGTTAAAACTCAGGCCAAATGCAACCAATTGGTCCCTTATTCAGACACGCAATTAGGCTTACATATTCAAAAAGCACCTATTCATGATGCGGCTAATCGCGAAATTATTTTATTTTTATCAAAACAATTACAAGTGCCTAAAAAAGAGGTGCATATTTTGGTAGGTTTGCATCATAAAGAAAAAGTAGTACTTATTGCAGGTCTATCCGCTCCTGTGGTTTTTCAACGCCTTATTGCGCATTGGCCAGCATTAATGCAGACTTCTTTCAAAAAAGAAAAAAGTTAGATAGACTACGCTTGGGTGGGCTTTGGATATTTTATGACAATCATTTTATTTTTGACTTTGTTTCTAGGTGCCGCAATCGCTGGTGCTTTTTATTTTTTTAAACTTGCAAAATCACGTTTTTCTAAGAATTCTTTATCTGCAAAGGATTCCCAAATACGCTTAGAACAAGCCAATCAGCGTTGTTTGCAGGTTATTAAAGAAGCAGAAAAAACAGCATCACAAGTGTATCAAGAAAATAAAGACACATTATCTGCGCCTTTGTTACAAATGCAATCGGATTTGCAAGAAATGGCTCAAATGCTTAAGCGTAAAGAAGAATCGCTTAAATTAAGAGAATCCAATCTTGCACTAACCAAAGAACAATTAGTTAAACGAGAAACAGATATTAAACAAAAAGAAGAACAACAAACGCCAATTCCAAAGGCACGCCAAGAAGCCATTGCCAAATTAAGAACGGCTTTGTTTGATAAAGCTGGGTTTTCAAAAACAGAGATTGTTAAAATGTTAGTAGATAGTAAACTGAACGATGCGCATTTAGATGCGGATAAACTTAAATTAACAATCGAAGAACATACCAAAGTTTACGCAGAATCAAGCGCTAAACGTATTATTACGATTTCTAATGAACGTTTTAATATGAGTCATCAACCAGAAAGAGAACATCCAGGCTTTAGGTTAGACAACCATGAAATTGTTGATTTTATAGGCACAAAAACGCAATTTAAAGATGCGTTTATGAGCGCCACACAAGCCGAAGTCCTGCTGTTTGACGATAGGCCCATTATAGAAATTCGTAGTGTGGATCCATTGAAGCGTGAAATCGCCAGACGCACGCTTATTTATATGAAATCACAAGGCTTGTTGCACGAAGATAAAATCAGTCTGGTTTTGCGCCGTGTGGAACGCGAAGTTGAAAGAGAATTAGAACAAGCCAGTGATAGGGCCACTAAATTATTACATATCCAACCATTAGAAGGCGAAGTGCGCCGCCTATTTTCTCGTTTGTTGTACCGCGCTAGTTATTCGCAAAATCAATGGCATCATGCTGTAGAAGTTGCATTTATTTGTGGTATGATGGCGTCTGAATTGGGGTTGGATGTTAAAACTGCCCGTCGTGCTGGGCTGTTACATGATATTGGTAAAGCGATGACTCATGATCACGAAGGATCGCACGCACTGCTTGGCGCTGATGTAGCACGTAAGGCCGGTGAATCAGAAGCTGTGGCAAATGCCATTGGCGCACATCATGGCGAAGAACCCATGGTGTCTGCTTATGCAGAAATTACAGCGGCGGGCGATGCCATTAGTGGCGCACGTCCCGGTGCCAGGCGAGAAATGCAAGAAGCCTTTAGTAGCAAGGTAGAAGATTTAGAACGTATTGCGTTGAATTTTTCTGTGGTAGACCGCGTTCAGGTCATGCAGGGTGGCCGTGAAATGCGTGTGTTTATGCCAGAAAAAGAAATTTTTGTAGATCAAGCACAACGTTTTTTACAGACTCAAGAAGATGGATTTGAGCCCGTACAAAAACAACTTAAAAAATGCCAACAAGACATTTTAAATGACGAACAAATGCTGCCTTTGGCGCAACAAATTGCCAATCAAATCGAAGAAGAATTAACTTATCCAGGACAAATTAGAATTACCGTAGTAAGAGAAATGCGTGCGGTTGGAATTGCAAGATGAGCGCAATGATGTTGATAAGAAGTGTGTTGTATGGGGTGTGTTTGTTCTTTTGCCAGTGTGTTGCCAAAACAGAATCAATGCCTTCTCATGGCATTGCTTATCGGCTGTTGTCTGCGCATGCGCCAATCAGCATGGAAGAACCTGCGCAGTCTGTTTTACCAAGTGTACCTACTCAATCTAGCGCTCAAGCACCTGCTTCTCTTGAATCTGCGCCGGTGCTTATTTTAGAACAACTTAAAAAAAGCGCCCCAGAAAAAGAGATTAAACCAGACGCGCTTCAACGTTTGGTCGATCAACTAGAACAGGCGCCTTCTTCTTTGCATGCAGAATTAAAACAACAGATTTTAGCTTTTATTACACATGATTTATCTTTTGCTGATCTTTATGTGTTGGTAGAACAGTTAGAAAAAGACAAACTTCCATCCTTGCGTTTTGCACACGCTACGGTTTTATTGCGCGCCGCTTTACTTCAAAAGCATATTGGCCAATTGGCGTCGGCTCAAAAGTTATTTCAAACTTTGTCTGGTCTTTCTGAATCTTTTGGTAAAACAGAGGCCATCACTTTATTGGTCGATGATCAATTAAAAGAGCTTGCTAATATCGAACAAGTTGAACAAAGAAAAATTGGAGTTTTATTGCCATTGTCTGGGAGTAGACAAGAATTTGGGCTGCTTGCCAAACAAGCCATCGAAATGGTGTTTAATACGTCTTTAAAAGACAATACGCGATCAAATGCGGTGTTGCCGCCTATCGAATTAGTGTTTAAAGATACACAGGGCAACGAAGAACAAGCGCGCATACAAACGCGTGATTTAATTTTAAATACCCATGTGATGGCGATTATGGGCCCACTATTTGCGGACGAATCTTATCAGGCAGCCATGGTGGCACAAGCTTATCAAGTGCCGTTGTTAAACTTAAGTCGCGCAGAAGGCATTACGCGTCTTGGGTCATCTGTTTTTCGTTTATGTTTAACGCCTGAACAACAATCACAAGCTTTAGTTGATTTAATGGTGGATGCGTTTCATTTTAAACGTTTTGCCGTGTTATATCCTTCCACTGATACGGGGCTTGAATTTGTGCAATCCTTTTTTAGTGCAGTAGAAAAAAAAGGCGCAGAAGTGGTGGGAATTGAATCTTATTTGTACGATCAAAATACCTTTACAACGCCGGTTAAAAAATTGGTTGGTCGTTACTATTTAGAATTGCGTCAACAAGATTTATCTAAAGAAATGGCGCTTGCCATGCGTCAAATCCGTAAATCTTCGGTGCGTGGTGCCAAAGCTTATGAAAAGGCTAAAGATCGTTTGTCTGCAGTGGTTGATTTTGATGCTTTGTTTATTCCAGACACAGCTAAGGCGGTTAGTTTTATTGCCCCTGCAATTGCTTTTGAAGATGTTGATTTGGTGGTTTCTGAAAAAGACAGACAACAGATTAAAAATAGCGACGATCCACTTATTTTAAGCCAATACAAACGCATGGTTGGGGTTCATTCTTGGAATTCTCCGTTGTTGGTTGAACGGGCAGGCAAAGCAGTAGAAGGCGCTATTTTTGTAGATGGATTTGATGTCCATAAAGACGATGCGCACGTACAAGAATTTGTAAAAAAATTTGAATCTTTAACCCAAAAAAAGCCCACTTTGCCAGAAGCACAAGCCTACGATGCAGCGGGCATTTTTAAATTGATTTTATCGCAAAATCCACACACGCGTATGGCTTTTTTAAAGTTATTATCTGGGCTTAAAGACTATTTGGGAGTCACCGGAAAAATCCATTTTGATACCCAAGGCGAAGCCCAAAAAAAATTGGTCTTTTTAACTGTAGAAAATGGCGAAATTGTGCCCTTTCAAGCCCACGCTAATGAGAATTAATGAGTGGCGAAGGAGTTTTTTATGACGGCTTCTGTATCAGATAAGCAGCAGTCTAAATTGCAGTTTTTTGAAAAAAGTTTGTGGATTTTAACAGCTTGTTTGCTTTTGTTGTGGCTTGTTCCAACGCCTGTTTGGTTGTCTGTGCCTGCAGTTTTAATAGGCGGGCTCTTTTTTTCTATTCACTTTACTTTGGCACGTTACTTGTTGACTCGCCTATTTTTTAATACGCAAAAACGCGGTTTTTTTGCATTTTTGTATGTGCTTAAATTGTTGTTTATATTTGCTTTTTTAGGTTTATGCATACTGCATTTCCATTTGTCTGTTGTTTGTTTGGCGCTTGGGTTTTTAGTGTTCCCAGGTGCGATTTTACTTCTTCTTATAAAAGAAGCGTATTAATTTAGATGTTGTTTTTTGGCTCTTGCGTCGGTTTCTTATTTAGCATAAAAATGGGTCGCTTGTTTTTTTAGATAAAAGCGTATTGTCGAAGGAATTTTTATCATGCCACATGGTGAATCTTGGTTTAGCTTGTTACCGTTCTATCAGACACTACTGGCTAGTTGTCAGTCTTTTTTAGGCCAAACTTGGGTCAATCACGTTGCGGTGAGTAGTATCCAACACGTGTTGGCGGCACTCTTTGTGTGTGTAGTCGTTACGCTTCTTGCAAGCCGTGCGCGTCAACAACTCACACAAGGCGAAGAACAAGGCTTAGTTCCGCCGCAAGGTATTTCGGTTCGTAATTTTATCGAACTTGTGTGCGATGCGTTGTATCAGCAATGTAAACAAATTATTGGCAAAGATAAGGCGCGCCAGTATTTTCCTGTGATTGGCAGTTTGGCCTTATTTATTTTCTTTTCCAATATGATTGGACTTATTCCTGGTTTTTCTCCACCCACAGATAATTGGAATACAACACTTGCCTGTGGTTTGTTTGTTTTTGTTTACTATCACTACCATGGATTTAAAGCGAATGGATTAGGGCATTTAGCGCATATTATTAATCCTGTTGGTACATGGTGGGGCTGGTTTTTGGCGCCACTGATGTTCCCTATCGAAATTGTGTCTCATAGTGCACGTCCGTTGTCTTTGTCTTTACGTTTAATGGGCAACATGATTGGCGATCATCAAGTGTTGTCTCAGATTTCACAAAAACAGGCGTTTTTTGTTCCGATGCCATTTTTTGCATTAGGCTTAATTGTGTGCGTAGTTCAAACCTTGGTGTTTACTTTGCTTACCATGGTTTATATTTCTTTATCTGTGGCTCATGCCGATCATGACGATGCGCACCACGATGAAGCAGACCATAAACATCAAGATCACGCCCACGCATAATCAACCCTTAAGAAAGTGTGCTCAAAAATTGTATTAGATAAGTCTTAAATACATCTGCTCTGTTGCTATAGGCTTGCACTCCGTTTGGTTCTTTGGGAAGATAACAAACAATATTTTGCCCATTATTTTTTTTGTCTTGTAGTGCGCTTGTTAATAAGGCATCTGTATTTAGAGTCGCCGCAATAGAATAGAATTTTTTACACAAAAGATTAAATGCCTGATTGATATATTGCAACCTGGAATTGGAAATAATACCCAAATGGCAGGCTATTTGGCTTTCTATCATAATCCCAAGGCCAACTGCGATACCATGCGGAATTTTAAATTGTGACTGTGATTCTATGGCATGGCCAAATGTATGGCCAAAATTAAGTTGTTGTCTTAAATTCTTATCGTGTTCGTCTTGTTCAATGTAATCTTGTTTGATTTTGAGCGAATTTTTAACGAGTGCGAGCAGATTTTTAAAAAAATCTGCCCCACGTTCCAATTGCTGTATGTTGTCATGTTGATGAATTAAATGTGCCAATTCTTTACATTGTTTGAATGATTTAAAATCCAAAAGATAAGCCATTTTAAGCGCTTCGCACAATCCAGAATCAATCGCATCTATGGATAATGTGTTTAACCACTGCGGTGTTATGTGCACGTTCTGTGGCGGATAAATGCAGCCAATTAAGTTTTTATAAGATTCAAAGTTAACGCCTGTTTTGCCACCAATGCAGCTGTCTACTTGAGCCAGTAAGGTGGTTGGAATTAATCGCCATGCACAACCGCGGTAGAGTATGGCACACACAAATCCAACGATGTCTTGGGTAATTCCGCCGCCTATGGCAATCACGGTGTCTGTTTTTTTAATCCCTTGCTTAATAAGTCGAGAAATTAACCAAAGCACGGTGTCTATAGTTTTTTGTTGTTCTTTTGCAGATAATAGCTGCAATCGATGTATATCAAAGCCCGGTGTGTTTTTTATTGGCGACTGATATAAAGCAAAAACTTGTTCATCTATAATAAAAAAAGGGTCTTTTAAATCTTGTGTGGTGCCCGTAAGGCAATCATGCAAAGACGGATAAAAAAATACCTGATACAATCCATGGCTACTTTTAATTTGCATGTGTGTGCTGTTTGGTTAGTGGTTCATGTTTTGATTGAGTCTTTGTGTTAAAAGATCCAATCTGGCGCAGTCTTCTTGGACTATTTGTTGATAGCGTGCTTGTTTGTGTTGCAGCCATAAAACTTCAAATTGAGTGGCCAAAGAGATGCTTTGTGCCTGTTTGTCTGCAGGATAGGGTGTGTGTGCAAATACAATTTTTCTGGTTTCGAATCCGGATATATGGGGATGTAGCCGTTTTAAAAAAGACTGAGATTGCACAGACATGCCACCGCCAATAAAAACCAACAGATTCTTTGATTGCGCCTTTTGTGCAATGTCTTGGCAGATTTTAAAAATAGGTTCACCATCGACCGCGCTTCTGTCTTTGTATCCTAAAGATTGAGACAAATCCACACGGCCAATGACTATCCCAAGTAACTGTTCAATGCCTGCGGAGTCTAAAATAGCGTCTAATTGTTGGTAGCCTGTAGTGGTTTCTATGTTTATTAAATATTTTACGTGATTATTTGTTGATGTATTAGAAATAATATGTAAATATTTTGCTAATGCAAAAGGACTTTCTATCATGGGCGCCACCACTAAATTGGCACCTAATTGATGCGCTATTTTCAAGTCGCTAAGTGCTTCGCAACCACCTATTTTAATGGCTAAATCAAGACCACTTTTTAATGCTATTTTTTGCAATATTAAAAAATCTTCTACAGTAAGTCCTTCTGCTTCGAATTCACCACGCACATGGGTTGCTTGGTGGTTGTTTTTTAATGTCAATAAAATCTGCAACATGTGTTGTTCGAGCGCTTGAATCATAAATTATTTTGCTATCATTAGTGATGTTATTAGTTGCGCTGTCTTATAGCGAAGCGCTTGTCTGCAGGCAAGCGTTTGTTAGAGCTGCTTTTGTTCTCTTGTTTAATTGTTTAATTGCCGTTATTTTAAGCCGCATTTAGCGTTTAGTTAATAAAGGCTAAAACTATTTAATTGTGTTTGTTAAGCGGTGTCGTTTGTAGAAAGGTTTTTTTGTGCGCGTTCCTTTTTATCGGCCAGTAATTTTAGAATCGCACGCAGCGGTGATGAATCAAGTATTGGCACAGGCAAGCCTTTCTGGCGATGGCGTTTATGGAAGGCGTGTAGAGGCATTTTTATCTCAGTGGTACAAAACTACGGTGTTGTTGTGTTCTTCTGCTACTCACGCGCTGGAAATGTCTGCGTTGTTATTAAATTTTGGGCCAGGCGACGAAGTTATTATGCCCAGTTTTACATTTGTTTCGTGTGCCAATGCGTTGATTTTGCGTGGTGTGTCTGTGCGTTTTGCAGACAACGATCCATTTGGACATTTATCTTTGGTAGAGATAAAAAAACACTACACCAAAAAAACAAAAGCAGTGATGGTTGTTCATTATGCAGGCCAAGCACGCCAAATCCAAGAGATCGCAGCATTTTGTGCAGCGCATCAGATCTATTTAATAGAAGACGCAGCCCAAGCAATTGGTGCTTCTTATCAATCGCAATTATTGGGCACTTTTGGACAACTGGCGTGCATCTCTTTTCACGACACTAAAAATATTGGCTGTGGAGAAGGTGGGGCCTTACTTATTAACGATCCACAGTTGGTAGCCAGAGCATATAGGATAAGAGAAAAAGGCACCAACAGACAGCAATTTAAGTTGGGATTGGTGGATAAGTATACTTGGGTAGATTGTGGGTCTAGCTATGTGTTATCCGAACTAAACGCCGCATTTTTATGGCCTCAGTTGGAGCAATTTGAATGGATTCAACAACGTCGAGCCATGCAGTGGCAACGCTATTATAACGCTTTGGCCTCTCATTTTACACGCGGTGGACGATACTTGCTTACAAAAGACCAAGCAGCCTTATCTAATTATCATTTATTTGCGATTGTATTGGCTTCTGAACAAGAACGTACCCGTTTTATCGAACACCATAAACAAGTCGAAATTACAACGCCTTTCCATTATGTGGCCTTGCATCAATCGCCTTATGCTAAGTTGCATTTTAAAGAACAGTCCACATCGCATTTGCCTGGTTGCGAACGTTTATCTAGCACTTTGGTGCGCTTGCCTTTGTATCATGATTTATCAGAACAAGCACAAGATTATGTGATTGAACGTGCGCTTAGTTTTGAATTAGAAAAGGATGTAGAATGAGCCCTTTATCCACACAAGGCAAACGCAAACGACTAGACATATTATTAAAACGCGTCAAACAACGTGCCAAGCAAATACCCATCTTAAATGCTGTTAAAAGCATGCCTTTAAAAAAAGCTAAATTGACCAAACTCTTAGTGCGTATTCAATCAAGACGCATGCGTTAAATTATGAAACCCCGTTCATTTTTTTGTTTAAAAAATATTTTTTTGTGCTATGACGTGCCCAACTTTGAGGTGACATAATTTTATGATCGGTGCCAATATTCGCATTGCTAAGGAGCTTAAGTTAAAAGGGTTAGAAGATTTGTGGGTGCCAGAAACGGTGGCCTTGTTACGCGTGCTTGACTTGCGAGAACCTAAAAAATTGCAGGCCTTAACGGTGCACGTGTTTCGTGAGCAAACCATGGTTAATGTGGCGGTTCCGCAAATAGCCAAAGATTTTATTGCAGATCAAAAAGAAGCACAAAAGTTTATTCGCGATATTCGCGGACGTGGCTTATTTGATTTGCGTGGACACACAGGCTTTGGCGAACTTTCTCCATTAATGTTCGAAGCCATTGATAAAACCCAAAGTCACACCTTTGGGATTGATCCGGTGGGCCCAGATCCTAGTAATCGTTATCAATCTTTACTTAAAGTTATATTTACGTTCTGGGACCGCTATGTTCAAATGTTACCTGCTTAATTTTATAAATTAACGCTGCTTGCCCCTTGATTTTTTTATTCAAATTGTGGTTTATAGTGGGCTCCCCATTTGATAAATGGGCGGATAGCTCAGTTGGTAGAGCATCTGCTTTACACGCAGAGGGTCACAGGTTCGAGCCCTGTTCCGCCCATTTTTTTATTATCTTACCCTGCAAAAAATTTGAAAAAACTCAAAATCAAGCAACATTGTATGTAAGAGTGCGATACATGGGCGTCCATTTTATTTCTTAAACCATAAGGAGTTTTTAACATGGTTGCTAAATTAGGTCTTTTTACAAAAACAGTTACAACAACAGAACCACAAGTTGCCGCTTCTCCAGCTGCCAAGCCACAAGATAACAAACCAACAGACGTTCAAGATTATGGTGGGTATAGCGAATATATTGAGACTTTTTGTCAAGAAACAAAAGAACCCCCAAGTGGCTCATCTCCATTGCCTCCAAAACCAGAAAAAATTCGTGTTGTAAATTGTGATTTACAAACTGCGCCTTCTAGAAAAGATGTTTTAATTAATTTCTTTGTGACAAATTTTAAGCAGGCTGGTGTTGTAGCTTCGGCTGATGTTGATTCTACAAAAATTATTATCACAAGAGAAGCCCACAGAGCACCAGAAGCTGTTTTTGCATGCATTGATCTTTTACGCTTAATGAAACAAGAGCGTAAATTTAATTTACAGGCATTGGTGGCTCAATCTCTAAATTTACATCCTTTGTTAAGACAGGTTATTTTTTCATTGGTTTATTCTTTTACCCTTACAGCTGAAAATGGTCTTAATGTACAGGATCTAGGTCCCAAAGAAGAGATCAGAAAATTTGCGTCGGATCAAATAGAACAAGCTGAAACATCGTATAATAGTACTTGGAACAAGTATAAAAAGTTAACCGAAGAGCGTGATGCTTCTTCTGGTGCAAATAAGGTTAGTTTAGAGAGCGACATTAGACAATTTGAATCTATGTATCCTTGGTTGAAAAAATAAACACCTTTATAAAGAGATGCATGTAAGATTTTTACAGCCTATTTATTTTGTTTGTTAACAACAAATAACACGCACAGATACAGAAAAGTCAAAACAATCACACCAAGCATGTAAATAAAAAATTTGTAACGATGCTTTTGTCCTTGTTCTGTAAAGGTTTCGTTTAAAAAAAACAAATAACCTTTAAGTAAAAGATCTTTTACCTGAATAGTAGGAGCCATATGTTGCAGAGCCTGTATCATATGATAAATGCCAAGTCCCAGGCATGCGCTTATCAAAATACCCCATCCATAAGAAAAGATAATCATTAAATAAGAGACAGGTGTGTTTGCCATTGTGCTTGAGTGTAACACACGATTGGGCGTACTTGCGATCGTTTTAAAAAAACGATTGCATTTTTTATAACAAATTTGAGTTTGGCTTACGTATTTCTTATCAAAGAGCACAAAATTTTTTGTATTCATAAAATTTAAAAACTGATAGGAGATAAGTCGTTGTATGAAAATTAAATGTTTTAAGTTGGGATATCGTAAAGTGATGGCGCTAAGCGCCTTTTTATTGCTAAGTGGCGCATCTGGGCAAAATAGCGGATGCCAAAAAACTTCTGGATTTACGGCCGAAGATCTTAATGGCGTTGAATTAAGCGTTAAAAAGAAATACCCAGTGTCTGGTCGAATCTTAGATCAAAATAAAGCGCCGGTGGGGTTGGCTAGCATTAAAATAGGTGACCGAACGAGTAGCAGCGATGAGCAAGGGCAATTTTTTTTAAGTGATGTACAAGAAGGCAGCTACCTAATTTCTGTATTAAAGCAAGGGTTTTTGGATTTTGAGTCAACGGTTGTCATCAATGCCGATAGTCAAGTGATACAAGATATTACTTTGCTGTCTATGGATGATAAAGGACAAACAAAACAAGAATTGATGAGTGCTTCTGGTTTTGTTTATGAAGTAGGTACAAACAGACCAATTACCAATGCTTCTCTTTTTTTTAAACCGATCACGCCATCTGGAGCAGGCGTGCCAACAACCGCTTTTAGTAGTGATTTTGGATTTTTTTATATCGAAAATTTAACCGTTGGTTCTTACGAAATCGAAGTGACAGCACCCGGATATTTACCAACTGCCAGAACGCAAACCATTGTTAAATCAGACAATAGTCGCATTCCTCCTTTTTATTTGGCTTTGTCTTCGGAACCTAAAAATAATGCTGTTCTCACTCAACTTAAAGGTGTGGTGATTGACAATAACACCAATAAGCCAATTCCCGGTGCAAAAGTAGAATTTATGGGACAAGCCACTTATACGCATCCCAACACTGGAGAATATAGTTTTTTTATCGATCCGCTATTTTGCAAAGAAGGCAGTAAGCTCCAATTGTTGGATGCGGTCATAAAAGTAAGTACGCCTGATTATTTTTCGTTCGTTGGATTGCCGCCTAAAATCGTATTAAATAGCGCCGCTTTGGATGTGCCTAGTCATCGTTGTGTGAATAATCTTATTGCCGCCGCTTATGGAAATTCTGCAAATTCTTCTCCTGTAGAAATTAAATTACATCCAAAATCCGCAGATGTTGTTCCACTCCCAAGAACAGTCGATGAAACCTTAAATCCACCCGTTTTGTTAACGCCTTATTTTTCTGATTTTTTTGATTTGGCAGATTCTCATTTTTTGGGCGAAGTAACGATTTTTACACCTCAAAAAGACAAATCTATTTTGGGTTACGAAGTAATTGCTTCGCGATGTTCGGTAAGCCCTATTGATCATAAAGAAGAATGTTACGATACATTTTATAAAGAAGTTTTTAATGCTGGAAATGGCGATTATCAAAATTTCACAGTAAGTTTTCCTGAACGCATTAGAGCAAACCCAAAGAGTAAAATAGAAATTATAGTGAAAGCCTATGGCGATAAAAAAGAAAGTCCTTTTGCCAGTGTTTTTGTTTATTATTTTAATAATAAACAATGAATATTTTAATTATAATTTAATGTTACATTTGTAAATTTTCATGTTGCAAAATTTTCATACACATAGTGGCTTATTGGCTCAGTTTAAAGATGGCCACCCTGATTTTCTTTCTAAAATCTATGTGCATTTTGCGCCGCAGTTGTGCCAATTTTTAAGAAAAAATGTGCCCCATATGAGTCCGTTTGATGTGGATGACATTGTGCAAGATACCTTTAGTCGAGTTTTTTCTAATGCTGTAAGAGCTCAGTACGATGCTGTGCATCCTTTTGTCGTTTATTTATATCGTATTGCAAAAAATATAAGCATTGATAAATACCGGGCACATCGCAGATTTTGTTGGGTAGATGAATTTAAAGAAAATGATTTACGCACGCTAGAATCAAATCAAGATAACAATCCAGAATCCATGCAGGCACGTAAAGAGTTATCTGTTATCTTACAATCTTTTGTGAACAAACTGTCTTTATCCGCACAAGCTATTTTGCATGCGCGCTTTATTTTGCAACAGCCCCGCGCAGAAGTTTGCTTGGCGCTTTGTATAAGTCCAATGAAATTAAGAATAGAAGAATATAAGATAAAAAAAGAATTACATGCTTATTTAAAACGATACGATGCAGAACTTATCTGTGGCTTTTTGATATTATTGTTGATGTATGTGTCTTTATTGAGAGGCCACAGCATATGATTTTGATGCGTTATGGGTGTAGGCTCACACAATTTTTTATTCGTGAATATATGCATGCGCATGGTTTTTTTGTGCGATTACTTAAAAAAATGGCTTGGCCACATTTACGGCATTGTAAAGATTGCAGAACCTATTACGAACGCGTATTCATAGCTTATCAGTTGTTAGGAAGAGCAGAAAATATTCATTTAAAAAATTTATATCATTTTGTGGATAAGCCTTATGCGGTAGGTGCAAACTTAAATCCAAAACACGCTTGGGTTGCTGTGTCGTGGTTTAAAATGAGTATCACCATGGGGCTTTTGCTTCTTGTGCTAAACACGTTTAGACCGTTCTTTCATGATGGGCCAAAATCGCCAATAAAAAACCCTGATTCGTTAGATGTTTTGGCACTGCGCGGTACGGCTGTGCTTAAAGGGCAAGAGATTCGCATTCAATTTTATTGCACAGAGGATCCACATCCACAACAAATAAATGATTTTCAATCGTTGTTTTCAAAAACAGAACACGAATATTTTTGCCCAAGTGTGCATAGTACGCTTTTTATAGCTTATGAAAATAGGTCAGATAAAGCAGCTTATTTGGTGGGTTATGTGTGGAATTACAAAACTCAACAATTTGATTTTTTAATTCATGAACAAGTGCAAGCAAAAGCCGATAAAATAGCGTTGCCTGTTAAAATAACACAACTTCAAGAATACCAAGGAATGTTAGTGCTTAAGTGGTTAAAAATAACACAGACGCAAGATTTAGATGCTTGGCAGCAATTACCCACAGCCGTTCATGCGGATTTGTTTTATACGTTTTTAAAAGAGCATCCAGATATTCAATACTGGCACGATGTAATCCCTATTTTTTTGAATCAAAAAAAAGAGTAAAGAGGCTTTAGTTATGTTGTTTAGTTGTTTTAAATTAGTATGTTCCCGCCTTGTTTTTTTGTGGTGTGTTTTATTTTATGTTGGATTAAATTTATGTGTTAAAAATTTATCAGCACAAGAACATAAAGAAGACGCACGATTTTTTTTGATTATTGCCAATAACCATAGCCGCAATCAAGCGCTTAAAACATTGCAATATGCAGATGATGATGGCGCGCTTTATTACCGTTTATTTAAGCCTTATGCCACACGCATTACCTTGCTTAGTCAATTTGATAACGACACACAAAAAAAACACCATGATTTAAATGGATTGATTGATACACCCACGCAGACGCACATAGAACAAACGATTGCCAATTATGAATCAGAAATGAAAACACTTGAATCACAAGGACAAAAATCAGTGTTTTATTTTATTTATATTGGCCATGGCGATACAGATAATTCAGGACAAGCTTTTTTACATTTATTGGATGGTTCGCTTTATCGTGAAAAACTTTTTGAAATATTTAAAAAAACAAGTGCGCATTTAGTGCATGTGATATTAGACGCTTGCCAAGCATATGCGCTGGTATCTGGACGTGGCATTGAAAAAAATAGCGAACAAGATACGTTGTTATTTAAAGAATTTTTATCCAAAAATGATTTAAATGAATATCCTCATGTAGGAATTTTATTGGCTTATAATCAACAACAACAAACGCATGAATGGTCTCGTTTACAAGCCGGTGTGTTTTCTCATGTGTTGCGATCTGGGCTTTATGGTGTTGCCGATATTAATTTAGATGGCGTTGTTGAATATAGCGAAATTGCAGCATTTGTAGAAGCTGCCTTTGTTACACTCAAGCAAAGCACAGAAACAATTCAGTTGTTTGCCAGAGCACCAATGATAGATAAGCGCAGTGCTTTGGTGAATATGAAACAGGCCAAGCAAACACAAACTTTTATTTTAGATTCCAATTTGTTGGGGCATTTTTCATTAGAAACTGCGCAACAAGTGCGTTTGGCAGATTTTAATAAAGCACAATCGCAAACCGTTATTTTACAATTTTATAACGATGATAAAGTGTTTTTAAATACATGGGATGAACGCGCGGCCGAAATCAAAAAAGACAATCCGTTAGTCTATTGCGATGCACAATGTTTTAAACCATTAACACTTAAATCGCGTGGTAGAGCTTTGGATTACGCATTCACTCAACATCTTTTTTCGATTGCCTATGACACTCATTTTTATCACGGCTACATGACACAACAATCACATTTGAGCGCCGTTGAATTTGATACTGCCAATTGGGGACAATCGTTACATGCACAAATGAATAAAAATAAAAGGCCACAACTAGATTTTAAATTAGGTTACCGGGGTGGAGTGCATCCCTTATTGGCCGATAAAACAGAACATGGTTTGAGCATAGAATCCACGCTTATTTTTAAACCTTATCCCATTGGCATTTCGTTAAGCCTTGACTTTACAAGGCCCACCTCTGTGGTTAGAGGCATCTCTTCTTTTGATCATGTGAGTGTGTATCCTGGTTTTGTATTCCAATACCCATTGCATCAACGCGTTGAAATGTCGCTACTGGCAGAAATTGGATACAGTGCACTGTTTGCCAAAATAAATAATCAAACTATCGCCGATAACACTATTTTAGCGACACGTGCCAGGATTAATATTGGTGTGCATGTGATCTATGGATTATGGGTTCAAGCACAAGCAGCGGTGGCTGGTTTTTTAATTACAATCGATAACAAAGAGTATTTTAAAGTAAGACCTGAATGGGGATTTTTAATGTCTTGGAAATTTTAAAATAGACCTCTTTCAAAAAAGGTCTAATCGCAGTTCTTAATATGCCAGTGATGTATGAACTTTATTGCGCTAGACTTTTTTGGCAACTTTCGCCAACTACTTTTTATGAGCAGATTAATGTTGGGTTCATGGTCTGTGTTTTTAAAAGAAAAAAGTGTACGTTTAAAACAATAAGGCGATGTATGAATTTTATTATTCCAGCACAATCACAGTTTAGCTATCAAGAGCAGGATTTGATGTGGTTTAGTAAAGGCACAGAAGATCAAGATATAGATTTAGAAATTGTAGCTACAGATTCACAAGATGTTTTTCTTGAACATTATGCAATACTTAAAAAAATAGAACCTGTATTCTCATTGTTAGTTAAAACAGCCAGTGATTTTGTTTCTAAATTCTGTCTGGTTAATTGTGATGAAGTGGTATGTGTTGTTTGTTTATCTTTAGGTAAAGAAAAAAACATGTATCAAAAAAGACTTGAATATGTGCTTAAAGTTTATTTTGTATACGAAGAAGATACATACGGATTATGGTCTGTCGAATTTAAAGAATTTGCTACAAGTCCGTTGGGTTTTTGGCCCTATGCGTTCAAAAGAGAATCTACTTAGGCTTTTATAGAATCATAAAACGATAACTTTATTCAACATGTCGGTTTGACTTTATGACTGCTGCTCAACCCATTTTTTAAGACCATCTAAAATGATACGCCAACCTTGTTCAGAATGCTGTTTAGCTTTTTCTGTTGGAATATTATCTTGGCTTACACTGACCTCAATTTGATTGCCTTGAGCGTGCAAATTGTAAGTAACGGTTTGATAGTTTTCTGGAATATCCGCCAGATCATAAAAACCGCTCCAATAAGAATAACTCAAATGTGTATTCGGTTGAATACTTAAGATGGTTCCCTTGTCGAGGTAAGGTTTACCTTCAAAAACACCGCTAAATGTAATGGGCGTTCCAATTTGCCAATTGGTTTCAACCTGGGTGCCAAAAAAATACTGCTTAATTTGCTCGGGTTGTGTGATGGCGCTCCATACATGAGCAATAGGCGCATTTATCATAACGGATACGTGTAGTGTTTTCTTGTCCATTGATATCTCCTGTTCATAATTGTGCACGATTCAAGTCGCGTGAATTTAACATGCCATAGCAAAAAAATCAACATAGTTGACGAATTTAGCAAAATTTCACATATCAAATGAATGATTTACGAAAGAATACTGAATTTGCCGGATCTGCTCCGCAAAAAATCTATTCTGTTATTGGGACCCAGACAAACCGGTAAGAGTACTTTGGGCCTAAGGGAATTACCAAATTCACTTTATGTGAATTTGGCAGCAGCAGATACATTCAGAGAGTTCAGTGGAAGACCAGAACTGGTTCGGCAAAGGCTTCTGCCCAGTACGAAAACAATATTTATTGACGAAGCCCAACGTATTCCTGAAATTTTTAATGAAGTTCAAGTGATGCTGGATAAGAACAAGGCGCTTCGTGTTTTATTGACTGGCAGCAGTGCAAGAAAACTCAAGCGAACAGGAATTAATTTATTACCAGGAAGAATTTGGCAGGCCCAGCTGTTTCCCTTGGTTCATGCCGAATTAGGAACAAGTCGTCTGATGGATAGGCTATCGCGCGGTTCTCTTCCTGGAATCATTGACTCAGAAGATTTTCGTCAAGAATTAAAAAACTACGTAGGACTTTATTTAGATGAGGAAGTGCGTGCAGAAGGATTGGTAAGAGGAATCGGCGACTTTAGCCGCTTTCTTACGGTTGCAGCACTCTACAATGGTCATCAAATTAATTTCACCAATATTTCTAATGATACGGGAATAAAAATTAACACCGTAAGGTCTTATTTTCAGATTCTGCAAGACACCTTAATTGGTTCGCTATTACCAAGCTTTCAAGATACTCAATCAAGAAAAGCGGTGGCTTCTCCCAAGTTTTATTTTTTTGATCTGGGTGTGGTCAATAGCCTTCTTAACCGTTTTGAAATCACGCCTGAAAATGAACTGTTTGGCGCAAGCTTGGAACACCTTATTTATATCGAACTCAAAGCCTTTTTGTCTTACCATCAATTGGATGAAGAACTGACCTATTGGCGGACACATTCAAAGATCGAAGTCGATTTTATTATCGGAAAAAAAATAGCCATTGAGGTCAAATCCACGAAACGTGTCACCAATCGAGATGAAAAAGGCTTGCATGCCCTAAACGAAGACGTAAAACTCGAGCGTAAGATAATCGTGTGTAATGAATCCGCACAAAGAATCAGTGACTCTGGAGTCGAGATTTTCCCCATCGAATATTTTCTAGAAAAATTATGGCAAAGACAGATTTTGTAAGAATTATGGCTTTTTTCTGTTGTTTATCCGGATTGAGTTGCCAATTGGCTTGCTAATCGGCGATACTATGTTAAATTGGCTGCATGTACGCACGCACCTTGCAAGTTAACAAAATCCTGGAACAAACATCACTTTTTTTATTTGGGCCACGTGGTGTCGGTAAAAGCACACTGATTCAGGCGCAATTACCAGATGTTTTTATGATTGATTTGCTTGATTTTGATATTTATCAATCGCTCATGCGTCGGCCCAAAATTCTTGAAGAATGGATAGCGCCCACGGTTAAAAAAGTAGTGATTGATGAAATACAAAAAATCCCAGAACTACTGGATATCGTTCACCGTCTGATCGAAAATCGTAAAATTAAATTTTTATTAACTGGCAGTAGTGCACGTAAATTACGGCGTAGTGGTACCAATTTATTGGGAGGGCGCGCCCGAGAATATCATTTATTTCCATTGACCTCACACGAAATAGGCATAGAACAACTTAATTTACTCGATGTATTTAACCGCGGCACCTTGCCCAAAGTTTTTTTATCAAACGAGCCAGAAGAAGATTTACGCAGTTATGTGCAATTATATTTGTTAGAAGAAATCAAAGCAGAAGCGCTGGTCAGACGATTGGAACAATTCGTCAGATTTTTGGACGTGATGGGTGTATCTAATGGCGAAGAGTTACATTTTACTAACTTGGCAAATGACACCGGTGTGGCGGCAAGAACATTAGAAGGCTACATACAGGTTTTAAATGACACGCTTGTAGGGTTTCAAGTGTTTCCTTTTCATAAGACTGTGCAGCGCAAGGCAATTCATCGTTCAAAGTTTTATTTTTTTGATGTTGGGGTGGCGGGGTATCTGGCAAAACGCTCCTTAATTAAAGAACGCAGTGAATTATATGGCCGCGCATTAGAACATTTTATTGCCATTGAGCTGCGCGCTGCACTTGAGTATTTTCGACAACGCCATCAGCTGATGTATTGGCGCACTAAAAACGGATTTGAAGTTGATTTTGTAGTAGGCGATCGATTTGCAGTCGAAGTCAAAGCCACAGACAGAGTGTCAATGAGCGATTTGCGTGGACTCAAGGCCTTAGCTGAGGAAAAAAAGATTCGTCATTATTTTGTCGTATGCCAGGAATCACAGCTACGTTACCACGAAGACATCCAAATCATGCCAGTTAAAGTGTTTTTACAACGCATTTGGCAAGCATCCTGGTGGAGTGAGTTGTAACCACAAGCCGCATTTGTGTAGTTACAGTGGACGCATTCAAGGATCGAAGTTGATATTATTTCTGTTGAATCTATTTAGTTTGCATGCTAATTAAATGAGGCAATGTTAAAACTCGATAATAGCTTGGGATTTTTATTGAGCCGTGTCTCAAACATGATGCGTAAAAATCTGGAAAACAGATTGGCACCGTTTGATTTAACGGCAGCACAGTGGGCAGCGATGATGAGATTAAAAGAGCATGAACCGCTCACTGTAAGCGAACTAGCCCAAAGTCTCTACTTTGATAAACCAACCACAACCGGAGTGCTCGGTCGGCTTCAGAAAAAGAAACTGATAAAACGCTTGAACAATCAAAACGATGCGCGAAGCCAATTAATCATGCTTACACAACAGGGCAAAAGTCTTGTGGCCGAAACCCAAAATTACGCACAAGCAGTGAATCAATTGGCCATGAAAAATTTAAGCGAAAAACAAATCGAACAATTAACAATTTTTTTAGTGCGGATATTAGAAGATTAGATTTTTTTAATTAAATAGTTAGCATGCAAACTATTTTTTGATTTAAGGATGGGCTGGATTTATGAATCATTTTTTAAAAATAGGTCGTTTTGTTGGCGGTGCTGGTTTCTTGGGTAGTGTAATGGTTTACATTGCCATTACACCACTTGCTTCAGGGGATAATCTTTATCAGCTGGTTATGATACGTTTGGTCATCAAGACAGGTACATATTTTATTACCTTGCCAAGTTTATGGTTGGCGGTCATCAGCGAGACCATTTTATGCATGAACAAGAACCAAAATGAAAAATCATGGCGAATTAAATTAACCGTTGCTTGGCTGATTGTTGTCAATAGTCATGTCCTCGTCGCTCCTGCGGTTTTTCAGGCTTATGAATTAGCTCGTCAATCATTAGAAACTGGTTCACTACTTGCGCGTTATTGGTCTGCTTATTGGCAAGAGACCATCGCTGGTTCAGTAAATATTGTAGCGGGTCTTGTTCTTGTTTTTTTATCCACAAAAAAGGATTGTATCGATGAGCACATTAAAAACGCTTAATTTAGTATTAATGAGTTTGTTTGCGGGTTCTCTGTTTTTTATTTCTATGGTTATTGTGCCGTTTAAAAAAAACATTATCGTTCAAGCACAGTATGTTTATTGTCATCAAATGTTGGTCAAATTTTGTGAACCACTTATGCCGTTATTGTTCCGATTTTCAGCGATCATGATGCTTGTCGTGATGCTGTTTCATTGGTACAAAGATCATACCGTGAATTATTCTCAGATTGTGGGGTTCTTATTTTGGTGTGTGATTTTTATTGTTTCTTTAAAGGTGAATGTGCCGATCAACCGCTATTATCTGACTTTATCAGCAAGCGCTCCATCTTTTAATTGGCTTGAACTTAGTCAACGATGGGATTTTTATCAGCATTTAAGAACAACTTGCGTGATTGTAGCACTCATATTGTTTCATTGGCATAGCGGTGAAAGCAATACAGTATCCCAATAAGCAAATTTTGTGGATCTCACTTTTTTAAAGAATCCCATGACATGAAAATCGCTCTGTATGTTCGGTAGCTATTGCAAGTCATGGCTACGTTGAGAGCAGATCAACAAAATTCATCAAAAAACGGTAAACAGTCATTTTTTATCCATGAAGCAAAACTAATACATTGAATATCTGCTTGAAGCGGATACGAATCCCGCCCTAAATGAAAAATAATACCTTGTTTAATACCCAATATTTCTTTGGCTTTTATTAATGATTTGGCGTGTTCTATATGAGGCGACAATACGCATTTAATCTCAATGGCTATTTTTTTCTTGCCTTTGAGCAACAGCAGATCGATCTCAATGTCGTCAGATGTTCTAAAAAAATAACAGGCCCATTCCGGTTGGCGCTGTCGGATGAGGCCCATTATTTGTGTAATAATGTACCCCTCAAAACTGGCACCTCGTTCCGGAGAAGCGTATAAATCTTCATGGGTGAGGATACGAGAAAAATAATGAAACAGTCCCGAATCACAAAAATACAGCTTAGGACTCTTAACTAAGCGCTTTTTAGTGTTGGAAGAAAAAGGTTGTAGCCGTCTCAGCATAAAAGTCTGTTCAAGGATATCCAAATAACGTTCGACGGTGTGGGAAGATATGCCTATTGAAGTGGCTATCTTATTCATATTTAAAATATTACCGTGAAAATGCACACACATGAGCCATAGCTGACGAAATTTTTCAGGGCTTACTTCGATACCTAAAGCAGGCAAATCGCGTTCGATTAAGGTGCGTGTGTAATTTTCAAACCAGTAAAAATTAATTTTTTCTTCTTCGTTTTGAAGCAGCGCATCTGGAAATCCTCCTTTGAGCCAATGTTGTTCAAGGGAAATTTTTTTATAAACCTCTGAATAAAGAAACGGTGTTAAATCAAGAAACGCCACACGACCACTTAATGATTCATTGATTTGGGAAACCAATTGAAAACTAGCGCTACCCAATAAAATATAGCGGCCTTTTTGTGTTCGCTTTTCATCGACCAATGCACGTAAAACCGGAAAAAGTTGTGGGCAGCGTTGTGCCTCATCGATAATGAGTGCTTTTTTTCGACTACGAAGAAAAATCTCGATATCTCCGCTGAGTTTCGCATGATCAGAAGGAAGTTCAAGATCAAGATAATCAAAATGCTCAAGCGTATTTTTTACTAAAGTCGTTTTGCCGCATTGCCTGGGCCCCATTACGGCCACTACAGGATAATCTATGAGCGCTTGTTTGAGGCTCTTATTATATTGCAGACGCGTGAAAAGTGTCATGATTTTGCAAATTTGCATTAATAACGCAAATTTGCAAGAAAGCGTCTGTTGCAGATCCGGTTCTTTAGAAATAGCCCAATTGATTTAATTTGTTTTTTATTAAACAACAGGCCATGAATTTCCGTTTTTTTAAGATACTTGGGTTAGTTGTCAGCTTAGCATTTCATTCCTCGCTATGGGCGGATAATTCTATTAAAGGAATAGAGTCGTCTCATCTCAATAAATTTAGTCAAAGACAAGAATGGTTAAATACAGCTGCAATTGCATCAAAAAACAAACAGTATGGTTTATGTGCACAAGCTTTTATTCGTGCCGCGCATAGTGAAAAAAAACGGATGCGGCATGCCACTGATTTATATAATGCCGCTTGCTGCTATGCGCTGGAGAAAAAAGAACCAGAAAAAGCATTTAGATTTTTAGAAGAGGCCATTCTTATTAATCCTTTAGTCATTGTAGATGTTGAACAAGATAGTGATTTAGCTGAATTGCAAACACATGCTCTGTGGCCTGATTTTAAAAAATTACTTGATCATTCTTGGGCTCAATTCACAAAAAAACAACATCAAAAAATATTCGCACTTTATAAAGAAGATCAACAAGACAGACAGAAAATAAACACCCTACCCGACTGGAAAAACTGGCTACAAAAAAGAGATTTGGTACGAATTACCGAAGTTAAAAATATTTTACTTAGCAAAAATATCAATCTGAGCGCTTTCGATTATTTTTTTGTTGCGATGTTGTTTCAACATGGAACCACCTTAGAAGATATCAAAAATGCGCTGTTTTACTCAAAAAAAGCCACTGAAATGAAAGACAATTTTGATCCTGCTAAATGGCTCGTTGCGGCAAGTGAAGACAGACTGCTCATGATGCAAAAAAAACCTCAAAAATATGGCACCCAGATTATTCAAGAAAATGGCGTATACAAACTGTATCAATATGACAAATTGACAACAGACCAAGAGAGAGATGAAATGAATGTGGATTTCATTGAAGTGCTTAATAATAAAGTTTCAGGAATGAATGCAAAGTAAAACAAAACGAATAAGGTAACCCAATTATGGCGCAGCAAATTGAAAATTTAAAGCACACCGTTGCCGAGCTACTGGCAAACATTCAAATGCTCTTAGAAAAACAATCGAATGAAAAAGCCCGCGCCGCATCTAAAAAATTCATACCCACTTCTGAACGTATTTATGGCGTCAGAGTGCCTGAAATTAATAAGCTTGCGCAGTTATTTAAATCGGGCGGATTTGAATTGCTTGAAGCATTGTGGTTGTCCGGGGCCTTTGAAGAACGACTGCTTGCAGCCAAATTATTGGGCAAGATTGGCAAACAAAATCCAGATAAAACTTTGTATTTAGCGCGTTTTTTTTCTGTAGATATCGTCGACTGGGCGGTGTGCGACACCTTGGCGACACAAGGATTACGTTCAATTCATAAGATCAAGCAAAAAGAAATTTTTGCCCTTGCCCGTGAATTAATTCAGTCAACCAATCTGTGGCAAAGACGGTTTGCGCTCGTCATGCTTGAACCATACACCGCAGATAAAAAATTACACCACGACATTTATGCTTTGATCGATATCGTTAAAAACGATAAAGAATATTACATTAAAAAAGCAATACAATGGCTGCAGAGAAACATGAATGAGCATCAAGTCCATAAACGAAATACAAAGACTTAATTAAGACATGCAATAAACAAAACACGCCCAACTTACTTTTGTTGACTTATGACTCAATGAGTATTAAGTCATAAAAATAATGAGTGCACTTAAAAAACGACAAGAACAAAAACAGCACACAAAACAAATTATTCTTGATGCTGCAATTCGTGTTTTCACAGAGCATGGAATAATAGCAACAAAAACAAGCGATATTGCAAAAGCCGCTCAATTGGCACACGGTAGTGTTTTTGCTCACTTTCATACGCGTGAAGAACTGGTTGAACAGGTCATCGCTGAGATGGGCGGCAAGATAACCGCACATATGCAAGCGCTCTTGCAACAAGGAACGAGCGTAGAAGAAATATTACATGTTCATATTGATGGTCTTTGTGAACACGAACCATTCTATACCCAATTAGTACGTGAAGGTCCGCTCTTGCCTGAAATTGCAAGGCGCACGCTGGTTGTGATTCAATCAGCAATTGCACATTACTTGCACGAAGCAATGCGCCAGGAAATCAAAAAAGGTAGCATGCGTTCTTTACCTCTTGATTTGGTTTTTAATACTTGGATTGGATTGGTTCATCATTATTTGCTTAATGCAGATTTATTTACAGTGCCTGGCAAGGGTTCTGTTTTAAAACAACGTGGCAATAAACTTATTCGTTATTATCTCGATTTAATAAATCAATGATATTTTTATAGGAGAACCAAAATGATAAATTGTATCGCGTGTGGGATGCCTCTTCGTGCAAAACAAGATTTTGCATCTGGTGACGAAACCAAAAATTACTGTACGCATTGTGCTAGGTCTGATGGTAGCATGCAATCTTACGATGAAGTGCTTATGGGTATGGCTCAATTTATGGTGCGCACACAAGGAATAGAATTAGACGTAGCTAAAAACATGGCGGTCGAAATGATGAAAATACTTCCCGCTTGGAAAAGATAAATAATATTACATTAAAAAAATAATACAATGATTGCATAGAAATATGAATGCACATCAAGAAGGATAGGTGTGTCTATGGAAAAAATTGATTTTAAGAAAAAATTTAAACAATATTATCAACCGTTGGCCAAAGAAGTGACTCTCGTTCATGTTCCAGTATTTAATTATCTGATGATAGATGGAGCAGGTGATCCAAACACTTCGCAAGCATACAAGGATGCAGTTGAAGCACTTTTTTCTGTTTCCTATGCGATTAAGTTTATGATTAAAAAAAGCGAGCAAGCCATTGATTATTCAGTGATGCCGCTTGAAGGATTGTGGTGGTCTGACAATATGAATTCGTTTGCGGCCAATCAAAAGGCGCAATGGAAATGGACGATGATGATCATGCAGCCCGATTTGGTGTCTCAAAAAACGGTTGAAACAGCCATGTCGGCAGTTGCTGACAAAAAGAAACTTCCCGCACTTTCCCTGTTACGTTTTGAATCATTTGCCGAAGGCAAATGTGCTCAAATCTTGCATATTGGTCCGTTTTCAGAAGAAGGTCCAACCATTGCACGTGTGCATCAATTCATTGAGCATCATTCGCAAAAAACCGGAAAACATCATGAAATTTACTTGAGTGATATACGCAAAGCGGATCCTAAAAAATGGAAAACAATTATCCGTCAGCCTATGGCGTGATTACAATTAAATGTATGAATTATTATACGTATTGAAGTTTAGTTTATTATCGGCCAGATTCGTTGCCCCATAGCAATTTGTGGAGTTGCAGGTTAAGTCTTGCATCTAAGCCCGATTGTATAATCCATTCTGCTAAGATACGTGGCGCCAGAACATCCTGCACGGGAGAAAATGAATAGCGTACGTGCGCAGGCATTTTGGATTTTACAATATTTACCGCAAAATCAAAATCTTCTTGATGTGCGATCACAAATTTAACTTCGTCATGCTCGGTCAATGCTTGCCAGTTACTTTCTTCAAACTGGCCACATTCTTGGCTACTTGGGCATTTTACATCCACAATTCGACAAACCTCTGTGGGAACATTGTGAATAGAGAGGCTGCCAGAAGTTTCGAGTAATACTTCATAGCCAAGCGCGATTAATTGCTGCATAAGTAAAATGACATTTTTTTGTAGTAATGGCTCACCGCCTGTCACTTCTACTCTACGCGAAGGATATTGTGTTATGTGCTTGCATATTTGTTCAATAGAATAAGCGGTGCCTCCATTAAAAGAATAGGTGGTATCACACCAAGAGCAACGCAAATTGCAGCCTGTTAGGCGGATAAAAATACAAGGCCACCCGCTAAATCTAGATTCGCCCTGAATAGAGAAAAAAATTTCTGTTAAATGAAGTGTTTTTTGTAAATCGGTAGAACTTAGCATGCCGCGCTCGCAAGGAGAATGTGGTTAAGTCTATAAGACATATTGTTTTGTTGATTTATCAAAATTAAAAAATTATGAAAAGCACGAACTGCGGTCGGTGCATTTTAAAAAGATCGCAAAACAGGAGAGGGTATGAGACCAAATTCGTTATTGCAAAAACTTCTAAATCCCGCACCTGTAAAACGATTTAACCCTTCTTTATGCACACGTGATCGTATTCATTTGGCCTTGGAAAAAATTGCAACTCAACCCGTTTTATCTAGCCGTGATGACCTTAGTGCTTATGCGCGCGATGAATCTGGATTAGTCGATTATTGGCCAGATTTTGTGGTGCATGTAAAAAACACACAACAAGTGAGTGAAATTTTAAAATTGGCGCAATCAGAGGGCATGCCTGTGACTCCAAGAGGTGCTGGTTCTGGTAAAAGTGGAGGTTGTGTGTGTGTGGCCGGTGGCGTGTCTTTGGTGTTGTCCAATATGAATCAGATTTTAAATGTGTATCCTAAACATTTTTATGCACAAGTAGAACCGGGTGTAATTACGGGGGAATTTCAACAAGCAGTTGAATCCGTCGGACGATTTTATCCGCCCGATCCTGCGTCGCTTGCGTATTGTACTTTGGGTGGTAATGCAGCCACCAATGCGGGCGGTCCACGTGCTGTTAAATATGGTGTAACACAGCATTATGTATTGGGACTAGAAGCCGTATTACCAACTGGTGAAGTGATACAGGTAGGAAAGCGAACAGCCAAAGGCGTTGTTGGTTATGATTTAACTTCTTTAATTGTGGGCTCCGAAGGCACTTTGGCGGTTATCACTGCTTTAACTTTACAAATAGTGGCAAGGCCTGCCGCTGTGATGACCGCTTTGCTTGGATTTTCTGATTTGCAAACGGCCACTTTGGCGGTGTCATTGTTGGCTTCTTCTTCTATTACGCCAGTGGCATTAGAGCTTTTGGATAAGGCTGCATTATCTGCATTGGGAGCCGATGTTTATCAATGGTTACACGCAGAAGCCCAGGCTGCTTTGATTGTAGAAATAGAAGCACCAGATGCGTGTTTAGAAACAGAAATGGATCGTTTATTGACTTGCGTGGCTTCTGTGTTGGTGGGCGAACCTCAGGTGGCATGCACGCCCCAGCAACGCGCACAGGTGTGGGCGTTAAGGCGTGCGGTCTCTGAAGCACTTAAGAAAAAAGCCCGCTATAAACTAAGCGAAGATATAGCAGTGCCTGTTGGTCATATCTCTGAATTGTGTGCACATATTCAACAAGTGGCAGAACATAACCATGTAGCTTATGCCATTTATGGTCATGCAGGTGATGGTAATTTACATGTAAATGTATTGTGGAACGATGAATTAGAAGAACCTTATGTATTAAATGTGTTAGAGTCCATATTTGTTGCAGCGGTGCGTCTGGGCGGCACAATTTCTGGCGAACACGGGGTTGGTTTATTAAAACACCGATTTATTCATTTAGAGCAAACCCCCGCAGTATTGGCGGTGCAGCGACAACTTAAAAAAAATTGGGATCCTTGTGGTATTTTAAATCCCGGTAAAAAAATTTAGGACAGTTGCGTGCCGTTGACTGCGTTTTCTATTTTTCCAGATTTAAAGTATTGTACAATTTGTTCGGCAATTAACAAAGATACACGCATTTGTGCTTCGTGCGTTGATGCACCTAAATGCGGCGTGCAAATAACGCGTGGATGCAAGATGAGTGGATGATCTTTGGGTGTTGGTTCTTCTTCGAATACATCTAGTGCGGCTGCTTTGATTTGGTTGTTTTGGAGTGCCTTAAGTAATGCTTGTTCATCAATAATACCACCTCTGGCGCATTGAATAAGCATGACACTTGGTTTCATTTGCTCGAATGCGTCTTTGTTTATCATGTGTTTGGTACTGCTTGTGAGTGGTGTATGAATACTGATGTAATCAGATTGTTTGTATAAATCTTTTAATGTAACAGATGTTACACCAAGCACGTGTGCTTGTGTGTGTGTTAAATAAGGATCATGTGCAATGACTTGCATTTGCAAGCCCTGTGCACGTTGAGCCACAATCTTGCCAATATTGCCAAGTCCCAAAATACCTAATGTTTTGCCTGTGATTTCTTGTCCAATAAATGATTTTTTATCCCAAATGCCAGATTTCATAGAAGCGGTGGCTTGGGGAATATGACGAGATAGCGCCATTATCATGGCAATGGCATGCTCTGCAGTTGTAACGATATTACCTTGAGGTGTATTCATGACTAAAATGCGGTGCTGCGTAGCTGCATGAATATCAATATTATCCACGCCAATGCCTGCGCGTCCGATGATTTTAAGCTTTTTCCCAGAAGCTATAATGTCTGCTGTTACTTGTGTGGCAGAACGCACAATAAGTGCTTCGTATTGGCCGATGATATCAAGTAATGCTTGCTTAGATAACCCTGTTTTGATGTCGACAGAAAAAGCATTTTTGTCTTGTAGTAAAAAATCTACACCGTCTTGTGCCAGTGCATCTGCTACGAGTATTTTTATCATATTGTAAATCCTTTACATTTATAGAGATGGATCCAGTTGAAATATTTTTTGTGCAGCAGAAACTCCGGCCCCTTTTGTAAAAGAATGGCCTAGTTGTTCTAAAGTCATTTCGAGTGCAGACAAGACTTGCAAAATGTCCAAAGGACTATAGTAACCCAAATGCGCAAGCCTAAAAATTTTACCTTTTAGATGGTCTTGCCCACCCGCAATGGTAATGCCAAAACGTTGACGTAATGTTTTAACAATCGCTCCGCTGTCTATGCCTTTTGGGGATTTGATAGCGGTGACTGCAGGAGAAGGCGCATGTGGTGCCAATAATTCCAGATGAAGTGCCAAAGCGGCTTCTCTGCATGCAAAGGCCATCTGCTGATGACGCATGTACAGCTGTGGCAAGCCTTCTTCCGTTATCATTTTTAATGCTTCGTTAAGGCCCATAATAAGAGAAATTGCAGGTGTCCAAGCAGTTTCATTTTTTTGTTGTGCGTCGCGTTCTTTTTTTAAGTTAAAATAAAATTTGGGCAAAGTGCTAGATTCGCTTATTTTCCAAGCTTTTTCTGATAATGCTATCATGGCAAGTCCTGGCGGCAGCATGAATGCTTTTTGTGATCCTGTAATAAGCACGTCGATGCCCAGTTTATCCATGGGTAAGGGGCAGCAGCCTACCGCCGTGATGCCATCTACCACACAGGCCATCTGTTCATGTGCACGGCATAAATCGGCGATCGCACCCACCGGATGCATGACACCGGTAGAAGTTTCTGATGCTTGCACTAATACTGCTTTTGCTTGGGGATGTGCTTGCATGGCTTGTGCAACCGCGTCTTTTGTGACCGCTTGCCCCCATTCTACAGAAATTGCGTGCGCAGTTAACCCATAAGCCTGTGCAATTTTACCAAAACGTTCGCCAAATTTACCGCCATTTACATAAATGACTTCGTCTTTTGGCGAACATAAATTAGCAATGGCTGCTTCCATTCCACCGGTGCCTGTGGCGGATAATGTAATGACTTCTTGCGTGGTTCCAAAAATCCATTTAAGCCGTTCCCTTACGTTTGCAAATAATTCAGAAAAAGCGGGTGCTCGGTGATATAAAATGGGCTGAGCCATGCATAACTGAATGCGCTCTGGTACTGGAGTTGGGCCTGCGGTAAAAAGATACTGTTTCATGTTATTCCTTTCATACAATGTGAAAAACAACAGATAAAACAAGACTCTGCAAGCTTTAGCGCATTGCAGCAACAATCGCAATTTTATGAACACAGTACTATTTGTATCGTATTTTAGTGTGTGTATTGTTTTAACAATATGAATTATTTTTTAAAAAACGAACTCGTGTTCTAATTATCAATAAATTATAATTAGAACACGAGTTCGTTTTGTTTGAATTAGTGCTCTAATTATGATATTCGGTTAAAACGAACACTAAGACAGAAGGTCGATATGAAACTTGTTGGTCGTCATGAGGAAATCCATACCCTGGAGCAAATTACCAAATCAGGTAAACCTGAATTTTTAGCAATTTATGGTCGTCGTAGAATAGGTAAAACTTATTTAATTCGCCAATTTTTTCTAGCCAAAAGAGATTGTATTTACTTTAATATCACGGGTGCAAAAGATGGTACACGTGCGGAACAGCTCGCGCATTTCACTACGGAAATCAGTCGGGTCTTTTATGATGGCATGCCTCTTGTTAGCCCGAAAACCTGGGATAATGCTTTTTTTATGCTCAATAAGGTGATTGAGCAACGGCCAAAAAATAAAAAAATAATTCTTTTCTTAGATGAACTTCCTTGGATGGCAACTCCAAAGTCGCGTCTCTTACAAACACTTGATTATTATTGGAATCATTATTGGTCAGCCGATCAACGCATTAAGCTGATTATCTGTGGTTCATCTGCGTCATGGATTATTAAAAATGTGATCAATAATAAAGGTGGCCTCCACAACCGTGTGACCCATAAAATGAGACTCGAACCTTTTACGCTCAGCCAAACAAAAGATTTTTTAGAATATAATGGAATCACTCTAAAGCCCCCGCATATTTTGTTACTTTACATGGTGACAGGTGGGGTGCCTTATTACTTAGCTCACTTAAAAAAAGGACTTTCCGTCGCCCAACTGATCGAACCAATAGCGTTTACAGAAAAAGGTATTTTATTTGATGAGTTTAATAACTTGTTTTCGTCACTGTTTGACAAGGCAGATAACTATATTGCTTTGGTAAAAACCATTGCCAATAAACAATACGGCATTGGTAAACGTGAATTATTAAAAACAATTGGTAAATCAGTACTCGGCAGTGTCGGAATAAAAATGCTGGATGAATTGGAAGAAGCAGGTTTTATTATGAGTTTTACGCCCTATCAGCATAAACGCCAAGGTGTTTATTACCGACTGATAGATGAGTATACTTTTTTTTATCTAAAATGGATTGCACCTTTAAAGAATTCGCTGCAAAAAAAAGGTTTAGATAAAGGAAATTGGCAAGCCATACAACGCACACCCGAGTGGTATAATTGGCTGGGTTATGCATTTGAAACAGTTTGTTATCGGCACATTTCTTTGATCAGAAAATCCCTTTCATTAACGCCTGATTCTGTGGCCAGTGCTTGGCGGTATGCACCTAGAAAAGGAGCAAATGAAAGAGGCGCACAAATTGATTTACTCTTTGACAGACCGGATGATTCCATTACGTTATGTGAAATTAAATACAGCGAAGAACCATTTAAAATAACCAAAGACTATGCTTACGTATTACAACGTAAAATGACTGTATTTAAGGAACAAACTCGCACAAAAAAGCATTTGTTTTTAGCCATGATTACCAGCATGGGTCTTAAAGAAAGTATTTACTCAGAAGATATGGTTGATGGCGTCGTCACTTTAGTTGATTTATTTAAAACTGGTTAAGTTCAAATTTAGGTAATTGTGAACGGCAAAAAAGATCTTGAATAACTACAAGACAAAAAAATAAAGTCGTGCCCGGCTAAAAATTAAGGCAAAATAAAAAAGGTTCAGTAAAAGAGGGACCTTTAATTAATGGCTTATATAATTGAGCAAACATTATACCAACAATCAGGCATTTCGATTTACCGAGTTAAAAATAAAGAGCAGTTATTTATTGCTAAATCGGTATCTTCTGAACTTCCAACAATTTCAGAAATAGAAGCACTTAAACGTGAATATGAAACGATTGCGCAGTTTAAGAGTCCTTATATTGTAGAGGCTAAAGAGTTTGCCTCTTTTAACAATAGCCAAGCCATTATTATGGTTGATTTTGGCGGACAGAGTTTGGATAAAATCCTACAGGAAAAAAATAAACTTTCTTTTGCACAGAAACTCAAGATTAGCCAAGCAGTATGTCAAGCGCTGATGGTGATTCACCCAGGGCAAGCGCATCTAAAAGTGATTGAAATAGGCTTGACATAGGAATAAAAATAGTTGGTTTGGAGTGATGTCAACAACCCAAAACGAATCGATTATCAGCATCAGTGATTTTTTTAGAAAC
>Ga0154020_10000277_pt1 | contig 61683 bp, 50 predicted proteins | sample Klosneuvirus_201_FD_109709 | JGI IMG/M metagenome (GOLD analysis project Ga0154020, IMG submission 109709) | Active sludge microbial communities from wastewater, Klosterneuburg, Austria - Klosneuvirus_20160825_MG | ecosystem: Engineered > WWTP > Aerobic digester > Activated sludge | place...
GTGGCCATGCTGCGCTCTCCTTGCTGATTTGCCTACCGTCAGATGATCCCCAGGGTTGCCTTCCGCGCTGGTCCAAGTGGTCTCGCAGAAGGTTATCGGTACGGCCTGGCGATGGTTGCGTTCCAATGGCTCCGTCAATTCCTCACTGACGGAGCCGGTTCAGTTTGTCCAAGTCGAAAAAGCGAACCTCGCGCTCCCGAACACGCGTGAACGTCCGCGAGGTCGTCGGGAAAAGCGGGATCGTGGTCCAGCACTGCACCGCTGGCTTCAGCGGCTGATTCAGGCTCGACCAAAAGCGAGACAGAACCGTCTCATCGAGCTTCTGTGACATCAGCAGCGGGATGTAGTCATCCGGTTCAAAGGAGGTTCCTTTGAGCTGCTCGCCACGAATCGTCGGGAACTCCATGAAGGTACGAATGGTCGCGCCCAGCAGGAGCTGCTCCTCTTCAGGAGTCTGCGCCCAGCACGAGATCAGATAGTCGAGACGCAGCCACATCGGCATGTCTCTGGCGATCTCACGCGCCTGGCCATCCGCGCCGATTTCCTCGTCGATGTATTGGGCACTCCGGTTGTTGGAGATACCCTCCTCATCGAGAGTCACATTGTACAAGTACAGAGACACCGCAGGCATCTTGCCCTCGATGTTCTCCTGTTTCGGCGCGGCCACGACGAGATGGACACGCTTGTAACCAATCTGCTTGTACTGCTGCTTGAGGAGCTCCCCAATGGATTGGGAAGTTTCCTTAATGATGTGGTACTGGCCTGGATTCATGGCCTGCCCGACTACCTTGCTTCCCCCCCTGAGATAGCACTGATCGTCAGAGCTAAGGTCCAGGGTCAGCCTACGTTAGTGGATCGGCAGGACTTCTGTCAATCCTTCTTCCTAGTCCGCACACATGGAATCCCATCGAGTCGACGTGCAGTCCTAGGAAAGGACGGACTGCGATCAGGAGTCCGTTGGGAAGACGGGTTCTCAAGCAAAAGTCACGCGAAGAGGAAGGCTCTGTACAGCTCAGATCAGCTCTGTTCAGTGCCACGTAGGCGATCGCAAAAACTGGAATTGCGAACCAAAGTTCCCACTGCTCACCGACGGCAGATATCTATATTATGCATATGAAATAACTCTTTTATAGAGTCCGTCAACGGCGCGACAGCGGGCGCTCTGGAGGACGATTTGGGGAGAAGGTCTGCGGAACCGCCGAGAAGGACGGTCGTAGTGTGATCGGAACGTGGTCGGAATGCGGTCGAGACGCGGTCAGGACGTGATCGGGAGTTAGGCTGCGTCTTCCTCGCCGGCTGGCTCCTCGCCACCGGCATCGGGAAGATCGGACTCACTCTGTTCACTCTGGTAGCTACAGCTCGCGCAGCGCAGCTTGGTTCCCGAGCGATTCTGCTTCTTGAGTAGGAAGGGCGCACCGCAGTCGGGACACGGCTCCTTGATGGGGCGATCCCACGACACGAAGTCGCAGCCCTTGGCACTGTAGTTGGAGCAGCCGAAAAACGGCGAGCCTCTGCGCGAGCGCCGCTCGGTGAGGAAGCCGCCACAGCCTGGCTTGGGACACGTGATGCCCAGGCTGACGGGTCGCGTGGTCTTGCACTCGGGATAACGGGAACACGCCCAAAACTCGCCGAAGCGGCCACGACGGAAGATCAGGTCTGCGCCGCAGGTGGGGCACTTCTCGTCGGTGGTAGGCTCGGGGACCAGCTCAATTGTGCCGTCTTTGCTGCGGGTGAATTCCTTGGTGTTCTTGCACTCGGGATAGCCGCTGCATGCCAGGAACTCGCCGTTACGACCCCACTTGATGACCATCGGCTGACCACACTTCTCACAGGTCAGCTCCGTCGGGATCTCGACCTTCTTGAGATCCTTCATCTCGACGTGAGCCTTCTCGACGTCGGTCTTGAACGGCCCGTAGAACTCCTTGAGCAGCGCCAGCATGTTGCGCTGACCCTCTTCCACCTCGTCGAGATCGCTCTCCATCCGCGCCGTGAAGTCGACGTTGAGGACGTGCGGGAAGCTCTGCACGAGCAGCTCGTTGACGCGCTTGCCGAGATCCGTGGGGTGGAAGCGACCTTCCTTCTTCTCGACGTAGCCGCGGTCTTGAATGGTCGACAAAATCGTCGCGTAGGTCGACGGTCGGCCAATGCCCTTCTCTTCGAGCTCTTTGACGAGTGACGCTTCGGTAAAGCGCGGCGGTGGCACCGTAAAGTGTTGCTCTGCGGTGACGTTCTGTGGCTTGAGCAGCTCACCCTGCTGGAGGTTCGGCAGCCGATCGGCGTCAGCAGCTGGCTCCGCCTGCGGCGCGTCTTCATCCTCGGTCTCGGTATAGATGAGCGTGAAGCCCGGCATCCGCAGCACTTGGCCACTGGCGCGCAGCTCGTAGCTCTGACCAGCGTCTTTCACCTCGACGATCGCAGTCGTCTGGTCGTAGAGCGCCGGCTTCATCTGCGAGGCCACAAAGCGATTCCAGATCAGCTGGTAGAGCTTGATCTGATCCTCGATGTCGCGCGCCTTCTCGGGATTTTTGGCGGCCTCTTCCCGCAGCAGCTTGCGAATCATCTCGGGGTCGTACTTGGTGCTGGTCGGACGAATCGCTTCGTGGGCGTCCTGGACGTTGCCCTTCTTCGACTTGTAGACCACCGGCTCGTCGGGAACCGCGTCCTTGCCAAACCGCTGCGCGATGTAGCTGCGGACCTCGGTGAGCGCATCAACGCTGATACGGGTCGAGTCGGTACGCATGTATGTGATCAAACCGACGCGGCCCTCGCTGCCCAGCTCCACGCCTTCATAGAGCCTCTGCGCAACCCCCATCGTCCGCTTGGCCGTGAAGCGCAGCTTGCGCGCAGCCTCTTGCTGGAGCTTGCTGGTAATAAACGGCGCCGTCGGTAGCTTGCGACGCTCTTTGCGCTCGACCTGCGCGACCTTGAGCGGAGCGCGCCGCAGCACGGCAGCGATCTGATGGGCCGTTGCCCCGTCGAGACGCTCGGGTTTTTTGTCGTTCACCTTGTAGAGCCGCAGCCAGAAACGCGGCGGCGTCTTGCCCTCAACCTCCGCCTGCACCGTCCAGTATTCCTCGGACGTGAAGGCGTCGATCTCCGCCTCGCGCTCGACGATGATGCGGACCGCCACCGATTGAACTCGCCCGGCGGACAGCCCTCGACGGACCTTGTTCCACAGGATCGGTGAAATCTGGTAACCGACCAGCCGATCGAGCACGCGGCGAGTCTGCTGCGCGTCGTACTTGTCCTTGTCGAGATCGGTCGGATTGGCGATCGCCTCGGTGATCCCGCGCTGCGTGATCTCGTTGAACAGCACGCGCTTGATGTTGGGGTTGGCCGGACGAATCTCGTCGGCCAAGTGCCAGGCGATGGCTTCCCCTTCGCGATCAGGGTCAGGCGCCAGGTAGACAACCTCGCTCGACTTGGCCGCCTTATACAGCTCGCTGAGGACCTTGCCCTTGCCGCGAATGACCACGTACTCGGGGGTGAAGTCGTTCTCGAGGTCGACGCCGATCTTCGACTTGGGCAAGTCCTTGACGTGACCGATCGAGGCCATCACTTTGGCGGTTCCACCGAGGTACTTCTCGATTGTCTTGGCCTTGGCGGGCGACTCGACGACCACCAGCATCGAGCCGCGCTTGCCGCTGCCCGAAGCCGACGCTTTGCTCGGAACCGACTTCTTGGCGCCAGCCTTCTTGGCACCAGCCTTTTTGGCGGCAGGCTTCTTGGTACTCGATTTTTTCGCCGATTTCTTCGCGTCCGTCGGCTCTTTGGTCTCCGGCTTTTCGACGCTCTTGCCCTTGGCGGGCTTTTTGGCCGCCTTTGCGGTCTTCTTCGCCGGACTCGCTTTCTTTGCCGACGACTTGGTCGGCTTCGTGGTGGCGGAGGTACTCTCCTCGTCAGACGTGGTGGTCTTCCGAGCAGCCTTAGATGTGGTCGAGGACTTGGCTTGGGCCATGGCTTTCCTAGCTAAGCGGAGCATGCACGATGTACCGCCCACCCGCCAAGCGGGTACAACGATCGGCAAGCTCCAGATCAACGAGTACCGCCGCACACTCAGCCGCAGATAGGCCGGTGCGGGCACACAGTTCCCCTACGTCAGCGGACGGGCACGCTGCCAGCGCAGCCAGCACGCGCACCGCCGCATGGTCATCGGTCAACAGCAGCTCTCCCGACGGAACAGCGGGTGCGGCAGACATTGCGGTGACATCGCTGTGGTGGGTCCCGGTCGGGTTGGAAACCGCCGTCCCGGTCATCGCAAACTCCACCACTTCATCGACGCTGCGCACAAGCTGAGCCCCAGCGGAAAGCAGCGCCATCGTGCCTTCCGACCCCGCAAACCCGAGCAGCGGTCGCCCGTATCGCAAGGCGTGCCGCGCAGTGATGAGAGATCCAGAGCTTGCTTGTGCTTCCACAACCACCACCACGTCGGCCAGCACCGCCATCAGCTCGTTTCGCACCCGAAAATGCAGTGGTCGCGGTGCGGCGCCCGGCGGAAACATCGAAAGCAGCAACCCTTGCTGCGCCACCGCTGCGAGCAGGCCGGCATTGTGACGGGGATACACCACATCAATCCCAGTTCCGAGGACCGCACAGGTCAGGCCGCCGCCCGCGAGCGCACCACGGTGAGCGGCCGCATCCACACCGAGCGCTCCCCCCGAGACCACCAGCACGCCTCGCTCGGCCAGCTTGCGCCCCAGCTCGAGCGCCCGCTCCTCCGCAACGCGACTACAGGCCCGTGAGCCGACCACGGTGCAGATGAGCTGCCCGTCGAGTACCTCGGCCCGCCCGTGCAGCCACACCGGCCTCGGCTTCTTCCACAGCTGCAGGCGCGCAGGGTAGTCCGGCGATAGCGGCATCAGCGGCAGACGCTGGCACGCAGCCCTATCGCCCTGCCGGTCGTCGGGCGAGGTCTGCGGCTTACGATATGGAGAAGCGTGCAGCGACAAGGCATCCACGAATAGGCACTCCCTCACGACGCGTCAAGGCACATCCTTCGCTGAGACGGAAAACTGACTCGCAAGCCTACACCTGGTCAGAAGCCCGACAAGCCCGAACGGCAAAGCGGCCTCCGCAGAGGCCAGCCGGTCGGCCCGCACGACAGGAGAACTTGCCGCGCCGGCCATTGTATATGAGCGAAATTATTTGTATTTCAGATTTCGTTATTTGGTGCATTCTATGGTCCTCGCTTTAGGTCGTGACCAGCCCAGGTGGTCGTTGGCGCTCTCGCTGCCGGGGGGCTCGCAGCGCCCGGTTTGAGAGGTTGCCTGCGGGAAAGAGCAGCGAAGCCAGTGCCACCACAGGACCAAAGGGGCCCTGGGCTGGTCACGTCCGTGCGAGTTCTCTTGGCTATTTTGCCTTCGGCTGCGCGCGGCGATCGCAGGCTGCTTGACGCCGGCGACCAGAGGTATCAAAAGATCCCCTGTGTCAACACCGACGAAACGTCCTGGATTTTTGCAGGTCAGCACGGCGCCTGCGCTCCGCCTCGCAGCGCAGGTTGGCGGCTACGCGTGGTGGTATGCCGAGGTCCACGACGACTCGCAGCGCTTTGGACTGACGCTGATCGTGTTTGCTGGGTCGGTGTTTTCGGCGGAGTACGCGGCACGGCTGCGACGAGGGGAAGCGGTCACCGGGCTCGCAGTGCCGGCGGTCAACCTCGCGCTGTACGAACGCCCGAGCGGAGCCCGCAAGCCGACCCACAAGCTGTGGGTGATGAACGAGTACCCGGCGGCGGCGCTGCGCACCACGGATCACGCGATAGCCATCGCAGACAGCTCGCTTACGACCGAGGACGATGGCAGCTTGCTCGTCGAGCTGCGCGAGCCGCTGACCCGCTTTTTTGGCAAGCCCGGACCGCTGGTGCGAGGACAGCTACGCCTGTGTGCGCCCCGCCAGATCGGCGCGCCGATCTTGATTGGTACGAGCGCGCGCGCGGAAGAGCACTTCTGGCAGCCGCTGTCGCTTTTGTCGGCGGCGGACGTCCACTTGCAGGTGGGCGACGAGACGATTCGCTTTCGCGGGACGGCTTACTGTGACCACAACTTTGGAGCCGGTCGCCTCGAGGACTGCTTCACCCGTTGGGGTTGGGCGCATGGGTTTTCCGACGATGGTGCGCACGGTGCAGCGGTCTACGACACCACCGCCCGCGACGGGACTCGGCATCGGATCGGACTGCTCGTCCACCGCGCCGAGTCGCCGCCCGAGATCGAGAACAGCTTGCAGCCACCCCCAGCGACGGAGCCAGGTCCCGATGGGATCGACTTTTGGTGGCTCAAAGTGCCGCGGGCGATGTCGGCAGGAACGCTGTGCTGCCGTCGGCAAGACCAGAGTCAGCTGCTCGATGCCCCGTTCTATGCACGCTTCGGCGTCGAGCTACGCGATGAGGCGCGGCTGCCCGGAGTCTGCCTGCGCGGCGTCGGCGAGTATCTCGATCTCGACCGCTTCCGTCGGCCAGCGCTCCAGTTTTTGCTTCGCTACAAGACCTACCACGCGAGCATCAGCGACGATTCTCAGCTGCCCTAAAAAGCCGCCGCCGCGCGGCCTTTTTTCTAACCGAGCGGCACGCAAACGGGGCGATGATGACAAGGCTTGATGCTCGGTGTTGTGCTGAAAACGTGCCTTGAGGTCTGGGGCGGTACGTCGCTGTTCTTCTCGCTGCTGCTCGTGCTAGGTGTGCTGCGACTGCGCAAAGTGCCGCCGTCGCCACCACGAGAGTGGCCGCCGATTGTCATTTTGCGGCCCTGCGAGGGCAGCGAGCCGGGGCTTTACGAGAACTTGCTGTCGTCGCTTCAGGCGCACTATCCGGGTCGGCGCCGTGTCCTTCTGCTCTGCCCGAGTAAAAATGATCCGGCTTATCCGACGCTGGAGCGAGTGGCCCAGGCTGCGACCCCCGAAGTTCCTGTCGAGCTGCTCCTGACCCGTCCGGAAGCACGCCACAACCGCAAGGTCGCGCAGCTGTCGGTGGGACTGGCTCGCTCGACTGAGGCGATAGTCGTCGCTGCCGACAGCGATGTGCATCTGGGCCCAAGCGATCTGTCGGCCTTGGTGTCGATGATTTGTGGGCCACCGAGTGTTCCGTCGAAAAAGGGTCAGGTCGGGATCGCGTTCGCAGCCCCCGTCGAGCAAGCGCCCCGCACCCGCTGGGACCGCATCTCGTCGGCGCTGGTCGGAGGTTCGGCCCAAAACTTCATGGCTCTGTATGGTTTGACTCGCCTGATCGGCGGCGTTCCGAGCATGGCCGGAGCCCTGCTGGCGATCTCGCGCTCGGCGCTCGGTGAGATCGGCGGACTGCACAGCGTACAGACCATTCTCGGCGAGGACTACGAGCTAGCGCACCGACTCTGCGCCGCCGGCTATGCGGTCGAGCAGAGTCCCTATCCTGCCCACTGCTCCGACGGAGGGCGTAGTCTGCGAGGGGTGATCGCGCGGGTCGGACGGTGGCTGATGGTGATTCGAGCGCAGCGGCCCTTTTTGCTGCTGACCTATCCGATTTTTATTGCGGCGACGCCACCGCTGGTGCTCGCGGCGCTCTGGCTGCGGACGCCACTTCTGTCGATGTTGGCAACGGGGCTGCTGCTCAGTCGAACGCTGCTGGCCTGGCTGCTGCGACGAAGACAAGGGGTGCCCCAAGGCTTTCTCGTGAGTGGCTTCGAGGTGCTGGCGGCTGAACTCTTGCTGTGGGCGGGCCTCGGCCAAGCGCTGGCGACCCGACAGGTGAACTGGCGAGGCTATCGCTTTCGGATCGCGCGGGGCGGCCACATGGTCCCCGACGCGCAGACTCGTTCGGTGCCGCGGTAGCTACGACTGCCGTCCCAGCTGAGCGACCAGCTCCGTGACGTCGGGAGGAATCGCGCCGCCCGACTGCTTGTGCATGAGCAGGAGCTTGAGCACCGCACGGGCCGCCTCGGCAACGAGATCAGGGCCGGCACTGTGACCCATGGTGGTCGGAGTGCTGGTGGGGGCCGCCGCTACCGCCGGAGCCCCTGAAGCTGGGGCCGCTGCCACCTGCGCCTGCTCGGGAGCAGCCGCGCCACTTGGGGCCGGAAACAGGGCCAGCACCTCGGCGCCATGCTTCCAAACATCGACGCGCGGGTAGGCATGTGTGACGACGCCTTTGGGATTGAGGATGAAGGTCATCCGCGCCGTGTTTTCGCTGCGCAGGGCCCCCCATTCTTCGCTGGTGCGGCGATTCGAGTCGCACAGCACGTCGAAGTTGAGGTTGTGCTCTTTGGCGAATTCCTTGATGTCGGCGGCGGGGCTGGCCGTGATGCCGACCACCTTGATCCGTCGGCGGTTCAGCTCGGGCATGACGTCGCGGAAGCCGATCGCCTCGCGCGCACAGCCCGGTGCTCCGGCTTGCGGAAAGAAATAGACCACCACAAAGTCGGCCTCGGCCTGGAGTCGACCGAGCTGCACGATGTGCTGTTCCTGGTTATAGAGAGCGAAGTCTGGTCCGAGTTCACCTACTGCTGGCATGGTTTTCTATATTACTAAAACAATTTCGTGTGACCGATCACTTTGTGCGCCTCGACGCACCGCCGTAGGCAGCGCAAGGCGTGGGGCTAGGAACCCAGGTGAAGGATGCCGAAGACGACCTGGCAATAGACGGCCCCGACCAGCGCCATCGACAGGCCCCAGGCGAGCAGCTGCCGGTAGAGCTTGTCGGTGTCGCCCTGGGCGTTGGCGAGACACAGCGCTCCCAAGGTCGACAGCGGCGAGACATCCACCAGATGCGCGCCCACGTTGACGCTATTGGCCAGCGCCACCAAATCGCCACCGCCGAGCTTCTGGACGAGCTTCGGCAGGATCGGCAGAAACGCCGGCAGCACCACCCCCGACGAGCTGGAATAGGCCGAGAGCAGACCCGTGCTCAGCCCGATCGCCGCCGGCGCCGTCCCCTTGGTCGACATTTTTTCGATCAGCCAGGTAAACAGGTCGATGCCGCCGGTGCGCTCCAAGATGCCCATCAGGCAGGTCATCCCGCAGACCATCAAAATCGTCCCCCAGGGGAGGTTGCGCAAGACCTCCTCCTCGTCGGAGACACGCAGGACCGCGAGCAGCACCGCCGCCCCGAGCGCCACCGCCCCGATCTCAACCTTGGCCACCGACACCACCACCAGCACCGACAGCAACACCAGCAAGGTCATGACATGGCGCGCTTGCAGCGGCTGACGATGCGACGCCAGCAGCTGCGCTAGGCGAGCGTTTTGTTCGTCGGAGGGCTTCTGCCGAATCAGCTTGGCACCCCCAAGGAGTAGATAGCCACTCATCGCCACGCTGGTGTGGGCCAGCAGGCAGTGAGAGTAGTTCCACCAGCCGTAGCCGTGCAGGCCAAGCCGTCCCATCAGGTCGTTGGCGATCACTCCCGTCGGTGCGAGCGGCGACAGCGAGGCCGCATTGCCCCCGCAAGCCACCAGCAGCGCCATCAGGAACGGCGGTATGTCCGCTTCGTAGGCGACCGCCATGGCCACCGGCGCCAGCATCGCCACCGCCCCAATGTTGCCGGCCCCCAAGGTACCCAGCGAGGCCGCGAGCCCAAAGAAGACCAGCGGCAGCAGGCCGGGCCGACCTCTCGCCAGCTGCACCGCGTAACCAGCCACCCGCCCGAGCGTCCCGTTGACCTGGGCATGGCCAAACAAAAGGGTCAGCGCCAGCACCGTCAGAAACAGCGGCACCGGGAAGCCCGCCATGACCTGGCGCAGCGTCATCTTCGCGCCGAGCACGCCGAGGCCGTACGCCAGCACCAAGGCCAGCAGCCCGACGTTGAGCCGGGACCACATGCTCAAGATGATGGCGCACAGCAGCGCCGCGACGGAAAGCAGCGGGATCAGCATCTCGGGACCGTAGCTCTACGGATTTGAGCCGTGAGATTACAGTACGCCGAGCAACATAAACTTTAGATAGCGACCTTCTTCAAACGAGGGCAGCACCGGGTGATCGGGCCCTTGGCTGCCGCGATACAGCACGGTCACGCGTCGCCCGGCATCGCTCGCGGCGGCGGCCAGCATCCGCAAGAACGCCTGCTCATCGACAAGCTGCGAGCACGAGCAGGTCGCGAGCAGACCGCCCCGTCGCACCGTCCCCATCGCAAGCGCATTGAGCCGCTGATAGCCCTTGAGCGCCGCTGGCAGATCCTTTTGGGCCCGAGCAAACTTCGGCGGATCGACCACCACCACGTCGTAGGCCAGCGGAGTTGCGCCTTCGAGAAAGCGGAACGCATCGGACTCGACGGTGTGCAGGGGCGCAAGGCCGTTGAGCTGCGCGTTTTCGCTGCACAGCTTGAGCGCCCGCGGCGAGATATCCACGCAGGTCGCCTCGACGGCACCTTGCCGCAGCGCCTGAAGCGCAAAGCCACCGGCATAGCTGTAGACGTCGAGCACCTTGGCCCCGGCGCAGTACCGACCGAGCAGCTGGCGATTGTCGCGCTGGTCGAGGAACGCCCCGGTCTTCTGGCCCTCACGGACGTCGATGCGCAAACGGATGCCATTTTCTAGGCAGAGCGTCCCGCCGGCGAGCAGGCTCTCGTCGCCAGAGACCACCCGATTTTGGGAAACAAAGCCCTCGATCTGCGCAAAGCTACCCGCCGCGGTCTCGATGATGCAGGCCGGCGGCTTCGGCAGCGAGCGCAGCGCCGCATAGACCGCTTCCTCGCACAGCTTCATCCCCATCGCCGAGAACTGCACCGCCGCGACCTCGCCGAAGAGGTCGATGTTCAGGCCCGGCAGTCCGTCGCCCTCGCTGTTGACCAAACGATAGGCGGTGGTGTCCGAGCGCGGCAGCCCAATCGAGCGACGCAACAGGCTCGCTTCGTGAATCCGCCGCTTGATCAGCGAGGCGATCAGCTCCGTCGGTGGCAAGGTATGCTCGGCCACGCCTGGCAGCGCGCCGCTGTGCAGCTCACCGAGGGTCAGCATCCGCACCGCAATCTGCGAGCGCGGGTTGGCAAAGCCATGACCGATCAGCCGCTCGTCGGCATCGTAGACCGACACCACCTCACCCGGCGACAGACCGGCTGGTAACTTCTGGATCGCCCCCGAGAACACCCACGGATGACCGCGCCACACGGGATTGGCACGTCCGCGCTTCAAGACCACTTTGGCAACTGGCACGGCGCGAAGCTAGCACACAACCGACTACAGTCCGTGGAGCTTCTGAACCTCTGAAAGCAGGCGGCGAACCTCGTCCGACGCAGCCGTCCCGGCATCATGTCCCGAGGGCCGATAGCCGCTCGGATCAATTAGCACGCGCAGCACCGAAAGCACGCTCGCCGAGAGCGCCGCGGCATGATAGCCACCCTCGAGCACCAGCAGCAGCCGCGCCTGCACCGACAAGAGCGACGCCACCATCGCCGCATAGTCGTCCTCGACGAGTCCCATCCCGGCCAGCGCATCTTGGGCGTGCCCATCAAAGCCCGCCGAGACCAAGATCACATCGGGTGCATAGCGTCGCAGCGCAGGCAGCACCACCCGCTTGAAAGCCAGCTTGTACTCGGGACCAGCGCTCCCCTCGGGAAGAGGGATGTTGATGATGAAACCACGACCGTTGCCTTCGCCGATCGAGGTCGCGGCGCCGGAGCCGGGATAAAACGGGAACTGATGCAGGCTGATCACCAGCACGCCACCGTCGCGGGCAAAGATGTCCTCGGTGCCGTTGCCGTGGTGGACGTCGAAGTCGACGATCGCGACGCGTCGCCCAGTTGCCCGCACCGCCGCCGCTGCCAGCGCCACGTTGTTGAGCAGACAGAAGCCCATCGCGCGGTCGCTGCTCGCATGGTGGCCAGGCGGTCGGATCAGGGCAAAGCCATTGTCGCCGCTGCTCTCGGCCATGCGCAGCGCCAGGTCACACGCCGTCCCCGCCGCATGGAGCGCCGCTTGATACGTCCCTGGTCCGTAGTAGGTATCGGGATCGAGCCAGCCCTGCCCTTTCGGCTGCAAGTCCCCCATGCGCTGTCGAAGATCGGCCAGATACGACGCCGTGTGAATCCGCAAAATCTCCTCGTCAGTCGCTCGTCGAGCCGGAACCCAGCGAAATCGCCCGACCAGATCGGAGCCATCAATGGCGGTCAAGATCGCCTGCAAGCGCTCGGGCCGCTCGGGATGCTCACCGACGAGCTTATGCCCCAGGAACACCTCTCCACTGCTCAGGTACGTGCGCATCTTGGCCATTGTACTGCGCGGGCCGGTCCCGCTGAAGCTTCGTCGAAAACAGGGCTTGACTTGAGCGGATCGTGATACGGTGCGCGCCCTGATGTCGTCCCGTCGAAGTACCGATTCTGCGCTTGTCGCTGCGTCACATCCCGAGGAAGCCGCCCGACCCGCCTCATCGACGTCTCAGCAGCCGTATGTCCCGTACATCTCTCCCGAGGCCACCGACGTTGCCGAGCTGACTCCGAAAGCGGTGCTCCTCGGCGCGCTGTTCGGCATCCTGTTCGGCGCTGCCACCGTCTATCTGGCGCTGCGGGCGGGACTGACCATCTCGGCCTCGATTCCGATCTCGGTGCTGTCGATTGCCGTGTTCAAGAAGCTGGGCAAGAGCACCATCCTCGAAAACAACATCGTGCAAACACTGGGCTCGGCGGGCGAGTCGATCGCCGCCGGTGTGGTGTTCACGGTGCCAGCGCTGCTGTTTTTGGCGCAAGGCGACAGCTTCTTCCGCTACGGCCAGATTTTGACCTTGGCTGCCGTCGGTGGAGTGCTGGGAATCCTGTTCATGATTCCGCTGCGGCGCAGTCTGATCGTGAAGGAGCACGGCAAGCTGCCGTATCCCGAAGGCACGGCCTGCGCCGAGGTGCTGATGGTCGGCGAGCGCGGTGGCGACCTGGCGAAGCGGGTGTTCCACGGCGTGTTTGCGGCGTCGGGCTACTGGCTGCTGATGGGCGTGCTCAAGCTGTGGCGCGATACGCCGGGCCTGCGCAGCGGGCCGAAGTCGGTCTATCCCAACGCCAACCTCGAGTGCAACATCACGCCGGAGTACCTGGGCGTCGGCTACATCGTCGGACCTCGGATTGCCGCCGAGATGACCTCGGGCGGAGTGTTGTCGTGGCTTGCGCTGATTCCGCTGATTTCAATGTATGTCCCCGACGCACAGCGGATCTTCGATCTTCACGCGCTCGGCTATAACGACGCATGGATCGCCAGCCACTCCGTCGCCGAGCAGATCTATCGCGCCTACGTCCGCTACATTGGTGCTGGCGCCGTGGCCTGTGCCGGCCTGATGACCCTGCTAAAGACGCTGCCCACCATCGTCAGCAGCTTCCGGGACTCGATTCGCGATCTGCGAGGAGGCCGTACCGCCGATCCCGTGCGCACCGAGCGTGACCTGCCGCTGACCGTCGTCGTGATTGGCACCCTCGCACTCGGGCTGTTGATTGCTTTTTTGCCCAACCTGCCGGGCAAGTTTCCAGGGTCGCTGCTGATCTCAGCGCTGATCGTGCTGTTCGGCTTCTTCTTCGTGACGGTCGCGAGTCGGATTGTCGGCATCATTGGTAGCTCCTCGAACCCGATCTCGGGGATGACGATTGCGACGCTGATGGGGACCTGTCTGGTGTTCATCTCGATTGGCTGGCGCGGCGATTCGTACCAGGCGGCGGCGCTGCTGGTCGGCTCGGTGGTGTGTATCGCGTCGGCGAATGCGGGAGCGACCTCGCAAGACCTCAAGACCGGATTCCTCGTCGGTGCGACGCCGTACAAGCAGCAGATTGGGCTGATGATTGGCGTGGTGGTCTCGGTGCTGGTGATTGGTGGCACGCTGCTGCTGCTCGACCGCTCGATTCCCGGCGTCCAGCACGCGATTGGCACCGAGAAGTTCCCCGCGCCACAGTCGATGCTGATGGCGACGATGATCAAGGGTCAGCTGAGCCAACAATTGCCGTGGGGACCGGTGCTGGTTGGCGTGTTCATGGCGCTGATGGCGCAGCTCGCGGGGGCCCATGCGCTGTCGTGGGCCGTTGGTGCGTACCTGCCGCTCTCAACGACGGCGCCGATCTTTGTCGGTGGGATGGTGCGCTGGCTGGTGAATCGCCGTCGCACGCTCATGTCGGGAGGCAAGGCCACCGCTGCCGAGTCGGACATTGGACCGGGCATGCTTTATGCAACTGGTCTCGTCGCTGGTGGCTCGCTCGCGGGGATGCTGATTGCGTTCTTGCAGGGCTTCGCCGAGCCGGTGGCCAACAAGCTCGACCTAGGACACGAGTACTGGACCAAGCTCGGCCTGGGCGGCGACGTCATCGCAGCGGGGGCGTTCTTCGTCCTGGCGGTGTTCCTGATTCGGCAGGCGCTCTCGGATCGCAAGTAGTCGCAGTGAGCGACAGCAGGCGGGGCGGGCTTACTGACGGAGTCGCCGCGCCGCGCCCTTTTCCAGACGACGCGCTTCGACCACCGCGCGGACATGCAGGCCGCGGAAGACCTCACCCGCATCATCGTGTGCCACCACTTCAAAGCGGTGGAACTTGCCCTCGGTCCCGAGGTAACGCGCCGTCATCCGCACCGTCCCACCGAGCGGGGTCGGGGCATGGTGCTCGACGCGCACGACAATGCCGGCAGTCAGCTCGCCCGGCAGCAGCATCGGCTCCATCGCCTTGGCTGCCACCAGCTCCATCAGCGCAATCAGCTTGGCCGTCCCGAGGACGTGCGGAAACAGGTTGTGCTCGGGACCACCGCCGGTGCCAGTGGCCGCGACGTTCGGCGCCAAGTCCTGCTCAGCGACGACATGAGTGACGGTAAGTTCCGGAACGATCGAGCCGGGACGCAGCATAATGAACTACTTGGGAGGATCGTACTGCTTGACGGTGGGCTGCTTTTGGCGCCAGTCCGAACCGACTCCGCCCTGCGTCGCCACCGATTGAGTGCCGCGCTTGAGCATGTCGATCTTGGTCTGAATCGCATCGCCGCGGAAATCGACCGCCGGCGCGTGCACGCCAGAGTCCATTCGGATCGCATCACACGGGCAGGCCTCGACGCACAGACCGCAGACCACGCAGCGCAGCTCGTCGATCTCGAAGATCCGTGGGCGCTTCTCGTTGCCGTTGCCTGTCTCCTCGGGAACGATGGTGATGCAGTGCGCCGGACAGACGGTCGGACACAGCATGCAGGCCACACAGCGCACCGCTCCATCGTCGCGCAGCATCAGGCGGTGAAGTCCGCGGTTGCGCTCCGGGTACTTGAGCTTTTGCTCTGGATACTCGACGGTGACGGTGTACTTGCGGGCGAACAGGTTGGCGAAGAAGTGCTTCGCAGTGACGCCGAGGCCGCGAATTACCTCGGGCAGATAGATGCGCTGCTCCAGCGAGTCAGGCCGCCCGACGACGCGAACCCCAATCTTGCCACCGGCTTTGCTACCGGTCGACGAAGCCGCTTCATTGTGCGAAGGAGCATGATGCGTAGACACGGCTTACTTGCCTCCGGAACGCCACAGCACCACTGCGGCGGTGATGACGATGTTGAGCAGCGAGAGCGGCAACAGCTGCTTCCACCCGAGCCGCATCAGCTGGTCGGGACGGAAGCGTGGCAGCGTCCAGCGAATCAGCAGCTGTAGCCAGCACAGCAGCAGGATCTTGAGCGACCACACCACCACCTGGAGCAGCACGACCGCGAGGTGCGGCAGGTGCAGACTGCCAAAGCCCGACGCGTCGAGCCCCGGAACCTGCCAGCCACCGAGAAACACCGTCGTCACCACTGCCGCGAGAAAGATCGTCTCGATGAACTCGGCGAGGAAGAAGATGCCAAAGCGCATGCCGGAATACTCGACGAAGTAGCCAATCAGCTCGGGCTCACCTTCGGGAAGGTCGAACGGCGCGCGCTTGGTCTCGGCAATCGCGGCGGTAAAAAACAGGATGAAGGCGAGCGGCTGGGTGAAGATGCCCCAGTTGAGGATGTTCGAGCCCTGCGCAGCGACGATGGCGTTTGGCTCTAGCGAACCGTAGACGATGAAGGCGCCCATCAGCGACAGGCCCATGCAGACCTCGTACGACATCATCTGCGACGAGGCGCGCAGACCACCGAGCAGCGACCACTTGTTGTAGGACGCCCAGCCAGCCAGCGTCGTCCCATAGACCGCCAGCGACGCCAGCGCAAAATAGAACAGCAGGCCGACGTCCATCCGCGCCACCTGAAGAGGAATGGTCGCTTTGCACATCGCTGGGTCCGTCACGACGCTGAGCACTTGGCCGACACACAGGTCTGGACCAAACGGAATCACCGCGAACGTGATCAGCACCGGCGCAATCGCCATCACCGGCGCGAGCGCGAACAGGAAGCGGTCGACCTTGGCCGGGACAACATCCTCTTTGAAGATCATCTTGAGGGCGTCCGCGACGAAGTGCAGGATGCCCCACAGCTTGAAGGGGCCAATGCTTGCGCGGTTCGGACCGAGTCGGTCCTGCATCATGGCCGACTGCCGACGCTCAGCCCAGGTGCTCAGCGAGGCCAGCGGCATCACGAAGCCGACAACGAGCAGCAGCACTTTGAGCAGCGCCGCGACGGCCGTGTGTTCGGCCAGGAACATCAGGATCGAATCAATCATCGCATCCCCTCGAGAAATTAACCGCGCGACTCGGCGAAGCGCAGCTGAACGGGAAGAAATTCCTTGCCCCAGTCTGCCGTCGCAAAACCTGCTGCCACGTTCTGGGTCGGATCAGCACCCGCCGGCACCGTCGACGTCACCGTTGCAGCCATCAGCAAGAACGCCTGCCGCGCCGACACCTGCCACTTTTCGTTCTGGGCAAGGTTGGCCTTCTTCGCAATCTGACCAATCAGATCGAGGTGCGAGCGGGCGTCACCCTGCGGCGCCACCGCCTTGCGCAGACGCTGCACAAGGTGCTTGGCATTGGTGAAAGTTCCGTCGACCTCGGCCCAGGCCGCCGCCGGGAGCTGAACGTGGGCCCGACGAAGCAGCGGCGAGTCCTGCACCGCCTGACAGACAAAAAGATCCAGTCCATCGACGAGCGGCGCCACTTCAAACAGCGCTTGCTCGGTGAGCGGCAGGTCCGCCCCGACCATCCACACACCCTTGAGCGTGCCGGCCTTGAGGTCCAACAGCAGAGCATTGGCATCGCCGGCTTCCGCCCCAGCAAACAACTTGGCGCCAGCGGTATTGGGATTCACGTCGGCGGTGCGCAGGATCTTGTCGGCGCGCTCAGGACGAGGGGCCGCGCCGGTGACATACGACCGCACCGTCGCGCCGCGAGCCGTCAGCTTGGCTGAGACCTGCGACAGCGCAAACAGTGCCTCGTTGGTAGTCTGTGCCGAGAAGACCAGTCCGATATTGCCGCCACCGCTCGCCAGTCGCTCGAGCCGCTCCGCAGCAAATGCCACCGCCTTGTCGATGCTGGTGATCTGCGCCGGCTGACCGCGTCCGCCGCCAATCCTCGCCGAGCTGAGTCGCTTGTGACGTACGTCCTTGTAGGTAAAGCGGCCCTCGTCGCACATCCAGTACTTGTTGACCTGGAGGTTCTCCCGAGGGACGAGTCGCCAGATCTCGCCTTGCGCGTGATGCACTTCGACATTGCAGCCGGTCGAACAGCCGGGGCACACCGACGAAGTGGTAAACAGCTCCCACGCCCGCATCGTGAAGCGGAAGTCCTTGCTGGTCAGCGCACCGACAGGACAAACATCCACGGTGTTGAGCGAGTAGGGATTGTCGAGCCGATGCCCAGGAGCCACCGTCAGCTGTTCACGATCGCCGCGCCACGCCATCGTGAGCTGCTTCTGACCGGCGACTTCGTCACAGACGCGGATGCAGCGGGTACACAGAATACAGCGCTCCGCGTCGAGCACAATGTGCGGACCGAGGTCCTTCATCTTCGGCTTGTGGACCTTCGGGATCGACGACCGCGAGCCCTGATGATCCCAGTCCTGGTATTGCCTCTGCAGCGAGCACTCGCCGGCCTTGTCGCAGATCGGACAGTCAACTGGGTGGTTCACGAGCGTGAACTCGAGGATCTGCTTGCGAATGGTGAGCACCCGCGGCGTGGCGGTGCTGATCTCCATCTTGTCGGCGATGGGCGTAAAGCAGGCCGGGACGAGCTTCGGCTGGCCGACTACCTCGACGAGACACTGCCGACAGACCGCCGGAGAGCTGAGCCCTGGGTGGTAGCAGAAGTAGCTCACGTCGACGCCGTTGGCCAGGCAGACCTCGAGGAGGTTGGCACCCTTCTTGGCCTGAACCTCGCGACCGTCGAGCTTGATGGTTACGAGATCGCTCGCCGGGGGCGCAGAACTTGGTCCGGAGCCAGCGGGCGGAGCACTGGCAGCGGCGGGCGGCGCAGCCGGGGGCGGAGGCGGACTGACCGTCTCACGCAGAGCCGCTGCGATGCTCGACTTAATGGGGGATGAAGGGGTCTCTGCCATGACCTGTACGTTGCCTTGTCTCGGGTCAGCGGTCGCACTCGCCGCCGATCATGTTGATCATGCCGAACGTGGGGATGATGTCGGCGATGCCAGCGCCCAGAATCAGCTTCGACATCGACTGCGTGGTGATGAAGCTTGGAGACCGAACGTGGCAGCGATAGGGCCGCCCGGTTCCGTCGGAGACGATGTAGAAGCCAAGCTCGCCGTTGCCACCCTCGGTGTACGAGTAGACCTCGCCGGGGGGAACCTTGATACCGTCGATGATCAGCTTGAAGTGGCCGATCATGCTCTCGATGGTGTTGTAGACGGCACTCTTTGGCGGCATACAGACGCGCGGCTCGTCGAGAAGAATCGGTCCCGGCGGCAGCTGCTGCATCGCCTGATCGAGGATGCGCATCGACTGCCGGATCTCCTCCATTCGCACCGCAAACCGATCGTAGTTGTCCCCGACGGAACCAACCGGCACGTCGAAGTCGAAGCGGTCGTAGACGAGGTACGGATGATCCTTGCGCACATCGTAGGGCACGCCCGTCGAGCGCAGACACGGACCTGTCCAGCCCATGGCAATCGCATCCTCGGCGGAGATCGTCGCCACGCCGTCCATGCGATCGCGGAAGATGCGGTTCTTGACGAGCAGCTTCTCGCACTCGATAAGCGACTCGACCCCCCGGGCCAGCGTCGCGCGCAGCTTATCGACAAAGTGCTCCGGCAGATCCTGGGACACGCCGCCGATTCGCACGTAAGAGTGCGTCAGACGGGCGCCGGTCAGCTCCTCGAGCAGCTCCCAGAGCCACTCACGGACTTTGATCATCCACAGGAAGGGCGTAAAGCCACCGACTTCCATTGCCGACGCGCCAAGGCAAGTCAAGTGGTCGGTGATGCGGGAGATCTCACCAACGATGACGCGGATGTACTGGGCACGCTCGGGAATCAGATCGCCGATGCCCAGCAACTTCTCGACGGCAAGCGCAAAGCCCACGTTGTTGAGCAGCGGCGAGACATAGTTCAGACGGTCGGTGTACGGAAAGACCTGGGTGTAGGTCGCATACTCGGCTTCTTTCTCGAAGCAGCGGTGCAGATAGCCGACCTGCACATCCGAGTCTTTGACCGTCTCACCGTCGATGGTCAGGATGATGCGCACGGTGCCGTGGGTCGCGGGGTGCGACGGACCCATGTTGATCGTCATCGGCTCCGTCGGTAGCTCGATGTCCTCGACCTCTTCCAGCTCCTCGTTGTTGAGCTTGTCCATGAGGTCGGGGGGCAGCTTGGGACGCGTGCTGAGCCCAGGAATCCCGCCCGCTGCAACCTCGTCGGGGGTAGGCATGCCAAAGGCGAGCTTTTTCGGTCCGGTCTTGCTCTGTGTCGTCGTCGACATATCTTTGCTTCCCTTAGCTCAGCGAGTAGTCGCGGCGAATGAGCGGCTGCCGCTGCTCTTTGGGATAGTCCTTGCGGAGCGGGTGCCCGACGAACTCCTCGTACATCAGGATGCGTCGCAGGTCGGGGTGACCGCTGAACTTGATCCCGAACATGTCGTAGGCCTCGCGCTCTTGCCAGTTCGCCGTTGGCCACAGGTCGGACACCGTCGCTACCTCAGCGCTCGGACCACCCTCTTCTTCGTGGACCTGGACCTTGATGCGGAGCCGGTTGCCACTCGCCATCGAGCGCAGGTGATAGACAACCTCAAAGCGCGGCTCGCGTCCGAAGAAATCGACGGCAGTCACACTGACCAGGAAATCAAACCCCGCCGTGTCGCGAAGCCACCGCATCACGTCCTTGAGGCTCTCCTTGGTCACCACCGCCGTATCGTCGCCAAACTTGCTGTGCGACGAGACAATTGCCGAAGGAAACTGCGCCACCAGCTTGTCGAGATCAGCCTTGCTCATTCCAAAATCTTCCCTTGCTACCTGCTGTGGGGAGAGGGGCGACGGTTAGGCGACCACCGGAAGCCGCTTGCGACCGTCGGTGGACTGCGCTTGCAGCTCCAGTTCCTTGCGATCCCGACGCTGCACCCAGGTTGTCCCTTCCTGAATCTTCTTCTGCAGGAGGATCAGCCCGTCGAGCACTTGCTCCGGACGCGGCGGGCAGCCGGGAATGTAGACATCCACCGGGATGACCTGGTCGCAGCCTGGCACGGTGCCGTAGTTCTGGTAGAAGCCGCCCGTCGAGGCACAGACGCCAAACGCCACCACGTACTTGGGCTCGGCCATCTGCATCCAGATACGGTGCAGCACCGGGGCCTGGCGTTCAGTAATGGTTCCGACGACGAACAGTAGGTCGGCCTGACGAGGAGAGAACCGCGGGAACTCGGCACCGAAGCGAGCAATGTCGTACTTCGACGCCGCGGTCGCCATGTACTCCATGCCACAGCAGGCGGTGACGAAGGGATAGGTGAACAGCGAGTACTTACGCGCCCAGTTCAGGGCGTCGTCGAGGCGGGTGGTATAGTTCTCGGCCATGGTTTTTACCTGACTCCCCGGTTAGCCCCAGCCGATGGCACGCTTGCGCCACACATACGCCAGAGCCACCACCAGCGTGCCCATGAAGACCAGCATCTCCACGAAACCAAATGAGGTGACTGTGCCGATGCACTGGCCGCCGATCACCTTTCCGACGCACGACAGGCGACGGAAAATCGCAGCCCAGGGATACAGAAACGCCGCTTCGATGTCGAAGATGAGAAACAGCAGCGCCACTTGGTAGAACTTGACGGAGAAGCGAACCCGCGGACTGCCAATCGGTTCCGAGCCGCACTCGAACGGCGCGAGCTTTTCGGCGTTCTCGCGCTTTGGCCCTAGGAACATCGCGAGCGCCAAGAACACGCAGGAAAAGGCGATGCCAAACAAAATCGCCACCAGCGTGGGGCCATAGTCAGTTGCTTGTTCGACGGACATTCGGAACCTCGTTTGCTCCGCCGCGAATATAAATGGGTGGCCTTCCGGGTGTCAATGTTCGCCCTGGGGGCATGTACGATTCCCAAGCCGCGCGGTTGCCCATGAGCTGCGTCACTCGACCTTCTCGGCGGCTTTCTCGGCGTCTTTTTGCGTCGCGTCCTTCTTGGCTTGGCGTGACAAAAGGTGGCTCAGCGCGGTCTTGGCCTCGTCGCGAATCTGGGCATCACTGTGGCTCTGGGCAACGAACTCGAGGTAGCGCTGCGCCTCGTCCCCACCGAGAGCAGCAGCGGCCTCGAGCACTTTGCCCAGCTCGCTGCGGTCGCGAAACTCGGTGCTATCGAGCATCGGTCGCACGGTCTTCGGGTCCCCCAGCTCGACCAGCGCACCAATCGCTTGATCCCGCAGCGCCGGTGGCGAGCGCCTGTCCTTGAGGACCGCCATCACCATCGGCAGCGCGCCTTGATCCTTGCGCAAGGCCAAGATGCGCAGCGCCACGCCACGCAGGTCGGGCTCCTTGCTGGAGTCGCCGGCGAGCTTGGTCAGCTGTTTGGTCGGCACGCCTCCGAGGCGCAGCTGCGACCCAAGACTGTGAGCGGTATCTTGCACGGCCCGTCGTGCCAGGGTGCGCCACTGGGTTACCGGCGGCGTCTTGGCATCCATGCCTTGCTCTGCAACGGCCAGGTGCTGGAGCCGCGTCAGCTCGGGCTGCCCCGCTTGGTCCTCGCTCAGGACATCAATGCCGCGTCGCGTACGCAGAAGACCCGCCGTCAGGGCCCGCAAAAAGGGCGGCTTCGGCCTGGCCTCGGTTCCCGCTGCGTAGAGCAGTCCCAGCTCAATTTGCAGGACGAAGTCGCCCGGCTCTCTCGACGGTGGCGCCAGCAGCACATTCACCTCGGCACCGCGCAAGCCTTCCGTTGCGGCGGCAATCAGAGACTGCGGGTCGAGATCGTCGGGCGCTCCCTTTTTTGCCGCCGACTCATCGATCTGACTCGAGATCTGAATGTCGACGACGCGCATCGGCAGCGCGGGGGCTGGACGCTTGCACCCGGCCAGCTCGCCGAGGCACAGCAGTAGTCCAATCCAGACCGCCCACGACCTGCGCTTCATGGCGACAGTATACCGTGTACCAAGTCCGTGGCCGATTGGTTGGATCTCCGACGACAGGAAACGCTCGCAAGGCGCGAAAAAATTATGCTGCCATGACAATCCCGTGACATCCGCTCGGCAACATGACCGCATGCAAAACAAAGCCAATCGGCCCGCGCCTTCGATCGAGATCATCGACGGTCCACGAGAGCGCCCCCCTCGGCCATTTCAGATCGACAAGTTCACCAGCATCCCATTTTTCTTGGTCCACATCGCTGCGCTATCCGCCATTTGGATCGGCGCCAGCACCTCCGACATCATCGTCTGCGTCGGCCTCTATTACCTCCGGATGTTCGGCATCACCGCCGGCTACCACCGCTACTTCTCGCACCGCGCCTACAAGACCTCGCGCTGGTTCCAGTTCGTGCTGGCCTTCATTGGCGGCACTTCGATGCAAAAAGGAGTGCTGTGGTGGGCCGCGCATCACCGCAATCACCACAAGTTCAGCGACATGTCCGAGGACATTCACTCGGTAAAGCAGGACGGCTTCTACTGGTCGCACGTCGGCTGGATTCTCTCGAACCAGTATGACCACACCGAGTGGGACCGCATCCGTGACTTCGCCAAGTATCCCGAGCTGCGCTGGCTCAACCGCTGGCACTGGGTACCGGCACTCCTCGGAGGCGCAGTGCTCTACGCGCTCGGCGGCATCCACTGGTTTGTCTGGGGAGGCCTGGTGAGCAGCGTCTTTTTGTGGCACGGCACCTTTTTCATCAACTCACTTGCTCACGTCTGGGGCAACCGCCGCTATCCGACGACAGACACCAGCCGCAACAACTTCTGGCTGTCGCTCGTCACAATGGGCGAAGGCTGGCACAACAACCACCACTACTACCAGAGCACCGCCAACCAGGGCTTCTTCTGGTGGGAGGTCGACTTCAGCTACTACATCCTCAAGATGCTGTCGTGGGTCGGAGTGGTCTGGGATCTGCGCACCCCGCCGCGCCACGTTCTCGAAGGCAAGTCCGTCAATGTGGCCGATGAGGCCGTCGCTGCGGCTGCCGATGCACTGCAAGCTCCCGAGCCAGCTGGCGCCCTGCCCACCGCCTAGTCCGCCCTGCCCACCGGTTCGACCTACCGTGCTACACTGGCCTCCTCTTTTTTGGTCCTTCGAGGGGAGCGGAATGACTCAACAATCCCAAGGTGGCGCAACGGACTGGCAGCCCGCTCAGCCCGGTGAACAGCGCAGTCCCTGCCCGGCCCTCAACTCTCTGGCCAACGGCAACCACATCCCGCGGTCGGGCATTGCCAGCCGCGCTCAGCTCGTGTCCGCGATGGTGCAGCGACTGGGTCTGGCGACCGCGCTGGCCGATAGGCTGGCGACCGCCGCGCTCGAAAAATTCGGTCGCCCTGGCGACGGAGGTGAACAAGTGCTTCACCTCCAGGATCTGTGTGAGCACGGCAAGCTCGAGCACGACGCCAGCCTGACCCGGCAAGATGCCCACATCGCTGACAACGCCAAGGTCGATCAGGGGCTCGTCGCGCAGTTGCTGGCGCTGAGCAAGAACGGTCAGACGCTGACGCTCGATGATCTGGCGACGGCGCATCAGGTCCGGATGCAGCAGTCGGCGCAGGGCGGGCATGCCGTTCCCGGCAAGGCTGGCTTCGTCGGTACGGTCGAGGCGTCGCTGCTCTACTGCGTGCTTTCGCGTGGCGAGGGCATCAGCCTGGCCGACGCCCGCGAGTTTCTGCTGACAGAGCGCGTCCCCAGTGGCCTGCAAGGTCACGACATCAGCCTCGCCAAAGTCGCCAGTCTCGCGATCTCGATCGCGGTGCGCGGCAACCTGCCAGTGTGTGACGCTGCTCGTCGCGCCAAAGACGCACTCAAGAAATAATGTCCGCCGGGCCGGCTCGCGCTACCATGCGCCGCGGATGCCGCTTTTTGAACTTTTGCTGACGGCGCTCGATACCCTGCTCGCCAACAAAGTCCGCGCCGTGCTGACGACGCTCGGGGTGATCATCGGCGTCTTGTCGGTGATTCTGCTGGTCTCACTCGGTGAGGGCGCGCGCAGCTACCTCGGTGATACTTTCGCCGGCCTCGGCTCAAACCTGCTTCAGGTCTCTCCAGGTCGACGCGAGACCAAGGGCATTGGCGGGCCAGCGCTCGGCACTGTTTACAAGATCACCCGCGAAGATGAGCAGATCCTTGCCCGTCGAGCCACCTCGGCGGATGGCGTGAGCGGAGTCGTCACCGGCGGCGGCACCGTCCGTTTCCTCAATCGTCGCCGCGATACGCTGATCCTTGGCGTGGGCAGTCGCTTCACCGAAATCCGCCAGATGAATGTCGAGCAGGGCCGCGTCCTCACCGACGAAGACATCGAGGCCAGACGGCGCTTTGTGGTCCTCGGAAAGACAGTGCAGCTCGAGCTGTTTGGCGACGAAAATCCGCTCGGCAAGGTCATCAAGGTCGCCGACGGAGAGTTCCGCGTGATAGGCCTCATGGAGCACAAGGGCCAGACGCTCGGCTTCGACCTCGACGACCTCGTCTTTATCCCCGTTACCACGGCGATGGATCTGTTTGCGATGGAGGGCCTGACGCACATCCTAGTCCGCGCCCGCGACAAGGTCAGCGTCGAGCCCGCGATCGAAGAGATCACCGACCTGTTGCGCCGTCGCCACAACGATCAGGTCGACTTCACGATCATCTCGCAGGACGATATGCTTTCGACGGTAAATGGCATCATGAACACCTTTTCGATGGTGCTGATTGCCATTGCCAGCATCTCGCTGGTCGTCGGTGGGATCGGGATCGCCAACATCATGCTGGTCTCGGTGCGCGAACGGACGCGCGAGATCGGGGTACGCCGTGCCGTCGGTGCCAAGAAGCGACACGTCCTGCTCCAGTTTCTGCTGGAGTCGATTGTGATCTCGCTTCTGGGCGGAGTTATCGGGCTGGGCCTCGGGGCGCTGATCATCATGATTGGGCGGCTGGCCCTGCCCGGACTGCCGGTGCGACTATCGTTCGACATTGTGCTGATTGCCGTCGGCTTCTCGGGGCTGGTCGGGGTCCTATCGGGAGTCGTACCCGCCCAGCGCGCCGCCAGCCTCGATCCCGTCGAAGCGCTCCGTTACGAATAGCCTCGCGCGCCAAGGATTGCTAAATGAGCGACCACGCACAGACCCCTGCCGACAAGCCGCGCTGGCTCAGCAAAGTGGTGCTGGGCTTTGGCCTCGCCAGCTTGCTGTCCGACGCCGGTCACGAAGCCGGAACTGCCGCACTGCCGGTGCTCCTGACCACGATGGCCGCAGCCCCCGCGACGCTCGGCATCATCGAGGGAATCGCCGACGGAGTGGTCTGCTTCGCCAAGATTTACGGCGGCTCGCTGGCAAACCGTCCCCAGCTGCGCAAGCCGCTGGCCGTGGTTGGCTATGCGGTGACCGGCCTGTCGATTGGTCTGTTTGCGCTGTCGACGAGCTGGCTGCACATCCTGGCCGCGCGCATCTTGGGTTGGCTGTTTCGCGGTCTGCGCAGCCCGTCGCGGTCGGCCATGCTCGCTGATGTCGTTCCGAAACAAGCGCTCGGACGCGCGATTGGCTTCCATCGGACGATGGACACCATCGGAGCGATCTTGGGCCCGCTGCTCGCGACGGTGCTGCTCATGCGCTTGCCGCTGCGTCAGGTGTTCTGGGTGGCGATGATTCCGGGGGTGCTGGCGGCGGTCGCGTTCATGGCGCTGGTGCCGGGCCAACAGACGACCGAGCGCAAGCCTCCACCGTCGCTGCTGGCGGGCCTGCGTGAGCTGCCTGCGTCGTTTCGGAGATTCCTTGTCGCGGTGCTGGCGTTTGGCATCGGCGACTTTGCCCGGACGCTGCTGGTGCTGCGCGCGACCCAGTTGCTCGGCGCGACAGACTTTCCGGGCGGCGGGGCAGCGGTGGCGATCTTGCTGTTTTCTCTCCATCACGCGGTGGCCGCATCTTGTGCGTTTCCCGTCGGATATTTGTCGGATCGGCTGTCGCCTCGAAAGCTGCTCGCCGTGGGCTATGCGCTGGGCGTCGTGACGGCCCTGCTCGCAGCCTTTGCGCAGCCGTCGGTGCTGTTCCTGGTCGCGCTGTTCGCAGTCGCCGGCATGGTGATTGGCATCGAGGAGACGCTGGAAGGCGTGCTGTGCGCCAAGCTGGCTCCCCCGCACCTGCGCGGCTCGGCCTACGGCATGCTCGCGGCCACCAATGGCATCGGCGACATGGTGGCAAGCTCGGTGGTTGGCTTGGTGTGGGCTGCGGCTGGTCCGACGCTGGCCTTTGGGCTCGCCGCCGCGGCTTGTGCCGTCGGTACCTTGCTGCTGGTGTTCGCGGTCCCTGACGAAAAAGCGCTCCATCACTAAGCGCCAGCAGCGGCTATTGTCGCTACTTGGGACGGTGGGCCGAGAGACGCTGCCACGCCAACAGGCAGCCGAGACAGACGCCGAGGAGGCCAAGTCCCGCTGAGAACGTGACGCCGTGGCCCGAGCGTCCGTCGATCCAGCGCCCGAGATAGATTCCCAACAGGCCAGGAATTACCACCAGCCAGCCAAGTCCCACCATCATCACGGCGGTGTTGATGATTCCATCGTTGTCGCGACGGTGGCGTTCTCGACGATCGAGCAGTCGCTGCGCAGAGGCTGGCAGCTCGTCTTTGGGCGTTCGGGACGGATTCTCTGCGCTCATGGCTCACTCAGCGCTCGGCGTGAGCTGCCGTTGCCATTGCGGTGCTCGTGACGGAGAAAGTCGGTCATGTGACTGAGCAGCGCTCCCTCCATCCGTGCAAAGGTCTTGTACGCCTCGGCCTCTTGCTCCGCCGCCTGCGTCAGCCGACTCTTCACCTCGACGGAGAGCGTTCGCAAGTCGTCGCTTTTGGTGGCCTCGCGGGTAAGGACCTGGACGTGGCGACCCGCCGAGACCCGCAGCACGCCTCCACGCAGCCCGACGAAGTGCTCGCTCCCCGTCACCACACCTTCGCCCGCCTCGTCATCGCCCGCCGTCGCCAGTCGATAGATCAGCACCGACACCGACAGCACCGTCAGCAGATCGGCGTGGCCGGGCAGGATTCCGAAAGAACCCGTCGCATCCTCGGCGCGAACATGGCGCACCCCGTCGAGGTCGAGCACGACCTGAAGCGGGGTCACTATCGTCAGCCGGAGGCTCCGTCGCGAGCCCACAGCCTCAGCAGAGTTCTCAGCCATGCGCACTCCTTACCGCCAGCGCCGAAGCGTCCGTTAGTAGCTCAGGAGCGTCACGACCGGATGCGACCCGAGCAACCGACGCCCATGGAGGAACGAAAGCTCGAGGACAAAGCCAAAACCGAGCACCTCGGCACCCTGCTTCTGGCACAGTCGCGCTGTCCCCAAGGCCGTACCACCCGTCGCGAGCACGTCGTCGATGATGACCACCCGACGACTCGCCACCGCATCCTCGTGCATTTCGAGAATGCCGCTGCCGTATTCCAGCTCGTAGGTCTCGGTGACCCGACGGTAGGGCAGCTTGCCCGGCTTTCGCACCGGCACAAACCCCACGCCCAGGCTCTCGGCGACGGGAGCCGCAAAGATAAAGCCACGCGACTCGACCCCGACAATCATCGTCGGCTTGAGCGGTGCGAGCCGCTCTGCCAAAAGATGCAGCGAGAGCCGAAAAGCCGTCGCATCAGCGAGCAGCGGCGTGATGTCCTTGAAGAGGATTCCTGGCTTCGGGAAGTCCGGAACGTCGCGGATATGACGAGCAAGCAGCGCCAAGGATGGATCAGAAACCATGACGGCACACTATCATCGCCCACCCGATTCCCAAAGCGGACCCGTCACATCCCGACGCGCCGCATGCCACCGCCGGAAGCGCCACCGCCCGGACGAGGACCGCCCATGGGACTTGCGCTGCCACTGCTCGGCTTCTGGGCTTCGACGACAATGACCTGGCCATCGCTGAGTCCGTCGGCGATCTCGGTGACCAGTCCATCGGTGATTCCTGGAGTGACCAGCACTGGGTGGATGCGCTCGCCATCGGGAACAAAGATCGGCGACTTGCGGCCTTCGCCTTTGCCTTCGCGCCGTCGCTCTCGGCCTTCCGGTCGGCTCTCCCCAGTGCCACGCTCGAGCCGTGGCTTGAAGCGCAGCGCCGCATTGGGCACCAAAAGCACGTCCTTTCGCTCGGCCACCACCACCCGAACGTTGGCCGTCATGCCCGGTCGGAGCAGCAGCTCGGCGTTGTCGACATCGAGCACCACCACGTACGTCACTACGTTCTGAACCGTCTGCGCCGCATTGCGAATCTGCGACACCTTGGCTTGGAAGCGCTTGCCGCGAAACGAATCAACGGTGAACTCGGCGCTGGCGCCAATCCGCAAAAAGCCGATGTCCGCTTCGTCGACGTTGGCCAAGACCTGCATCTTGCGAAGGTCGCCGGCAATCTGGAACAGGTTCGGCGCTTGGAACGACGCCACCACCGCCTGGCCCAGCTCGACGTTGCGCGAAATCACAACTCCATCCACCGGCGACAGAATCACCGAGTTCTTGAGGTCGAGCTTCGCCTTGTCGAGCGCCGCCTGCGCAAGATGAATCCCCGCCTCGGCAGCATGCACACTCGCCGCCGTACTCTGCTCGGTGGCCACGGCGCTATCACGATCCGCCGCCGAGATGTAGTTCTTGGCAAACAGCGCCCGCGAGCGCTCGGCAATCCGGGCTGCGTTCTGGGCATCCGCCTTGGTTCGCAGAAGCTGCGCCTGGGCCGCCGCCAGGTTGGCTTCCTGACTCTTCACCGCCGTCTGAAACAGCGCTGGGTCCAGCTCCACCAAGACCTGTCCCTTGGTCACCGTGTCATTGAAGTCCGCACGCAGCTTAAAGACGATTCCCGAGACCTGCGCACCGACGGGCGATAGCAACAGCGGCTGGATGGTGCCCGTGGCGTTTACCACCTGCGTCACATCGCCCCGACTGACCTTGGCCGTCACCCAGCGTGGCGCCTCGGTCTTGCGGAAAAACAGCAGGTAGCCTCCGCCTGCCAGCGCCAAGAGCGCGACCACAAGACCAACCCAAAGAAAGATTCTCCGACGGTGGGCCGTTCCTTGCTCGCTCATGGCGTCGTTCCTCCGTGTGGCTCCGGCTCTCTGGTCAACTCACCGAGGTAAAAACGCAGGTTAGCGCGCTGCTGAGCCAGCACAAACTCGGACTGCACCCGCTGCGCTTCGGCCTGCATCGCCGCGACCTGGGCATCGCCCAGCTCAATCGCGTTGCCGACGCCAGCTCGATATCGACCGTCTGCCATCTCGAGCTGTTTTTTGGCCTGGTTCGCGACCGCAACCGCTGCCTCGACGGTCAGCCAGGCGGTCAGGACCTGCTGGAGCGCCTGCTGAAGCTGGCTGCGCACCTGAAGCCGAAGCTGCTGCAAGTTGGCCTCGGCGACAGCGAGCTGCGCCTGCGCATCCCTCACCGCGTACACCGTCGAAAGACCCGTCAGAAGAGGCCAGTTAAGACCCACCGTCCCCGTTACCAGCAGTCCCGGCAGCGCCTGGGTGGTGACATCGAGCCCACTGACTCCGCCGATCGAACCACTGTTCATGGTGGCGTTCGCACCGACCGACAGTGACGGCAGATAATCAGCCCGCGCCGCCCGCAGCTGGGCCGAAGCCGCGCGCATCCGTGACACCAGAGACTGATAGTCGGGCCGCTGCTGGAGCGTGCGCTCGACGGTCTCATCGGGAACGGCGGCCACGGTCTCGGAATCAGCATTGCTCAGCGCGGCCTCGATCGGGTGCGGCGATGGCAGACCAGAGGCCAGAGGCCGCCGCTGCCAAGCCGCCCACTCTCGCTCCGGCAGCCCAAGCGACTGCAAAAACTGGGTGCGCGCCACCTGCACGTTGCCCTTGGCTTGCAGAACTTGCAGGCGAGCCTGGGCGACGGCGGTCTGGGCAATCAAGACATCGATCTGCGGCTTGGTACCAATCCGAAAGAAGCTCTCCGACTGTTTTTGCCGTCGGAGCTGCTGCTGCTGGTTTTCACTGGCGACCGCGAGCAGCGCCTCGGCTTGCAGGACCGCGTAGAAACTGCTCATCGCCGCCAAGATCACCTGCGCCCGGACATTGGTCTCGTCGGTCTGAGCCGCCAGCGCCCCCGCCTGAGCTGCTGCCATGCGACCACCGATCCGCCCGAAGTCGTAGACAAGCTGGCTAAACGACAGCTGACCACTGGAACGCAGGGTCGAGACCGCACTTCTTCCCTCGGGAGCACCGATCTGATAGCTGTAGTCGCCGCGCAGCGAGCCCGAGAGTGTCAGCTGAGGCAGCCAGGGACTGCGCGCCGTACCGACCCTCGCCTCTGCCGACAGCTTGGTCTGACGGGCCACCAGTGCCGCGGGACTGTGGGTCAGCGCCGTCTGGATCGCCTCACCGAGTCCAAGCGCCGGCCCTGACACCGTGGTCGTCGCAAGCCCTTCCTGCGCATCGCAGTGATCGGTGGCTCCATCGCAGAGCAGCAGCCCGAGCGCCCCCAAAAGCCAAACTACCGGTCTGCAATCCATCACCGAGCCTCTAATGAACGACCAGCGTTCTGTCGTCGGGTCTGGAAGTGCGCATCGAGCTGGCGATCCGAGCACATAAGACCGCCCAGCACGGTCGATACCGAGGTCGTTAGCACCAGCGCATACACCGACTCGCGCGTCACCTTGACCGGCTGGCCGGGCGTGAGCAGGGGCGATCCCACCTCGCCGAGCATCGTCAGCGTATCGAGCGCCAGCAAGAGTGGCCACGCACAAGCCAGCCGCAGCCGCACCTGGTGCGTCGGCACCGCCAACACATACGGCCAGGCCTCGTCGCAGCGGTCAATCCCCAGCCGGAGAAGATCGTACGTGAGCCGTCGCAGCGCCCGCGCCTCCGCCAAGCTCTGCGGTGGCTCCGCGGTCAGCGCAAACAAACGACCCGCGCTCAGCCCGTACTTGGTCAGCAGCGACGTCGGAATGTAACAGCGCCCAATCCGCAGGTCCGCCGCCAGATCTCTCACCACATTGGTCAGCTGGAGCGCTTTGCCGAGCGCCACGCCCCGCTTTTGCAGCGACGGCTCGGTCAGATGCTCAAGACCGGGCAGATGGGCCGCGCACAGCTCCGTCCAAAACTCCCCGACACAGCCCGCCGCGAAGTAGGTGTACTCATCCAGCTCGTCGAGTGACTGGAGCGCCACCACCTGCTCGGCCCTGTGCACACTGCCCGCCGCCGGAAAGCGTCGCAGGTCCGTCTGCATTCCCGCGACGAGCTGCCCCAGCACCTTGGCAATCAGCGCGCGATCCGACGGGGAAACCTGCGCCAGTAGATCGATACACTCATCGAGAACACTGAGCAGCGTGCGCTCACTTGACGGCAGGACACTGCTGGCGGAGTCCCCCAGCGTCTTGCGCAGCGCCAGCGACAGCCTCGCCGAGGCCGCCACGTCCCCCGCACAGGCGTCGTTTAGCTCGCTGAGCAGCTCAAGGCGCACGGTAGGTGGCAGCACGTCGGTGTCCGCGATGGTATCGGCAGCCCGTGCCAGCAGATAGGCCAGCCCAATCTGCGCCGCCACGGCCTCCGGCAGCACTCGGACACTCAGAAAGAAGGAGCGAGAGACGCGCTTGAGCAGCGCGATGAGAGACGGCGGGAGCACGATGAAGGAGGTCTACTTGCCCGGCGGGGTCGGCGGCTTGGCACCACCCGGCGGCGCAGCGGCGGGGGTCGGCGCCACCGGTGGACGCTGGCCCATGGCCTTGAGCGCAGCAGCCTCGGCGATCGCCGCCTGGCGCTCGTTCTCCTCCGCCGGACCGATGTGTTCCTTGTTGGTGTCGTCGAGCATCTTGTAATAGACAAGCAGGCCGTCGCTGGAGGTGAAGCCCTTGGGGCTCGACTGATTGAAGACGCCCTCGAAGACGTACTGCTTGCCAACGGTTAGCTTCGGCTCACGACCCTTGAAAGCGCGGTACTCGGCGATGAGCAGCCCTTTCTCTTTGGAACCGTTCACCTCGTCGGAGGCATACATATGAGGTTCCTCGCACTGCTTGCACTGCTGGCCCTTTGGACAGACCGGGCACTTGTACACCTCGAGGAGGAATGCCTTCACCTTGACCTTCTGGCCGAGGTACTTGTTCTTGGTGTCGCTGTAGCGCTTAAACTCCTTGCGCAGACCGTAAATCGACACCGTTCCGTCGGGATACTCGCGTGGGGTGCTCGGCTCGGCGAAGGAAGGCGGCGGTGGCAGGTTCAGCTTCATTCCTGGGAGCAGCGTCGCACCCACTCCGGTGCTATCGAGGAAGCCCGCCAGCCCTTTGGTGTCGCAGCCGGGAAGCAGCCCGCCGAGCAGCAGCAGAAGCGAAAACACGCCCGCGCTGCGGAGAAGCCCTACGCGCAGGCTCTGCCTTTGGACAGCGGAGAGGCGCCCGAGACGGACGCGACCGGAAAAGGATGCCAAGTTCATCTTCTGCCATTCCTCCTCTGCCGACGGGGCAGAGCGCCAAACACGACGACTGTCTTGCAGCTTTGCAAAAACAGCTACGTACGCAATACGTTTATTTATACCGCTGGCAATCACAATCAGGGAGTTCATTCGTTAGCACGGCGCCGCTGGGGGAAGCAACTTCCGCTTCTGGCGCATCCGACGGCTCGAGCGCCCAGACCCTGCCTAGAGCAAGCGTGCCAGCTCGGGACCGAGTAGCTGCGGTGTGACGTGCGACCAGTCTGCGGCCAGCGCCCGCTGCAAGCCCTGTCTCCGGAGCGCCTCTGCCAGGTCCCGATCGCTCATCACCCGCTGGATGGCTACCGCCAGCGCTTCGGCATCGCCAGCAGGAACCAGCAGCCCTGCTCCATCGAGCTGCCCGGCAATCCCACCGACCTCCGAGGCGACCACCGGACAGCCAGCCGCCAGCGCTTCCCACACCACCACCGGCGCGCCTTCGGTTCGGCCATCTGGCAGTTTCAGCGACGGCAGCGCGAGCACGTCAGCGGCCCATAACAGCTGCTGCTTGAGCCGCCCGTGAACCTCGCCCAGACAGCGTAGTGCCAGCCCTCGGCGCGCGGCTTCTTGGGTCAGCCACGGTCGCAAGGGTCCGTCGCCCGCCACCACCAGCTCGACGGATTGCTGTGGCGACAGCCGTTCCAGTGCCGCGAGCAGCACGTCGAGTCCCTTCACCGGCACCAGCCGACCCAGAAACAGCACCATCGGTCGCCGCAGGTCCAGGGCCTTCTGGGCGGCCGCTCGGTCGTGTTCGGTCGCGGCAAACTCTGCGATCGCGATCCCCATCGGGACCACCACGCCAGGCGCCCCGTCGAGCCGCAGGTGCTCGGCGCTATAGACGAGGCGCGCCCGCTTGGCCACCCAGCGCCCCAGTCCCGCCAGTCGCAGTCGCCGCAGCAGGTGAATGTCGGAAGAGTGAGCAATCGCAAGCTGAGGACGATTTCCTGACAGCAGCATGGCAGCAAGCCCGCTCGGCAAGAGCCAGTGAGAGATCAGCACATCACAGCGAGACAGTCGACTTTCCGCCGCTAACAAGAGCGCAGCAGCGAAGCCTCCCGCCCGCCACAGCGTGGTCAGCGGCGCACAAGCCAGCCCGCTTGCCAAGGCATCCGGGGCTCCGCCTTGAAAAAACAGCGCTGAGGGCAAGCGATGGACCGTGACTCCGTCGAGCACCGCTGCGGTCGGCGCGACTTCATCGCCGGCACTTACCACGGTCACCCGATGGCCACGACGCAGGAGATCGCGATTGAGACCATGGACGAAGCTGCCCGCCGGATCGCCGGCAAAGCGGGGATACGAAGTCGTGACTACTCCGACGTGCACGGGTCCACCACCCGCTCTTCCCGACGGCGCCTTCGCGCCCACAGCCGCCACGGCAGCGCTCGCAGCACCACGAACAGCACCGGATAGATCGCCGTCTTGAGCGAAATCCCCGAGCGCCAACTGCTGCCATAGATCGTCCGCACCGGCACATCTTGAACCCGCGCCCCGCCGACCCACAGCCTCGCGAGCAGGTCATTGGGATAGCCGTAGCGAGGAAACAGCCCGTCGAGATCGAGCGCCAGCAGCGCCTCTTTGGTCGCCGCCGTAAAGCCACACTGCGAGTCGAACACCGCTGGATAGCCTGCCGTCAGCCGGGTCAAGAGCGACAGCGCGATATTGCCAACCAAACGCAGCCTCGGCATGGTCCGCCAGACCTCACGGCTCGCAAAGCGGTTGCCCTTCACGTAATCAGCCTGCCCATCGACGATCGGTTGCAGCAAGATCGGCAGATCGCCGGGGTCCATCTGCCCGTCCCCCGCCATGACCACCGCCACATCGCTGCCCAGCGCCAGCGCCCGCTGGTAGCCGGTCGCCACCGCCGCCCCAACGCCCCGGTTCTGCAAGTGACGCAGCACCTCGACGCCGGGCCGCGCATGCTCAGCGGCGACGACTCCAGTTCCGTCCGCACTCCCATCATCGACGACCAGCACATGATCCACATAGTCGGGGATCGTCGCCAGCGTCTGCGGCAGATTGTCGGCTTCGTTATAGGCTGGGACGACCACCGCGACCCGGAGCCCTTGGTACATAGCTTCGTTCCCTGCCGCTTCTTCGTCGGCGGCGGCCTGCCGCTGGGGGAATCGCTTACGCTGCCTGCTTGTCACGGACCCGCGATGGCGATCTTGCCGTCGATGATGTCCTTGCGCAGGGCCTCGACGCGACTGCGCACCTCGGGGGGAATCATGCCGCGACGCGGCTCATCGTAGGCGTAGTCGATGCCGCCCTCGCGAAGACCGAACACCTTGACCCCGCCGTCGAAGCGTCCGTCGCGGAGCGCCGCGATCACATCGAAGACGCTGACCTCGACGCGCTTGACCATCGAAGTCAGCAGGAATCCCGGTGCCTCTTCCCACTGGTCGCTATCGACGCCGATTGCACGCCGGTTGTTCTCGCGAGCGGCTTCGAACACACCAAGTCCCGTCGAGCCAGCAGCATGAAAGATCACGTCAGCACCTGCTTGATACTGCGCCAGAGCCAGCTCTTTGCCGCGAGCTGGGTTCTTAAATGCATCGGCACTGGTTCCCGCATAACCGACGAGAACTCGACAGGCCGGACAGACCAAGAGCGCCCCTTGTCGATAGCCGGCCTCGAACTTGCGGATGAGCGGAATGTCCATGCCACCGACGAAGCCAATGATCTGATGCGGAGCCTGTAACGCGGCCACTGCTCCGACCAGAAAGCTGCCCTCTTCTTCGCGAAACTTGAGCGCCACCATGTTCTTTGGCGGCATCACCAAGCCATGCTCGTCGAACTTGGTGTAGTCGACGCACGCGAAGTGGCGATCGGGATAGTCGCGTGCAATCTGGAGCATGTCGTCCGAGAAGACAAAGCCCACGCCGAGGATGAGATCGAAGCCGCGCGCCGCCAGAAGTCGCAGACCCGACTCGCGATCCGCGCCATCGCCGGGCTCGACAAACTCGGCCAAGATGCCCAGCTCGCGCACCGCCTGATCTACCCCGCGAAAGGCCGCGTCGTTGAACGACTTGTCACCGCGCCCACCGACGTCGAACACCAGCCCGACCCGCAGCGAGTGCGGCGAGCGCTCTGGCCGAGTCCCCGAGTCGGCGTGCAGTGGCCACAAAAGCAGCGCGTTTACCCCGACGAGCACGAGCGTCACAAGGAGCAGCAGACTTCGCGATGCAGCTTTCACGCCGGAAGCTATATCACATGTGCTAAGGCTGCCCTCGCGAGGTCCACTTCCCGATGCTCACGTCGATCACAGAGAGCCAGTTCTATTGGGGTCTGCTCGGATCATTTTGGATTCTGGCCGCCCTGACCGCCATCAACCTGCTGTGGCGCTCGGCGCCGTACGGTCGCTATCAGCGCCAAGGCTGGGGTCCAAACATCGGTGCCACCCTCGGCTGGGTGCTGATGGAGGCACCGGCGTCGCTCGCCCCGCTGGTCCTGTTTTTGGCCAGCCCGCGCCGCGACACCGTGCTGTGGACCTTCCTGCTGATCTGGCAGCTCCACTACTTCCATCGCGCCTTTGTCTTTCCATTTCGGCGACGCGGCGGAGGGACGATGCCGCTGCTCATTCCGCTGTTCGCGATCGTGTTTAACCTCGGCAACGCCTACCTCAACTGGCGCTTTCTGATGGAGCTGGGGCCGACCTACGACGTGAGCTGGCTCGTCGACCCACGCTTTCTCATCGGCAGCGCCATTTTTGCGATCGGCTTTGCGGTAAATCAGCACGCCGACTGGGTCCTGCTCCACCTGCGCAAGCCCGGCGAGACCGGCTACAAGATTCCCTTCGGTGGCATGTATCGCTTCATCTCGTGCCCCAACTATTTCGGTGAGGTCGTCGAGTGGCTGGGCTGGGCGATCCTCACCTGGTCACCGGGCGGCCTGACCTTCTTTTTGTGGACCGCCGCGAACCTGTTGCCCCGCGCGCTCACCCATCACCGCGACTATCACCGCCGCTTCCCCGAGTACCCCGCCGAGCGCAAGGCCGTCATCCCGTTTCTGCTCTAACCAACTCAGACCTGATCAGGTCCGATCGAGATCGAGCCGCAAAAGCTCCGCATCAAACCAGTTGAGACCCCGATCGGACGGCCTGAGATCTAGATCGAACCCAGTGTGATCTGGCTCGAACCCAGTGTGATCTGGATCGAACCCAATGTGATCTAGCTCGAATCCGATGAGATCTAGATTAAATCCGATGAGATCTGGATCGAATCCAGTGTGATCTGGATCGAACCCAATGAGATCTGGATCGAATCCAGTGTGATCTGGATCTCACCACATGAGATCTGGATCTCCCCTGACGATTCCTAGATCCAATCAGATGAGATCCGGATCGAACGGAGTTCTAGCTCAGCCGTACCGAGTCACATCGAGATCTCAGCTGATCAGCTTGCGATGGGGGAGGAACAGAGCCTGGCTTGAATCGGTAGGATGTAGACGGGATGGCTTAGCAGGCACGGCGTGGGTCAGCCCACGCCTCGTTGGTCAGGTCGGAGGAACTATTCCTCGTCGTCGTCGTCCTCGTCCTGCTTGCGGCGCTGCTTCTTGCCCTTCTTCTTGAGGACATCGCCCAGCTTGGCACCCAGCTCGCCAGAGCCACCGTAGCCCTGCGCCGCCGAGACCGCTGCTGCACGATTGGCCGCCTTGATGGACAGGCCGATCTTGCGCTCCTGCGGATCGAGCGAAATAACCTCGACGTTGACGTCCTGACCCGGCTTGAGCACCGAGCGCGGATCTTCAACGCGGTCGTCCGAGATCTCGGAGACGTGGACCAGGCCCTCGACGCCCTTGTCTAGCTCGACGAAGGCGCCGAAGTCGAGCACCTTTTGGACCTTGGCGGGAACGATGCTGCCGACCTTGAACTTCTCGGGGATGATCGCCCACGGGTCCGCGTTGAGCTGCTTGATGCCGAGCGAGATCTTCGGCTTCTCACCATCGGTGGTGTCGATGTTGATAACCGACGCCTCGACCTCGTCACCCTTCTGGAACATCTCTGAGGGGTGCTTGATGCGCTGCGTCCAGCTCATATCCGAGATGTGAACCAGACCGTCGATGCCTTCCTCGATCTCGACGAAGATACCGAAGTCGGCGATGTTGCGGACGCGGCCCTTGACGGTGGTGCCCGGCGGATACTTGGCAGCGAGCTGCTCATAGGGATTTGGCTCGAGCTGCTTCATACCGAGCGAGATGCGGTTGTTTTTGGCGTCAATGTCGAGCACAACGGCCTCGACTGTGTCACCAACCACCACCACCTTCGACGGATGCTTGACGCGGCGGGTCCAAGACATCTCGCTGATGTGGACCAGGCCCTCGATGCCCTCTTCAAGCTCGATGAACGCGCCGTAGTCCTTGAGCGATACGACCTTGCCCTTGACCACGGTGCCAGGGGTGTAGCGCTCGGCAGCGTGGCTCCACGGATCGTCGGTGATCTGCTTGAGACCCAGGCTGACCCGCTCGGTCTCGGCGTTGTACTTGAGCACCTTGACGCGGACATGATCGCCGACTTGGAACAGCTCGGACGGGTGATTGACCCGGCCCCAGCTCATGTCGGTGATGTGCAAAAGTCCGTCGATGCCACCGAGGTCGATAAAGGCGCCGTACTCGGTGAGGTTCTTGACGATACCCTCGACGACCTGGCCCTCGGTGAGCTTCTCGAGCGTCTGCTCTTTGAGCTCTGCGCGCTCTTTTTCGAGCAGCACGCGACGCGACAACACAATGTTGCCGCGCTTCTTGTTGAACTTGATGACCTTGAACTTGAACTGCTTGCCGATGAACGAGTCGAGGTTGCGCACCGGTCGCAGATCCACCTGCGAGCCCGGCAGAAACGCCTTGACTCCGCCACGAATGCCGACGGCCAGGCCGCCCTTCACTCGCTGCGAAATCACACCCTCGATGAGCTCATCACGCTCACAGGCGGCGGAGATTTCGTCCCAGACCTTGAGACGATCGGCCTTCTCCTTCGAGAGAACGCAGAGACCGTTTTCGTTCTCGCGGCTCTCAAGGTAGACGTCGATCTCGTCCCCCTCTTTGAGTAGCACCTGGCCATCGGGACCAAGGAACTCTGCGAGTGCCACCTGGCCTTCCGACTTGTCTCCGATGTCAACAATGACGTGGTCCTTGTTGATCTGGATGACTCGTCCTCGGACGATCTCGCCTTCTTTTACGTCTCCGTGTTTGAGGCTCTCCTCAAACATGGCGGCGAACGAGTCGCCTACTGGTGGCCGTGCGGGGGTACCCTGAAGTCCGGACATGCGTTTATTGAATCTCCCTTCGTTCCTCACTCGGCTGCCGCCCGCGAGGATTGTCTACGTAAGAGCAAACCACAGTCCGCCCAGAAGCAACATGCTTGCGCGCCACTCGTTTAACGCGAGGTTTTTCGACTTTGGCAGAAGAACTAGTCGCGAGGCTGATGAGAACCGGGGACAGCACTGACGTAGGAGCGAAACTTATGCTTTCACATGATAAGCCGTCAAGAGAATTTCCATGAGGAAATCGCAAAAACTATGAAGCCTCTAATTCGCCGGTCCGGGCCTTGCGGCAGCGGCTGCGGTCTAGCAATCAGTCCCACCATCCCGTAGCATGGAAATTTATCATGGCCATGCTTGACCAGCTCCAGCACGTCGGGGCACCAGGGAACCACGAGCTGGGACAAACTGCTTCATGGAAGCTGTCGCAGGAGCCGGTCCGGTGACCGATCTTTTTTCTCAGCTCCTCGATTGCGTTGGCGAAGGCCTTGTGGTCCTGGCTTCCACTCAGCAATCGGTGGTCTGGCATAACCCGCAGGCATGCGAGCAGCTGAGCTTCTCTCCGCAGCAGTTGTCCATGGAACCATGGCAAGCGCTGGTGGAGCAGCTGCGCGGGCAGCTTCGCGAACAGCCGAGCGAGGAGTCTCAGCCGTCGGCGCTACTGGTCCTGCCAGCGGGCGATCAGGTAAGTGGTGGTCGCCTGGTCTTTCGCGATGACCGAACACTCGACTTTCAGCTGCGCAAGCTGCCAGCGGAGCCCGATCGCTGGCTGCTTCAGCTCCGCGATGTCAGCACGGTGCTGGCCACCGAGAGGTCGCTACAGCGCAGTGCTGCAGTTGTACAGAACGTCATCAACGAGCAGCAGTCCCTGTTGTCGATGGTCCGCGAGCTCGGCACCCCAGTGCTTCCGATCTATCAGCGAATTGTGGTGCTGCCACTGGTCGGTCATCTCGATAGTGGACGCGCAGACCATGTGATGGATGCTGTGCTGTCGGCGATCGTCCGCTATCAAGCCGAGGTGGTGATCATCGACATCACGGGCGTGGCGGTGGTCGATACCTCCGTGGCCAACTCACTGCTTCAGACCGTGCGGGCCGCCGACCTGATTGGAACTCTCAGCATCTTGGTGGGCATCTCGGCGGAAGTCGCACGATCGATGGTGCATCTCGGGGTGGAACTCGACCGCGTCGTCACCCGGCGAGATCTCCAGGCCGGTATCGCCTATGCGCTGCACCACACCGGGCATGCAATCGTTCGGATCCGCGAGGAAATCGACTGGTTGTCGACCTTTGTGGCAAAAGAGCAGCGTAGCGCCCACGGCGCTCCCGAACCGAAGCCCGTGGTGGCGAGCGACCCAGCGTCGGTGAGCCCGGAGGCGTCCTAGCGCAAAAGCCGCCAAAGCCCTGGCCAGTCGGCGCGATTCCAGCAAATTGCGCACCCTAGGCAGCCAAACCGTGTAGGATGAAGGTCATTCCCCCGAGCGAACGGTCTCGGTGGTTGTGCCATTGGCCGAGGAACTTGATGCCTGCGACGCCCAACGCAGATTCCGAGCAAAGCACGCGCAGTGCCAGCTCGATCTCAGGGGTCGTCAAGGTGTCGCAGCGAGTGAGTAACTCGGGCAGCCGCGAGGTGGAGCCGCGCATCGCCGACCTAGCGCGCTCGCCGAAGATCGCTGTTCGCGATGTGATCTCGGGCTCGATCTCAGCCCTGGTCACGATCAGCTACAGCCTGTCGTTTGCGGCCATGATCTTCTCGGGGCCGCTCAAGGGTCACCTCGAAGACGGCGTCCGCATGTCGCTGATGAGCGCCGGTTTGACCCTGATCCTGGTGGCGCTGACCAGCCCGTTTTTCTTTGCCATCGCCGGACCGGACTCGCGCTCCGCCGCCGTACAAGCCGCCATGGCGTTCATGCTGACCGAGAAGATCGCCGACAAAGATCCGTCGCCGCACATCGTGTTTGCGCTGGCGCTCTCGACGGCAGTGACCGGCGTCGCGCTGTATGTGCTGGGCAAGCTGAAAATGGGCCGATGGGTGCGCTATATTCCCTACCCGGTCGTCGGTGGTTTCTTGGTCTCGACAGGCTGGGTCTTGGCCCTGGGCGGCATGCGGGTGATCGTGCCACCCGATGTGCAGCTGAACCTGGATCTGCTACCGCAGCTGCTCCAGCGCGGCGCCGTTGCCCAGACGATGTTCGGGGTTGGCTTTGCGATCACCATGTTCGTGGTCCTCGGGCGAGCCCAGCAGTACTTTGCGCTGCCGGCTCTGCTCGTCGGTGGAACGCTGCTCACCCACCTGATCATTGCCGTCGATCCCGACCTCAGCATTGCCCGCGCCCAAGAGAGCGGCTGGCTTTTGCGCGTCTCGGAGAACCTCAATGTGAGCATGCCGTTTATCCCTTTTGCGACGGGGGCACTGGAGTGGCCAGCGGTCCGCAACTTCATCTTTGAGGTGATTACGCTCATTTCAGTTACCGCAATTGCCGTCCTGGTCACCGCCGCCGCCATCGAGGTCGCCACCAAGCGCGACGCCGACCTCGACCAAGAACTCAAGGGCCACGGCATCGCCAACATTGTCTCGGGCCTGTGCGGTGGCATCGTCGGCAGCAACGCCGTCGCCCGCAGCATGCTCAACTTGCAGGCCGGCGCCGCGACGCGACTGTCGGGCGTAATCGCCGGCACCCTCTGTCTGATCGTCCTTTTTATCAGCCCGAAGCTGGCCAGCTTGCTGTCTCGCCCGGTGCTCGGCGCGACGCTGGTCTACCTGGGACTGCGGCTGCTTCAAGAGTGGCTGTTTAAGGCCTATTGGAAGCTCCAGCGCACCGACTACATGCTGGTGGTGCTGATGCTGGTGCTGATCATCGTGACCGGCATCTTCGTGGTCGGTCTGTTCGTCGGCGCACTCGCCAGCTGCCTGATCTTCGCGGTCAACTACAGCCGCGTCTCGGTGGTGAAGAACTCGTTCACTCTCGACGAATACGGCAGCAAAGTGCAGCGCTCCGCCGAGGAAAATCAGGTCCTGCGCGTCCGCGGTCGCCAGTATTGGGTGCTGCGCCTGCGCGGTTACCTGTTCTTTGGTTCGATCGTCGGTCTGGTCGCGGACATCCGGCAGCGGATTCGTCGCTCGTATGCGCAAGACGCCCAGCCGCTCAAGTCGGTGGTGGTCGACTTTCGCTACGTCAACGGCATGGACTCCTCGACGGCACTGACGCTGGTGAAGCTGCGGCAGACCATCGAGGATCGCCGGATGCAGCTCATCTTTACCTCGCTCAACGCCGAGATGGAGCGGGCGCTGCGCCGCGAGCACTGCATTCGTGACGACGATGTCTGCGTGGTGTTCGACGATCTGGACGCGGCGCTCGAGTGGTGTGAGCAGCGCGCGGTCGTCAATGAACCCAGCCTGTCGCGGATCGACATGCCTTTTGTGCAGCGACTGGCCAAGGAGTTCGGCAGCCTCGATCTGGCAGTGCGCTTCATGGACTATGTGCAGCGCATCGAGCTAAAGAAAGGCGAATACCTGTTCCGACAGGGTGATGCCTCGGGGGCGACCTACGTCGTCGAGTCGGGACGAGTGAGCATCGTGCTCGAGCGACCCGATGGCGCGCCGCTGCTGCTCCGCTCGGTGACCAGCAACACCACCCTCGGTGAGATGGGCCTTTATCGCCAGAGCATTCGCTCGGCGTCGGTGGTGGCGGATGCCCCGTCGGTGGTTCACAAGCTGGAGCGCTCCGCCCTCGATCGCATGGAGACCGAGACCCCGCGCGTCGCTGCCGCCTTCCACACCTTCGTCATTCGCACGCTCGCTGACCGTCTACACGTCGCGGACAAGGCCATCTCGGCGCTCGAGCGCTAGTCCACGCGCTGGCCGGACGCGGCTGGCGGGTTTGCACTTTGATTGACTCGCCGGGTCGGCTGTTGCAACCTTCGCAGACCGTGACAGCGAAAGCTTGCTCCTGGCACCTACGTTTGGGAAGGAATCTGCTCCTTGGGTTGGGAGCTTCGCTTCTCCTTTCTTCTGTCGGCTGTTCTACTCGACAGCCGCTGGCTCCGGGCTGTCGACCATGGGACGGCTCCGACTCGAGCACCGAGCCACCTGCGCACTGCCTCTTTTTTCCTGGCAGCCTCGCAATGGATCCCCTGGGCGACGTGCTGTACGCCGCCAACACCAACGCCGACCTGAGCTTTGGTGGCGCGACGGTGGTTGCGATCGACGTCCTGCGTCACGCCCGCGCCATCGAGTGCTACCGCCGCTTCGGCAGCGACCCCGGCACCGTCGGCGACAGCCAGTGCGGAATGGTCTCGTGCGGCGACTCGGGCTCAGTCCTGGGAACCACCGCAACAGTTGCATCCACCGAGAGCAAGGAAGCAGCGTTCTCCTCGCGCATCGCCGACTTCGATCGCTGCTACTGCCAGCGTGACCTCGACGATCCCAACGTCGTCAGCTGCGAATCGCAGCGCTTCGTGCTGTCCGATCAGACGGTCAAGATTGGCTTCTTCCCGGGTGAGCTTCAGCTTCTCGCCGAGGACCCGCCGAACTGGCTGGCACTTCCCGAGCGCGCCGCTCTCCGACGCGGACTTTTGGTCGCGGTGCGTGGCGATCCCTCGGTGACCTTGATCGAGTCGGCCCGACCCCTGCGTCGCGGACGTGCTGGCTCTGAGTCGCCCGAGCTACGCCTCAGCTGCGACCACGACAACCGCTTGTCCGACGCTGCGGTCTCTGCACCACTGGCTCCTCACCGGGCGGGTGATCCCTATACGCTCACCACTTGCGGCGACTTGAACCGGGTCAACCGAACCCCCGATGACGTGCTGATCAATCCCGACGATGAATCGCAGGGAACACGTCCGCGCTTCGAGCTTCCCGCCGAGCCGATGAGCATCTTCATCGATCGAGGCTGCATCGAGGCTGGTTACACCCACGACCGTGGCAGCTTCCTCGCGGACCGCAACCAGAACCCGCAGGGGCGCCCAGCTTGCTACAAGCTCGAAGGCGCAACAGTTCGCACTGGCAACTACTATCAGTATCTGGTCACAAGCCATCTGCCGACGGGGCAAGCATCCTCGTTCGACCTCGGCAAGAACCCGATTGATCTGCCTGTGCCGCTGCTCTCCGACGTGAGCGGCTCCTTGATTTCTACCAACGATGGCAGAACGGGAGCCTTTGCGATCGCGCCTCGGAAGCAAGGCGATCTCAGTCAGCCGTGGTACGTGACCTCGAAGCTGACCAGCACGCTCTCGACCTTCCGACTGGGCGTCGGGCCCAAGATTGTCCCAGGCCTGTTGTTTGGGCTGTCGAGTCAGTTCACGGCGGCGACCCAGGACGTGCGCTCAATTGTCTTTGAGCCGAGCGGTGATCGCGCCTTCCTCGCGCTGTTTCAACCACCGGCGCTGGCTGTCGTCGACACCCACCTGAGAGGCGGTGGCAGCAACATCCCAGTGAACCAAGTCTCGGCGGTGGTTAACCTGTGCGCCGGTCCGTCGCGGCAAGTCGTCGCCAAGGTGCCGCGCTACAGCATGGGCCAGGTCGTCCTGTCGACGAGAGTCTTTGTCACCTGCTATCTGTCCGGTCAAGTGGCCGAGGTCGATCCCGACACGGGTGAGATGATCGGCACCATGCAGGCTGGGCGCGGTCCGCTCAGCATCGCGCTGAACTTCGGACAAGATGGCTCAGCGACGGCAGTTGGTCACCCAGGGGCCATCGATCCTTGTGCCGACCCGCTGCTCTCGTCCACCGATGCGCTGCGCCTCGGCGTGACCTGCCCCGGCGCTGGCAGTGACATTCGCCCGCGTCCCTTTGGTGCAGCGCAGCCGCAGCTCCCGCCGCGCGCTTACGTGAGCAATTACCTCGATAACACCATCTCGGTTCTCGATCTCGACCCGCGCAGCCCGAGCTATCGGCGCATGGTGGCACGAATCGGGTTACCGTCTCCCAAGCAGGTGCAATAGCTGTGCGTCCTTTGTCTTGCTCTGTTGTTCCTTTGCGGCTGGTCTGGGGCTCTCTCCTCGGGCTGCTCGCCTCGGCGAGTTGCAATACCCAGACCATCACCACGCCGACGCGCTCACTCGACCGCCCAAGCGACCTGGCGCTGTTTTGCGTCGAGTTCGAGCTGCGAGGTGGCGACTGCCTGCCGTCGATCGATCCACAGGCTGAGCCGCAGGCTTACCTCGACGCGTACTGCGGAAATACCGCTTGGCGCACCGTCACACCGACGGCGACCGTCCTGCCACGCAGCGAATGTGACGAGGGTCATCGCCGGCCACGCCGCGACGAGTATTACGCCAAGGTTCGACAGGCGGCGGCTCTCCTCGGACGAGATGTCGACTCGCCGTGCTGCAACCCGGACGACACCGCCTGCACGTCCGTCGCGCCGGCTTGTATGTATCGTTCCGAGCTGGCGCTGGTCGCCAACACCGTTCGAGGAGAGATTGCCGTCGCAGATACCGCGCTCCAAGCGCCCGGTCTGTCGACCTACGGACGCCTGGCCAACCTCCACGGCGGCAAACCTGGCTTCGGCTTTTTGCCCGCCGGTAACCTGCCCCTGCATGTCCGTGCGACGGTACCGGTGCCACCTGGCGAGACGGCGAGCACGCTGGACGGTCAGTTTGCTTGGGCGGCCACTACCAATGCCGGCTCTTGCGATCTGTCCGTCGTCAAGCTACAGCCGGTGGCCAATCTGGTGGCCCGCGCCGCTGCATGCGATGACTCCGATCAGACTTGTCCGACTCGTGACTGTGACGGAGACTCCTGCCCTAAAGCCGTGCAGCCCTGGGTTCCCTCGGCGGCGGGTGGCAAAAAACGCCTGTTCGCCCGACCAGGCTGGCTTGAGATTGCACCGTGGTCCCGCGCCAATGAGCGTCGTGCCGTCGTGTCGTTTCCAACCTGCGGTGTCATTGCCACGGTTGATCTCTCCGACGGAGCAAACAGTGGTCGTATCTGGGAAGCGGTGGCTTTTGATCTAAAGGACGCAACGCATCCACCCAAAGTACTGAGCGCGGCTGAGATCGCAGGGCTCAAGTGTCCGTCGGACTGTGGTGGGGACGGCTCCCCACTGCCACCCGATGCCATGGACATTCCGCCCGGCGGGGCAATGAAGCCTGCGAGCTATCCGGCCTCCGTCGCCGTCGATACCTATGGCGCACGAGTCCTGATCAGCGATGCGGTCGGAGATTCCGTGACGGTGGTCGACTTCGATAGCGCGGCTGCCGATGGAGCACACCTTCTGGCCGGGCTGCGACGGATTCCGCTCGATTTTGAAGTCCGGAATGATGGCCGCAGCTCGCAGCGAGGCCTCGACTCGATCCGGGTGACGCCGCGTACTCCGTCGGGTCAGTTCGCGTATGTGGTCGCGCACGACAGCAGCGTTCGGGTCCTCGATTTGGACCGCGAGGTCGAGTGCGAGACCAGCCCCGATGCGCGATTCCTGCTCAGCCAAGCCGGCAGTGGGCTGCGGGTGTTACCAGACGACTTCAATGACTCGAACCTCCGTCGGTTGTCGTGTCTACCCGTCGATAAGCTGAAGACGCCACGCTCGCCGCTGGCCACCGGGCCGGGCATTTTGCTACCCAATGGCAGTCTGCCGCGCGACATCGGGATCACTCACGTTGATACGGTGCCCTGCACGTCGACGGACCCGAATCAGTGCGCGTTCTCTGCCAATCCAGACGTGAGCGCCTACGTTCCAGCGGGGGCGGCGCTGTGGGTCGGGGACTTCGCGTGGATTTTGGGAGGTGCAGGCGCGGTCCTTGGCGTACAGATCTCCGATCGCTGCCCAGCGCCGTCGTACCGTGCCTGTTTCCCGGAGTTTGCTGCGCTGCGACGACTGTCTCTGCTGCATACCCGCTCGCAGGCCTTGTCGAATCCAGAACAGCTGGGTCTGCCCGCTCAGCCGCAGGCGCTGACCGTGATGCCGCAAGACCGGCTCGGTAACATCCGTCGCAGCATCCCGCGCTTCGATGAGCGCGCCGATACCGGTCCGAGTGGACCTCGTCCCGACAGCGACTCAGTTGGTCTGCCAGTTCAGACGACGCGGCTCGGCGGCTCGCTGGTCAGCTTCTACGCCACGGTCAATGACACCTCGACGAGTCTGAATCGGCGCCGGCTGCTGCTCCCGACGCTGGCGCCTTACTACTATCTGCCGGTCGACCCGGTCTGTGACGTGGCCATCGCGGAGCAGGCGATCACCCTGACCAGCCCCGACCAAAACCTTCCCGCCGAGCCAACCCGACGGCCCGTGACGACGGTGGCCTTCACCGACCCTGCGGCCGCTCAATCGGATTCGTGGAGCTTGGCGTGGGAAGGTGTGTTGCAAGGACTGGGTCGCACCACCGGCCTCTTGCAGTCCGACGGCACGCTGATCGACTTGAACGGCCTCTACTGTAGCCGCGGCGTTGAGGCTGGCGACAAGATGTGGATCACTGGCTGCTACAGTAACTCTGACTGCCCGAGCGGAATGCTGTGCAAGCGCGAACAGACCCAGATCAGCTCTCCGGGGCTGTGCATGACCCGCGATCAGGAGACGCAGTGTCGCACTCTCTCGGAGCGACTCGTCACCGAGAGCAGCAACGACACGGTCTGGGCCGCCAGCTGGCTGCGTCGCTATCAGGTAACCAAGGCCGAGCAGCAGATTACCGCCACACCGCCGCTCGGCGACGTCAGCGACCGCCTGACTCTCGACGAGCTGCCGGAGCCGGAGTTCCTCATCGAGCGGCAGAGCTGCGCGATCAGTGATCTGGGCAAGTCGTGCAGTGATCCGCTGTTCAACCCGCCCGTCCGAGTCCGCGCCGGCGCTCCGAGCGTAGCGTGCCGCGTCACCGGTCACGACGCAGCCGGCAAGCCGAGCACCAGCTGCATTCGTCAGTGCGAGCAGAACACCGACTGCGGCACCGGCTTTGTCTGCGCCCACTCACACTACGAGGTCGACGAAAAAGCAGCCCTCGGGAGCCTGCCCGCGGCCCGCTGCATCCGAGCGCCGCTGATCGCCGAAGGCACGCCCTGGAATGACGGCAGCGGTTGGCGACCCATGACGAAAAAGGAGGCAGCCGAGGTCAAGCTCCACTGCTTCCCCGATCAGGTTCGCTATGAGGTTCGCGGTGGTGACTCGCTGGTGGTCCGAAGCGACCGCAGCCCGTTTGCCACCCTGGTGCGCCGGGGCGCCGACGGAGTATGCCAGCGACCTCAGCCCGGTGACAGCACCTATGCCGCAAGCCGCACCCTGCAGCCTCGCATCCGGGTTGGTCCCCATGACAGCCTCGCCGACGGTGATGCCCGTCGCTGCCCATCGGTAAAGCAGGGACTCATCAGCCATCGAATCCCGGCCTCGCCCGAAGCTGTGCAAGCTCCGAGCTGCCAGAGCCTGTTCAAGAACGGCGGCGCGGTCGTGTTCCCAAATGGGCAGAGCGACTTCCCTATCCACGTCGTCCACGGCCAGGATTTCTATCCCCAGCCGCCTGATCTCAAGGCTGAAAAACAGGGCCCACTGCTCGGTCACCCACGGAGCGGCTGGCAGTGGGACCCGAGCTGCGTCAAAAATCCGATGGACCCGCGCTGCGCCTCCGACGTCAAGCGCACCGCCGGCGATCCCTGGCTGAACCGCGAGTTCGAGCTGTTCTCCATGCTGCCGCTCGACAGCCAGACCAACCAGTGCATCCTCACCGGCCCCTCCGAGGAGGAATACCCGACCAGCGGTGCCGATCAGGTGAGCTGCTCGGGCTTCTGCCGCTTCCCCGGCGATCACACGGAAATTCAGGGCGTGCGCCGCATCCACTACGAAAACGCGCTCGGAAACTTGGTGCTCCGCGTGCCACGACGGCTGGTAAACACCGATCTGCCGCTCGATACGCGCCTGACCATAAGGGACATGACCGGCAAGACCATCGACAACCCCAACTACAATCCGATCGTCTGGGCGGTGCCGCCGGAAGGCTATTCGGTGGTGTTCTCGGTGGTGGGTGGGGAGCAGCCGTTTGTTCAGTACGCGCAAACGGCGCAGCGCGATGCCTCCAGTGGACTGCTGGCCCAGGGTCTCCATGCCGCCATCACCGGTCTCGACGGGGTAGTCTATCTGATCGATGAGGGACGCAGTGGCTCAGCGACGGGGCTACGCGGCCAGATTATGCGCATGGTCGGCAGCGTCCTCGACCCCTACTTCCTGCTGCGCTAGGCAGCGACGAGGTCTGCTTTGGCGAGCGGGACATCAAGCGGCGATCCGATTCAGCGCCTGATACGCGAGCTGTCGAAGCTGCCGGGAATCGGGCAGAAGACGGCGACCCGGCTGGCCTTCTTTGTGCTGCGCGCCCCCGCCGAGCAGGCAAGCGCCCTGGCCCGCTCACTGGTCGAGGTCAAGGAGCGGATTCGGCTGTGTTCGATCTGTATGAACCTGACCGAAGGGGACCCGTGTGAGCTGTGCAGCGATCCAGCCCGCGAAGATCGTCTCCTGTGCGTCGTTGCCCATCCTCCCGATCTGCTGTCGATCGAGCGGACCAGCAGCTTCCGTGGCCGCTACCATGTCCTGCACGGCGTGCTGTCGCCTCTGCAAGGGATTGGCCCCGATGATCTGCGCGTCCGCGAGCTGCTCGCGCGGGTCACGCCGCCGACGACCATCGAAGAGGTCATCCTCGCCACCAGCCCCAACGTCGAAGGCGAAGCCACCGCGCTGTACCTCTCGAAGGCCCTCAAATCCTGCGGCGTCCGGGTGTCCCGCATTGCCTCCGGCCTGCCCATTGGTGGCGACCTCGAGTACGCGGATGGCATTACCATTGCTAGAGCGCTCGAAGTAAGGCGCGACATGTAGCCGCAGGTTGGTAATGCTTGCAACCATCTTTAAAGCCTGATAAAAGAGAACTCACTATCTTTGGGCTCTGCTCGTCTGCTCTCGGTGAAACAGACGCTAGGGGTCCCACGCGAGGAGAACCGGTCGCCATGGAAATGTTGTTCGAGGAGGAGCAGCGGAAGATTCAAACGATCTCCGACCGCCTCCAGCGCGACTCGAACTCGATAGCGGTGCTGGTGATTAACAAAGATGGCCAGGAAATCGCCCGTTCCGGTCAGACGAAAGATCTCGACATTACGTCGCTGTCTTCGCTCTTTGCCGGTAACGTAGCGGCTACCTCGGCCATCGCCAAACTCTTAAAAGAAGAGGAGTTTGGTGGGCAGTTTCACGAAGGCACCAAATATAACGTCAATATCTCCGTGGTTGCCAAGCGAGCGATCCTGGCGGTGCTGTTCGACTCCAACTCGTCGATCGGCCTCGTCCGCCTCCGCGTCCGCCGCGCCTCTGAGGAGATGGCCAAGGTCTTTGAAGACTTGGTAAACAAAATCCAGCAGCAGCAGAAGGGGTCGGGCGGTGCTCATGGTCCGAATATCGCGGGCGAGATCACCGACGACGACATCGACAAGCTGTTCGGAGAATAAGCGCGTGCTCCGCAGTGGGTTCCCACCGCTGGCCTCCGAGTGTAGACGAAGCACTCGCGAGTCCGCTGCATCTGGATTCTTCCTGGTCCCTGGGAAGTCCCTGGCATATCCAGATTATGGCGCAGCAATGTACAGCGGTATTTGCACAGGCAGCCAGGATTCGCAAATAAGCGGGATTCAGGATATACGATGAGCTTTATTAATTACAGCTCACGAGAGATCAACTGCAAGCTGGTCTACTACGGACCTGGCCTCTGCGGAAAAACCACAAATCTCCAATATATCTATGAGAAAACCAACCCGGATGCCAAAGGGAAGATGATTTCTCTGGCAACGGAGACCGAGCGCACCCTCTTCTTCGACTTCCTGCCGCTGTCGCTCGGCGAGATTCGGGGCTTCAAGACCCGCTTCCACCTTTACACCGTGCCCGGCCAGGTCTTCTATGAGGCCAGCCGCCGGCTGATCCTCAAGAGCGTCGACGGGGTTGTCTTCGTTGCGGACTCACAAGAGGCTCGCTTCGAGGCCAACATCGAGTCGCTTGAGGATCTTCGCGGCAACCTCGTGGATGCGGGTTATAACGTCGACAAGATGCCGTTTGTGATTCAATACAACAAGCGGGATATGCCGAATGCGATGCCGGTTGAGGAGCTGCGCCGAGAGCTAAATCCCAACAATGTTCCGGACTTCGAGGCCGTAGCGGTCAAGGGGGACGGCGTGTTCGAGACGCTCAAGGCCGTAGCAAAGCTTGTGCTGACTGAGCTGAAGGGTCAAAAAAAAGGTTGAGCCATGTCGACGACAACACCCAGACTCCGCTCCGATCTGCGCAGTGAACCCGTTGAGGACGCGCAGGGTGTGCTCTATTTTGATGTGAGCGACCCGAAGAGTGGCGGGGTCCTGCGGCTGTTCGACTTTGAGTGGTTGCTCGCCCAAAAGTTTGACGGTCAGCGCGGCTTCGACGAAGTGGCGCGACTGGCCGATAAAGAGCTTGGTGTGGCGGCCAACAGCGACGATGTCAAAGTGTATGCCGAGCGACTCGGTCAGCTGGGTCTGCTCGATGGTGTGACCGCCCAGCCGGGTCGACTCCCCGGCGCGCTGATGGCGACCGCGTACCTACAGGCGGCTGGCCTGGTTGCCCGCCTGGAGGTGGTGCCAGCGACTGGAAAGCCAGCTCCGGCGGCTGCCCCTGTTGCCGAGAAGCCCGTCGAGAAGCCGATCGAGAAGGCCGCTCCGCCGGTGGCCGCGCCCAAGGCTCAGGAAGTGGTGGCTCCCAAGCCGCTACCGACGGTCGAGCCAGTCAAGACCCCGGTTACGCCCATCAAGCCCGTCGAGACGCCGCTGGCGGCCAAGCCGATCGAACCAGTCCGTCGCACGCCTGCTCGGGATGACGACGACCGGATGGGTCAGCCCGTGCTTCAGCTGCGTCCTCCGACGAGAGCGACCGCCGAGCCTGCCAAGCCAGCGCTGGCGGAACCGCCGGCCAAGCCGGTTGCCCCGATCAAATCGACGCCCCCGATTGAGGCCGCTCCACAGCCAGCTGCGCCCCGCTCGAACCTGCTGGAAGCGCTCGAGTCGCTGCCACCGCCCATCGATGAGCCGGTTGCCGCCCCTGCCAAGATCGAGCTGCCAGCTGCCGTGACGGAATCGCCTGGTTCGCTGCTCGAGCAGGTCATGGCCGAGCAGAAGCCAGCCGCCGAGGCCAAAAAGGCACCAGTGGTTCCAATCGAAGTCGAGCTTCCGGCCAAGCCCGTCGAGATTGCAAAGCCCGTCGAGATTGCAAAGCCCGTCGAGCCTCCCAAGCCCGTCGAGATTGCCAAGCCCGTCGAGCCTCCCAAGCCCGTCGAGATTGCAAAGCCCGTCGAGCCTCCCAAGCCCGTCCAAGTGGCCAAGCCCGTGGAACCGCCGACGCCTGCGGCTGAGGAACCGAGCGGCGGTGGCGGCAAGTGGGTCGTCATCATTCTCCTTTTGCTGGCGATCGCTGGCGCCGTGTTCTGGTTTGTGGTTCGGCCCATGATGATGCCGGCCAAGGTGTCGGTGAAGACGACCGGCGCTGTACTCAGCGACGTGACCCGCAGCTATCCGTCGGCAGCTTCTGTCAAGGTCAGTCAGCCCACGGCTCTGAAACTGACGTCAGCGGGCAAGGTTGCGATGGTCGTGCCCGAGGGCAAGGCCGTGTCGTTGGGAACTACGCTGCTCGAGCTGGAATCGCTGGTGGTTGCGCAGAAAGCCCAGGCGGATGCCCTCAAGGCGCTCGATACTCTCAAAAAAAAACTCGAGGGTGGTCGCCTGAAAGGCAAAGCCGCTGCTGACCTCCAAGCCAAGATCACCGAAAAGCAGAACAAGCTCACCGAGTTCGAGACCCAGAGCAAGGCCGCTCGCCTTGTCGCCGACAAAGAGGGCACAGTTGCCAAAGTGCTTGTCAAGGTCGGGCAAGCAGTGACCGCGGGCACCGAGGCTCTCTCGATCGTGGAGAAGGGTCTGATTGCCGAGCTGAAGGTTCCCGCAGCCGACAGCGCGAGCCTCGCCGAGGGACAGCAGATCGGTCTTAGCAACGCCAGCAAGAGCGTTTCCCTCAAAGGCTCGATCAAGTCGATTGCCAAGCAGGACGGCGACAGCCTCGTCACCCTCGGACTGCCGAGTGATGCGACGGTCAAGGCGGGTGATGAGCTGCTCGCCGAGAAGAGCGTGCTCAAGCAGGTGGTCACGCTGCCGACGGTGGCATTGCAAGAGGGTGGCCGAGTCCTGGTGGTCAAGGACGGCAAGGCCGCGGCGGTGAGCGTCACGGTTGCCGATCAGACCGCTGAGTCGGTGATTGTGAAGGGGCTCGTCGGTGGGGAGCAGGTCATCCAGACTCGCTCGCCCGAGCTTCACGAAGGCGTCGAAGTGACGCGCTAAGACCGACTGTGCGCTACGGTCGATAGCCGAGCGTCACACCTGTAATTGCCGATACAGGAAACGGCGCAGCAGTTAGCACTTGTCCTGCCAGCTGGACCGCGAGGAAGACTCCGCCGCTTGGTCCCACCCGCACCAAGTCAACGCTTGCATCGAGCCGCCCTCCCCACAGGACCGTCCACATCACCGTACCCGGCACACTGCGACGATCGAGGAGCAGCACGCCCGCTTCTAGACCCATGCCAAAGCGCAGTCGCTCCCGTAGCGCCGGCATCCATAGACTTGGACCGAGCGTCACCACTTGGTAGGGCAGTCCCGCGAGCATCCGGCCCGCTTCAACTCGGACTCGCACGCCGCCCGCCAGGCGATGATCCTGCGCACCCAGCTCACCTTCGACGACGCCCCCGAGCAAGGACTCCTTGAGCGCCCAGCGATACGCGAAACCGGCGCCGACCTTGCCAAACCAGCGCGCTTTGCGAGGACTCGGGAGAACATCAACGATCACCATCGGCTCAGCGGATGCAGGGTCGTCTTGGCCACTGGCAGACGGCGAAACCGGAGACGTTGCCGGCAAAGAGGGTGGTGGAGTTCCGACCGCAGCCGCCGATCCCGGCAGCACCGACCCGAGCACGAGCAGCAGCATTCCCACAGAGCCCGCGCTGACCACCAGAGCTGCTGGACGGCAAGGCGCGCTCGATCTGGTTACTGACATCGCGGCACCTTCAACTGGCAGGGAGCCATACAGTTCATCGGCGGTTCCCACGTCGCGACATCACAGGCGCCAAGTGACCGGAGTTGCTCACAGCTCGCATTGCGAAGACAGGCCGCGCGATCCTCATCGAGATCCGGAACCATGGTCCCACCGCAGCCCGAACGGACACACGACAGACTGACCGTACCAAGCTCTGGACAGCAGGTCAGGAGGCGATTCACGGCCAGCTCGCACTGAAGCTCATCGCCGGAAATGCCGCCATCGGCGAGCAGCATAGCCAGCGCGGTCACCGCCAGCGCCATTCGCCGCAGCGGCCCTCGCCACCAACTCGCACGCGCAGAAGACTTCTTCCAACACTTGGCCAAAGACATCGGCAGCACCTCCCGCAGCATGCCACGGCTCCCCTCGGAGACAAGGCTTGCTTCGCTTGGAAAGCCGCGATATCGTAAAATCAAATGGCGTTCGATCTCGGCAGCGCCCTCGTCATGGCGCGGGAATGGGCGAAGACGCGCAGACCCAGAGCGCTCCTTCTGCCGCATGACAACCCCGATCCGGACTCACTCGCCGCCGCCGCTGGACTGTCGCTCCTGCTCGGTCGACAAGGAATCGAGTGTACCATCGGAATGGCCGGAATCATCGGTCGTGCCGAGAACCGCGCGATGGTACGAGTCCTCTCCTACGATCTCCGTCCGCTCGAAAACCTGGACCTGGAGTCGTTCGGAATCATCGCGCTGCTCGATACCCAGCCCGGCACCGGCAACAACTCTCTGCCTGCCAATCGCTTGCCCGACATCGTCATTGACCATCACCCACCGCGACCGCTGTCTGCCGAGGTCCCGTGGTGTGACATCCGTCCGGAGTTTGGGGCGTCATGCACGATTGTCTGGCGCTACCTCAAGCAAGCCGGCATCGAGCTGACTGCGGACATGGCGACGGCGTTTCTCTACGGCGTCAAGACCGAGACGCGCGATCTGGGCCGCGAGTGTGGACCGCACGAGAGGCAGGCCTACCTTGAGCTGTCCGCGCAAGCCGATCACACCAAGCTGTACTCGATTACCAATCCCAAGCTGAGCCGCGAGCACTTTGTTGCGATGGAGCGCGCGTGCCGACGAGCCATCTGTTGGGGAGAGCTGCTCGCGGTCAACCTGGGTACGGTTCCTTATCCAGACCTCGTGGCCGAGATTGCCGAGCTGATGCTCGCGTACGAAAAGGCCCGCTACTGTCTGTGTTTGGGAGAGTACGAAGGCCAGGTGTTCCTATCGATCCGCAGCGAAGATGAGGACTCCCATGCCGGTGAGCTGATCCGTCGCGTAGTCGGCAGCAAAGGTGCCGCGGGCGGCCATGGCATGAGCGCAGGAGGCCGCATCCATCAGAGCGTGCGCAGCGACACCGAACTGAAGGCTCTCTACGACGAGCTGGTGGCCAGACTGGTGGCAGAGCTATCGATCAACCAACCCCCTGCCCCGCTGCTTTAGTCTCTGCTCTAGTCCTTCTCTAGTCTCTGCTTCGGTTTTTTGGCCGCTTCCACGCGCCCATATTCTGGGCTTGAATTGGCGAGCGAAAATCCTCACGTTAGCTGCGTTCCCCCCGCAAAGAGAGAATCAATCATGAGCAAGCCCATTCCCAAAGTTCAGAAGTACATGACCACCAGCCCGCACACGATTCGCCCGGACATGTCGCTGGCCGACGCGGCGAGGATCATGCGCGAGCACCACATCCGCCACTTGCCGGTGCTGAGCGGCGGCTCTCTGGTGGGTCTGGTGTCAATCCGTGACATTCACCTGATCGAGACGCTCAAGGATGTCGATCCAAATCAGGTGAAGGTAGAAGACGCGATGAGCCAGGAGGTCTACGTGATCTCGCCGGACTCGTCGCTTGATGCGGTGGTGGATGAGATGGCCACCAAGAAGTACGGCTCAGCGATTGTGGAGCAAAATGGCAAGGTCGTCGGCATCTTCACGGTGATCGATGCCCTGCAAGCGCTCAGTGATCTGCTAAGCACCCGCCTCGCGAAGTAGCTTGCGCTGCTCCTGCTCGGCGAGTGTCTCGCTTCGCAGGGGCGTTCCTACATCTTCCAGCGCAGAATCGTTCCAGAGTCCCCCGCGGCCCAGACATCGGTGAGGTTGTTCCCCCAGATCGTCCGGATCGAGGAGGTGGTGCTGGTCTTTTGAGCGGTGATGTTGGTGCCGTCAAACTTCAGGACCGTGCCGCCTGAGCCACCAAGCCACATCGCCTGCGAGCCCGGCATGGCCCACATCGTATAGATGGCTGCCGTCGAAGCCGTCGTGACCTGGGTGAACGGAGCCCCGGAGTAATACCAGAGGTTGCCGCCCGTTCCGCCGATGTACGTTCGACCGGTGCCTGGATGATAGTACGCGCTATAGTACGTCTCCCCGTTCGGAATCGGCAACATCTGATTCCAGGTCACGCCGTCGTTGGTTCGATACACCACACCGCTGTAGCTGGTCGCAAAGAGGTTTCCGTAAGAGGAGCCTCCGACCGAATAGAATGACTGGGTCGTGGTGTTGGGATTGGGAGCTGGCGGTACGTTCTTGGTCTGCGGAGTGAAGCCGGTGAGCGTCTGATCCGCCCGCGCAATGAAGCCGCCCGTACCGACGATGTAGTAGTAACGTGGGCTGTTGTTGATGTAGACGCCGTACAGCGTGTTGGAGGTTCCCGAAGGAATCGACTTCCACGAGGTTCCGTCGTAGCGGAGGACCAGACCGTTGCTGCCGACCACCATGATCTCGTTGGCATTGAGTCCGTAGGCGCCCTGTACACTCTGCGCGGTCGTCGAAAATCCCGTGGCAGGAATGATGTTGTTGTTGTCCGTGTTGAGCGCGGTATCTACCGGACCAAAGATCTGGAGCGCCGAGTTCTGGTTGTTCGGGACTCCGTAGGAAGCGGTCAAGCTGTTGGTCGTAAGATTCGCCTTGGTATACGGCGAGCGTGTCCACTGCGTGCCGTTATAGTGCAGGATGATCCCGCTGTTGCCGACAGCCCACAGGTTGTCGTTGGCAGCTCCCCAAACAGCGCGGAAGGAGGCAGGCACGTTCGGAACATCGACCTGGGTCCAGCACTTCGGACTGCACGCGCCGCCCGCGTAGCGGAAGAAGCGTCCGTTGGTGCCGGTAGGCATCCAGACCTCTGGACCTTTGGCTCCCCCAAGGTTTAGGAAGTTAGCCGGAGTGACTCCGTTGTCGGGAGGAGCAGCGGTCCAGGCCGTGCCATCGTAGTGGAATAGCTCGTTGGGGGTGGCGGCGTAGATGTCATTGGCCGCGGTCCCCCAGACAAACTGAAGGGACTTGTTCTGAACTGCCGGGCTTGCGTCCTTGGTCCACTTGGTACCGTCCCAGTGGTAGATGCCGGTGCTGCTACCAACCCACGCGTCCGAACCGCTGACACCCCAGATCCGGTACAGAGCCTCGCCTGCAACCAGCGTAATCGGCAAGCTGGTGTAGGTCGTGCCATTGAAGCGATAGATGAGATACTTCGTCGGCCCGCTGAAGTCGGCGACCGGAATCATCACGTCGCTTGGACCCACTACAAACAGACCTCTGGCATCCACATTCGGATAGCCGGGCCAGTTCGGCTGCATGGTCCACTTGGTGCCATCCCAGCGGCTGAGTCCCGCGTTTCCGAAACCGGTCGCGTAGACGTTATCCGCCGCTGTGCCCTTCACGTAGTAGACGGTCGAGTTGGGCTGGATGGGATTGCTCGTGGGCGGCAGCCAGGCTCCACCGCTCGAGCCAAGGATCGTTGAGCCGGCACCGACACTCCACAGAGCACTTGGACCCGAGCCCCAAACATCATACAGCGCCTGGACACTCCCCAACGGATGGTACTGACACCAACCATCGGGGGAACAGACTCGCGGCACAAAGTCGACCGTGGCCGACGAGCCGCCCTTCTGAACTTTGGTAGCGCAGGTCGGCGCATAGTACGTCGCGCTCGGCGTGCAGCCCGCAGTCCAGACCGGATAGGAAGTCAGCCCGACCGGACCACTTAGCGTGACATCGGTACCGAACGGAAAGTCATAGGAACAGACAGTCTGTCCGCCACCACAGTTGATTCCTGCCGGCGTCGAAGTAACCGTTCCGTTTCCTGTCACCTTGACGCTCAGCCCACACTTGGGAGAGGCCTGCGGAAGGAGAGTCAGATCCAGCTCGTAGAAGGTCTTCTGATCGGTGATCTGCTCAGTGACTTGACCGTTGGCCAGGTAGCACTGATTGGTATCCATCGCGTAGCCATCGATCTTGAGCTGGCCATAATTTTTCGGATCACGAGCCAGCGTGATGGCGAACTTGCTGGTGTTGTTGGTGATGCTCAGTCCAGCAGGATCTGCCTTGCCATTGAGCGACGACGCAATCTGAAGAGACTGGGTGCCGCTCTGGATTCCTTTGACGGTCACCACAATCAAGATCTGACTGTCAGGAACATTCTCCACGATGGGACCGCAGGAGCCCGCAAGGTACGTACTTGCGAGCAGCAGCGACCGCACGCCCATTTGATGAAACCAAGTCTTCATGGACTCCTCCTCAAGCGGCTAGTTCATTAGAAAGAAGGCATATAGATCGTGACGCCCGTCGGCACTGGCGGGTTCGTCTGGACCTGCTGAACAGTCTGCCGGTTGGCAAGGAGTCCCCCCGCAACACCTCCGGCAACACCTCCCGCGACCACCACACCAATGATCGTCCAGAACCACCACTTCTTATAGACAGGTGTCTTCTCCGGTTCGGTGGAGGGAGTGTTCTGATTGGGCTGCGCTGCGTTCACTTGGGAGTCTGGCTTGGACTCTGGTTTCGCCTCTGGCTTGGGCTCTGGCTTGGCCTCCGGCTCGTCGACAATGCCAGCCTTGACCTGCTCGATGTAGCCATTGACTCGGGTGACCGTCTCTGGCTTCGGATTGGGATCTGCCTTGAGGTATCGCTGGTAATAATCCAGCGCTTCCTTGTTCCGACCAAGCCGCTGTAGACAGCGTCCGATGTTGATCAGGAGCCACGGAGCCTGCCGACGCTCGTACCCCGACTTGTACTCTTTGAGCGCTTCGTCGTAGCGCTTGTCTTTGTAGGCACGCCGCGCCTCTTCGTAGTGCGCCTTGCAGAGGTTGTCCGTAAGACACGGATCGGTGGCCGCAACTCCTTCATCACCGCTGCTCTGTTCAGCAGCCGCAGCCGGAGAAACGACCGCACAGAATGCTACGGCAGCCAAACCAAGCCGCCACGCAGGGAGAGGATTAATCCGCAATTTCTGGTCCGTCATCTTTCTTGTGATCCTGGTTCTTTGCGTCAGCTTTTCCCTTGCGGCCCCGCTTGGGCTTGAGCGTCTGTTTGTAGGAAACATCGGCTCCGGGCTTGAGGGTGATCTTGCGATCTGCAAATCCGCTCAGGTGCAAGGTGACATCCACTGGACCACTCCCATCCGGTTGATCTCCGGTCCAAGGAGTCTGTCCGAGCAGCTGTCCGTCATCGATACGGATGATGTCTGCACCTTGCGGCTCACTGTCGACAGTCCACCGCGGCCGCGGCTTGGGCGGAGGCGACGGATTCTCTGGCGTCACGGGCTCTTTGGGAGGCGCCACCACCAGCTGCTGTTGCGGCGGTTTGTTTGGACGGAGCACCGACACTGCGACCAGCCCGCCAACCGCTAGCACCAGTCCCACGCCGATTCCTACGAACACCGGAGCCTTCGACTTCTTGGGAGGCGGTGGCGCGACCGCAGCTTGCCCCGAAGCGCCTCCCAGCGTCGAGATGCCGCGCACGCTCTCCGGCATCGACTCCGCATTCATGATCTGCGAACGCAGCGCCTGCATCGACATCGTGACCATCGGCATGCCAACGCGCGCTGCCAGCTGCTCAATCTCGTACTGCACCTGCGCCGCGGTAGGCCGATCCGCCGAGGTCTTCGACAGCATCTTCTCGATAAGCGCCACCAGCTCTGAGGGAGCTTCCGGCGCCAGCGGCTTGAGATCCGGCGGCTTCTCGTAGATGTGCATTGCCATCAGCGCGCCGACGCCTTCGGCATTGAACGGCAGCCGACCCGACAGCAGGCGATACATGATGACGCCGAGCGAGTACATATCGGCCTTCTGGTCGATGTTGACTCCGCCCTTGCACTGCTCCGGAGACATGTACTCGGGCGAGCCGAGCACCGCATCCGTCTGTGTATTCGACTTGTTGGTTCCCTGCGACGACGCGCCGAGCTTCGCGATCCCGAAGTCGAGCAACTTCACACGCTCCCGCGCCCCCTGCTCCGGGTCCGACTCCGTCACCATCATGACGTTATCCGGCTTCAAATCTCGGTGCACAATGCCCTTCATGTGGGCGGCCTGCAGCGCCGACGAGATCTGACGGACGATCCGAAGAATGTCGGGCAGCTGCATCTTGCCGCCGAGTCGCGCCAGGCGCTTGCTCAGGGTCTCGCCTTCGAGCAGCTCCATCACGATGTAGGCGGTACCGTCGGGCATCTGACCGAAATCGGACACCTGAACCAGCCCAGGGTGGTTCACCAGGTTGACCGCGCGGGCCTCGTTGATGAAGCGCACCGACACGTCGGAACTCTGGGCCAGCTGCGGATTGAGAACTTTGATGGCGACGCGGCGCTCGATGGTCTCATGCACCGCTTCATAGACGGCACCCATGCCGCCTTGACCCAGCTTCCGTTCGATCCGATATGGGCCTACCCGCGTCCCGATCATTGTCTTGTGCCCTGGTTGGCAATGCACGGCGCCGCTGGCCGAGACCTCGGCGCAGACCGCGGAGCGATACATGCCTGTCTCGATAATATCTCATTAAGTGAAATTAGTAAGACAAATAGAGTTTGGCGCCCCTCGTCCCACACGACATGACATTCGACGGAAATTGGCGCAACTACGGCATTTTTCGCGAATGCCTGTTGGAAAATTCGTCCTGAAACGAAATGTACGTTACAAAAACGATTGTTGTATCATGGGCCTATTCTGGCGGTCCCATCGCTGCACATCGACGGCCCTTGTCGGGGTGGTCACGTTCCGTCGCTTGCTGCGACGAGAGCCCGACCGTGCCTTGCAAGGTCACTGCTCGCAGGAAACCCAGTGAGCGACTGACGGAGCGCAATGACGACCGTGAGCACGGAACGCCCAGATACCGTCGACTCCACGACCTGTACTCGCTGCGGTGCGAGCTACAAGACCGGCACCGTGCATATCTGCCCTTTGGCCGATCCGGCGACGCTGGCCGAAGACAAGCTAATCGGCACCACCATCGATAACCGCTACACCGTCGAGTCCCGGCTCGGCGAGGGTGGGATGGGCGTCGTCTACCGCGCCCGCCACGTCACGCTCCGCAAGCCGGTCGCCATAAAAGTCCTTCGCAAAGCCCAAGAGGAATCGGCGTGGAAGCGCTTCATCCAAGAAGCCCAGACCGCGTCGATGATCAACCACACCAACGTCGTCGACTTGACGGACTTTGGGATGATCGAGGGCCACCCCTACCTGGTCATGGAGTATTTAGAGGGCGAGACCCTGACCGAGGCCATCACCAGTGGCCCGCTGTCGCCGCTCCGCGTCTGCCGAATCGGCGCGCAAATCGCCCGCGGACTCCAAGCCGTCCACGACAAGGGCATTGTTCATCGAGA